>Ga0209330_1000608_pt1 | contig 13786 bp, 12 predicted proteins | sample JacPinW_OM2H0_O3_FD_187969 | JGI IMG/M metagenome (GOLD analysis project Ga0209330, IMG submission 187969) | Forest soil microbial communities from Algoma, Ontario, Canada - Jack Pine, Ontario site 1_JW_OM2H0_O3 (SPAdes) (version 2) | ecosystem: Environmental > Terrestrial > Soil > Boreal...
AGCGGCTTCGACTATGTCGCGATTTTTGCGGGAGAGTGCCGCAATCCGGCGCGCAATCTTACCCGCTCGGTGCTCATCACCGCGCCATTCATCGCGCTCATCTATATTCGCTACCAGTTCGATACTGGCATTCGTCTCGCCCGACGCCGTGGACGTGGTCGGCCCAATTTCACAGGTGTTGCGCTTAGTTAGGCTCGCGGGCTTTCGGTTTTGCAGGCTTCATCGTTCCGCTGGCGATGGTTCTCCTGTTCGTGAATTACCCCACGTCTTTCAGCGTATACTTCAGCGCCAGTGCGAGGCTGCCTATGGTTGCGGGATGGGACCACCTGTTGCCGGAATGGTTTACCCGACTGCACGCCAGCTACAAAACTCCGGTCAACTCGATCCTGCTTCTGGGAGCAGTAACCCTGGCTGACAGCGTAGCGGCGCTGATCGGGGTGGACCCGCAGCAAGCTTAGGAACTCTTGCTGACTTGGGCCTTTACCTTCTATGCCATCGCATATCTCGCTCTGTTCGCCATTCCGTTCTTGTCGCGGAAAGATCGTGGACTTCGCCCGCGATTGTGGTTGCGGCCGGCTGCAGTCTCGGGATTTCTGATGACGCTGCTTTACGCTGTACTCTCAATTTTTCCTACTGTTGATCTGCATAGCTCGTGCGGGTATTCATTGAAAATTGCCGGCTGCGTGCTCGGAGCCAACGCGCTCGGATGGGCAATCTATTGCGCGGGGCGGCAGAAACAGGGCGATCGACCGGATGATGGTCCGGGCAATTCTTAGTGGTGAAATCGCCAACCGCCGGCCTCAGGCGACCTAAGCCTAAGGGAAGCGCACATCCAAACTATAAATTTCCTGCGTGCTCTTATCTCGCATCAGTAGCGGCGAATCATCCGGCGCAAGGCCGACCCAGAATTCCCAGGGATCGAAGCCGCGCGGAATTTCTTTCAGGCTGAGCAGGCGTTCCGTCTTGCCATTCGCCACCGTCACTCGCACCATGTCATCGGTGCCGTCGGAATAATCTTCTGCATACAGATACTTTCCGTCATGTGACCAGTTTTCGAAGGCGAATCGGGCTACCGCGAGTTGAGTCCAAGACTTTTTCTCCACGTCGTACAGCATCAGTTTGCTCGAGTCCGCGGAGAGGGCGGCAAGGAAGCGGCCATCCTGCGAACAGCGCGGACTGAAAAGATTTTCCGAACCCGGCACGTCGGAAACTTGCGCCGTCTTCACGTCGGCGATGTGGATGTTGGATCCGCCGGCGGTTCCATATTCCAGCCAGGGCATCCCGGCAAAAACAATGGCATCGCCAGTGGGCGTCCAGGTGGGATCGCCCTGGTTGCGGTTTCCTGCACTCACTTCACGAGGCGTACCGCCCTCGGCCGGCATCACGAAGATCTTCCACGGTTTTCCTGGACGCGAACCCATGAATGCGAGCTGGGTACCATCGGGTGACCAGCGCGGCAGATGCGCGAGCAGAGGAGGGTAAGTGAGCTGGATACGTGCCGTTCCGTCGGCTTTGCTCCGCCATAGGGTGAGGTCGGGATGCGATACGTAAACGATCCACTCGCCATTGCGCGTGAAGTCGGCCTCGCCGGCTGATACGCCTGGAAGGTCGACGGAGAACTGTCTCGATTTGCCATCCATCCGGATCAAATCGAAACGGAGTTGCTGTCCGATGACGAACAAATTCTTTCCCTCCGGGCTCGGCGTGGGATTGCTGAACATAAGCGGGCCAACCGTCAACTGGGTGGGCTCAGTACTGGCTTTGCGAAGCCACGTCGAGCCGTTGCGCAGCGCCCAGATGTTTTGGGTGTGGTCGCGTGTGGATTCGAACAGAAAATACTTTCCATCGGGAGTCCAGGTTCCTCCAAATTCCTGGGCGGGCTTGTTCCATCCCGGCAACAGCGGGTGTAAGTCCCGCCCTTCTGCTGAAATTTCCCACAGCGAAAAAGTGCGCTGCTCGGTATTGCGGACGGTGAAGCGGACGTGGCGGCCATCAGGAGAAAATCGAGGTGCAAACGGAATGCCAGACACTGCAATGAGCTCACGGGACTCAGTTCCGTCCGCGTTGCACAGGTACAGGCTGGACTGCCTGGCATACACAATGCGTTGACCATCGGGATCCCAGGTGGCGGAGTGGGCGAGGATATTCCCCACCCGGCGTAGAGAGCCCCCGGGCAGCGGCAATATCCATATCGGCCACTCTGTGTCGGAACCCTCGGCCGAGCCTTTGACGAGCAATTCAGAACGGCCGGGGAAGAAATCATAAACATCGGCGCTGGGCAGAGGGATTGGCACAGGTGCCGTTTCTCCACCTGAACTGGAAACCTGCATCAACACCGAGTGGCCGCTCACATGTTCGGAAAAATAGAGACGAGGTCCGTCGGTAACGAGGGAGCGCTTTGAGGCGCCGTCGCTTGTAATCTGCAACGACGAAATCATGGCAGGCGGAGATTCGGGCGATCGAAGAAATACGACCACCGCCGCCAAGGCCGCCAGCACGACCACGCTGCCCGCTACCAGCCACGGCGCCCTGTTCGGCTTGGGTGGCGGAGCAGCAATGGTAAGAGCGGTCGCGAACATGGCACGGATTCGATCTTTTGAATCCGGTACCCGCTGTCCGGCAGGAGCGCCCGTCAAAGTTTGTCCGGACTCAACCTCGCGGCGCAGGCGCTGTAGATCAGCCCTCATCTCCGCAGCGCTTTGGTAGCGGTCCCCGGCGTCCTTCTCGAGGGCTTTCCTGACGATGCGCTCAAGTTCGGTGGGAGTCGCGGCGCTAAATTGCAGAGGCCACTCCGGCACGCTGTGAATCAGCGCGTCGAAAAATGCTGCGGTAGTTTGTCCCTTAAAAGGCAGCGCGCCCGTAGCCATCTCGTAAAGCACGACTCCGAAAGAAAACAAATCAGTGCGGGAATCCAGCGGCCGGCCTAGGGCCTGCTCGGGAGACATGTAGGGGACGGTGCCCAAGGCATAGCCCGGGTGCGCCGGATCATCCGGCGACTGTGTGACATCCCCAAAAGTGTCGCCGCTGAGAACCGCCTCGTCACCCTCGGTTAGCTTGGCCAGCCCGAAGTCGAGAATCTTGGCGTGACCGCGTTTGGTGACAAAAATATTTACTGGATTGATATCGCGATGAATGATCCCGTGGGTGTGGGCGGCGTCGAGAGCATCGGCGATCTCAACGGCGAGCGAGAGAAGAGTCCTAGTGTCCACCGAACGGCCCGCGATACGGTGCTTCAGTGGCAGTCCATCGAGAAATTCCATCGCGATGTAGGCTTGCCCGTCCTGCTCGCCAATGTCGTAAATCGTACAGATATTTGGATGGTTTAGTGCGGATGCAGCCTGAGCTTCCCGTTCAAAGCGAGCGAGCGCTCGCGGGTCGCGGGCAACCGCATCGGGTAAAAACTTTAGTGCGACGAAGCGATGCAAACGCGGGTCTTCCGCTTTATAGACCACGCCCATCCCGCCGCCGCCGAGCCTTTCGACAATACGGTAATGCGAAATAGTCCGCCCAATCACGTGGCAAAATCCTACGTCGGTGAGCCTGTCAAGTCAATGAACACGAGCTTTTTGCGCTTTTTACGCGATTGCAAGCTCTGCCGACCAGGCATCCAGATTTGCGACCGGTGAAGGTGTTCAGCGCAGAAAAACGTGCTCGTAATCTTCCACGCGAATATTGGATTTTCTACGGCTCCCACGCGCGACGTTATAGGCCACCAGCAAGTGGTCCTCGACAATGAGGATCTCTGTATCGCTGATCCAGCCCACCAGGGTTACATGGGGCAGAAAAGCGAGGCGTCGCGGCGTGTCTTCAGTGTTCTTCACATTTACACTCTTAACCTCAACCGCCGGAAGATCCTGCAAAGCCTTGCGAATACGCTGTGACTCTGCAGGATTGGCCTGTCCCTGTTCGGCGAGCTGAATCGCCGTGTTTGGCTTAGCGGTGGCATTTATCGTCAACGCCACCGACCCGAGATCGGGCGACAGTTTGCCGTTCTGGGTGTAGAAGCTCACGTCGTAGTCAGGGTTTTTATACGCGGCAAGCTCATCGAAGACAGCCAGCGTTTTGTCGCGGAGACGCAGCAGAGCTTGATCATCGCTCTCGTTGGACCATCCGCAGCACCCCGTGTCGGGAACCGCTTCCAGAATCGTGGCGGCATTCGCGGCGTCCAGCACTCGCCGGAGCGAGGGATCGATTGGCGTTGCAGTCCAGTTGCCCGCGCTCTCCTCGTAGACCGACGTTGACTTGTAAGTTGCTTGGGTCTGTCCCTCCACAAACTGCGTCAGCAAGAAAAACTTGCCAATGCCTTCATCAGGAACCCAGGCCTTCCCGTAAGCGCACGTTTCCTCACACCCTCCGGTCGTGCAGGTGCAATCGGGCAACGTGATCGATGCAATGTCCTGACGCCCGGCCTCGGCGAGGTCCGTTTCCCAGCTCAACCATGTGGTCTTGGTGGAAAGATCCACGCCATCGCGCTGCAGGCGCCGCGCATGGTTCGAAAACCAGTAAAGATGGATTCCATCCGCCGAGAGAAATGGCGTAGTAGCCGACTCGGTGATGGCAAGATTCGAACCCGCTGTTGACGTAGTTCGGGCGACGTCGCGTGAAATTGTGGTCGCCGTGCGGCCATCCCAGAGCCAGACTTTCCGCTCGGCGGAGAGATCGCCCTCGAGGAGCGGCAAAGCCGCGGGCATGGCAAACAACATCTGCCCCAGATGATTGATGGCAAAATTCTGCGGTGACGCGGCGGCTTCCCTGGGAATCTTAACCGTCTGCTTCTCCGCGAAGTTTGCTGAGTCATACTCTACCGCCTCGCCCGGCGCGCGTAAAACCCATAGGCGCTTATTCTGCGCGGGCAACGAAAGTGCAAAGGAAAGGACAGCAACGACTAATAAAATCAGTCTGCGCATGACTTTTGGCCCTGAACGCCAGGATGATTGTAAATCGTGGACTTGCTGCGGCCATTCGTTTGCCTCCATTTCTTTGCGTACAATGGACATTGAATCTAGATGAGCACAAACCGTGAGAATCCGATGACAACGACCACGACTCCTCACATACGTCCGCAAACCGAATCGGCTGAGATTCCTGAAGTTCCGCTGACTACCGAAGGCTACAGCGTGCTGCATCAGATGATGCGGTTTCGCTGGACAGCCTGGCGAGCTCTGCCTGAGGGAACCAGATCAGCAATCACCCAGGAAGCGGCTTCAGCGTTGGGCGAAATGGAACAAAGACCAGGAGGACAATCCGCACTCTTTTCGCTGATCGGCCACAAAGGCGACCTGATGCTTGTACACTTCCGCAATTCCTTTGCCGACCTCAATCAAGCGGAACTAAATCTCGCCGGCCTGCGCCTGAGTGAGTACTTCGAACCCACGTCGTCTTATCTGTCAATCATCGAGCTCGGGCTGTACGACTCCACGCTCAAAATTTATAAAGAGCTCACGGCGCAGGGGATTCAGCCGCACTCCGAGCAGTGGAAGGCAGAAATCGAATCCAAACTCGCACGGCATCGCGAGGCGATGCATCCGCGGCTGTTCCCTGAAATTCCACGGCACCGCTACATTTGCTTTTATCCCATGGACCGGCGGCGCGGCGAAGAGAAAAACTGGTACACACTTCCCCTCGAGGAGCGCGCCCGGCAGATGAACGATCACGGACTAGTGGGCCGCCGCTATGCCGGCGAAGTGAAGCAGATTATCACCGGCTCAATCGGCTTCGATGACTGGGAGTGGGGCGTCGACCTTTTTGCCGACGATCCGCTGGTCTTCAAGAAGCTGATTTACGAGATGCGCTTCGATCACGTAAGCGCCGTGTATGCACTGTTCGGCCAGTTCTATGTAGGAGTGCGCTGTCCGGCAGCGGCATTGGGGAAACTGCTGAGCGGAGAAGTGCCGAAGTAACTAAGACCTTATCCACCCCAGAGTCACAGAGACGCAGAGAAGGCAAACCGTAAAGAAGGTTTGCTCCGTGACTCGGTGGTGATTTGACTTCCGCAACCGGAGAACTCATGGCAACGCTCGGCCTCATCGAATACAAAGACGCCAGCCCCGAAGTACGCGCGGTCTACGACGACATTATGGCAACGCGGAAGACGGACTGGATCAACAATTTCTGGAAGGCGATCGCCCACGATCCAGCCACGCTCAAGCGCACTTGGGAAGACATCAAGCAGATCATGGCGCCCGGCGCGCTGGATCCGTTGACCAAAGAAATGATCTATATCGCGGTGAGCGTGACCAATCAGTGCCACTACTGCATCGCTTCGCACACCGTCTCGGCACAGAAAAAAGGTATGACCGATGCGATGTTCAAGGAGTTAATGGCCGTGGTCGGCATGGCCAATGAGACCAATAAGATGGTCACGGGATATCAAGTTGAGATAGACGAGCAGTTCAAGGGCAAGACCTAGCTGCTTCTCGGCCTTCGGCGGGACGGTTCCTGCCTAATCATTTTCGGCCGCGCGGCGGGTTCGGCGCCGAGATCTGACTGGTCAATGAGCAAAGGATTTCACCGCCGAGCTACCTCACTTTTTCTTTGACCTCTGCTTTGCAGCAATCATCCCGGCAAACTTAAACTCGCACAACTTCATATCCACCCTCCGGCCGCGGAAGCGCACCCCTTCGGCTTCCAGTCGCAGTCGCTGTTCGATAGCGGAATCGCCTCGGAGCTTGATTTCTCCCCCTGCCCCTAACACGCGCTGCCAGGGCAATTCGAAGCCCCGCTGCAACACCTTCGCAACCTGTCGCGCCGCCCCCGGAAGTCCTGCCACTCGCGCAACTACTCCATAAGTCGATACTTTACCTTTGGGGATGCGCCGAATGACGGCTTCTATGCGCTGCCGCGTCTTCGACGCTTGATCGGGAGAAGAGTCTGGAACCGACTTCTCGGGATGCCTCTTGCTTCCACTCTCTGGTGAGCCTTTACTTTTCTGTTTCATAGCGCGATCCATCCCATGCGAATCAGCCACAGCGATCCCCCACAGACCAACAGCCATAGGATAATTCCCTGCAGCAGCGGCCGATGGCCCACGCGTTTGATTGTCGCTAGCGAGATGCCGCTGCCAATAAGGAAGAGAGTCGCCGTCAGGCCGATCTTTGCAATCGCCACGGCGAGAGAATAGGCGTGGGTTCCGCCCGGGAGATAGGTGTTGCAGACCGCCGCAAGGCAAAACAGGCCAATGAACCAGGGCCACTGAATCTTCGCTTTGGCGCCTCGCACCACAGCCGTCGCAATCGAGAGTGGAACAATCCACATTGCGCGCGCCAATTTCACCGTGGTTGCAATAGCCAATGCTAGGGCGCCATATCTGGCCGCAGCCCCTACGACCGAACTAGTGTCATGAATGGCAAGGGCCGCCCACAATCCAAATTGCGATTGGGTGAGTTTGAGCGCCGCGCCGATGGCGGGAAAAATCAGCAGCGCCACGGAGTTCAACACGAATACAGTTCCCAGCGCTATGGCCATCTCTTCGTCGCTGGCTTGAGTAATCGGCCCAATAGCAGCGATGGCGCTGCCGCCGCAAATCGCAGTGCCCGTGGAAATGAGAAATGCCGGCACTCGTGGGACACCTAGCACCGCACCCAACCCCATCCCAGCCAGCAGGGCGAAGCTTATGCCCAGCATGGTGTAGACGAAACCGCTGCGCCCCACCTGCACGACCTGATGCAGATTCATTCCGAAACCAAGCCCCACCACGGAGGCTTGCAGAAGATATTTGGAGGCAGTCCTCGCTTCGCCTGCGTAGGGATGAGGCAACGTCAGTCCAAATACCAGTCCCATCGCCAGCGCCACCGGCGGAGACACGTGCCCGCTGGCACTCACCAGCAGGCCCACCAGAAAGATGATGCGAGGAAGCATTCAAGGGGAAAGGGGCGCGGTGCGGAGTTCATGCACACGGACCGCTCTGCGGTCATCATGCCCCGACTCGTGCGCCGAGCTAAGCCGCCTTGCGGAAGGATTCGATGGCTTCCGCCTCTGAGTTATACACCTCGAAAACCGTAAGCAGCTTGGTCACTTGCAGCAAATCGTCCACGCGCTTGGTCAAGTTCGTCAATTTGATCGTGCCGCCCGCGTTTTGCGCGGTGGTGCGCAGAGCTACGAGGGTACCCAGACCGCCAGAATCGATGTAATTTACCTCGCCCAGATTCAGCACGATGCGATTGTTTTCCGACACGGCCTTTTTGACCGTGTCGCGCAGCAGAGAAGACTCCTCGCCAAACACGATCCGGCCGCTGCAATCCACCACCAGAATTCCATCCTTGGTCCGCGTTGCCAGCTTCAGTTGCATGGACACTCCTTTGCCGCCCACATCAAATTCGGTTGGGATTAGGGCCGCTCCCGCATTCCGGGTTGACGCACTAGCCTATCGCTTGCGCCCGGGTTTTAGCAAGCTGGGACTGCGGCGACTGCGTCACGGAGGTATAGTTGTGTGGCTCACCGGGCCAAGCACAGGCGGGAGTCCCGTATGCAACGGAGATCATTTCTGAAGGGCGCGGGAGTTGTAACGGTAGCAGTTGTGGGCGGCGGAGTCTGGCGCGCCTACGACCAGGGCGTGTTCAGGGTCGGCGAAGGACCGGCTTACGAACCTTGGAAAGACTGGCGCAACCATTCGAGCGAGGGTGCCGTCGCGCTGGTGCGCGCCGCGATCCTTGCGGCGAGTCCGCACAACACGCAGCCCTGGCTGTTCAAGGTAACGAACTCGTCGATTGAGTTGTACCTCGATACCCAGAGAAACACCGGGGCGCTCGATCCGTATTTAAGGGAAGAGCACATCGGGATGGGCTGCGCTGTTGAGAACCTCGCGCTGGCGGCGGCCGTCCATGGCTACCAGGCGAGGGTGACGCCGTTTCCCGGAAAGCTGGGGCCGATCCCCCCCGAACCCACGCCAAAGCTGGTGGCACGCGTAGACATCAACCCGGGCAAACGTGAGGAAACTGAGTTGTACGATGCGATTCCGCGGCGCCATACCAATCGCAGTCCCTATCTCCCGCAGAAACCGATCCCGCAGGCGTTCATCGACGCTCTGAGCCGGCTGGCTGACGGCGAAGTCGACGTCAGGATTTTTCTTTTCCCGGGGGATGCCGAACGCAAGAAGATCGTAGAAATCAGCTCCGCGGCGAACTCCGAAATCTATGCCGACCCGGAGGTCGACCGGGGCAGCGACCGGTGGATTCGCGTCAACTGGAGTGAGGTCCAGAGATTTCGCGATGGCCTGTCGATTGATGTCTTGGGGCTGCCGCCAACTGCGATTGCGATCGCCAAGATGATGCCGTTGTCGACGCTGCGCTGGTTTGCCTCGCGAACCCCAAAGAATGCGTATGCGGACCTCATGCTGAGTGCGCCCCTGATTGGCATCATCGCGGTGCGCGACCGCTACGACCAGGAGCACTGTCTGCGCGCAGGGCGCCTGTGGCAGCGGGCACATTTGCTGGCAACAGCTCGCGGTCTCGCCGGACGCCCTTGCAATGAGGCAGTGGAAATGATCGACCACGAGAAGGCGCTGGGAAAGGAGGGGCGCCGGGCTGAAATGTTTGCTGAACTCTTGGGTGACGCCTCCTGGCAGCCAACCTTTCTTTTCTACATGGGCTATCCGACATTGCCGGCCCGAGCCAGCCCGCGGCGGCCAGTTGAGAAGCTGGTCTTGTGACGCTGGCGGTGGGCGCGCGTCCTGCCTCGCATCACGTATAATCGTGTCTTCCGGCCCATGAGCTACACCGTCCTGGCACGAAAATACCGTCCGCAGAACTTCTCCGAGGTTATCGGACAAGAGCACGTCACCCGCACCTTGCAGAACGCCCTGGAGCAGGGACGGACCGCCCATGGCTACATTTTCAGCGGCCATCGCGGCATTGGAAAAACAACTGTGGCACGCATTCTGGCCGCTGCCTTGAATTGCCGCTCTACCGATAGACCGGTCCCTGAACCCTGCGGCGTGTGTGTATCCTGCACCGAGATTCGCGCCGGGAATGCGGTTGACGTGATCGAGATCGACGCCGCGACTAACCGCGGCATTGACGAAATTCGGGAACTGCGCGAAGCTGCGCGTTACCGTCCGGCGCGCGACCGCTTTAAGATTTACATCCTTGATGAGGCGCACCAGATTACGGACGCGGCCTTCAACGCCCTGCTCAAGACGCTGGAAGAGCCGCCCGACCACATCGTCTTCATGCTGGCAACCACTCAGCCAGAGGATATTCCGCAAACCATCCGCTCGCGTTGCCAGCATTTTAGTTTCCGCGCGGTAAAGTTCGATGCCATCGTCGGACAGCTTCGCGATCTGGTCGGCCGCGAAAACATTGAAGCGGATGACGACGCTCTTGCCTTACTTGCCGAGGCTGGCGATGGTTCTATGCGCGACGCGCTGTCGATCCTCGATCAGGCGATTGCGTCAGCGAGCGGAAGAATCACGGCCGACTCTGTGCGCAACCTCGTCGGAGCCGCACCTGCGCACATTCTCGAAGAAGTGATGCAAGCCATTGCGCGCAGCGCCAGTGGAGAGGTGCTGCGGCAAGTCGACCAGCTGATCAGCGAAGGCCATAGCCCGACCCACTTCGCGCGCCAGATGGTTCGGTTCCTACGCAATGCCACGGTGGCCAAGATCGCGGGCAAGGACTCTTCCCTGCTGCAAATCTCCAGCGAAGAGCGGGAGCGCGTGGAGCGCGTGGCGGCACTGTTTGGCGAGGAAGATCTCACTCGTCACCTTCAGATCATGCTGCGGACACATGGCGAACTCGGATATAAGCAGGAGCAGCGATTTCATCTTGAGCTCGGCCTGCTCAAGATGGCGCACGCGCAGCGCTTGTTGCCCATCGAGCAATTGCTTAGTGATATGGCAAGTTCTTCGAGCCTTCCCAGCACTGGAGCTAACGCCTCCCGAGTCGCGCGGCCTTCAATCATCGCGGCGACCTCGGGCGCCTCCGAAGCACGACGCAGCGAGGCGGTTGCGCCGTCTCATCCGAATCATGTTTCGCCGTTCGCAGCTGATTCCGCGCGCAAAAGTGGCCCGCGGCAGGAATTTTCTGTCGAGCCGCGTTCTGCCGATCCGATCTCTCCCGAAGTGCCGCATACAATCGCGATGCGAAACTCATCTACGCATGTGATTATGGGCGCAACCGCACCTGCAACTCTCGGCGAGGATGCGCCCGAACCTCAGATCAGTGCGCGGCCGGAGGCTCAGTGTGAATCCGCAGTAAGTCCGCAACTTGAAGCTCAACTGCGGACCGCGACGCCAATTTCTCAAGTCCAACCCGCAAGCACCCTGGCTGCCGTGCCTATCGAGAGGCTGCGAAGCTCCATGCTGCAGGCGCTGTTGGATGGCAATCAGCGGATCCTCGTCTCAATGCTGGAGGCGGGCGAATGGTCGGTGGAAGGGAACGAAGTGGTGATCAAGGTGTCGGAGTCTCAGACCGTGGTTGATATGTCTCTGGGCGCAGACGCCCGGCGACTTGCGATTGCCTCGGCTAGCGGGGTTCTGGGACGGGCCGTCAAGCTGAGGATTATTCCTGGTGCGACGGTTACGCCCACGGAAATAAAGCGCAATGGAGCGAGAGTTGCTACGGCGAACTCGGGCGCAGGGGGTCGGAGCAGGGCGGAGCAGGATGCCGTCGTCCGCCGACTGCAGGAAAAATTCGGCGCTGAGATTCGCACCGTAATTGATTACAAGGAGAAGCGGTAAGGCATTATGGGCGGATTCAATCTGCAAGAATTAATGTCGAAAGCAAAGTCGCAGTACGACACGCTGCAGAAGAAGATGCAGGAAACAGTGGTGGAAGCCTCTTCCGGCGGGGGTACGGTGACGGCGAAGATGGATGGCCGAAAGCAATTGCTCAGTCTTTCCATCGATCCTGAAGCGGTGAAAACCGGCGACGTGGAGATGTTACAGGATTTGGTGCTCGCCGCAGTAAACGAAGCCGCGCGCAAAGTGGATGGAGCGATGCAGTCAACCGTCGGCGGCATGCTGGGTGGACTGGGTATTGACGGACTCTAGCGCCAGCAAAATTGAATCGACGATTCATTGCACCATCACTCAATTTCTATGTCTAAATTTGCCGAGCCCATGTCGCGGCTGATTGACGAATTGAAGAAGCTGCCGGGAGTTGGCGCGAAGAGCGCTCAACGGCTTGCGTTCTACATTCTGCGCGCCAGCGACGAAGACGCAGAGGCGCTGGCCGCCGCCGTGCGCGACGTTAAGGCCAGCCTGCGGCTGTGCTCCGTATGCAACAACATCACTGACGTTGACCCTTGTGTCTATTGCACCAGCGTGACGCGCAACCAGCGACTGGTGTGCGTGGTCGAAGAGCCAACCAATATTGCAGCCATCGAAAAAACCAAGCACTTCAACGGCGTGTACCACGTCCTGCATGGGTCACTGTCGCCGCTGCACGGTGTGGGGCCGGAGCAGTTGCGGATCGCCAACCTCATCGCGCGAGTTGACGCGGGTAATGTGGATGAGGTGATTGTGGCTACCAATCCTACGGTTGAGGGCGAAGCCACTTCCGCTTATCTCTCGCAGCAGCTGAAACGCGCCGGCGTGAAAGTAACGCGCATTGCCATGGGCATCCCGGTCGGCAGTGACATTGAGTACACCGATGAGATCACGATGCTCAAGGCTATGGAAGGGCGGCGAGAGTTATGAACAACCCCCCTAGCTTCCGGCTGCGGCTGGTACCCTGCTCCGTCCATCGCTTATCCGGCTCGCCTCCTGATTACTCACCGCGAAAAACGGGCTGAACCCGATTGAGGTCCAGCCCAAAGGTATCAAGAGAAAGTTAAAGTGAAACGGTCGTGAGGGTCGGAACCGCGGAATTCTCCGCCGCTACCCCATGACCGCACTGTAGCTCTACCCGGACAGAGTAGCTTTTAATGGACGCGATTCGCTGGTCAATTTTATACATTTTCTTAAAATGCTGCTAAGTCATACTTTGTTCTATCGAGGCGGTGCCTTATGCTCCCGACCCAGGGTTCTGTTCCAGGTAGAGTCCTGCTGGTGGATGATGACGATGACGTTCGTGGCGTGTTGCATGCGGCGCTGGAGAGTAAGGGATTCGCCGTAGCTGCTGCCGCCAACGTGACACAAGCTCTCAAGCTCATTACCACTGAGAGCTTCGACGCCCTCATAACAGACTTGCATATGCCGAGTCCGAGTGACGGCTTTGCCGTGGTTACCGCCATGCGGCACTCTCAACCGAACACACTCACTCTCTTGGTAAGCGGTTATCCCGACGTGCAGGGTGCGATGTCCGCGATCCTTCTGGAAGCAGATGAAATCATAGTCAAACCCTTCGAGGCGGGGAAACTCGCACAACTCCTCCGCGACAAGATGGTTACCCGCAAACCCGCTGCCCGGGTGAAAAAAGAAAGAGTCGCCGCGATACTGCAGCGTTGTATTGCGGTCGTGGTCCAGGACTGGCTGGCGAGAGTCAATCAGAACAGCGAAATCAATCAAGTCCAGCTGAATGACCTGGAGCGGACTGGACACCTTCCCACACTGGTTGAGGATCTCATTGTCCGCCTGGGAAAATCCAGCGCCACCGCCAAGGACAACGACGCCGAGCGTTCCCCAGCCGCCACCGCCCACGGCGAGCTGCGATACCGACAAGGCTACACTCCCGCAATGTTGGTGCACGAATCACGAATACTCCAGGTAACGCTGTTTGGGACGTTGCAGAACAATCTGGCCTTTCTGGATTTCAGCTTGCTGCTACCCGATGTTATGACCATCGCGGATGAAGTGGACGCGCAGCTAACGCAATCGATGGATAGCTACATGCAGGTCATGCGCAAGTCA
>Ga0209330_1000609_pt1 | contig 13780 bp, 6 predicted proteins | sample JacPinW_OM2H0_O3_FD_187969 | JGI IMG/M metagenome (GOLD analysis project Ga0209330, IMG submission 187969) | Forest soil microbial communities from Algoma, Ontario, Canada - Jack Pine, Ontario site 1_JW_OM2H0_O3 (SPAdes) (version 2) | ecosystem: Environmental > Terrestrial > Soil > Boreal...
TAGTCCTTCGCGATACCGGCGCATCCTCAGAATGATTCGGGCAGTTCTCTCTGGGTCTCCAGAATTATATCCGAACAAAAAAAGCCCGGCCCTCCCAGGAAGGCCGGGCTGTGCTGCGCGGGCGGAAGTTACTTCCCGAAATAACCTCTGTCGCTTCCTACTCCCGTGCAGAAGTCCCATCCGAAAACTGCGAAGCTGCCGATGTTCAGGCCGCAGGTCCCGAATTGGATATCGTTGAATGCAAGCGGATCAAATACATTATTGTAGATTTCGGTGTTCTCGGCTTGGCTCGATTTGCGGAATTTGCCGGCAGAATTAACGATTCCCGCCAGCGAAGGCGCCGCAACGCTGGTCCCACCCACCACGAACCAGCCCGTGCCCAACACTGGGTTGCTGTCGAAGACCCAAACTCCGGTGTTCGGGTTCGAGTCAAAGGAAAGGTCCGGAGTGCCACGGAAATTTCCGACGATATTTCTTATCCCGTTCTGGAAGGCCGGACGGGGTTCCACTTGGCTCGGGCCGCCGCCGGCGTCCTGCCATGTGTTTTCGAGTTCGAAAGCCCCGGTGGTGCTATTGCGTGAGAGGGTAGTGCCTCCGGCCGAAATCACATTCGGAGATGCGCTGGGATAGATAACACCGGGACTGTCTCCAGCCGAGGCAAAATAAACGACGCCAGGCGTGGTGAAGTCCACGTCGAACAGCGCTTCGTTGGAGCCTTCCCCGGTTCCGAAACTCATCGAGACTTCACCGCCCCCGTTCTGAGCCACAAGCTGGCTGGCCAGGACTGCGGCATTGAACAGGTTGATAAGGTTAAGGTTCTTCGCTTCGACCAAGAAAATCTTGGCGTTTGGAGCCATGGCGTGCGACCACTCGATGTCCAGCGAGGTTTCGAGTTCAGAGCCGCCGGTTGGGTCTTGGGCCGGCCGTGTCGTCGTTGCCACCGTCCCATTCGCGAACACGACTGTGAAGTTTGCCGCAGGCAAACCAAATTGCGCGGAAAAAGTAGCCAGATCGCTAGCCGCTGTCGGATCGTCGAAAGCTTCCACCAGGGCTATCGCGCCTCCGCCGCCGGTTGGATTCTGTGTGGTTACGTTCGGATTGCAGCTATGGTCGAACGGCGGAGCATTTTCATTGACCAGCTGGTACACGCACGCAATCGAGGCGGGAGTTTCAAAGAAGAAGCCCGCAAACGGCGGCAACTCCTGTGGCTGAGCCGCTGGCCCGAATTGACCGCTTTCCGGAACCCATAATTTAATGTTGGTATGGGCGTTAACGCCGGCATCACCCGGCAGCGCGATGCTAGATTGCGGAGTCATGATATGGCCGGTGTGGCTGGGCTGATTAGCAGTCTGAGCCAGGCTGGCCGTAGACGACAGCAAAAACAACGTCAAGAGACACAACGTAGAGGCGAAGATTTTTCGCATGCTTTTATCCTTTTGCTGCATAAGAAGGTAGGGATGCGCACACAAGCTGGGCCTACGGGGGTTGTGTGGGCAAACAAACGCTGCAACGAAATAACACTGGCGTTGAATTATTGTCAAGGGCTAACTTCGCCAATTCACACGCCAAAAACGATTCCGAGCCTAGGCGGTATAGAACTCAGCCCTCGATTCAGCTCGTGGTTCTTCGCTTGGTATTCGCAACGAAACGCGAGCGGGGTGGCGCGGATCGCTGCTGAAACGTATGCAGCGACGGGCAGTCCCGCAGATGCACACAAACCCAAATACAATCACCGCGGCAAGCTGCTCAATTGCCCGCGCGGAACTCGCGGTCGAAGTTCAGCGATTTGTGATATTTCTCGGCGGTGCCGCGTTGCATGCTAAACAATCAGCCCAGCACGATGCGGATGTTGTGGACCGCTCCGTCGTCGGCCAAGGGAATACTAGCGGCGCCGGGCAAAAGCTTGCCGTCCAATTCGGTGAGCGCCACGCCGCGCGCGACGTTCGACGGATTCTCCACCTTGATCTTGTAGATCGCCGAGTGGTAGCGGAAGTCGATGGAGTAACCCGGCCAATTGCGAGGTATGCACGGATCAATGCTGAGAATCATGCCCCGCAGCCGAAAGCCGAGTATCGACTCTAAGCCTGTGCGGTACAGCCATCCCGCAGAACCGGTGTACCAAGTCCATCCACCTCGGCCAACATGTGGAGCCTCTGCATAGATGTCTCCCGCTACGACGTAGGGCTCTACTTTGTAACGCTGCACGTTCGCGCGCGAACTAGTCCGGCTGATCGGGTTCATGAAGCGGAAGAGTTCAGTAGCTTTGTCTCCGTCTCCTTGCGCGGCGAAAGCAATCGCAACCCAAGTGGCGGCATGCGTATATTGCCCGCCGTTCTCGCGAATTCCCGGAACATAGCCCTTGATATAACCCGGGTCGCGAGGAGTCTTGTCGAATGGCGGGGTCAAGAGCAAGATCAAGCCGTCTGCATGACGAATTAGTTGTTTATCAACCGCCGCCATGGCTCGCGTCCCGCGGCCCGGCTCCGCAGCGCCGCTGATGATTCCCCAGGTTTGCGCGATGGAGTCGATGCGGCACTCTTCATTCTGTGCGGAGCCGAGCGGGGCGCCATCGTCAAAGTAAGCCCGGCGATACCATTCACCGTCCCAGCCGTCGCGTTCGAGCGCAGCCTTCAACAGGCTAACGTGAATGCGCCACTTCTCCGCGCGCTCGCGTTCTCCGCGCGCATCCGCCACTTTTGCAAATTCCCAAAGAACCGTATGCAGGAACCAACCCAGCCAGACGCTCTCTCCCTTTCCTAAATATCCGACACGGTTCATGCCATCGTTCCAATCGCCGGTGCCCATGAGCGGGAGGCCGTGCGCGCCCACGGACAAACTGCGATCCAGAGCGCGGGCGCAGTGTTCGAATATCGTCGCGCGAGTTTGCGAAACGCGCGGCTGGAAATAGGCTTCGAGTTGACCTTCGGCCAAGACATCGCCTTCTATAAAGGGGACTTGTTCTTCGAGCACGGTCATGTCTCCAGTAGCCTCGATGAAATGAATCACGGCGTAGGGCAACCAGAGAAGATCGTCGGACATGCGCGTGCGAATTCCGCGGCCAGAGGGAGGATGCCACCAATGCTGGACGTCGCCTTCAACGAACTGGTGAGCGGCCGCACGAAGCAATTGCTCCCGCGTCTCGGATCTTTTGGATACGACGAGCGCCATGACGTCCTGCAGCTGATCGCGGAAGCCATATGCTCCGCTCAACTGATAGAACGCGGCGCGAGCCCAAACGCGACAGGAAAGAGTCTGATAGAGCAGCCAGCGATTCAACATCACATCCATAGTCGGATCCGGCGTGGTGACTTGCACGGCTCCCAGGATGTCGTCCCACTGGCGAAGCACTTCACGGAGGGCTTGGTTCAAATCCGCGGCTCTGTAGCGACTGAGCAAGTTACGGGCGGTTTCTTTACTTTCCGTTTCGCCGAGGAAAAAAACGACATCCATGCGAGCACCGGGCCGCAATTCAAACACCGTTTGAAGTGCCGCGCAGGGGTCGAGGGCCGCGCCGACTTTGCGCCCGAGCGAGCCATCGCTTTCCAGCGCCGCGGGCCGTTCAGGGCCTCCATTTCTGCCGAGGAATTCGGTACGGTCTGCGGTGTACGAGGTTTGCCGTCCGGCCATGTCGGCAAAGGCGATGCGGCCGCCAAAATCTCCATTCCAAGCGCTGCGCGCGAACAGCGCGCCCGACGAGGAATCGATTTCGGTCACGATGTACGGCGCGGTTGCGTTACGCGAACTTCCGAGCACCCATTCGGCATAGGCAGTGACGGAGAGGCGGCGAGTACGTCCGGAATCGTTCTGTAGAGTGAGGCGCGAGATTTTTATGGGGTCCTCGAGCGGCACGAACTGGATTAAATCGAGGTTGATTCCATGCGATCCATGCTGAAAGCGGCTGTAACCCTGGCCGTGGCGGCACAGGTAGTCGCCTGTCTCGTCGCGAATTGGGAGGGCGGTGGGACTCCAGACTTCTCCGCTACTCTCATCGCGAACGTAGATGGCCTCGCCAGGAGTGTCGAACACGTGATCGTCCGACCAGGGAGTAAGTTGGTTTTCGTGGCTATTGATTGACCAAGTGAAACCGGAACCTGACTCTGAAACCAGAAAGCCAAAAGACGGGTTTGCGATCACATTGACCCAAGGCTCAGGTGTTCGCAAACCTTCGTTGAGCACGGTCACATATTCGCGGGCATTTTCGGCAAAGCCGCCGAGACCGTTGAAAAACTGGAGAGCCGGCTGCGGCAACTGCACGTCCTGACGTTTGCTGGCGCGCGTTTGGCGAGAAGCGGGCGCGGCAGCGGGTTCTCTGTACTGCGATCTTGTAATCTGCTCGGCCAACGTGCCGCGGCGGCTCAAAAGGACGGCTCTTGCGACTGCTTGGAGCTGCGCACGTGTTTGCGGTGACACCAGATCTCCGCGTAAGAGGAAGATTTTCCCACTCACTCCGGTGGTGTCCGGAGAAAGCCTGAGTTGGCTCCCGCGAACGAGCGCTTCCAGAGAGGTCTGGAGTTCCTGCACGTATGACGGAGCTTTCTCATTAATAATCACCACGTCCGCGGATAACTGTTTCATGCGCCAATATTCGTGAGCGCGCAACAATTGCCGGATGATCTCGACATCATCGGGATCGTCGATGCGCGCAAGAATGATGGGCAGGTCGCCTGAGATTCCCTGGGCCCAGAGCGTACTTATATCCAGGGAGGTCGCACTCAACACATCAGGGGAAGGCCGCAGAGAAGAATCCGAGTAGAGGACAGCATTGGCCAGCCTCTGGAATAAGTGAGCCTCCTCGGGGCCGATGCCCAAATGGTGAAGCTGGACTTGTGCTTGGGTCCAAGCAAGAGTCAGGGTGCGTTCAAAAGTTCGGGTATCGCGATATTTATCAGCCAGGTCGAGGACTTCTTCGCGCGTGGGAGCCACGATAGTTGAAAAGATTAGGTGCGCCGTGGTGCCTGGGGGAATGCGGACGGTGCGCCGAAGGCTAATTATCGGGTCGAGTACGGAGCCTACCGAATTCGAAAGCGGACGGCCATCAACGATCGATACTGGGTTGCGCAAGCTACGGGCCCGTCCAACGAATTTCGCGCGGTCAGTTTCAAATTGCAATTCGCCCACGGTTGCGCCGTTCACAACCAGAACGTGCGCCGCCCAAACGGAGGTATCTTCGGGCGCGCGCTTGCGCCTGGTGGCGAGGATAGCGCCTAGATCGGGAACGAATTCAGTTTCAACGAACAGGTTGGAGAAGGCAGGTTGGGCTACGTCGGCTGCCTGCGAGGTAAGGGCGAGTTCGGCGTAGGAGGTGACCTGCACATCGCGTGCGCGGACGCCCAAATTTGTGATCGTGACGCGACGAACTTCGGCGTCGTCTTCCGAGGAAACGACTACTTCGAGAGAAGTGGTCAGTGAACGGTCGCGCCTGACAATTTCAGCATGATCTTCGTAGAAAGCCGCTTCGTAGCTATCCGGTTCGACGCCGCTGGGCTGATAGCCAGCAGACCAGACATTCCCAGTTTGCTCGTCGCGCAGGAAAATATAACTGCCCCAGCAATCCCGGGTAAGATCCTCACGCCAGCGAGTGACTGCAATATCGCGCCAGCGACTGTAGCCCGAGCCTGCCGCCGTCAGCATGACGCCGTAGCGGCCATTGGAAAGAAGTTGAGTCCGCGGAGTCGCGTCGTGAGGAGTGGTAAAGCGGCGAACCACGGGAGGAGTGAGTTCTCGCACTTTGGCCGCAGCGGAGACTTCTTCAGCCCGAGGACGCGCAACCAACACGTCGCGAGGAGTGCGTTCCTGCAAAAGGAGTTCGGTGGCGCGCACGATGGGTTCGGCGTGAAACCGCGTTTGCATTACGCCATCATTCAGGACGTTCGCCGAGGACAACAACGTCATACCCTGGTGATGCGCCATGTAAGCACGTATTACGGCAACGTTTTTGCCTTCGGGCAATCGAGAGCTAGTGTAGTCGAGGGCCTCGTAAAATCCGTAAGTTCCTTTGCCGCCAGCTTGAGCGAGCCGCTCAAAATTTTCGACAGCCGCCGAGGGCCTAATCATCGAAGCTAATGCCGTAGCATAAGGCGCGATCACCAGATCTTCACTCAATCCACGTTTAAGGCCGAGCCCTGGAACACCAAAGCTGGAATACTGATAGGTGAAATCCAGATCCCTGGCGTTGTAAGCGGATTCCGAAATCCCCCAAGGCACGCCGCGCTCTTTTCCGTACTCAATTTGCCTTACGACTATCTGTTCGTAGGTTTGGCTCAATAGGCTATCGGCAGGAGAACGCATCACCAAGTCAGGCATGAGATATTCGAACATAGATCCGGACCAGGAAATTAGCGCAGAGCCGCGGCCTACAGGCGTGAGGGCGCGCCCAAGCCGAAACCAGTGCGAGGACGGAACATCTCCTTTGGCAATCGCAATGAAACTTGTGAGCCGTGCTTCCGAGGCGAGCAAATCGTAGTAACTTGAGTCCAAACATCCGTCGGTTCCTCGATATCCGATAGAGAAAAGTTTGCGCGAGTGATCGAACAAAAAGCTGAAATCCATGGCATCGAACAATTTACCCGCCGTTTGAGCGATTCCGTTGAGACGGCGAACCAGCAAGGAAGCATCCGAAATGGAATCCTGCATTGCTTGAACAAGCGCAGCCACTCGGGCGAGCACGTCTCCGTTCCCTACAGGATCGCGGGTTAGGCTTGCGTTCAGAGCGGTAAGTTCTCGAATAGCCGCTTCGAATCTTTCCGGAGCGTCCGCCAAAGCCGGGAGACGGCGGAAAAAGGGTTCAACTGCGAGCCATTCGGGCGCTGGGCCTGAAGGGTTTTCGGCCAATGCCATTATTTCCGCCGGGTCAAGTCGAAGCCAGGGCAGCAGGATTCTTGCGTCTTGAATGTGGGATTCCACGCAGACTCTCGCGGCTTCGGCCCAAAATCGAAATTCCGAATTGGAAGATTCTCCAAGCTCTTGCTCGAGTGTTTGAGCAATATCTGCAACGATTTGGACTCGCTCTCTTAATTGCACCAAGCGTACGGTCCAATCCGCAGCATCCGCCGGCACGGAAACACACATTGCGGCAACAGAGTCTATCGCGTTGGTGAGTTGTTTGCGCGTTACGCTGTGCGTGCGCTTAGTGTCTGCTATCCGTGCGACAGCTTCGCGCAACAACTGAAGCACATCTTGAACTCCGGCCAATACGCGGGGAGCAATGGATGATTCTTGAATCAGCTCTCTGCAGCCATTGCCGAGAACCAATAAATGTCCGGCAATATTCCCGCTGTCGACGGAGGAGACGTATTTGGGGTCCAGAGGATGAAGGTCCTGGGTGTCATACCAGTTATAGAAATGGCCTCGAAATTGTTCCAGTCTGTTCATGGTACGGAACGTGTTTTCGAGACGTTCCGTTGCCGCCTGAGCCCCAATCCAGCCAAAATCACACGCTGCGAGAGTAGAAAGCAAATACAGCCCCATGTTCGTCGGAGAAGTCCGGTGAGCGACGATCGGTTTAGGATCTTCCTGAAAATTATCCGGAGGAAGGAAATTGTCCACCGGACTAACGAAAGTTTCGAAGAAGCGCCAAGTGCGGCGCGAAGCCAGCCGGAGAGCCGATGTATCAGCGGCGGAGAGGGTGTCTACATCCGGAAGGCGCGGCGGGAGGCTAATCCAACGGGCGACCGCAGGCGCGGCGATCCAGAGAGCGACAAAGGGGATGGCGGCGAATAATGAATGTGGTTTTCCGAACAACACCGCAAACAATGCCGCAACAGCAAGCAAGACACTGGCGATCATCCGCTTGTACGTGCCGAAAATGTTCAAGTCGACGGCAGACTTCGCCTGGGCCGCAGTGACCCACTGCAGCAAATTTCTTCCGGAAATGAATATCCTGACAAGCGTGCGCAGAATCGCGTCGGACATCAGCCACGCCTGGTAAGCCAACAGAGTGATGGTCAAGCCAATTTGATATAGACCGACGGTAAGATCCGAAAGGACGCCGCGGACATGGCTGCGCTTGGAAATTCCACCTAGACGCGGATTCAATCCAATAAGAAACGGGATCAGCGAAGGAATCGCGATTGTTGCCAGGATAAACCTGGTCCACATCCACGGGGAAATTACCGGTACCAGCCAACCGACAACGAGCGTGAGGAATGTGCAGGGCGCCGAAAGGGTGCGGCGCAGATTGTCGAGCATCTTCCAGCGGCTGATTGCCGGGATTTTTATTTTTTTGCGCTCTTCTTTGGACAAGCCGCCGAGACCGAAAATCCAGGGCAGAAGTTGCCAATCTCCTCGGGCCCATCGGTGCTGGCGCGCGGCGGCGGCTTCGTAGTGCGACGGAAAATCGTCGAACAACTCAATGTCGGTTGCGAGTGCGGCGCGAGCGAAAATGCCCTCGAGTAGATCGTGGCTCAGCAGGGTGTTTTCCTTCACTTTGCCTGCCAAAGCGGCTTCGAATGCGTCGATGTCGTAGATTCCCTTGCCGGTGTAGGAACCCTCACGGAATAAATCCTGGTAAACGTCCGAGACAGCGGAGGCGTAAGGATCTATTCCGCTGGGACCGGAAAAGATTTTTTGGAAGAGCGAGCCTTCCCGATCGGTCGGCAATGAAGGAGTAATCCTGGGCTGAATGATCGAATAGCCGTCCACGACACGGCCCCAGTCGGCAGAGATTTTCGGCCGGTTTAGGGGATGAGCCATGGTGCCAACAAGACGAGCGGCAGTACCGCGTGGCAAACGCGTGTCTGCATCGAGCGTAATGACGTATCGCACTCCCGGAACCGATTCCGGCGGGTGCCCTTCGATAGCTGTAAAGGTGGTACTCGTCGACCCGCGAAGAAGTTGATTGAATTCATGCAGTTTTCCGCGCTTGCGTTCCCATCCCATCCATTTTTGTTCGCGTTCGTTCCACAGGCGCTTACGGTGGAAGAGAAAAAACCGGTCACCGCCGCCCGGTGGCGGACCGTGGCGTGCGTTCAAGTTTGCGATGCTCTCGACAGCAGCGGCCAACAGGTCTTCATCGCCCGGCAGACTCTCGCTCGGAGCATCGATCCAGTCGGAGAGCAATGCGAAGCGCAAGTCACCGTCGGGGTTTGCCAGGTAGTGAACTTCGAGCCGCTCGATCTGTTCTTTGATTCCCGCCTCAGAAGTAAGCAAAGTGGGAACCGCGACGAACGTGCGCAACTCTGTAGGCACTCCCTCTTTCAGCTCGAAACGCGCTAGAGTGCGCGGTCCGAGGAGATCGGTGACCGCGCGGTTGATCAGAGCAATAGCCAAATCCGATGCAGGGATTGCTGCGAGCAGCCCTAACAGCACTAGATAGCCAGTGTGCAAGCCCATCTCTCTCGCGCGGAACAGAGGGAAGGCAAGAATGACGGCCGTCAAAACTGCGATAGTTCCCAAAAAACCTGGAACGGCGGCGCGGACGTACTGACGGAGTATCCATCGCCTCCAAGGGACGTGAAACTCCAACTCTCGCTCGAAAGACCAACGTCCGTGCGATATCAGGTAGTAGCCCGGCTCGGAGCGTCTATCGTCCGGCGGCTGACCGTCTGTTCGTTCCGCGCGCGCTTTTTTGGCGCGATGCAAAGCGAGTTCGGCGACTTCGATTTCGGAGTGTTTGGATCCGCGCGCAAGATCTTCGATCGCGTGCCGGTAGTAATCTCGCGTCGCGAAGTCCATTTCCGCAAAATTACTTCCATCGCGCAAAACCTTATCCACCAGGCTGACACTTTCGAAGAACGCCTGCCAGTCGAACTCCGACATTAGGCGCATGCTGGTGATAATGTTGCGCACGGTAACGGTCATGGCTGCTTGCTGCTGGTGTTCCGCGCGAACAATTTCATCCGCCGTAGTGCCTTGGGCAGCCAGACGCTCATCCAGCCACACGAGAACGGGACCAACCTTGGGATCCAAGTCGCGCAAACGTTGCACGAGCTGGACGGCAAAGGCCCTTTCGAGAGGCTTTTTTTCAAATTCTCGAAGTACAGTAGCCGGAGAAACCATAGCTTGCCCGCCGGTGCCGAGCAGACTATCGGCAAGCAAGTCGGCCTCTTCGCGAGCTCGGCGGCTGAGCTGCAAGCGTTCGGCGATCCTGCGCAAGTTCTCAACCAGGACGACTCGCAGGGTGATAGCTACGGCCCACAGTTCGCCGATGGTTAACGGCTGCACACGCTGATAAGCAGTGACAAACCCGCGGAGAACGTCCGGTTCGAAGCGGCTATCCGTGTGGGCCACGAAAGCCCAAGCCACACCAAATACGCGCGGATATCCCTGCAAATGCCCGGACGCCAATTTGGGCAATTTTCTATAAAATCCAACCGGCAGGTCATCGCGAATTTCGCGGAGCTGTTCCTCGACGATATAAAAATTATCGACTAACCATTCCGCCGCGGGGGTGATCGCATGCTCCTGCTGAATGGCTTTCGCGGTGGCACGGTAATATTCGAGCAGCACTCTGCCGTTCTCGGCTACGCGTGGGATAAGCGGGCGGCCTTCGTCGGAATCGATTGTGACGGTCTGAGCGGCGGCAAGACTCTCCGCGTGCTGTTCCAGGCGCTCTACGCTGAACAGTTCCGCTCGAATGGGCTCGTCAATTTCGACAAATATATTTTGGGGTTGAGTGGCCGTGGCCATTTGTTCCCTTGGATGGCGGTCGCGGTAACTCAAGGGCTGCGAGTTATCGCTCTATATACAATACAACCTAAACGGCGAGTCCGAACACGCGAATCGGGGGCGGAAGGCGCGGCTCGAATGGACGATGAAAGAGGACCGTCAACTTCACAATCGATCAAAGAATGGTAGACGCGGCGCGTTCCGCCCTTAACTGGCGCGCCGCAATCCAGAAATGCTCGAGGCAGGAACGGAATTACTAAGTGGCGGCACCCTCGAACGCGCCGACCCGTTGTGCGCATCTATTGCCGAGCGCAGAGTCCTTTCTATATCGGACTTACGGTAGGGGTGGCAGATGAAATCGAACGCCCTGATGTTCAAAGCGGCTAAGTAATCTCTATATTCGTGCGGGCAAGAAGGAGCGCATACAATTATCGCCGGGACTTCAACCGGCTGTGTTCTCAGTTGCCTGACGACATCGCGATAGGTTCCGTCCACCAGCCAAAAGCCGCATAAGCAAGCGGTAACACTTTCGCTGGTTAGAGCGGATTTCACTTCTTCCAGCCCTCTGGCCCATAGAGTCTTCAATGGAAATAACTGAAGCAGCTCCGCAATATTCTGGCGAATTTCAGAGTCGTTGGTCGCAACCAATACGGTGGCTTGGGTCTTATATGCACCCACTTCCAATTGCGCGGGAGCTGTAATCCTTTCGTGGCTGGTTGCGGGACTCATAATGTTTTATGCCTTTCGTCTTGCGTTCCGGAAGAGGCCAGTAGAGTCGCTAACATTAGGCTCCCCTGATCTTTCGCGGTTAGCCAAGCAATTAGAGGATTTCAAACGCAACTATAATCCACGGAATAAACGTCTCCATCAATACAGGCAATTCGTTAGGCCCCTCCGGAACATACTGTAGGTGAGAAGACAATTAGGCGAACTTAGGAGTGATCTCTCAGAATTTCGGACGAGATGTCCAGATGGAGGCCTTTCGCGGGACGGCAGAGCAGCACGCTCCGCCGCAATTTGAACTCAGCTATGGCTCGATGATTTGATTGCGCACAGCGTAGCGGACCAATTCGCTCACGGTGTGCAACTGCAGCTTGCGCATGATATTGGCGCGATGGGTCTCAGCGGTTTTCACGCTGATATTAAGCGAAGACGCCACTTCTTTGCTGCTCTTGCCTTCAGCCAACAATTGGACGATTTCGCGTTCTCGAGAGGTGAGCCGATCACGCATAGTTTCAGGAGGTTCGGTTCGAGTTTTTCCTTCATTAAAATTTGTTAGCATCACTTCGGTGGCGCGAGGAGTAAAAAATGGTTTGTGGTTTGCGAGTGTCTCGACCGCGATGATCAGATCACGGTCCGAGTCCGACTTTACGATGTATCCGCGAACTCCGGCTTCGAGTATGTCGCGGATTAGCTGGTCAGAGTAATGTACCGACAGAATGAGAACTTCGGTGTCGGGCGAACCCTTTCGAATTCTTTTAGCTGCATCCACACCGTTCAGATCGGGCATGCTGATGTCGAGGATGACAATGTCCGGCTTCAGTTCCTCCGCTTTCGCAACGGCTTCGCGCCCGGTATGGGCCTCGCCACAAACTTCCCAGCCGGCATGCGATAGAAGCAAGGCCTTAACTCCGCGCCGCATCAGGTCGTGATCATCTGCGATTAAGATACGCAATGTTTTCATGCTCTCTCCAACATCCAGGGATTTGAATGGGGCCAGGAAACCCATTTAAACTCAACATGCTGTGGTCACATGAAAGGATGCACTTGGGCATTTAATTCTGGAAAACGGATACAGTCAAGGGTGAAACTGCAGGGCGGGGCGGAATCAAGGGATCACAACCAGGTATCCATAACCCGGCTTGCAGTCGTTATCGAAAAAGCGGCGCGGTAGAATCAGGCGTTCGCGGAATTTTCAAGTTGATAGTAACAGCACAGGCTTTCACATGCGTTCAGCTAGACATTCGCGCAACTGCTGTCTAGCGCGCGAAAATCTTGTTTTCACCGCCGACTGCGAAAGCTTCAATGTAGTGGCAGCCTCTTTCGCCTGCCATTCCTGCAAACCCAAGAGCCATACTACCACTCGTGATGTGCTTCCCAAGGCATCGATGGCGTCGTGAAGAGCGCGATGATTCTCGTTCTTTGAATACAAGATCTCGGGATGAGAAGCGTCCCCTGCGCTCAATGTTTCGACTGGATTGAGGTCTTCGCCTGAACTGTTCTCATACGAAAGAACGTGATCCTCCGAGCGGCGTTTCCGAACCTTCATCAAGGCTTCGTTCATGGCAATTCGGGTAAGCCAACTGGAAAAGCGGGACTGGCCGCGAAACTGATGGATGTGCGCGTAGGCATTTAACAGGCTTTGTTGCGACGCATCCTCGGCATCTTCACGGTTCCGGGTGATTTTCAGCGCTACGTGATAGGCTTTTCGAATGTAGGGCTGGATCAAATTGGCAAAAGCAGCGTCGTCCCCAGCCTGAGCACGCTTCACAAGCTCCAACTCTTCGACACCATAGGTCGCATCTGTTTCCGCCATACTGGGCAAAGGTTGCATAGTTTTGGACATTTTTTGTTGGCAATCCACGGGACACCTCTTTGCCTTATCGGCTAAAGTTGGAATAAGTTAGATAAGTTGAAAATGCGGCCTCGCACCGATCATTTTGCACAGTGGGGAAGTTAGTTGACTTCGGGACGAAGGTCTATCAGCGTCATCCTGTAACGTAGGCCGGGTATTCCTGTATTTGTCGGAACCTTCCGTGTGTTCGCTCCTAGTAAGTCTCGACGGGCGTACAAGTTGGCGACGTGCGGGGAGAATTAGCGCAAGTGCTTAGTGCCCTTACAGAAGACCCCGTTCTAATTTCCAGTGATGACGGTATATCAGCCCAGAAAGGTTTGTGCTCTTGTTAGGTTGCGACAAGAAGAGGCCGCCATGAAACGACATCTATCTGCGATTATGCTGGGAATCCTTACAGGGATTGGGGCTCCATTAAGTGCCGGTGGAGCAACCGCGGGCGCCGCGGGCTCGGTTCAAACTCAAGGGGCAGATTCGTTGCCGTTTGTCGCTTTAATCGGCTTGATCGCCCTCGGAGCTATTTTTGTTTTACGGAAAATGATTCGAGACCTTTTCTGAAGTAACGTACACGACTTAACGGATGTCAGAATCAACCGATCTCAG
>Ga0209330_1000610_pt1 | contig 13762 bp, 16 predicted proteins | sample JacPinW_OM2H0_O3_FD_187969 | JGI IMG/M metagenome (GOLD analysis project Ga0209330, IMG submission 187969) | Forest soil microbial communities from Algoma, Ontario, Canada - Jack Pine, Ontario site 1_JW_OM2H0_O3 (SPAdes) (version 2) | ecosystem: Environmental > Terrestrial > Soil > Boreal...
CGTCGCCCCCGCTCGCCCAGCGGCGTTGCAATACCTGCGCCGACGCCTCGGCTTGCACCCGTGACAACCGCGACTTTGCCGGCCAAAGAAGGAATAGTCTTCATACCACCACCTCCAAGTTCGTTGTCGAAAATACTTTCCGTCTTTCTGCCGTACGCATTTGCCTTTGGCATTCTGTTTTCCTCCAACCCCGCGAAAGTCCGCGACCCGCGTGGCGATAGCTTCCTCTTCTCGAACTTGAAATTGAGCGTTCAATCACTCGCTCGTATCCGTAGATTCCTGCTTGCGCGGCGAGTTAGTTCTTTCACTACATGCTTTATAAACACGCCGTGGCAGCGCAATCGAATTCCCCCATTTATCAAATCGAGAAGTAGGCTCTCGCCCTCCTGGCTGATCGTCGATATGTGTTTCATCTCGACCACGACTTCGCGGCCACGAAGGTCCGCTCTGGCCTTTTCGCACGCACTTCTTAGCTCGGCTGCCCAGGGCGTGATGAGCTTTCCTTCCACAATCACCCGACGCTGCCTTGCGTTATCAACCAGTGAGATCTTCAACATTGCTTCTCCCAGCCGCGATCATGCAAGGCGCACACCAAACCTGCGGAACCGTAAGTCGCTGAATTTTCAGGAGAGTAATGCCAGAACTTGAAATATCGAGGTCGAAGAAGTTGAAACCGTCGAAAATGTCGAAGCTACGACGCGGCCTGGAGATCAAGCGTATTGCTTAGCATAGATGCCAAATTTCTTCATTCGAGAAAGGAAAGTCGTGCGATTCATTCCCAAGCTTGCGGCAGCACCATCCGCACCGCCGACGCGCCCCTTGCATGCAGTTAGCGCCCGTATGATCTCATCACGCTGCCTTCTTTCATATTCGTCAGCAACGCTGTTTACGTCGGTTTGCGAATCTGCCCTTTCTCCAGCGACTTGCTCGACGTTATGCTGCTCGGCATGCGGGAACGCTACCGTATTCGTTTTCCGGAGTTCTCCGAGAGGCGCGTCCAGCGACCTGCCGCGCGTCACGATCACCGCCCGCTCGATAAAGTTCTCTAGCTCACGGATATTGCCGGGCCATTCCCACGCCGTAAGCCCCTTCATGACGGCCGGAGAAATAGTCTCAATCTTCTTCTGCATTTGCTTGGCAAACCTCTGCACAAAATAACTCACCAGTGGCGGAATGTCTTGCTTACGTTCCCGCAGTGGCGGTATCCGGATCGGAAATACATGCAAGCGGTAGTACAAGTCACTTCGGAATTCGCGGGCCGCAATCATCTTTTCGAGGTCACGATTAGTTGCGGCTACGAGCCGAATATTCACTCTTCGCGTGTGAATGCTCCCCAGTCGTTCAAATTCACGCTCTTGTAATGCGCGCAACAGCTTCGGCTGAATCTCAACCGGAATATCACCCACTTCATCCAGAAACAAAGTGCCTTGATCTGCCAATTCCATTCGACCGAGCTTTTGCATAATCGCGCCGGTGAACGCTCCCTTTTCATGTCCAAACAGTTCACTCTCAAGCAGACCGGTAGGAATGGCGGCACAATTCAGCTTCACAAACGTGCGGTCTTTGCGTCTGCTACGGTCGTGAATGGCGCGGGCGATCAACTCCTTGCCCGTACCTGTCTCCCCCAGCAGCAGGACGGTAGAGTCGCTGGGAGCGACCGTTTCAACCAGTTCCAGAACATGTTTCAACGGGGGGCTGTTTCCGATGATGTTTTCAAAGTTCATCTCGCTGCGGATTTCTTCTTCGAGATAGAGCTTCTCCTGGGCGAGCTTGTCTTTGAGTTGCGAAATCTCGCGGTATGCCAATGCGTTTTCAATAGCAATGGCAACCTGCCCTGACGCTCGGCTGAGGAAATCGACGTCTTCCGGCGAAAACGGCGTCTCTGTGGTGCGTAGAATTGAGAGAATTCCGAGCGCCCGGCCGTGGTTTGCGAGCGGAATATTGCAAAAGGCTTTTATGCCCTCCGCAGCTACCACGTCAGATGCCTCAGACGTGAACTCGTTACGTTCCCGCATGTCAACGACCACCGGTTTCAAGGTGTCTAGTGCTTTCTTAACGGCCGCACTTCGCGTAACTAGCAACTCTTCCTTGGCGACCCCTTTTCCATGCGGAAAATCCATGGCAAATACCCTGAATTTCTCCGAAGCTGCATCGGGCAGCGCAACTGTCACCGCATCAGCGCGTATGACGTCGCGTATGTTGGCTGCAATCGCGCGCAACAGGTCCCGAAGTTCAAGATTTGAGGTGATTCGATTGGTCAGGTCGAGAAGCAACTGCAGCTGATCATTTTGATGTTGCGCGCGCCTGAGATTCAAACCATCATCAAGCGCGAACGCCACGACACGCCCAATCAGCTCCAGGAAGCTTATTTCTTCCTCGCTGAATGGATTCACCGTATCGCGGCCGATTCCGAAAACACCCAATCGACGATGCGGCGTCGTCAAGGGCACGCGTAGCCCCGAACCGAGGCCTATTTTCTTTGCCCATTCTTTAAATCGCGGGTACCGCTCTTCCGTGTCCCAATCGGCAGTATGATGTGGATCCCGGCTGCGCACAGCCTCCCACCATGGCAACTCTTCCATCGGCAGGTCGGGCAAAGGCATTGGGCCCTTACCCCAGACGAGATATTCGATTTCCTTGGAGTTCTCCTTCAACACCACGAAGTAAAGGTGCTCGAAGCGCAGAAACTTACCAATCTCAGACGCGAGAGTTATAGCCAGGTCCTGAGGTTCGCGGCATGCGGCGATCGCTTCACTGATACGCAGCACGGCCTCATAGCGGTGGCTGTCGCTTTGCGGCGCAATGATCGGGCCTGTAGCCATAGCCTCACAATCTAGAAAATCGGCCTGAACGCCGGGCTTTAATTCACCCCGAATACCCAAAATACATGATGACTTACTTCCTCTACAGGTCGCAACAGGGTGCGCCAAGCAAAGCGATTTTCAGAGGAGTCTCGCGGGTCCGGGAAGCAGCTGAGCATTCCGGACCTCCCTTCAGGACCGTCTCAGCCAGGTCTCAAGTTCATTGACCACCGGCTTTGACACGAAGCACGAGAAGCCAGCCATCCCCGCATCGACCGGCAATTTAAGACACAAGATCACGGTCACAGCTTACCTCGCAAGTAGTGATGACTCAAGCCGGGCGAACGTTTCAGCTATTGTGCGGCTACGTCTCAGCATGGCTTCTAACAACAATCGACAGTTTCGACTCTTTCAACATTTCGGGCTAATCGACTTTCTGCTAACCCAGCGCTTTTTCATCACTTACGTGTGCCACGGCGTTTGGCACGACTCTTGCTTACAGAGAGGTGCGATGCTTCGAACCAACTGTGAGGCGATCATGTGGAAGATCACAACTCGCGGTTTCACGCTGGAAGAGGTGTTAATCATGGCTGCCATGAACCTGTTAACCAGCGCTGATACCGCTGCCAAACGCGAAGAACCCCGCATTTGAAGATTCCAACCCAGCTCAATCCCCGCGTTTGCACGCCACCGCAGGCCCGTGCGAGATTGTCGGAGAGCGCCGCTTGCTGGCGGAGACGCTCGGTGAAGCGCTTGGCGGTCGTAGCGGCCGCTTGTAGATCTGTCCTGATGGCTTCTAGAAACCTGGCGGCCGCTGCTGCACGACGCCAAAGGCGCGCTCCAGCGCGAGCCCAACTCTGCCCAGTGTGCCCTCATCGAAAAGCCTTCCGATCAGGGTAACGCCGTGGGGCACGCGACGCGGCGGCGAGAACGTGGGCATGGGATGGCTAGGGTCCGGAGCCCAATCGCTGCGGGCCTTCGCTACTTCGACGAATCCCGCACGCAGCGTCAGCGAAGGGTGCCCGGTGAAGTTGGTGATGACCAGCATCTCGTCGCGCAGGGAAGGCACGAGCAGCAGGTCGACCTGAGAAAATACGCGGGCCATCTCCATGGCGACTTTGCGGCGCAGGCGGTCGGCCTGCACGAAGTCTACTGCGGAAAGAAAGCGAGCCTCGCGAAAAATGTTGGGCCAGGCGTCGGGCACCTGAGCTTTGAGCTGATTTATCCCGCCGCTCAAAGTGAGGTCTTCAAACGCCGCCGCCCCTTCCGCGAAAAGGATCAGGTTGAGGGAGTCATAGGGCCAGTCGGGAATTTTCATCTCCACCGGAACCATTCCCGCTTTTTTCACCGTATCGACCGCGGCGCGGTCTACAGCGGTCGCGGGATTGTCGTTCATCCAGCGAGGAAAGCAGCCGACGCGCAGTCCTTTCACGGTTGCGTCGGCATCGAAGTCGAGCCTGCTGGGCACGCTCGCCAGGTCGCCGGCGTCCGGTCCAGAGATGGCATGCAGCACCAGCATCGCGTCTTCCACGGCGCGCGTCATCGGACCAAGCTTGTCGAGCGACCAGCAGAGAGTCATGGCGCCGGAGCGCGCCACGCGGCCATAGGTAGGCCGCAGTCCCGTGATCCCGCACCGCATCGAGGGACTGACGATGCTGCCACCGGTCTCGCTCCCAACCGCAAACCCAACCAATCCCGCAGCCACGGCCGCGCCCGGTCCAGCGCTTGAACCCGAAGAAGCTTCCTCTGGCAGCCATGGGTTCATCGTCTGGCCGCCGAACCAGATATCGTTGAGCGCGAGCGCGCCCAGGCTCAGCTTCGCTACTAGCACGGCACCCGCTTCATGCAATCGCTTCACTACGACAGAATCTTCTGCAGGCACGCGATTTCGAAACGGTTCCGCGCCGTAGGTTGTGCGAATCCCGGCGGTATCGAGAAGATCCTTCGCTCCCCAGGGAATGCCGTGCAGCGGTCCACGATAGTGGCCGCCAGCAATCTCCTCGTCAGCTTTCTTGGCTTGTGCGAGCGCCAGTTCGCGCGTCAAGGTAATGACGCAGTGCAGTTGAGAATCGAATTCTTCGAGCCGTTTCAGATAAATACGCGTGAGCCGGTCCGACGTGAGCTTTCGTTGTTCGATCCAACGGGAGAGGAGGGTCAGCGGGGAGAAGGCGATGTCTGCGTCGTTCGCCGGCAAGGGACCGGGATCGATCTTGCTGCGGATAAACCGATCGTGTTCGGGGCCAGCCTTCAATCCGGGCAGTACCGGATCCCAGCGCGACGCAGGCGCGAGCGTCGACTCCAGCGCCAGCTTGCGCGGACCGGTGCGCCGCTCGTACAGCGACGCCATGGTCTTGCGCCAACTGCCCGCCGCCATCGCACGCTCGGGGCCGGTCATTTCAACCTGCACTAACTTTTCCGCTTCGGCGAAAGTTGAAGGCGACACTTCAGGTCCAACTGCCGGCCCGGTGCCGAATGCCGGCGGCGCTCCTGCGGGCAAGTCCGCCGGGTTCTGCGCATGACCGCGCAATGCGGCGGCAGCACCGAGCAAACCAAAAGATGAAAGCACCAGAAACTTTCTGCGTGAATTCGACATGGATCCTCCGCACCGCATTGTAACCAGCGCGATTCGGCAAAGTAGCCAGCCCACAAAAAATTGACAAGCGTGAGGGTACTCAGTGAGACGTGTCGCCGCCCCCAGCGAGCGGGAAATTTGTGCACATTTTGCGGCACATAGCGAACCGCTCGCTTTTCTATCCTGGGGGCGACACCTTGCACGGCAGGTCTGCTCCGAATCTCACCACGGGCACCGGGCCGATCCGCGGCGTGGTGTATGGAATTGCCGCACATGGAAGCAGTTTTCTTTGGAGTGGCGTAAACGGCTTTGCCTCCTGCTTGGTTTCGGGAGTGCTGGCCAACGACATCCCAACCTACTCCGTCAATCCTAACTCGGAGGTGCTGGCGATGGCATTCGATAAAGCGACGAGTGCCGCAGGTCTTGTGAGCTTTTGGTCAAAGGGAAACGGAGTGGGAATGAGTTTGTCCAGCTCAGCTTAAGTCCGGTGGGAATCGCGGTCGATAGCTTCAAATCGCTTCATTCGCACATCCTCGATTTCAACGCGAGGCCACACGTAGGTCGGCCGCGGAAGTTCGAAGTCGCGGTTGACCGCCAAAGATGCGAAACACGCTGCGCCCTTGCCACTCGATGCGATCGCACATCAGCAACAGCGTGCCGTGTGGTTTCGGGGCCAGCCAGCGCGTCTGGCGGCTGTAATGAAAACCATGGGACATAAAGGATGTGAAAACTGCATGCGCTATCAACATCCGGAGATTGAAATTGTGCGCACGGCTCTGAATCTGGGAACTGGAAGCATAGCGGTGACGAAGCCGTGTTCTCACACGCCGTGCGCTGGGAGTTTTGTGCTGGCCGCCATCACCGGCAAGATAGAATCGAATGACCCCTGGCGGTGTCTGGAAGCAGACTTTCCGGCGACCCTGGATGTTTATCGGGGCTTATCCAACAGACGAGCGATGTTTCGGACTCTTTCCACGGGGCCGGCGAAGTCGATTTCGTTGACTACTCCGGCAGCCAATAGATGCTGCCTTTGTGCTCGCGAAAGAAAAACGGGAGAGTCCCCTTTGCTGCCTACGGTCTGTCTTCTTCAGTCCGCGTTGCACAGTGGATATATTGGCTCATAAAACGTCAGGGCCGGTCGTCATTTGCTCGATTGCAGCGCATGTAGGGCCGCATGGCTCTGTGCAACTGGCGGTCGCGTATCACCCTTCAGCATCAGCCATAGAATGCGGTTATAGAGCTGATCGTCCGCGCGATCGGGCGCACTAAGGTCCAGCCCCTCCGACAGGCGTGCGGCTGCCGTATTCAGAGGATTCTTTTCATTCAAATCTTGCGTGGGGATGATTGGGTCATAGGGAGCGAGGTCAGGCGCGGATGCGAAGATGTTCGCCAGGGATCGGCTGAAGTAGTCAAATTTCGAGAGCCGCCCCATGCCGAGAATGTCCTCTATCGCTGCGACCACGTCCGTAGTGTTGATGAAGCGATGCACTGTGCCCGGCCGGTTGTAGGCGGAGATGGCGTAGAATGGCGCGCGGTGCGAATCGGTATGGTCGGGCCCAGCCTGCGCGTCGTCTTCAACCACGAAGATCACTGTGTCCTTCCAATACGGGCTGTTCGAGAGCGCCTGCACGACCCGCCCAAGTGCTAGATCGTTGTCGGCCATGCACGCGCGCGGTGTGCACTTGCCCGGACGCCCGGCGGCCAGGTGGTCCATGGGCAGCCACATGAGTTCGAGCTGGGGCATATTGCCGTCGCGCACATAGCGCTGGAGTTCAGCGATCCACACATCGGCGCGCTTCTGATCTTGCGTGATCAGGTCCATCGGGACGTAATCAGGATTTACGTCGCCACCCAAGTCGTGTTGCGTCACCGGCCAGCCCGGATTCCCCTTGACCATTTCTCCGTAGTCGCGGAAGGTGATGCCCTCTTGCATCGCGAGCGTCCACAGAAAGCCACGTTCCGGCTCATCGCTTTCTTCTCCGTCCACGTCAGTGCGCTTGCCAGCGTAAGCCGAGGGCACGGTCTTCTCACCGTAATTCGTGACGTAGGCGGCGGTGGACCAGATGTGTCCTTGCGAACTGACCTCGGCATTCACGAAGAAGCGATCGAAAAGGCCGAACTGCCGCGCCAGCGCGTGGTGATTTGGAGTGACGGCGATGTCGGGGAAATACACAAGGCTCGCATCTCCGTCGGCTTCTTTCATGTCTCCAAGCACCTGATCATAAGTGCGATTCTCTTTGATGATGTAGATCACATGGCGGAACGGCGGATAGCGGCGCGCCACGAGCTTGTGCTGCCAGTTATTGGCGGCCGCAACCCGCTCGCTGAAGCGGGCCAGCTGCGGCGGCGGAAGGGATGCTGAGAGCACGCGCATTGTGCCATTCAACTGTCCGAGCGCGTACGCTGTCGGCTTCTCGTTCGGCCAGTTCGTAAGCGGTACGGGGCCGTCGATGTTGGCATGCGTGCCGTGGCCTTTGCCTGAAAGGAGGAGGAGTTGATCACCGGCTTCGGCGACCGCAGTGGGATACCAGTCGGTCGGAACGCGTCCGATCATCTTGCCTGCAGCTAAGTCAAAGACGGCGACTGCATTGTTGTCCGCTTCTGCGACCAGCAGCCGCTTGCCATCGGAGCTGAGTGCGAGGGCGTTGGGCGTACTGCCCTCGGGTGGCGCACCAGGCGCCACATCATGCAGATAGCGCACGACCTTTCGCAGCTTCGTGTCGACGACGACAACACGATCACTACCTGCGAGCGTGACGTACAGCTTCGTTCCACTCACTGCCAGCGCCGATGGGTGTCGGCCGACCTCGATCCGGCCGAGATACGCTAGCGTCCCGTCTGCCAAAGCCCGAAACTGTGACACCGTGCTACCACCCCAAGCCGATACGAACACCTGACCTCCCGCCGTTAGAGCGACGCCATAAGGATAATGATCGGTAGAAAGCCGCTGCGTGATCTCACCGGTTACGGCGTTCACCACCGCAAGCCGGTCTCCGACATTTTCGGCGACATAAACAAATTTCCCGTTGGGTGCGACCGCCACGCCCGCCGGATAGCTTGTGCCCGTGCCGCCCTCAGGTCTGGCCTTCGCGAGTTCGAACTTGTTCTCCAGTGTCGCCGCTCCATTTTTCCAGGAATAGACGAAGAGGGAGTCGGCGTTGCCGCCTGAGACGTAAAGACGGTGGCCGTCGGGTGAGAAGGCGGCGCCATAGAATGCGCCATCTTGAAGCACCGTCTGTGTGACCTTCCTCATCTTCACATCAACCACCTGAACGCCCTGCTCGCGCCACCCGCTGAGCACGACCACGGCTTTGTCCGCTTCGGGCGCGAGCACGAGATTGATCGGCAAACTGCCGAGGTCGATCACATCGCCGGCGGGATCAAGTCGCACTCCGGTGGGCAGCGGTGAAGTGAAGGGTTGCGTGTTTTGCGCGGACACCAAAGTACACAACAGTGCGAGCGAGAGACCGAGTCGGCAGATACGGAGCGAATGCATAACAGGCAGTCTCACAGAATTCTTACGACGAATGATATATTGCGGATACGCTTAGGCAATCGCAAAGTCAGATCTGAGCTGCCTGGGACAGGCACATTCCGATGCTCTCCCAATTGCAATCTCCATTCTTTTTGGATTGCTACTGGATCAGAATTCAAGCGGAAGACTCTCACTCGGCCAGCACTGAGAATCTACTTGTCTCCTTGGCAGACGTTATCGCGACAATCCTCAACATGTTCTATGGTGTTTTCATCGGCCAGTCCGTCTCGTCGTTCGCACCCCAACCATACGCAATGATCCGCCATTGCCCTGACGATTTTGTCAGCACGAACGCCCATGCACCATGTTCCTCAAACTGCGATCCCGGTTGTAGGCCGCGCCAAGTGGTTGGGAGCACGAAATAAGCCCGATCACCGCTTCGGTCGAAGTCATGAGCTTTGGCGAAATCACACTTCAGCTCCCTAAGGCGCTCGACATGCTTTCGGTAACCAGCAGCCCAGTGTTCTGCCGCATGTTTGCCATTGAAAATGTAAGGCGGGAAATTCTCGACGATAACCAGTCCATCATCTGCGAAAACAGAAGGCAAAATGGCACCGTCCACGTGCGCCATGTAACGGGCAAGCGCCGTGACTGGTGCCATCATCGCTTCGTTGGGGCCATCGGGGGTATCACTCGGGGGCGATGGCAATATTTGCGCCGACAGCGGCAACCCCGACAGCACCAGCAGAGAAAAAGCTCTTCTCATCCCACTCGCGACTTTCATAGACTCTTCAACCCAACGGAAGTATAGCGCCCGCGGGGCGGCGGCATCGCGCGCCCCTTTCTGCACGGTTTTCCTTATAGATTAGCGAAGGACCACAAACCCTACGGCATCTACTTTAACCGTCAGAGTGACTGGCCGCAGTTTTGGTCGATTCCCACCCTCAACCCAAAAAATGACAGCGGGCCTCCACGGCGTCCAGGTCATGAAAATGATTGCGGATCTGCTTGGAGAATCGCAAGGTCAGATTAGATCGGCCGTCAGTATGTTTCCAAGCTCGGTTGCATTAATCCTTCTCTCGCGTCAACGTCGCGACAAAGTTCGGCTCCCAGGTCCTGCCCCCGTCAGCCGAGAACGACTGTTCAAAATGGTGCGAGTCCGGCCTGATGTCTGTAAGGAGATGTCGAACCAGGATGGTTTTTCCGTTGAACGGTTCGTAGTCGATGAACTCGCCACGGCCGTTTTTGAATTCGCCGATCATGGGCGGCGCTATCGTACCGTCGTTGCTGGTAGCAAAATTGAAGCTCCAACGCTGGGATTGGGGATTGTAGAGGCGTAGGTTCAGTTCTTCTAAGTGAGCTGTTGGGGTGTCGGCTTCGAGTTCCATCAGATTGGCGCGGCCATTCCACACCTTCCTGACAACGACAGTGGCCTCCATTTCGACCCACGTAGTCGAACCGCTCAAGGGATGCACGCGGCGCGAGATATGCGATTTCCAAGTGCCGATCTCGAAGTCGAAATCATGTTGGCCGTCGCGAGCCGTGTTAGCCGGCTCCGATCCGGCCGAGAGAGAACATGCCCGATCGAATTGCCAGCAAAGCGCATACATCAACAGAAATAGGGTACACAGCCGGAGTCGATCCCTGGTCTTCTGCTTCGCATCGGAACGTGTACCGTGCGTCATCCTCCCGGACGTCTTCTGCTCGATCACTCCACAATGAGGCTTTGTCACCTACGATCTCCCTTCCAGTTAGGAGCGCAGTGTAAGCTTGATTCGGGACAGGGCATCCCACTTATGGCGCACGGATTTTCAAAGGAAAATCAAAGCTCGCCGGCTACTGCTTACCGGTTCGGTGATTTTGAGCTTAAACCTCGCGACCGGCTATTGAAGCGGGCTAGCATTGCCGTCCCGCTCCAACCCAGGGCTTTCGACGCGCTCCTCTGCCTCGTGCGCAATGCGGAACATCTTGTCAGCAAGCAGCAATTGATCAGCCTCCTCTGGCCCTCCATCCATGTAAGCGAAACGAACCTCACCAACCTCATTGTGGACTTAAGAAAAATTGTCGGGCGGGATGCGATTCGCACCGTATCCAAACACGGTTATCGATTCGAGTTGCCCGTTGCGGGCGAACCTGGGGTGGCGCGAGCGACTTACGAAAAGTTTGCCCGCGCCAAGGAACTTGCGGCTCAACGTTCTCTGGAGTCGATGTACTTAGCGCGAGATTTGTACTGGACCTGCCTGGCTGAGGACCCGACCTTCGCGCCGGCCTGGGCTTGGCTGGGTCGATGCTGCTGGTTCCTGGACAAATTCAGCGGGGCCTCCTCTGCGAACCTGGAGTTGGCCCGAGCCGCGTTTCAGCGCGCCTTCGCGCTCGATCAGGACTTGGCGTCGGCCCATCAGTTCTTTACGTTTTTGCAGGTCGACACCGGCCACGCAGATTTGGCCATGTGCCGACTGCTGAAACGGCTTCAGCATTATCCCCGCGAGCCAGAGTCCTTCAGCAGTCTGGTTCAGGTATTGCGCTTCCGAGGGCTGCTTCAACAGTCGCTTGAGGCGCACAAACAGGCGAAGGAGCTAGACCCCGCCATTGTCACAAGTGTTGCTCACACGTTGTTTCTGGCTGGGGAGTATGCGTCGGCCATAGAAGCCTATAGCGGACGCGCCGCCTATTACCTCGACGCTGCGGCTTGGGCCGCGTTGGGCGACCGGAGTTGGGCGATTGCCGTCTTGCGCGAACGGCTGGACCGGATGACCTTATCGAAGTTGATGACCGCTCTCATGAGTTCCCTGTTGGCGGTTCTCGAAGGCAAAGCCGAGGATGCGGTCCGTCTGATGGAAACAGCAGATACGACTCGCGATCCGGAAGTCAAAGTCTATTTTGCACGGCACTATGCGCAGATCGGCTTGATTGATTCCGCCATACACGCCCTGGAACAGGCAGCACAGTTGGGATTCGTCTGCGCACCCGCTACCCTAACGTCAGACGCTTGGCTGAGCACTCTGGGTGGACATCCAGAGTTTGGTTCCCTATTAAATAGAGTTGGACCTCTTGTCGAGGAAGCGAAATCGAGCTTTGAACGATCCCCGTCGTCACCCTAGGCGCTCAGGGAGCGCGTAAACGGCTCCAACGGCAACAAGCATGTCGCAAATCGAACAAAACCACGCGACTAGTAAATCCGGGTCGAGAAGCACCGTAGCTGCCAGTCTTGCTGCCGTCGGCAGCGTGATTGCGGCATCAAGCTGCTGCTTACCCTTGCTGCCTTTTCTCTTCGCTGCCGGAGCAGCGGGAACCTCGGCCTTTGTCGTCCAGTTGCGCCCGTACCTGCTTGTTCCTTCGGTGCTGCTGATTGCTTTTGGTTTTTACAGGTCCTGGAGAGCGAAGCAATGCAATTGCAGGCCCAGCCGGATCAGCACGTTTCTGTTGTGGTTCTCGGCATTGGTGGTGTTTATATTCATCTTCTTCCCACAAGTAATTGCCAACCTGGTGGCCCATCTCTTGGCAGGTAAATCATGAGTCGAAAGCGAATCCTTCTTTTTGCAGTTTGTTTGGTGGCGTTTGGGGTCGTGTATTACTTATACGGCGGGCACTCGACACCCAAGGGCCAGCCGCCTCTCGTCAGTTTCTCTTCGGGTGATCTTGCACCTCTGAAGACTGCATTCAACGATTCAGCATCCTCTATCCGCGTCGTTGTAATGCTTTCACCCACTTGAGCCGTTTGCTTGCAGGGGGCCTCTGCAACGGGACAATTGCTGCGGGAGATCAAGAGCCAAGACGTGCGGGTTTTCGTGATCTGGGAGCCGGTATTGCCGACCGATTTTGTCGCCCCTTCGACCGTTGCACTCCGGCGCGTTCCCGATGCGCGAGCGGCGCAGTATTGGGACAGAAAACGAGCGCTGTCTCACTTGCTGGGAGAACACAATCGCTCAAGCGTAGTGTGGGACTACATCGCGGTATATGCGCCCCGAAAGCTATGGCAAGACGTTCCGCCGAAGCCGATTTATTCTGACAATCCGGTGCGCGACGTGATTAGCGGAGCAAAGGAATCTATCAACCGGCTATTGGCAGCCGGCACAACCCCGGCGATAGGTGGAAAGTGACGAGGAACATCGAGGTTTACGCGCAACATGGGTGAATGTTCTGCGACCCAGCGAAGGAGTGAGACTATTCATTCTTGTGCTCCATCACAGGCATGTCCATATTGATCGGCTTATTGCCTTCCCGCTTCCTTAAGCTCCATGATTTGGTCGTATTTGCCTTGAGGAGTACGCGTACGAACGTTATCATTCCCGCCATTAATCCGACCCAGCCGGGACGCAGGCCAAAGCTTCCGGGTTTGTCTACCATCTGATCCATCGCCATCGTGGGACCTTACTATGAAGGCATCCTGCGGAAAGCCAGGCACGGAATTAGCATCCTTGGTAATTTCGGGCTTGGCCATTGGCATTCCTTCGTGATGCATGCCGGGCATATCTTCGTGCTGCATCGGACTTTCTGCTTTGAGGGATGAGTTTGACAGCGGTTGTTCGAAAGTGGAGCCGACACCCATTCCGCCACCCACGCTTGAATCGAACGATTTGCGTTGTCACAAACGTGCGCAGGTCATACATCCAAGCGCTGGCTGCCCAGCAGACACTGGAGTTGCGCCAAAACCTCAGCAAGCTTGCCGACAATGCTGTCGAAACCTCAACGCACAGATATTTATGTCGAATGAATGAATGATGGCCGACCGACAGTCGACTTCCGCTATTGCAATTGTGCCGCACCATCGTGAGTTCGAGAATGACAATGCCAGATATCTCAAATGGAAACCTGGGATCCAACCGATCAGCAATGGTCCGGCTCAAATCACGCAAAGTGGCTGTTGCCCACCGCACATCGCCGAGAGATACTGAAATCCCCGGCACGCGATGG
>Ga0209330_1000611_pt1 | contig 13738 bp, 7 predicted proteins | sample JacPinW_OM2H0_O3_FD_187969 | JGI IMG/M metagenome (GOLD analysis project Ga0209330, IMG submission 187969) | Forest soil microbial communities from Algoma, Ontario, Canada - Jack Pine, Ontario site 1_JW_OM2H0_O3 (SPAdes) (version 2) | ecosystem: Environmental > Terrestrial > Soil > Boreal...
CACCTTTTGGCTGGAGCTTTCCGGAGAGTTGGTCATGCGCGATCTACAGCCCGGTGAAAATTTGCGCGTGCATCCCGGCCATGTGGGAGCGTTTCAATCCAGCGTGTCGTTTCAAATCACGACCGTGCCCGGCATCAAAAATATGATCTTCGGCGGTGACGGAATCTTTCTCGCGGCGCTAACCGGTCCGGGAAGAATCTGGCTGCAAACTCTTCCCATATCCAAGCTCGCGCATGCCCTCTCCGAATACATGCCTCACGAGACAAGAAGAGAAACCGTGCAGGGCGGGGTGGTGGGAGGAATCGTAGGATCGATTCTCGATCAGATGAAGTAGGCCGGCGGATCTATTAAGAGCGCTGAGTTAAGAGTGCTGGATCGCATCGGCCGTTTCCCGGGCGAGAGCCTGCCCTGAGCCCGTCGAAGTGTCGCCCGGGCCACACGGCTGCAGTCTGGCTTCGAAGAAATCTTCTACCCTACCCAGGATTTCCACCGCGCTCTTCGACTCATAGATCGCCTTGCGCAGACCTGCTCCGCCTGGGACCCCGTGCGTGAACCAGGAGGCAAACTGCTTCATCTTGCCAACGGCATCCGGCAGTTCTTCTTCGATCAGCATCCGGAAGTAGGTGCGAATCATCTGGTAGCGGTCGGCTTCGGTGGGGTGGTCATAGGGCTTGCCGAAGAAGGCTGAAGTTTCTGGCGGGGACCATGCGGGGACAGCTGCCCTCGGCTGTCCGTCGGGCCAAAGGCCCGATGACTTTGCATCTAATAACATGCCGGCATCAAGACCAGTCGAGCTTCGCTCGACCTGACAGCCGAGAGCCTGCCCTGAGCCTGTCGAAGGGGCGGCTGTCCCTGCATGAGCATTTTCCAAGGCGACATTCTCCATCCCAGCGCAATACTGCTGAATCTGCCGGAAGATCCACGGGTTCGAGGGCGCGGTCCGTCCGATCATCACCGCATCGCATCCAGTCTGCGTGACCATGGCGCAGGCATCTTCCGGGGTGCGGATGTCGCCGTTGCCGATCACCGGAATCTTCACTGCATCTTTTACCGCGGTGATCCACTCCCAGCGCGCCTGGCCGCTATAACCTTGCTCGCGGGTGCGCGCGTGCAACGCGACCGCCGCCAGCCCGCACGATTCCGCCATGCGCGCCAGTTCCACGCACACTATCTCGTCATCACTCCAACCGGCGCGGAACTTCACTGTGAAAGGAATTGTCACCGCAGCGCGCACCGCTTCGAAAATACGGCCGATCGCGGGAAGATCGCGCAGCAGGCCGGACCCTCCGTTGCACTTCACCACTTTTTTTGCCGGACAGCCCAGGTTCAAATCCACCAGGTCGAAGCCTAAGCCTTCGACCATGCGCGCTGCCTCCGCCATGACTAGCGGATCGCTGCCGAAAAGCTGCGCCGAAATCGGATGCTCGTCTTCATAAAAATGGAGATAGCGCTTAGCTTTCTGATCTTTCTTTCGGAGCACGCCGTCAGCCGAAGTGAACTCGGTCATGATGAGACCGCAGCCGTCGAGGTTTCGTATGAAGCGACGAAAAACCGTGTCAGTAACTCCCGCCATGGGTGCGAGGACTGTGGCGGGAGCAATTTTGACGCTGCCGATGGAAAGCCCTCCGGGAACTGGCGATTGGCGGACAAAGTCTGCCCTGAGCTTGTCGAAGGGAATGTCCGCCCCCCACGAGACCGGATTGTCCCACATTTTGCGCACGGCTCTATTCTACTTGGCCTTCCAAAACCAAAGCCCCCGCCGCGCGGCGAGGGCTAAATTTTCAAGCGTTAGACCGCAGCCAGGAACTTAGTTCTTCGATGCCGCAACCTTGGCGGGCGCGGGCGCGTTCTTGGCATATTTGCGACGGAACCGCTCAACGCGTCCGGCGGTGTCCATAAGCTTCTGCTTGCCGGTGAAGAACGGATGGCAGGCGGAGCAAATTTCTACGCTGATGTCGCCCTTATGAGTGGAGCGGGTAACAAAGGCATTGCCGCACGCGCAATGCACTCGAATTTCGTTGTAAGCGGGATGAATGGCTGCTTTCATAGGGTTCGGACCTCGATACGAATCCTTAGATTCTACCGGAATGCCCCAGGATTCAGCAATCCCAGAGCGGCTTGGCCGGCCTGGGCTGGGCTGGCTTAAAACCGGAACTGGTAGGAGACTTTCACGAAAAACTGACGGCTGTCATTTAAATAGCCCTTCGCGGTACTGAACACGCCGACGCCGGGGACCACATTCAGGTTCTGTAAATCGCTGTTGTAACCTACATACACCGCCGTGCCCGGATGCACTAGATAGGTAAGCAGGAAATCGGCGTTGAACTCCCGGGAGGTTGGCAGGTAGGTATACAGATCGGCGGTTCCGGGCGTGTTCGCCAGCAGGGAGTTGTATTGCAGAATCAAGCGCAGGGACAGTTGCGGCGTAAACTGCCAGTTCCATTTGCTGCGTACAATGTGGTCATCGAAGATGCCGCGGTTGCTGCCAATCGTCCGCAGGCGCTCGAACAGATAAGTATTCTCGATCTTCAAAGGCTTGATGGGACGGAGGGTAAGCGTGCCGGTTGCCGTGTCCTGCCGCGCAAGAAACGGACCGTCGAGCGGTGCAGGCGCGTTGGGAGACGCCACGAAGTTTGCGCCGTCCCCCCAGTGATAGCTGACCCCAGCAGTTACTTCCGGCAAAATGCTGGTCTGAACCGAAGCTCCGCTGCTGTGTTCGTGGTAGTCCAGGGTAGGCTGGGACTGGCAGGAAAAACCCAGAAAACAAAAATCCTGGGAGCGCAGCCGCTCCCTTAATTCTTCATAAGGGAATAAGTAGATAAATGTTTGCCCGCGCCCCTGGATCGCGAGGTACGGTTGATAATCCGTATCCAGGCGGTTGCCTTCGTGATCGAAAACGTAACGCTGATTGAGCGAAGGACCCCAGTCGACAATCCAGCCTTTCTTCGGGCGGAACCGGTAATCGATCATCTGGTAGAGTCCGCGAATGTCGACGCGGTTCACAAATCCGGGTACAGTGACAAATCCCGGACTGATATCGTCGTACACTCCGTCGTAGGATAAATGCAGCCCGTCGCGCTTGAGGTGCAGTTTGTCCGCGGGGCCTGCGTAGTGATCGCCATTCCCGGCGTTGCCGGCATCGAAGGGAAACAGGTTGGTCTCGCAGTTGTTGCCCGAATAGCCGCTTGCGGCGTAGAAATTGCCCGCCAGATTGCTTGAACCAACCACCGCTTGGGCATCGAGGCTCCAGTTGGCGTTAAACTTCAGCCGGGTGTCGACACCGCCCACGCGATTGAATTCGCCCGTGGTCGGGCATTCCCAATCCGTGTAAAGCGCGCCCACGCTTGACTCCTTGAAAATGTCGCGGCTCACCCGCGCGATAGTGAAGTAGGAGCGCGTGCCGGAGAGCGGGAAATACGGCGAGACCGCTTGCCCGGGAGCGCGATCGTCGGTTGCCATCAGACCGGCGGAGTACGGTCCCTCTTTACCCGTCAGCCGAATGCCTGCGGATGGGTCCTCGATATTCCGAGTGAAAAACAAATCCAGCGGTGTGCGGAAGTAGTCCTCGTTCTCCAGAAAGAACGGCCTCTTCTCCGGGAAATACACCTCGAAGCGCTGATTCACGGTGATCTGCGGATCCTCCGACTCCACTTGGCTGAAATCAGGATTCGCAGTCATGTCGACGACGAAGTGATCGCGGATCACGAACTTCGCATCCATGCCAAACTGTCCCTGCGCTATGGCGTTCTGAAAATACGGGTTCGTCGGATCGCGGACGTCCAGGGCGCGGAAGCCACGCATAATTCCATAAGGAATCAGCTCAATGCTCCGGCCGGGCGAGATTCCTTCAAGCCCAGAAAGAGTCGCGGCCTGCCCCAATCTTCCCGCCACTTTGTAGGAAACACTTGGCCAGAATGCATCCTCGTTTTTGCGAATGATTCCGCGATACAGAATGATTCCCCAGTCTTGATTTTTTGTCGAGGGAAAGCGCAGGCTCTTAAATGGAATTGCCATCCACACCACGAATCCGCGACTGGTGACTTTCCCCTTTGAGTCCCAGACCGTGTCGAACGACGTATCGAAATTGCCGCTTATCTCGTCTCGCGTGGCCTCGCTCCAGATTGCGTCCCACTGCACGCCGAGTGGAGTGGTCTGGAATGCATAGGCGCGCCGGAGGTCGTGAAACGTGTCCAGCATGACTTCGACTTCATCGTCGTCGTAAATATCTTCGCGCCGCGACATTCGTGCCCGCACTTTTTTTGGATCGTCGAAACAAATAAACACAACATAGAGATTTTTTCGGTCGTAGCCGAGATAAGCTGCGGTTTCCTCGGAAACTTTCGCGCCATCATGGGGATTCCGTTGCACGAAGCCGGTCACCTTCGCCATCTGCATCGCACCCTCCCCCTGGGGCTTCATGTTGAGGAAATCCTCCAGCGCCGGAGCCCGGGTCAGTCGCGGAATGTTAAGCGTCGGGGGAGCGATTTCTGGCCTTGGCGCTGGCCGGACCTCGGGATTTCTGATGGCCGGCTCGGGCAACTGCGCCGAGGGTGCCGGATTCTGCGGCGAGGGTGCGGGCTTTTGCCCCGGCGGGGCAGGATTCGCTTCCGACGGAGGAGATGGATTCTGGGGAGTCGTTTGAGCTGCATTTTGCGCGGAAAAGACTTCCGGAGACGCCGCCTGCAACCAGGAGGCAGCTGAAGCATACGACGCAAACCCGCAGAACAGCAGGACGGCCAGGATCGGCAGCCTCACAGAATGCGTTATCTCCAGACGCCGCCCCAAAGACAGACTCAATCGTCGCCGCTCCCAACGGGAACTGAGTGAAGATACACCATCTGCGGCCTGACAAAACATAAAACGAATGTTTGTCACGATCCCAGAAGAAATTAGCGTTTAGGCTGGCTTCCGGGGAGCGAAGGGGTTTTCGACAGGGTTCATGATGTATACCGAGTTTAGGTAGTTTACTGATTACACATAGCTTACTAATTTTGCTATGCCTTATTAGCGGGGAACCCAGCCCGGCGATGCGCAGCATGACAGTCCGAGTTGGTCGGGGTCGAAGACCCGGCTGTCGCGCGGCCCCTAAATTCTAAGAATCACGATCCTGGGGCTTTTCTGGCACTTAATTGTGAGAATCTGCCCCACGCTTTTGGCACTGGATAATGCGAATCCACTGGCCCTTAAATTGGGTTCTTCTTCACTCGCACCTGCCGCGCGACGGCGGTGGCCGAGACCGACAAGCCAGCGGGCTTGATGATCTCGGTGCGGATAAAATCTCCGGGATGGGGCGGTTCTTTATAGGCATGGCGTTCACTCCCTTCTCCTAGGAGTACTGGTTCTTCACGAGAGGCTGGGGAAGACAAGGTGGCGTTTCTTGGTGGCACCTTGATCGTGAGTGTGGCAGTTTCTTTCAGCAGGCGGCCGCACCAAAGTTGAGGAAATTATACGGCGGACCAGCAATTTCACGGTTAAGAGAACCGCTGATTTAAGATCTAGAACAACGAACTTTGTCGCCGGCTCGGCGTGATCTTGAAGTGGTCGTAAGCGAGCTGCGTCGCGACGCGCCCACGGGGAGTGCGGTTCAGGAATCCGATCTGCATCAGGAAGGGCTCGTAGATCTCCTCGATCGCGTCTGGCTCTTCTGCGAGAACCGCTGCGAGTGTACTCAAACCGACCGGACCGCCCTGATACTTTTCGATAATCGTCAGGAGCAGCTTCCGGTCAACTTCGTCGAATCCGTATTTATCCACTTCGAGCATCTGCAGGGCCGCCTGCGCCGTGGTCAAATCGATCTTCCCCGCACCGCGCACCTGTGCATAGTCGCGCACTCGACGCAGCAATCGGTTCGCGATTCGTGGCGTTCCCCGCGACCGGCTGGCAATTTCGATCGCACCCGCATCGTCGACTTGCACGCCCAGTATCTCCGCTGACCGTTCCACGATGACACGCAAATCCTCCGGAGTATAAAACTCCAGCCGCAGTACGATCCCAAACCGCGACCGCAGCGGCGCCGAGATCAATCCCGCCCGCGTAGTCGCGCCCACAAACGTAAACGGCTTCACCTCCAGCGTGTGCGTGCGTGCGGAAGGGCCCTGGCCAATAATGATGTCCAGTTTGTAATCTTCCAGTGCCGAATACAGCAGCTCTTCGAGCACCGGTTGCAGCCGGTGGATTTCATCGATGAACAGGACTTGCTTCTCCTGCATGTTGGTGATGATTGCCGTCAGATCGCCCTTGATCTGCAGAAGCGGCGCTGCGGTCGGCTGGAAGTGTACGCCCAGCTCGTTGGCGATAATGTTGGCCAGCGTCGTCTTCCCCAGCCCCGGCGGCCCATACAGCAACACATGATCCATGGCCTCGCCGCGCGAGCGCGCCGCCTCGATCGCTACCGCCAGATTTTCTTTGACCTTAGCCTGGCCAATAAACTCGCCGAGCCGTTGCGGACGCAGCTTCAGTTCAAACGAAGAATCGTCCTCGACCGGCGCCGCCGACACCAGACGGTCAGGACTGTAATTCAGATTGGGATTGTTCTTCGCGGTAGCCACTCGCCGGATATTACCACGACCCATGTTGGGACAGACCATGGGGGCAGCCACCCTCGGCTGTCCGGCCCAGGGCGCAGCCCGGCCCCGGCCGCATCAGCGCGTAGCCGCCTGGTGGCTCGGCCAACTGAAGAAGCGAGACTTGGTCACAATCATCCCCGATCCCCGAACCGGTTCCTTGGGGCATCTGCGCAACCCGCCACGATTCCTCTCGGAAATGGAAAAAAGCAGCGGGAACAGTGGCTACTGTGACCGCATGGTCTTGCAAGCTGAGAAGCTCGTCGTAGTCTGACTCGCTGGCAACGCAGTTCTTGACGCGCTCTTAGGTAGCGGCAATCGCGCCAGAATCGTCGATCATCGGTAGCGAAGGTCGGTAGCGAAGGTCACTTCGTTGGTGCCGCGGAGCCTTGGAAGTATCAAGAGCTGGGGCTGTTTTAGTCTGATCGTTGGAATTACTCCAGCTTCGCGTACTCCTCTTTGGCTTGCTTCAGGATGGGAATGTCGGGATCGGCGTCTTTCCAGAGAGCAAAAAACTCCTCGTAGCTTCCGCCAGCCGTTTTCGAATCTCCCGCCAGCACATAGGCCCGAGCGAGTTGGAGCCGTGCCAACGCCGCTAGAGGGCAATTCACCGCAACCCCTCGCTGGTCCAGAAACTTTTGAAACTCACCCACCGCCGCCGTGCCCTGATGCAACAACAAATAGGACTGGCCCCGGACATATACGGGATAGAGCGTGCCGCCAACCTCGAATTGCGGAAGAGGAGAGCCGAGTTCGTACTGCGCTGTGGTTTGGAGAAGCTCCACGGCTCTCGCCGGATTGCTGCGCTGAATCTCGATCGAGGCGTAGATGGTGGGCAGCCAATAACGATTTATCACCGTGTTAAGCGGAAACCGTCCAGCTAAGTCGTCCGCCATGCGCTTTGCCCGGTCGGCGTCTCCGATACGCGCCAAGGCCAGAGCCGCGAGAATACTGACGTCGCGCGTGGAGGCGGTAGCCAGGGCAGAAGTCGTCTCCTGCCGGGAGAGCGCGACATTGTTAAACTCGGCGTCGCGTAGGGCGCCATCCATCTGCCATGCTGCTGCTGTTTCTGGTGAATCGTTGCGCAGCGCCGAGTCGGCCGCGCGTTTGGATAGCTCCCGTGCTCGTGCGAGATGACCGTGGAATGCTTCGGTATCCGACTCGAACGAAAAAAGCACATCCTCCCCCAATTTGGCGCTCGCATCGGCGACTTGCCGCTGCATCTCGGAAGTGTCGCTTTCAAGAAAGGCGACTCCGTAGCGATTCCCATGCAGGAAAGGATTGTTAACCTTGTGCTCGATGGCCTGCGCGAACATCGCTTTCGCATCATTGAGGCGGTCCAGGGCGGCATACAGACCTACGAGGTTGGTAAAGGCAGCTGCGCTGCCCGGGTTGAGGCGGAGATCTTCGAGGCTTGCTTCCACGCCTTTTTCGTACTGTCCCAAATAAGTGTAATCGACCCCTAGGTTGCCGAAAGGTTCATTGCTGCGCGGATAGGTTTGGGCCCACATCTCATATGTCTGAACTGCTTTCTCAAGTTCACCCGTGACTAGAAGATAGTAGGTAGCGGAGATCCGGAATCTTTCCCGCTCGCTCACCTTGTCGCGCAAGTCATAGGCCTTTCGCAAGTTCTCACTGGCTCGACCGGGCTCTCTGAGATTAGAGTACGAGATTCCCAAAGCCGCGTAGCCAGCGGCGAAATTAGGGTCGAGTTCGATGGCGCGGTTGAAAAACGGAATCGCCGCGGCGCTCCCTTGCTCCTGCAGGGTTGTCCTGCCCACGGAAAGTGCCTTCAGGGCTTCGAGAGAAGGCGTCGTCGCTTGATCCAGGGGAATGTCAAACTTTTCAACCGTGCTCAGGGATTCGCCCAGTTTCGCCCGAAGGTTGGTCACCGCCTCGCCCAGCGCTCGTAGGACGTGCTCCTTATTTTCCGCCGTGACCTGCTCCTGGACCAAGGGGTCACCCGTTTTGCAATTGATGGCATCAAGGCCAATTACATACTGGGTGCCCAAATTCCCAATCGCCCCTGCGACATAAGCTTTCGCGCCCGCGCGTTGACAGAGATCACGCGCTATGTCCGGGGTCACTTTGGTACCAGCGGGCTTCGCCATCAACTTCAGTGTGGCGCGAGCTCTTGCGTCCGACAGTATGTTCAGGAAGGGAGACTGGCCCAGTTGCACCGAAATCGCCTGCTTCAGGGTGTCGTCGAAGATGGGGTCGCCGGTGGTGTTTTTGAAGTCTGCCAGCACCAGGGTGTCTTGGTCAGTCAGTTTCGCTGCAAGGTGCGAGCGCCAGTAAACTCCACCCGCAAGGACTGAGACACACAGCAAACAAGCCGCCGCAATCATCTTCCACGAAGAAGCACGTGATCGATTCGGGATATCTGCCCGATCGGCGGACTCGTTGAACGACGCGACTCGGTTTTTCGTACTGGATGTCCCGGTTGGAGCAACAACCTGCAACGTCTGCGTTTTATCATCTGCGGCAACAGCGACGGAATTCTGCGATGAGTCCATGTCGCGCTTAAGACGGCACAGTTCGGCTCTCATATCCGAAGCGTTTTGATACCGCAGGTTGCGGTCTTTCTCCAGCGCACGATTGATGATGCGTTCCAGTTCAGCTGGGGAATCGGGATTCAGCCGCACAGGCGCTACCGGAACTCGGTTTAGGATCGAATCGAAGATGGTTGCTGTAGTGTCCCCTCGGAAGGGCAACTTGCCGGTGGCCATCTCGTAGAGGACGGCTCCAAACGAGAACAGATCAGTGCGAGCGTCCAACTCTTTTGCTCGCGCCTGCTCCGGCGACATATATGCGACCGTACCAAGAGTGGCCCCGGGACTGGTCAAGTGCTCCTCGTCCATCGTCGTCTGCGTGTGCCCGGCTGCGAGCTGGGGGGAAGAACTCGCAGCGATGATAACCTTCGCTAAACCGAAGTCGAGAATCTTGGCATGACCGCGCTTCGTCACAAAGATGTTCGCGGGCTTAATGTCGCGGTGGACTATGCCTTCGGTGTGTGCCGCATCGAGTGCGTCTGCAATGTCGATAGCGAGAGAGAGGATCACCTCGGGTTCCATCGGACGCCCTGCAATGCGCTGCTTCAGCGTAAGGCCGTCAAGAAACTCCATGGCGATGAACGCTTCGCCGTGGTGTTCATCAATCTCGTGGATGGTGCAGATGTTTGGATGATTCAGAGCCGAGGCAGCCTTCGCCTCGCGCTGAAAACGGGCGAGTGCTTGCGGGTCTTTGGCTACCTCATCGGGCAGGAACTTGAGGGCAACAAACCGGCCGAGCTTCACATCTTCGGCCTTATAAACCACACCCATCCCTCCGCCGCCAAGCTTCTCAACGATGCGGTAGTGCGAGATGGTTTGACCGATCAACGGGAGACCCCAAGCCTTCCGGTCGATTCATCTTATGGACGCGGCACCGGCCAGTCAACGAAGGACTCCCTCACGCTGGGGAACCTGCATTCACCGCACTCAGAAAGGCTTTCAGTGATTGCTATCTTCATGCTGGCCTTGGTACCACCCGGTCTCTGAGCAAACCCAATTATGGGTTGCTCTGATCGGTATTGGTTTGTCGGCAACTCTTACCTAATCGCGTTACGTCGGAGTTTGCCCGTGACTCGAGCGTTTCAAGACACCTCCGCTTCTCGGGGCGCCACCAGCTGATCCCTCCCAAATTGAGTGGTCAGAAACTGCGAACTGCTCGTTATTGGACTAGGCTAGGGCTACTCCTTGGGAAGATCGATCATGACGACCTGCGAGTTTTCGCGTAAGCGGTCGAAGACGATTTGTTTCCCGTCGCTTGTCACGTCGAACGTCCTCATGGCGGCACGGTTTTGCAGCCTGGTGAGGGAGCGCGACTTCATGGAGGCGAGATCGAGTAGCCAGAAGTCCTGTGATGCGAGCAGTCCCTGCGTGTAAATCAGGCTCTTGCCATCAGGCAAGAAGCGCACGTGCTCGCCCAAGCGCCGCAAGCTGATATGGGGCAATTCGACGCTGGTTCCGTCCGGACGTACGGCAAGGAGCGGAGCGAAGGTGCTCACATTCGTACCCGCATATACCACCAGGCTTCCATCCGGCGACCAGACTGGATTGAGTGCTTGCCCGGCGACCAAGCGAACCGGCGATCCTCCCCCCAACGGAATCTTGAAAAGCCCGGGACCGGTGGCGTCGCTGCCACCAGTGACGATCCATCTGCCATCCGGCGACCAGCAACTCGTGCCCTGGGCTACAATTCCCTCCGCGATGGGCTGGAGTTCGGCGCCGTCTGAAGAGAGGACATGTAGTTGGCGTTTCCCGCTCCGCCGTAGCACAATGGCCACGCGGCCTCCATCCGGCGAAATGGCGGGCGTTTCCAGCAGAGCGCCGTCGGCACCCTTCCAGACCTCAGTGGCCTGCCCGTCCCGAAGGCGCCACAGTCCGTCGCCCGTCCCGAGGGAAGATAAATAAAACAGCGACGAGCCAGCGAAACGGGGTGCCAGCGCCCGCACGGTCGGCACGGTAAACGGCTTTACGTCGCGTTCTTCGGCGATTCGATCAAGAATCGGAACAGTCCAAAGTCCCGCGACGGGATTGCTGATGGTGGCCACCAGCTTCCGGCCGTCCGCGCTGGCTTGCACGGACGTATATTGCTCGAGACCAACGCTCGTGCGCCGCGAATCCCTGCGTTTCAGATCGAACGCCCACAGCCAAGGCCCTGCGCCGTCCCCGTCCCGCGCCACGTAGAACACTGTCTGGTTGCCGGACGGCGTGGGATAAGCGATGTCTGTATTGCGTTGCGTGAGGCGCTCTGGGTTCCCGCCGGCCGGGTCGATGCGCCATAAATCCATCTCCCTCGTCGCCGGCGTCCCATGCACGAAATAGATCCAACGGCCGTCAGGCGACCAGGTTGGAAAATGGTTGTGAACTCCCGGCCGGTCCCCGAATATCTTCCGCGCATTGGCGCCAGTGCGGTCCGCCACGAACATAGGGTCGCCATTACCGAAAGTATGATAGACAATGCGCTCGCCGTCCGGCGACCAAGCCAGGTTGGCGGTCTCCTCGCCGAGGAAATTACGAGGCGTACCTCCGGTCAGGGGCAGCAGCCGCAGCCGCAGCCCCACATCACCACCGCCGATCCAAATTTCCGAGCCGTCGGCCGAAAAACCGACGTTTCGTAAGGGTCCAGGTAACGGGCCCGCCTTTCCTTGGGTTAGATTAATTACCCGTCCCGTACCCACCTGGGTGAGCCATACATCGAAGGGGCCGTCATGATCGGAGACAAAAGCCACGAACCTGCCGTCCGGCGAGATCGCCGCTTCCACGCTCTCGAAGTCGGTCACGCGGGTGAAATGTGCTTTTTCGAGCGGGTTGGCCGGTGCAGCCGCCGGCCGAACCATTTCCCAGACCGCAGTTCCCATCAGCAGTGCAACGGCTATGACCCAGGGGAGCCACGCTCGCCTTGACTTCGGCTGCGGCACACCCTTTGCGGTCGACGTTCCGCTCAGCGATTCAATGGTAAACGCCAGATCACTGGCCGACTGGAATCGCCGCTCGACATTCTTTTCCAGGCATCGCACAAGAATCCGTTGCAGTTCCAGCGGACCTTGCCAGCCGATATCGTTCAGCGCCTGTGGCTCTTCGCGCAAAATTGCGGTCATCGTTTCTGCGGACGTCTCGCGTTTGAAGGCGCGTTTGCCGGTGAGCATCTCGTACAACACTGCACCGAAACTGAAAATGTCCGATCGCGGTTCGCAAGCTTCCCCCCGCACCTGCTCGGGCGACATGTAGCCTACGGTACCCACTACCATACCCGGCAAAGTCGCCGGGCTCGTCAGCGTCACTGCGCTTTCGTGGTTTTCCTCCGGCTTCACCAGCTTCGCCAGCCCGAAATCCAGCACTTTAATCCGTCCATCACGAGTGACAAACACGTTCTCCGGTTTCAGATCCCGGTGCACGATTCCTTTCTCGTGTGCCGCCGCGAGTCCCTGCGCGATGCCGAGCGCGTATTCGATCACGCGCCGCACCGGCAGCGGCCCTAATACGAGCTTCTCCCCCAGTGTTTGTCCTTCAAGAAATTCGCTGACCAGAAACGGCGCACCGTCATGCGCACCAATGTCATGGATTCCCAGGATGTTCGGATGGTTCAGCGCCGCAATCGTGCGCGCTTCCTGTTCGAAACGCCGCAGTCGGTCGGCATCATTAGCCAGCGCCTCGGGCAGCACTTTGATCGCGACATCACGCCCCAGCCGTGTGTCGCGTGCGCGGTACACCTCGCCCATGCCGCCCGCTCCTAGTGGCGATACGATCTCGTACGGCCCGAGTTTGGTGCCCGAGGGAAGCGCCATCGATGCGCGCAATTATAGCCCGTAGGTATTGCAGAGGATGAGTACCGATTCCGGACGGTCAGCCGGCTTGACCGGAAGTTATCGAACTTTTCCCCGCAAAAACAATTCACTCGACTGGTTTCGCCCGCCCCTGCCCTTCGGCTCTGTGCCTGAATATTCTTCTACGCCGCAACGGGGCCGCAGGAGTCTAGGATGCAACCTTGGATGTATGCAACGAAACAATCGCAATGAAGGCCCTGATGTCTGGCAGTTTCGCTGGTCTGAGACCAGGCTTGACGGCAAGCGTTTTTACCACAAGAAAATTGTCGGCACAGTCGAGCAATACCCTGATGAGGATGCTGCGCGGCACTCCGTCGTGGGGTTGGTCTGAGAACTCAACGCCGATGGCCTAGCAACGAATTCCGGTGTCCTGACGGTTGCTCAACTTTGTGATCACTTCGAGCAACGCGAACTTTCGAAGGACGACACTTGGCGCAGTCATGCCACAAAGAAAATCTATCAGGCGTACTTGAGCCGCGGGATTCGCCCTCATTGGCAGAAATACGGACTTGCCGGGGTAGAATTAGAACGATACAAGTCGAGTCCTGGCTTCGCGCATTGCCATTCGCAAAAAGCAGCTGCGCCAAAATCCGCAACCTGATGTCGGTTCTGTTCCATCATGCCTGCCGATATGAACTGTTTGACCGCAACCCCATCTCCCTCGTTCGTCAGAGCACGAAACGCCGACCCCACCCGCCATTCTGGTGCCCGCCGAAATCAAGGCGTGAATCGACGGTCTGGCACTTCGCGAACGCACACTAGTCCTTCTTGCCGCATCAACCGGGTTGCGACAGAGCGAGATATT
>Ga0209330_1000612_pt1 | contig 13684 bp, 10 predicted proteins | sample JacPinW_OM2H0_O3_FD_187969 | JGI IMG/M metagenome (GOLD analysis project Ga0209330, IMG submission 187969) | Forest soil microbial communities from Algoma, Ontario, Canada - Jack Pine, Ontario site 1_JW_OM2H0_O3 (SPAdes) (version 2) | ecosystem: Environmental > Terrestrial > Soil > Boreal...
CTGTGGTTATGGACGGCGGCGAGATCAAGAGCATTTAGGAGCACAAGCAATGGAGCGTCGCACTTTTCTAGGTGGTCTCACAGCCGCATCTTTCGGTGTAATGCTCGAGAACTCTTTCACCAACCCGGCACAAGCAGAAACTGGGGTAAGTTTAGCTCGCCAAGATTCTTTCGAGACTTCTCAAGTCGAAGTTTCAGGAAACGCGATTTTCTTGCGCCGCTATGGAAATGGACCTGCCATTCTCATGGTGCACGGCTTCCCGCGCACCAGCCTGATGTGGCGATTTCTTGCGCCCAAGCTGGCCGAGAATCACACCGTGATTTGCGTAGATCTGCGCGCCTACGGTCGAAGTGGAATACCCGCATCTTCGGGCGATCACTTTCCTTATTCAAAGCGTGCAATGGCGAAGGAACTGGTTGCGGTGATGGACCAGCTCGGATTTCCGACTTTCACGCTGATCGGCCACGACCGGGGAGGGCGCGTCTCGTATCGCATGGCCTTGGATCATCCGAAGAACGTGGAGCGACTCGCTGTGTTCGACGTGATTCCCATCCTCGAAGCATGGAGCCGGTCCGATGCACGCTTCGCGCAGACTTATTGGCCTTGGATCTTGCTGTCGCAGAAAGAGCCGCTTCCGGAGAAGTATCTTCTCGGAGCGCCCGAAGCCGTCTTCCATAATCCCTTCGGGCAAGGTTCGTTCGGCCCAGAGATTCTCGAGGAATACGTTTCAACTTATCGTGACCCAGCTCGTGCTCACGGAATCTGCGAGGAGTATCGAGCGGCAGCGACGATTGATGTCGAACACGATCGTGCGGATAAGGAAGCGGGCAGGCGAATCGAATGTCCCATGCTGCATCTATGGGCCGAAGGTGGTCCGCTCGACACTTTCTATGCGAAAGACGGCGGGCCGCTGGGCATTTGGCGGCAATGGGCTCCGCACGCGCACGGACAGGCGATGAAGGGTGGTCATTTCTTTCCGGAAGAGAATCCTGACGACACCGCCGTTCTCGTCAAGCGGTTCCTTTCTGCTTGAGGCCCGCTCGCGAAAGGAGAGGAAAAACACATGGTGGCATGGGATTGCGTGACCCGTCGTGACGTGTTGCGCGCGATACACGAGTACCACCGGCTGGGCCCAGAACAGTTTTTCTCTGAGCATGGTTTCGCCCCTACTACGACCTATGAGTTGGTCTGGAATAAACGCCGTTACCCGCCGAAGGCAGTCTTGGGCGCAGCTTATGAGCTCGCCACGGGGCAACAGCTTGGCTCTGGTGACTTCGAGGGTGGGAAGACCGGCGCCGTAAGAGTGCTTGGCAAACTAGGATTCAGCATCGAAAAAAAGCTAAAGAAGTAAAGGAGATGCGGAAATGAAAAAGTGGAAACTTGTGATTCCTATCGCCGCGGTCGTGGCTTTTCTCGCTTGGTATGCATTCCGACCCGAACGGCTTGTGGTTAATCGGCGTGTCGATGAAGCCATGCCAGCCGCACAAGGTAGCTCGTCGCCCCAGCGTCTTGTCTCCGGACAGTTCTACAGCATCTTGCACCCAACGGCAGGTACCGCGACCATCTACCGGATGGGGGATGGCAGTCGTGTTCTTCGCTTTACGAGCTTTAGCACATCAAACGGTCCGGATGTGCACGTCTACATGGTCGCCTCCGACGATGCAAAGGACGTAGCGACGGTGCAACAGGCCGGTTTCATCGATCTGGGGGTCATCAAGGGCAACGTTGGCGACCAAAACTATACCCTCGGTCCCGATGTGGACTTGTCGAAATATCGCGCGGTTTCGGTGTGGTGTAAACGCTTCAGCGTCAATTTTGGCGCCGCTCGATTGATGCCCGATCAAGCGGTGTCGGAGAAGTAGCACATCGAAGGATCTTTGGCCGGGTTGGAGATCGAGCGCCTTGTCGCTTCGAAAGGACAAGTCGCATGAAGACTATGAACTACGCCTCATCAGCCCAGTCAAACAAGGAGAAGCCGACGATCAAATACGATCTTGTTTCTCGGTGGGCACGGGATCAACCTCCATGTGGACTTTTTGGAGCGGACGCATCTAATTTCAAATGGTCGAGCCACCATTCATGATCGACGAATTGGTGGAAGTCTCAGGAAAATCAGGTCCTCATGTTGTATGGAGACCCGGAACAAATGGGGAGCTGGTCGTAGCGTCCCCGTCTGGAGGCCTTCCGTTCGAGGTCCCCTATCAAGATGTCAAGAGGTGGAACCCCGCAGGCGATAAGTTCCGAGAGCTCTGCGGAAAGGCATTTCGCGGCATCACGAAATGACAATGGACTTTTCATAAAGCTGGCGTCGGCGAATGCCGAGCCGACGAGCAGCTTCCGCTTCGTTGCCGTCACTTTGATTCAGAGTTTGGGAAGTTCCTCAACCCAACCGAAGCCCTGAACGCATCCCAATCATAAGGTGCGTCAGTTTTGATTTTTCTGCGCTGCTTCTTTCCTTGCCCTGTCTTCTGAACGACCCCAAACAATCTGAAACCTCAGGAATGAAGTCGTGAAACGGAAATGACCTCTGCCCTAGCGGCAGAGGTCGGCCAGTTTTGGCTCAAACCTGGACCATAACTGGACCATCGTTGGACCATGAACACTAATGTCGTGTGCTTGCACCGAACTCAAAACGCCAGCAAATGACTGATAGGTCGAGCCTTGTTGCAGAATCAGGCGTGACCGCTCAGAATCACACACGGCCTTCACACGGCAGAGGCCGCTCGAAAAATGACGCTTGATCGGGCACGAATGCGTGGATTTGGGATCAGCCCTGACCGCGTTTTCCCAGCAGCCGACGCCTGGTCTTGATCCGATTTGCTCGTAATTCGAGACGAATCCCAACAGAGCTTCTCAGGACTATAAGAGGCCTGCGCGGATTCGCCCTACTGCTCTACGACCTTCATCTGTTCTGCGTTCATACGACCGCCGTGCACTTTGAACTCAGACAGAGCACTGTCGATCTCTTTGAGGTCTCCTCCGGTTAGCGCGAGGTTCGTGGCCTCGATGTTCTCCTGAAGGTGCTTGACCTTGCCCGTTCCGGGGATCGGGACGATGAACGGCTTCTGTGCCAGCAGCCATGCGAGTGACAGCTGCGCTGCCGTTGCGTTCTTCCTTTTCGCAAGCTCCGTGATGCGATCGACAAAGGGCTTGTTAGCAGCAATGCTCGCCGGCTGGAAGCGGTCGAACCCAGAACGAAGATCCGATTTCGGATCAAACCTTGTCTGCGGATTCAGATTCTGTGTGAGATAGCCCATGCCCATTGGACCCCAGGGCACGAAGCCGATACCCAACTCCTCACAGGTGTCTAGCAATCCGTTCTTTTCCGGGTCCCGGTTCATAAGCGAATACTCCGTCTGAAGAGCCGCGATGGGCTGAACAGCATGTGCTTTGCGTATCGTATTGGGGCTCGCTTCCGAAAGCCCGAAATGCAGCACTTTCCCCTCCGCGATGAGATCCTTGACCGCACCCGCAACGTCCTCGATCGGCACATTGGGGTCGACCCGGTGTTGATAGAAGAGGTCGATATGGTCGGTCCGCAGACGCTTCAGGCATCCTTCCGCAGCCTTCTTGATGTGCTCAGGTCGACTATTCAGACCGAAGTTGTCACCGAGGTCGAAGCCAAACTTCGTGGCAATCTTTACCTCGTTGCGAAACGGTTCGAGCGCTCCGCCGACGATCGTCTCACTCGTGTACGGTCCGTACACTTCCGCCGTGTCGAAGAATGTAACTCCCTTGCTATGGGCCTCGCGGATGACCTTGATGGCATCGTCGATCGGCGCTGCCGGGCCGTAATTTGACGCCAGGTTCATGCATCCAAATCCGAGCTCCGATACTTCCAGCGTTCCTAGCTTTCGTTTCTTCATCTATTGACCTCCACCTCAAGGTTAGGCGGATGAGCTCGTATGCCGGTAGCCTGATCGACTCAAATCATTGCCTATTTGTCCGAGGCATGTCACAAATCTGTACAATGGCGGCGCAGCGGCCTTATTCTCAGAAGGTCGAGGAAAACAGTATGGCGGCTCTAAAATCGGGACACTCTGCGGCCTCTGGTGTTTCGCGAGTGCTCAAAGAGCTGGTCGACACAATTGGCAAAGCGATGGGGCGCTCCGCAGAACTGTCAAATGTAGTTCCCGGACTTTCGCTCTACAAAAACACGACTCCGACCGCGCCGAATCCCTGCACCTATGAGCCAAGCCTGCTGATCGTTCCGCAAGGAAAGAAGCACGTTGACCTGGGCAAACAGAGTTATGTCTTCGGCGAATCAACCTTCCTCCTCACATCAATCGAACTTCCGATCGTCAGCCGAGTATGCGTCGCCAGTGTGGAGAAGCCCTACCTTGCGTTCTTCCTCAAGCTTGATATGGGCATCGTCCGCGACGTTCTCTACACCGAGGAGGTGCGGATTTCTGCACCGCCTGTTGGTACACGCGGCATGGTTCTGGGAGAAGTGACAGTGGAACTGCTTACGCCATGCTCACGCATGGTTCAGCTTTTAGACACTCCGCAGGATGTCCCGTTCTTTTGCAAGCAGCTCCAGCGAGAAATCATCTACCGGCTTCTGCAGGGACCCCAAGGAGGTCGTCTGCGTTCGATTGCAACGAAGGAGGACCAAAGCTATCTAACGGCTAAGGCCGTCACTTGGCTGCGTGAAAACTTCGAGAAGACGCTGAATTTGGATGAGCTTGCATCGATGGCAGGCATGAGCAGATCAACTCTGCATCATCACTTCCGTGGTCTTACGGCGATGAGTCCTCTTCAGTTTCAAAAACAGCTTCGGCTCCATACAGCACGGCAGAAGATGCTTTCACAGGAACTCGATGCTGCGAGTGCAGCCTTCGCGGTGGGATACGAAAGCCCAAGCCAGTTCAACCGGGAGTACAAGCGCTTTTTCGGAAAGCCTCCGATGCGCGATGTACAAGCATTGCGGGCGTCCCTGTGATCATCGACCTGGGCATCCCGAGTGGATCAGTAGCGTGGCCCACATCCGCCTTCTACTGGCAGACGCAGCGGACTCAAAATCCGCCGACCTTCGGGTCTTGGGGGTTCGACTCCCCCTCCCGGCACCAACTCAAAACGCAAAAAATACGCGCTCATTGGGCTAGCTCTCTTCCATTCGTTTCACTGCGGCAGGAGACGCAGCGGATTTTTAGCCAACTATGACCAACGAACTTTGCATCTATCGGGCTGAAAAAATTAGGTTTACTGACAAACTACCGTGGCGAGCATGGCTTGCACAACCGTTACACATCCTCAAATTGTTCCCCGCCACTTGTAACAACGAATGAAGTTGGAACAAAGCACCAGTGGGGCAAGGACACGTTTACAGGCGCCCAAACAGAAGCCTGGTTTGTGTTCGGTTCTTTCGCAAGAAAAAGTCACTCTCTCCGCCCGCACCACGTTCGCTTCCGAGAATCCCAGGTCTCTAGAGACTGCGAGACCTGGAATTCCGCTGATGCCTTCCTACCGGAGGCATCCGTTTTTCGGGCCACCGTCTGGAATGTCGTGGACGAGATCGGTTTGAAAATTGTTTCCTCTCCAAATGTCTGCGCCACAGGCAGCATAGTCATCCAGCATGTCGACTAGGCCACTGCCGAACACGATGTTATGTTTCACGACACTCGGAGAACCATTGATAATGAAAATCCCGGTATCTACGCTACCACTCACCCTGTTGCCGATGGCAGTGTTCCCCGGGGATTCAATCTCTATGCCCTGAAAATTGTTGTTGAGAGCATTGTTCAATATCCGATTCCCTTGTCCGCCGAAAATCGCGACTCCACCTTGCTCGTGGTCGACAATGCCGTTGTTGTTGATGATGTTGCTCTGTACAACGTTATTGCTGCCCGAGTTGGAGATCTCGACTCCAACTCGGAAGTTGTCGGACACGTCATTCGACGTAATGAGATTACTTCCACCGGGCCCGATTCCTATGCCATCGAGCCGACTCAAGGTCACCACGCTAGTGTCAACTTGGTTGGCCGAACCTTGCACTGCGATGCCGAAGAGGCAGGCTTGAGTCACTGTCATGGCACTGACTCGGGACTGTGAGGAACTCAGGACAATCCCGTCCGTGAAACCTCGAACGGTTCCGCCCTCGATGCGTATGCCCGAAAGGGCTCCGTGGACGAAGATGCCATAGACCTCTTTACTGAAGTCACAGTCCGAACTTGCGATCGTGTGACCGGCTAGGTGGAAGACAACGTTGCTGGCGGTGATGACAATGCCATTGGCGAGAGTCCCTGAGCAGTCAAGATCGGTGAGGAGCACGTACTCTCCCGAAGTGGAGAGGGTCTGACCGCAGGCAGTTACATCATTGAGAGCGTGCGCAGGACTGGCCGACAACGAAAACACAGCCACGGCAAAACATAGAGAAACGATACATTTCAAGTGAGCCCTTTTCATAGATTCCTCCATTAGCGGCGATGGCCGCGAGATGTTAATCACTCGTCGGGGAAGTGGGTTTGAGCTGATGCGGTTAATGAACGCCCGTGAGCCCGCGATACTTCCCCGGTCACAAGCTAAGGCGCAGTTATTCGGCAAAGACCGCCACGCGGGGGAGAAGTTTTTTAGCGCGGTGATGAGATGAAAGCCGGTTCCGCCAGCATCTGTCACTGTGAATTGCGGTTTAGCAATGTCGCGGCCTGTAGAGTCTCGTTCAACACCCTTTGACTCACTGACGGCCTACCCTTAAAGAACGCTAGGCTCATGACACGGTAGCCGTCCGAACTGAGCCATGCTGCATTCTCGGATGACAGCGAACCGCTTAACCCAGCACCATTGGTACCAATGTGGAAGGCGTTTGACCGCTTCACCCAAGACAGCCGGCCGTCTCTTAGCGCATAACTGCGGGCTGTAGATGCTACGTGGCAACTGACGCAATCGTCCGTCTGAACAAGTACGCGATCTGGGTTGTCCATCGTGTCCGCGATATCAACCGCTTCCTGAAGACGCCCCCAATCGAACTCGGGAGCTGGTTTCAATATGGACGAGATTGCAGAGTTTGGAACCCCGCTATTCTGGATCGTCGACGCTGGTGAGACTTGGGTGCCGCGGCGACTCTCGGAAATAGCTGTCAAGGATTGTTGGGTCTGATTCGGATCGAATCCCGGAATTCCACCAAAGATCAAGGTCGGCTCGGCCAGCGGTTGGCCAGTTTGGGGATTCCTTCTCACCACGTTCGCTTTTTGCCAAACCCACCGTTCCTTACCATCCAGTTCTCCGCCCGGTAGTACCGAAGGCTCCTGGGTAAACATGACTGCAGTCGTGAAGTACGCATTTTCAACGGCAAAACGGCGGACAAACTGTTCGAACTCGGTTTCGAACTCGCGTGTACGAACCGAATCCCGTTGGTTTGCTGAGAAGGCCGGATGAATGCCGACGGGCACTCCATCGGTCACAATTCCATGGGCGGCATTGTGGGCCTTCATTTGCAATAGTTCGCCGATTGCTTTTCTGCGCACATCCGGATCAAATCCGATTCCGAGTTGAATCCCTGTGCGGTCCTGGTCGACTCGAACACCCAGGGTGAACACCATGTGAAGGGCAGCGGTAGTGGCTTTTCCCTTGTCGTACACCTGTGCGATCAGACGAACATTCGGCAATACGCACTTCTTTATGTCCCAGTCGTTCGGGTAAACGGGACCACACGGGTCAAAACGAAACCCTGTGATGACCAGCTTTGAATATGGATCCTCGATGTCAGGGTGTCCCTGCTTGATGAAATCCCCAAACATTTCAAAAAGTCGCTTGCTGAGGATAGGGTTCTGGTTCCCGTTTCCCGAAACTCTTATCGATCGTTCAGAGGGCGGGATGAGGAAACTGAGATCGCAAGCATCAAACCGAGACTCGACCCCTGGGGTCGTCGCGCGGATGTAATCGCCACCGCTTACCGAGCAAAGTGCCCCCAGGAGAAATACAGTACGCAACTTCACATTAGCGAGCATTGATGTCCTCCAGACAACCCATGACGTCAAGGATGGGTCCACAGGGGCCGCTAGTCTTCTCCAGCGCGAATGTTGTGAACGATGTACTGAAAGTAGGGGTCATTAACGGCCTCTTTCGTCGCCAAGTTCGCAATCAGATCCTCAATCGTCTTCCACGCTCCTGCATATGTTCCAAACCAGTGGTCAACTATGGCAGCCTGTTGCTCGAGTCCGAACTTGTCCCACGGTGTACCAGCTGGACCAAAATCGTAGGAACTTGTCTCAAATATGAACTTGCACGCGATGCCCGGAATGAAGGACTTCGCCTGTATCTGCCACGTATGCGTCAATTCGTGAATGAAGACTTGCCCTTTCGTGGTATAAATCCCGCCCGTGTAGTGCATCGGATCGTCGAATGCGTCCCCGAGGTTCACCACGACCGACCCGTCGAGGTTAGGCCAGGTATATTTGCGATCTTTGTCACGGGTGAGGTTGGTCAGGTATAAGCGCTCTCTCGGCGGCAGAGTAGTTCCGAAAACTGCGCTCGCGAATCGATATTCCTCTGCGGTCATCTGTCGATGCTTGATCATGGCATCGGTGATGGCTCCGGCGGCCACTCCGGCCACGAGAGCAGGGACAATGGCAGCAGGCCCGAACATCCACACCACTCCGCCGGCAACCACGACACCCACTAGTCCGCCAGGCCCCACGAACGATGCATCCAATGAACGCGACAGCTCGGCCGAAACACAGACGACTAGCGCTAACCCGGTTCCGAGAGTCACGTCGGCGACCAGAAACCCCAGCAAGTCCTTGGCGATCTCCTCGATCCCGTGTATCACGCCTGCATCTTCATAGGACTTGCTCACCGACATCGAAGAAGTACGCACATCAAGCCAGTACTGCTTGATGAGATCGTTGTTACCATCCTCTTTGTGATCGAAGTCTCGATTCACATGCCCGAGCGGATTCGATCCAGTGCCATCGACATGTCCGCTGGTCTGAAACAAAAGCGTCAGGCCCTCTGGGGATTGCACCGCACATCGCACTCCAAAGTCGTAGGGATCCCAGCCACTATCGTGCATGTGAACATTGAAGGAGTATCTTCCGTCGCCAAAAAGTGTTAGATCCACCGTTCCTCCCAACGCAGTGCCACTAGGTGTCGTGACATCTGCGTGAAAGCTCACCGGAGCCAATAGCTTGTCAATCAGTCCAGACAATCCCACTGGGGCGGGCGCGTGAACTCTGCTGGCAAGTTCCCTGACGCTGGACCGCTGAGGCAAATCTTGCTCTCTGTTTGTAACGCTTCGCAGACTCTTCATCTCGATCCTCCCAAATCATCGCAATGCGACCAGAACAGGAACCAATCCCTGTCCAGAAGTTATTGGCCCAAGAGCCTTGCCGATCACAGCACCGAACGCCTTTCTGTGGTCGAACGCTTTCATGGCGTGGCCCGGAGTGTCGGAGGTGGTCAAAAGGTCGCCAACTTCGATGGGACCGTAGCTGGCATCCACCTTGCAAAACACTTTTCCCATTAGAGCCAGCGGTCTCCGGTTTCTACCTCCTGGTTGTTTGTCGAGTACGATGCCTGGTTTGTAGGATCCGGCACCGGAGACAATTCCAGCCACGCGGCTGTCATAAGCGGAGGAACTCGGCAGAACACTGCCGCCCTTGCCCAACACCATGACTGTTCCTGGGTCTGCGGCTTCAAGTCCAGCCACTTCGAACTCCTCAGCACAGTCGGCGTTCGTTAGAACTACGTCGCCTGTGACTTCGATGCTGCCAATAAATTGACCAGCTAGGCGACCACCTTTGCCGTATATCCCGATACCTGCTGGATTATCATTCGTTCCGACTACCGCGCCATGAGCGGCAGAGTGGCTAACGCCGCGAACACCCTCCCCGTTAAGGCTCTCGCCATACAAGCCCGGGCCCGCACCTGGAGTCGAATTGTCATTTGTTCCGACTACGCCGCCATGACCAGCCGCGTGGCTGACGCCACGGACGCCTTCACCATTCACACTCTCGCCATAGACGCCTTGGCCCGCACCTGGAGTCGAATTGTCATTTGTTCCCACCACGCCACCATGACCGGCCGCGTGGCTAACGCCTCGGACGCCTTCACCATTCACACTTTCGCCATAGACGCCTTGACCGGCACTTGGAGTGGGGTTGTCATTCGTCCCCACTACGCCGCCATGGCCGGCCGAGTGGCTCATGCCCCGGACGCCTTCACCGTTGGTGTTTTCTCCGCGAACTGCGGGTACTCCCGGACTTGTGGAATCTGCTGCAAAGGGTGCCATCTGCTTCCTCCTGTCCCTATTGGCTTCTGCCTTTGGGAATGACCGAAATTTGTACGGTCACAACATAAGGCGCAGTTAGCTGGAACAAACCGCCACGTAAAGGAAAGAAATTTTCAGGTTGTTCGTTTCGAGTGGGTTATTACGTTTGGGGTGCGACCGTTATCGCGCGGTTGCTTGGGAGTTCGGTTTAGCCTCCAACTGCTCGTAAAGCCAGCGCCTCGCGCGGTACCATCGGCGCTGCAGCGTGTGGAGGGGAACCTCCACGACCTGTGCTGCCTCTTCATCTGTCAATCCGAGGAAGAACTTGAGCTCGACGACTTTGCACCATTGGGGATTTTCTTTTTCCAATTTGTCGAGCAGTGCGTCCATCTGAAATACCAGCTCACTTCGCGATCTCCCTGCCAGTAGCCCTTCCGGAATACTGTCGAGCGGGATCACGTCTACATCAGTCCTGCGGCGCGCATAGTCGATCAGATAGCGACGCATTACGCGTCCTGCAATGGCGAAGAAATGTGAGCGATCTTGCCAATCAATATGCTTCGAGCGCGATAGCCGAAGAAAAGCTTCATTCACGAGTGCAGTGGGCTGTAGGGTATGGCCTGCTCTTTCCCCATAGAACTGGCGCTTGGCCATACGACGGAGCTGGGGTAGCAATAACTCGAAGAGAGCAGATTCGGCGCTGTTGTCGCCTGCCTGCCAAAGATGAAGTAATCGCGTGATCTCGTCGTCTTGCTCGGCCAATTGTGGTCCTCATCGCATCGTGCAAACAAACGGCTAACGGTTCCGGAGCCAAGCCCTCATCAAGGCCACTATTTTATGCCCTCCCCATCTCCGAAGAAACGTTTTTGCTATATACTTCTGATATTTTTTGCGAGCACTGCGGATTTCCCGTCGTGCGTTTTTGGGGCTAAGGTCACAACACTGGATCGGATAAACACAGCCGGCACTCGCTAGAGGAGGGAGAGCATTGGCCCTCGACGAGACCCATCCCGTCACGGACGATGTCGTCACCGCCGTGTTCAGCGCGGCGATGTCGCTCCCTGAATCCGACCGCTCCGAATTCATCGACAAGGCTTGCGCCGGCAATTCCGAATTGTTATCCCAAGTCGTGTCCCGGATTGGTTGCGAGGCCAAGCTCAAGGGCTTCCTGCTAAGGCCGCTTCTGGCGGATGAGCGGATCGATCGCCCATTCAACCCCTCAGACCTCATCTTGCAGCGCTTCCGGATTCTCCGGCTTGCGGGCGAAGGGGGTATGGGCGTGGTGTATGAGGCTGAGGATGACAGGCTGAAACGTCGCATCGCGATCAAATGTCCTCGTCCCCAGTTTCGCGGGCGTCTCACACCTGAGGCTTTCAAAGCCCTCCAGGTGACTCACGCAAACGTTTGCAGGGTTTTCGAGTTGCATACGGCGGACACCCCGACAGGCACTGTCGATTTCCTTACTATGGAACTTGTCGATGGAGAAACATTGGGTGGGCGATTGGCGCGCGAACGCGATAGGAACTTGCTGCGCACGACCGAAGGAATGGAGATCGCCCGGCAGATCTGCTCGGGGCTGACCGCGATCCATAGCAAAGGTATCGTGCATCGCGACCTCAAGCCCGCCAACGTGATGCTCTCTCGCGACAGTGAGGGGCACATCCGCGCCGTCATTACGGATTTTGGAATTGCCATCGGTGCCGATGTTTTCAGCAGCGCGGCTCGCGGGACGCCGGCCTATGTCGCTCCTGAGCTCTGGCGCGGGAGGCCTGCCAGCGTCCGGTCGGATATCTACGCTCTGGGGGTCATGCTCTATGAAATGAGCTGCGGCCACAAACCATTTGCTGATGACGCCTCCTGGACTGAGAGGCTGGAAACCCAGCCGCCGGTCGACGGGATTCATGGGGCTGTGCGTGCGACAGTCCGGCGTTGCCTCGAACCAGACCCGACGCGGCGCTTCGCAAGCGTTGAAGAGGTAGTCGGTTCTCTGTTCGGGCGTCGCTGGTTCCTGCGCACCGCCGTCGGCGCGGTTGCTTGCTCGGCATTAGCCGCTGCCGGCTATGAACTGAAAGAGTATTACGCTCCGACTTCACTGGTGCGGATAACTGTTCTGCCTCCGAAGATCGAAGAGAAACTCGCGGGGTCCGTTCAGGCGTTGGCCACCGGCTTCGCGAATGACCTTTCCTATCGCTTGAAGACCTTGCATGTGGCACGCAGGCCGTTTTCGGTTTTCTCGGTCTCGCAGGCCGCCGCCGGCAGTATCGCAACTCCCGCACAGGCTCGCACACTCCTCGCCAGCACTCACTGCATAACATCGGAATTGGCGGTGGAGGCTGCCTCGTGGCAGTTTAAGGTCAAGCTGCTGGATGCGCGTGAAAACGTCCTCCAGCAGTGGGTCCGGAGATCGAGCGCTAGCGTCGATGCGATGGCCTCAGAGCTCTTCACTTTGCAGTCTTCCATCCTGCAGCAGCTCATCGGCGTACTTGCCTTACGGGTTGAACTCCCGCGCCAGACGCTCACCGGCCCATCGTATGCCGACTACCTGCAGGGACTACATTTCGCGCGGGTCGATTACGAGAACTCGGCCCGGGCGATTCCATACTTCGAAAGCGTCATCGCCAAGGCGCCGAATTCCGCGCTCGGTTACGCCGGACTGGCCGAGGCCCTTCTTCAGACGATATACGCGACAGGCGACAAGTCGCTCGACGGCAAGGCCGTGAATGCGCTTGCGAAAGCGGAACAACTGGATCCCGAGCTCCCTCATGTACACCTGATCGCGGGACGACTTAATGCCGCGAACGGCAGATACGAGCGGGCAATTGCCGATTGCCGGAGGGCAGCGGAACTCGATCCCCAAGATTGCGAGGCATACATCGAAATTGGATACGCCCTCGCGCTGCTGGGTCGCTATCACGAAGCCGAAGCTGCATTTCAAGCTGCGATCAATGCACAACCGACATACTACAAACCTTATTACGATGCTGGTTTGTTTAGTTACGAGATGCGCGACTTTGCCGCTGCCGAAAAGCGTTGGTTGGAAGCAGTCCGCCTGAATCCCTCCCACACTCGGGCAAAGGTGGACCTCGCCTACGTCTATCTGCAAACCGGCAGAATGGAACAGGCGCAGCAGCAGGTGCAACAGAGCCTCGCCATACGCAGGACCAAGCCCGCGATTGAATTGCAGGGCGAATTGCTCGACCGCTTACACAGATATCAGGATGCCGTTGCCTATTTTGAAGAAGCAGTACGCACTCCTCCCCCGGACTACAAGACTTGGGCATCGCTGGCGGCAGATTATCGCCGACTCGGACGCCAACGTGATGCACAGCGAGCGTTCCGTCGCGGCATGGATGAGGCCATTGAAGGGCTTCCATCGAACGCCCGCGATCCAGAGAGAACTGCGTGGTGCGCGTACTACGCTGCTTCCCTCGGTCAACAGCGCACGGCGCGCATGCGGATCGCAGATACCCTGGCAAT
>Ga0209330_1000613_pt1 | contig 13683 bp, 8 predicted proteins | sample JacPinW_OM2H0_O3_FD_187969 | JGI IMG/M metagenome (GOLD analysis project Ga0209330, IMG submission 187969) | Forest soil microbial communities from Algoma, Ontario, Canada - Jack Pine, Ontario site 1_JW_OM2H0_O3 (SPAdes) (version 2) | ecosystem: Environmental > Terrestrial > Soil > Boreal...
GAGCCGATCTCGCCACGGTGCAGAGCCGACTGGGCAAACAGTTTCCCATACCGGACGCGGACCTGACCGTGGAACTCCAACCGCTCAAGGAAGTGATCGTCGGTGATGTGCGCAGCTCGCTCTGGCTTTTGTATGGATCGGTCTCGCTGCTGCTACTGATCGCCTGCTCCAACATCGCTGCTCTGCTGCTGGCGCGCACTTCGGACCGCACCCACGAGTTGTCCATCCGATTTTCCCTGGGCGCGTCCCGTCGCGCCGTCATTACCCAGTTGCTCACCGAGGTCTTCGTCCTGGCTTTGGCCGGATCTTTGCTGGGCCTGCTAGTGGCCGGCGCCGCGACGAGCGCGTTGCATTCGCTGTCGAAAACTCTGCCGCGCGCTGAAGAGATTTCGCTCAACTGGCGAATCGTTGTCTATTCTCTTGCCTGCGCGTTCGCAACCACGTTGCTGTGTGGTGTTTTTCCCGCGGTTCGAGCGGCGCGCCGTGAATTGGCTCGCGACCTTGCCCACAGCTCTCGCACTCAGGTATCCACTCGTAATCCACTGCAATGGATTTTGGTTGGCGTGCAAGTCATGCTGGCGGTAACTCTGCTGACCGGAGCAGGGCTGTTATTGCGCAGCCTGCAGGAGCTGAGCCGAGTTTCGCCCGGCTTCGATCCATCTCATATTCTCACATTTCAAATCAGCGGCTCTTGGGGCGAAACCAGCGACATGAAGAATCTGATTCGCCGCATCGATCGAACGCTCGATGGCCTCCGCGCTCTGCCTGGAGTGGAAGCTGCGGCTACGGGAGCGGGGCTTCCCGGCGTTCCCTCGCTTTATCAAGTTGAGTTCACAATCGATGGCCGCGAAGATCCCAATCGCCAGATTCTGGCCGACAACCGAACTGTTTCGGCGGGATACTTCGATACGATGCGAATTCCTCTTCTCGCGGGCGAAGGCTGCAAGCAGGACTCGACCACGATCGACGTGATTGTGAATCGCAGCTTTCAGGAACGATACCTCATCAACACGCCGCCGTTAGGACACGTGTTGAAGGCGGCCGCGTATAACGACTTTGCGACGCAAGGCACGATACGGGGCGTCGCCGGCGATGCCAGAGAACAAGGACTGAATACGCCTGCCGTTCCAACCGTGTATGGCTGTTTCAGCGCGCCCAACCCGTTTCCGAACTATCTGGTCCGGACCCGCGGCAATCCGCTTCTGATGGCAGACACGATTCGCCGCAGCATTCACGAACTGGAACCCGGAAGAGCCGTCTATGCAATGATGCCTTTGCAGGAACATCTCGACGATGCTTTCTTCGAGAATCGGCTTCGCACTATCCTGTTAACGCTGTTTGCCGTCACCGCTGTGTTGCTCGCCTGCATCGGTCTCTACGGGACCCTGAACTATCTGGGGCGTCTGCGGCAACGCGAAGTAGGGATTCGGCTGGCGATGGGAGCGCTGCGGGGCCAGATTGCTATGCGCTTCCTGCTTCAAGGGATGCGCGTCACCCTCGCCGGCTGCATTGCCGGCCTGCTTCTCAGCGTTGCAGCAGGCCGTATGATCGCGGGAATGCTCTATGGAATTTCGTCCCTCGATCGGAGCACGTATGTTGCAGTCTCGCTTTTGATTCTAACGGTTGCGGCGATTGCGTCACTGCTTCCCGCATGGCGCGCCGCACGAGTGGAGCCGGTTCAGATTCTCCGCGAGGAATAGAGTCGAAACGGCTGCTGCCAAGCCTCACATTTGCCCGACACTTGCTTGATTCCTGCATTCGGGACACATGCGTGACAGGCACTCTTTGTTTTCAGAGCATATTTTTACTAAGCCTAAATTTCGGCGCGCTTTAGCAGATAATCGAGGCCCCCGATGCGGAACCAGCGGTAGCCGTAGGGCTCAAGCAAAATGCGATGCTTGCCGGAAGCGTTGGGAGTGCTGTGATCGTTTGACAGGAGATTGACGAGCTGGCCATCCACTTTCGCGCCAGCCCGGAATTTGACTTCTGTGGGAATGGGACTGAGATTGTGCACGAATAGAACGGAGTTGTTGCGCCAATCGTAGCGGAGCGCAAGCACCTCGGGTTTCCCGGTCCCGAGGATTGAAAAATCGCCCCAACCGATCTCGGGAACTTCTTTCCTCATGCGGATCATGCGTTCGGTCCAGTCCATGAGGGAGTTGGGATCGCGCTTCTGCGCGGCGACATTTACGTGCTCGAAACCGTAAGGGCCTTCGGCGATTACGGGAATTACAGGTTTATCACTTTCCGTGAATCCCGCTTGCGGTTCATTGGACCATTGCATTGGCGTACGGGCGCAGTCGCGTTCGGGCAGATCGAGGTTGTCACCCATGGCGATTTCGTCTCCGTAGCGGAAGACGGGAGTGCCGGGGAGCGTCATCATCAGACTGTATGCGAGCTCAAGCCTGCGTCGGTCGCCTTGCATCATGGGAGCGAGACGGCGGCGAATCCCTCGCTTGTATAGCTGCATGTTCGGTTCAGGACCGAACGCGGCGAAGACTGCCTGGCGCTGCTTCTTCGTCAGGCGACCGAGGTCGAGCTCATCGTGGTTTCGTAAGAACTGCGCCCACTGCGCGGTGGCGGGACGTGGCTTGGTAGTCTTCAAGGCTTTGACGAGGGGACGAGTGTCACCTGTGGCAAGCGCGTAGAAGAGGTTTTGATTCACCTCGAAGTTGAACATCATTTGCAGGCGCTCGCCGGAAGCGCCGAAGTAATTCATATCCACATAAGGGAGTACGTTTGCTTCGGCAAGAATGATGGCGTCGCCTTCGCGCCAGGTGAGAAATTCGCTGAACATGCGAAGCATGTCGTAGTGCTCGGTGGGCCGTCGATTAGTAGCGCCTTTGGTGGAAATGACGAACGGCACGGCATCCATGCGAAATCCAGAGACGCCTAACTGAAGCCAGAAACCCATTATTCTTAGAATTTCAGCTTGGACCTCGGGATTCGAAGTATTCAGATCGGGCTGAAAATCGTAGAACCTATGGAAATACCAGGCTTTTGCCGCGTCATCGTAATCCCATGTGGATTTCTGGACGCCAGGGAAGACCATGCCTTGGTTCGCGTTTCGCGGCTTTTTCTTTGACCAGACATACCAATCGCGGTATTTGGACTTCGGATCTTTGCGCGCCTCCTGAAACCACGGATGCTGGTTTGAGGTGTGATTCACGACAAGATCGATCAGGACACGAAGGCCTCGCTGTCTACATCCCTGGGTGAACTCGACAAAGTCTCCCAGCGAGCCGTAGCGGGGATCGACTCCGTAATAATCGGAAACGTCGTAGCCATCGTCGCGACCCGGCGAGGGCTGGAATGGAAGCAGCCAGATTGCCGTTACCCCCAGGCCCTGCAGGTAATCGAGGCGGCGGAGGAGGCCCCGAAAATCGCCGATCCCATCAGCGTTCGTGTCGAGGTAGGTTCCGACGGACAGGCAATAGAAGATTGCATTTTTGTACCAGAGGTCGTTGATCACAAGGAGTCCTCAGGTTACGGCTTACAACTTGCGGATCGATTTTAGCTTGAGCGATATTGGTTTGTGAATCTAGGGGCCTGAGCGCAGGCGGGATTTAAAGTGGTGGCAGCGTGGTGGTATCTGTCAAATTTACCCGCGCTCATTTCAGGATAGCAATGGGATGAAATTGGCGATCTTCCGGGGATTATTCGGCGCCTGGATCATGTTGTAACCCTTGGCATCGACGCTATCTGGATTTCGCCGATTTATCCTTCGCCCATGGCGGATTTAGATACGACCTCACAGATTATTGCAGTGTGGCGTGCTCTTCGGGTCTTCGGGAACCTCGCGGATTTCGACCGATTGGTCGCCGAGGCGCATCGGCGAGGGCTCAGGCTGGATCGCGGCGTGGATGGGTTTCGGGTGGATGTACTCTGGCCGCTGATCAAGGACGATCAGTTTCGGGACAAACCCTTAAATCCTGGCTACGTTCCGGGTGAATCGTCGCACGACCGGCTGTTGCCGTTCTACACCGCCAATCGGCCCGAGGTTCACGCGATTGTTGCCGAGATACGGAGTGTAACGGATCCGTATCCGGATCGCGTTTTGATCGGTGAGACTTATCTGCCGATTGAACAGTTGATCACTTATTACGGGCACGATCTCAAGGGGGCACATTTACCGTTCAACTTTCAACTCCTTCAGACTGCTTGGAATGCGGCGAGTATCGCTCAGATCATGGAAGAGTACCAAGCCGCCTTGCCGCACGGGGCTTGGCCGAACTGGATTCTGGCCATAGCGCTCATCGAGGGGTTTGAGCGCAATGAGGATGTTACGCCACATGACTCGTCGCGGCATTGCCAACTTTCCCGCCTTTATTGACTTGCCCTACTCACAATCCTAAGATTTCAGCACCGTGATCGGACAGACCATTTCGCACTACCGCATCATTGAAAAGCTGGGCGGCGGCGGCATGGGTGTGGTCTACAAAGCGGAGGACACGGAGTTGGGACGCTTCGTGGCATTGAAGTTTCTGCCTGACGATTTGGCGCAGGATCAACAGGCGCTCGAACGTTTTCGCCGCGAAGCGCGGTCGGCTTCAGCCCTGAACCACCCCAACATTTGCACGATTTACGAGATTGGCAAACACGCCGGGCAGTCATTTATCGCGATGGAATTCCTCGATGGCATGACCTTGAGGCACGCGATCGGGGGACGTCCGGTGGAAGTGGGCAAGATTCTCAATCTAGGAATTGAAATCTCAGATGCACTCGATGCCGCGCATGGCAAGGGGATCATCCACCGCGACATCAAGCCAGCGAACATTTTCGTGACCGAGCGCGGTCACGCCAAGGTTCTCGACTTCGGACTGGCCAAGGTCGCACCCGCGGTGATCTCGTTAAGCCAGATCGCCGCGCTGAAGACGCAGACGCAGTCCATTGTGGACGAGCATCTGACTTCTCCAGGCACTATGGTCGGCACCGTGGCCTACATGTCGCCGGAGCAGGTGCGCGGCGGGGAACTCGATGGCCGCACCGATCTGTTCTCGTTCGGTGCGATGCTCTATGAGATGGCGACGGGAGTGTTGCCCTTCCGCGGTGAAACGTCCGCCATGATCTGCGAAGCCATCGTCAACCGCGCTCCGGTCGCTCCCGTACGCCTGAATCCGGACCTGCCAGCGGATTTAGAGCGCATCATTAACAAATGCCTGGAAAGGGATCGGGAGCTGCGGTATCGCTCCGCAGCTGATCTGGAAACCGACCTCAAGCGCCTGAAGCGCGATGCAGACTCGGGACGAAGCGGGGTGATCAGCCTCGCAGACGTTCCCTCGATTTCCGTATCGAAGCCTGCGGCTTCCTGGTTGAAGTGGATTGGACTCGCCGCAATTCTCATCGTGCTGGCCGGACTCGCCCTGTGGCTACAGGCGCCATTGCCGCCACCACGAATCTTGGGAACAAAGCAAATCACCAACGATGGGCTGCCCAAATTCAACCTCATGACCGACGGCAATCGCCTTTATTTCATGGAGAATCCCCCTGCCCGCTATACCATCGCACAAGTATCCGTGAACGGAGGCGAAACGGCCCCAGTCGCCGTTCCATTTGAGAATCCGATTCTGCTGGATGTTTCAGGGGACCAATCCGAACTCCTGGTGGCCCAGCCAGGAATGTCGAATGAGGGAAGCCCGCTGTGGTCGTTGCCGCTTCCAGCCGGCTCGCCGCGCCGCGTCGGCGAAATACTCGCGCGAAGCGGTGGTTGGGCACCCGATGGCAGGCTGTTTTTCAGCAAAGGAAATGACGCTTACCTCGCGGATCACAACGGAGCGAACCCGCGAAAGTTGTTCAGTGCGCCCGCCGCTCCCGCCGCCACCAACTTTTCCCCGGATGGAAGCAGGATCAGGTTCACCGTTTCAAATCGAGTCAACAATACTTCGAGTATGTGGGAAGTCCGTTCCGACGGCAGCGGCATGCATCCGTTGCTGTCCGGCTGGAACAACCCTCCCTCGGAGTGTTGCGGCGCCTGGACGCCCGACGGCAGGTATTACCTTTTTCAAAGCGCGCGCGACGGCGACGATAACATCTGGATCGTCCCCGACCACACCAATTGGTGGCGCAGAGTCTCCCCCGCTCCTGTTCAACTCACGACTGGACCGTTACAGTATGGCGACCCCATTCCCAGCAAAGATGGCAAGAAGCTGTTTGTGGTAGGCATCCAACAGCGTGCAGAGTTGGTTCGCTACGACTCGAAATCCGGCGAGTTTATCCCCTATCTCGGAGGCATCTCCGCCGGCGACGTGGAATTCTCCCGCGACGGACAGTGGGTCAGCTACATCAACTACCCCGACAATACTTTGTGGCGCAGCAGAGCCGACGGCAGTTCCCGCTTCCAGCTTACTTATCCGCCGTTGCGCGCGGCCTTGTCCCATTGGTCTCCCGACGGGAACCAGATCGCCTTCTCCGGCAGTTTTCCCGGCAAGGCATGGCAGGCATTCTTGATCTCAAAAGACGGGGGCAGCCCGCAGGTTCTGACCTCGGCCGACGCACAGGAGACTGATCCCACCTGGTCGCAGGATGGCAATACACTCGCGGTTGGCCATCACGACTTGATGCATTCCGATCAGACCTATATCGAGTTGTACGCCCTCAAAACGCACCAGTCTTCCATGCTGCCCGATTCCCAGGGAATCTTCGGTCCCCGCTGGTCCCCTGATGGACGATACATCGTGGCTATCACCGCCACGGGCAACGACAAACTGATGCTCTACGACACCAAGACCCAAAAGTGGCGGCAGGTTGACACGAAGCAGAGTTCCTTCGGCTATCTCACTTGGTCGTCCGACAGCAACTACGTCTACTTCGACACGATCCTGCAACACGACGCCGGATTCTTCCGCATGCGAATCAGTGACGGGAACATCGAAAAACTTGCCGACCTGACCAAAATTCGCAGCTACCGTGATCAGTTCGGTCCGGGCTCCTGGACGGGCCTCGCGCCGGGTGGAATTCCTATCCTCCCCCGCGACATCAGCACCCAGGAGATTTACGCGTTCGACCTGCAGTTTCCCTAGCATCGGTGTGTGGCTCAGACTTGGAGCCCCTCACTCCCATCAACATAACGAATCGCCGGAGCACAGAGGCGATACTTTGCGACCACTCGCTAACCCGCTTACTGTCGCTGAAACTACCGTGGACCGAGCGCTTCTGCGGGTACTGTGGCCAACTGTTGTAATCAGGCGCTCATTGATCCATGATGAGTGCTGTAGCAAATTTCAGCAACGGTCCGCTTTAGGCCCGGCCATGTCCCGGGTTCTCGGGGCAATCGCCCATCGTGTCAGACCGAGCGGATCCGGTTACTCAATCGTATGCAGCGGCGTTCCGCTGGTGTTGTATACAGCGACCTTGTTGTAGTTTTGGCTGGCGACGTAGATTCTTCCGCGCGTGCTATCCACCGCAATTCCACTTGAGAAAAACCCAAGCTCAGCCAGTGTCTTGGTTTGACCAGTGTTGGCCGGGCTAATCGAGAGCGTGCTGTCGATATTCCCGCTGTACAGGTTGCCGGTCGTGTCGTAGGCCATTACAAATCCGGTTTCAGCGAGGTCATAGACATAGAGGCTGTATTGACCAGACAGTTGGATGGCGATCTCCCTGACCTGCGTGCCGATGTTGGTGCCTACGGCCACGTTGCCTTGATAAGGTCCGGTGAACGCATCGGCGCTGTTGGAGAAGATCATAGGTGACCCCATTGGCAACGCGGCCACCTACGGCAGAACAAAGGCCACGTAGGCTCCTCCGGATGGCGACTTAGGATCTTTGCCGCCACCCGCGCCGATCACTACGTACTGTTTCCCGTTAACTTCATAAGTTGCCGGAGTGGCATTTCCCGCAAACGGCAACGTCGTCTCCCACAACAATTCACCGGTCGCCTTGTCGAAAGCCCTCAACTTCCTGTCGAAGTTTGTCGCGCCAATGAACACCAGGCCGCCGGCAGTCACGATGGGCCCTCCGTAGTTTTCTGTTCCCGTGTTTTTCATCCCCTGCGCGGCCAGCTCGGGATACTCACCGAGAGGAATCTTCCATACGTACTCACCAGTACTTAGGTTGATGGCGTTCAGCGTTCCCCAAGGTGGCGCCACCGCGGGATAGCCCTCCGGATCGAGAAACTTGTGATAACCGGTAAAGCGGTAATCCATGCCGGGCGGCGGTGGGCCGGAACTCTGGATCTCTTTGCTTTCACCGTTCATAAGAAACTCAATCAGGGCATATAATTCATCGTCGCTTAGATTAGGGAACCCGTTCATGCGTCCCTTTCCCTGCCGAATGATCCCGGCGATTTGCGGAGCCAAGAGACGATCATGCAAACCGACAAGCGAAGGGAAACTGGGTGGGGAACCTTGCATATTGTCTTGGTGACAGGCGGCACACTGGGAGTCGTAAATGCCACGCCCGCTGGCAGCGGGGACAGTATTCTTGGCGAGAGCTCCGGTCCATGCCACATCATTCGCGTTGACATACAAAATGCCGGTTTCCGGATCTCCTGCAGCCCCTCCCCATTCGCCGCCACCGTCAAAACCGGGGAAAACCACGGTGTCTCTGCCCACACTAAAAGGAACAAACTGTCCTTCGCTGCGAAATGTTTTAAATTTCTCCAATGCCCACTGGTGGATTTCAGGGGTCCGTGTGGTGAGCAAATCCTCGGTGAGCAGTTGACGAGAATAAGGCGCGGGCTTTACTGGTAGAGGCTGCTGTTCAGCTGCTGCCTCACCCGGAACCGTGCTCCCCGGATATTTGTGGTACTCGATAGGAAATAAGGGAGTGCCATTCTCACGATCGAAGACATACACAAACCCATGCTTGGTCGTCTGTGCCACTGCATCAATTTCCTTACCATCGCGTTTGAGAGTCAACAGGACGGGATGAGCGGGGTAATCACGGTCCCAAAGATCATGCCGGACATCCTGGAAATGCCAAATCCGCTTGCCGGTGCTGGCATCAAGGGCGATCAAGCTGTCGGCAAACAGGTCGTCTCCAATGCGATTCGCGCCGTAAAAATCCATCGCCGCAGAGCCTGTGGGCACATAGACAATTCCGCGCTTTGCATCCAGCGCCATGCCTGCCCAGTTGTTGGCTCCGCCGGAGTAAGTCCAAGCATCTTTGGGCCACGTTTCGTATCCGAATTCTCCGGGATGCGGAATGGTGTGGAATGCCCAAGCCATCTTGCCGGTACGAACGTCGTAGGCGCGAACGTCGCCCGGAGGTCCAGGAAGGGTTTCCGGCTCACGACCTCCTATAATAATAAGGTCCTTATAAACTGTGCCGGGACTGGTCAGATAAACCGACTGCGCCTCGACCGGGAATCTGCCAAGGCCTTCGCGAAGATCGACACCTCCGTCCTTGCCAAAAGTTCGTATTGGTTTTCCGGTAATTGCGTCGAGCGCACAGAGAACGTTCATGACGCCAACTAGAATTCGTTTCTTGCTTCCATTGCTCCAGTACGCCAAGCCACGGTCGGGTTGCGTTCCCCTAACTCCAGAATCAAAGCGCCACAACAGTTTGCCGTCGGTCGCATCCAGCGCAAATATTTTCTGCGTCGGGCTGATTCCAAACAGAACACCGTCCACTACAAGCGGGCTGGTCTGCAGGCCGCCAGCTTCGCCAGTGTCAAAACTCCAGGCTGGCAGCAGTTGTTTCACATTCTTGCGATTGATTTGTTTCAAAGGAGAGTAGTGGTCCGACGCGGGACTACCGCCGTACACCGCCCAATTTCTCTGCGGTCGCGACGCATCAATGTGAACCCGGGCGATGCCGGAAACAGTCGCAGAAGCCGGGACAGACTGACCAGAAATGGCGGATGAGGATTGCCCCTTAAGCGTTCGTACGAATAAAACCAGTCCAGCGATCTGCTGATCATCTAGGCTGCTTTTGAAGGAAGGCATGCTGCCCTTTCCTTCCCGGATCACCTGCTCAAGGTCCGTGTCTGGCAGTCGTTGCACCTCTGCCGAACGCAAGTCTTTCAGCTGCAAAGTCTTCTCCAATTTTGAACCCGCGCCGTCGCGATCATGACAGGTGCTGCATCGGCTGCTGAAAAGGTTGGCGGACTCAGAGACCGGCCTATTTTTGTTTTCCGCTTCAAAAGGGAGAGCGAGCCCTAGTCCTAGTAGCGTCCACCAAGCCAGCGTCTTCGATAAGAAACACCATACGGAACCCATTTGGTCAATTGCACCCATTCAAAGTACACCCTGATCTGTATACGCATTGGAACAAGAACTTCAATGTGAAGGGGTGCATTGACCCCCGTAACCTCTTTATTGGGAATGCTGGTTTCTTGGTAACGCTGACCGAAGACTAGCGTCCAACGGTTTCGACTTCGAAACCCATGTAAGTTCATCAGCAATGGAAACTTGCTTATCGAGAAGTGTCATTTATAGAAAAAGTTAACAACTTAATTACCTAATCTATCGAGTCTGCTCCTGCGGTCTAGGAAATCGGCGGCAGTTTCTGGAAGCTGCTCCTACTAATCTCTTGTCGTGATGAATTCGCAGAGTGCAGAAGAAACGATCATGACGGAATTGACACCAGAACTGTAAAGTGGCTCCTGTCTCTCAGCACAAGGAAAAATTTCACTCGAAGTCCCGGCTTTCACAACTCAGAAAAAGTCGACGATCGCGGCCATGGTTTCTTGGGGACGCTCTTCCATCAGCCAATGCCCGCTGCCTTTCAACTCGATGATTTTGACATCGGTTGCTACGCGCTTCATCTGTGGGCCAAGGATCGCGGCACTGGCTTTTTCGCCTGCGATGGACAAGACAGGCATGGTCAACTGCGTCTGAGCCATTTGAGCAAAGTCTTTTGCTGTGTCGGGCCATGACGCAAAGTACGCCCATCCAGCACGCATCCTTCCCGGACGGGAATAAGCGGCAACATACGACGCGCGGTCGGCTTCTGAAAGCGAGCGCTTTTCGTCTGCCGCCAAGTCGTTCCAGAAATATCCGAAATATATCTTCTCCCTGCTTTGGACGAGGGCTTCGGGGGTGGTCCCGTGGAAGCGAAAGTGCCAAAAATTCGGGCTGTCGTAGGCCAATTCCCATCCCAACACACCTGGGAGAAAAGCGTCCATCACGACGAGCTTTTCGACCTCGCTTGGAAACTGGGCCGCATAGGCGTACGCCACCATCAGACCGATGTCGTGACCGACGACCCTCGCTTTGCTGATTCCGAGTGATTTCGCCAGAGCATGGACGCGAATGGCTGCAGTTTTCATATCGAGGCCGTCTTTTGGAATGTCGGAGTCGCCAATTCCCGGCAGGTCCGGCGCAACGATGGTGAATTTATCCGTGAGTTTCGGAATCAACGGCCTCCACATCCGCGAGGTTTGAGTGTAGCCATGGAGAAGGATCACAGCAGGTCCGTGGCCGGCGGTGAGGTAGTGAATCTTAAACCCATCGACCTCGCCGAACTTCGATTCGATCGCATCAGGACCGGATTTGTTTTGGCTCGTTGCTGCCACAGTCGCTACCAAGAAAAAGCCGAGCAGCACTCCCGCTTTTGGCTTCAGATCGGTTCTCATTGATTTCCCTCCTGACGCAACGATTCCTGCCCTGCGGTCGTCACCTGCTTCACGGGCCGCTTCAATGATTCCAGACTATATAGTCTAGAATTAAACCTGTCAATCGCACCGGTTGTAGACTGGAAAGGCCCAGATATGGCCCGACCCAAGGAATTCGATCCTGAGCGCGCTTTAGCCAAAGCGATGAATCTTTTCTGGCGCTTGGGCTATGAAAATTGTTCCCTGGAAGCGCTGATGAAGGAAATGGGCATCGCCAAACAGAGCCTCTATGACACGTTTGGTGATAAGCGGGCCTTGTACCTAAAGGCCATGGCACATTACCGGGACCAAACCAATAACCAGATGCAGAAGATGCTGAATGAGATTCAGTCCGTCAGAGACGGTTTCGCAGGACTTCTCTTCGGCCTTGCCGCTGAGACACGGGAACACCATGAACGAGGTTGCCTTTTGTTGAGCGCCAACCTGCAGCGTGATCCGAAGGACGCAGTCGTGAGGGATTTCTTGAGGGATAACCAGGCTAGAGTAGAAGCGATCTTTTGTCAGGCTCTCGCGAGAGCGCAAAAGCAGAAAGAACTGTCGCCCAAGGACGACCCTGTGGCTCTGGCACGCTTCTTTGTAGCCACGATTCAAGGCATGCGAGCAATGGCCAGGCTCAAGTCAGACAGGAAAGCGCTGGAACAGATCGCGCGAGTCGCACTCGCCGTCTTCAACTTATCGATTGATGCGTGATCTTAGGGAAAGGATTTGAACTTCGACCCTAGATTTTGACAGTTTGACGAGTCCATGCCGACTGAATCAAATTTGCAGGAAGCCTCAGTGAGATCATTCAGCGGGGCAGCAGTTCCGGGCGGAACTTTCTTTCGACCACTGCCTCACCCAGCATCGCACTTAACAGCGCGCTCCTTCTCTGCGCCGTCAGAGGGTTTGACTTGGAGAATCTCTCACTGAACAACAGCTTGGCAACTTCTTGACCATTGGACTCGTAAAAGCAGGCTTCTTCGGATGCCGATTCAGTGTGCGGAAGGTCAAACCCCGACTCCGGCAAAACTCGCTGCGTCGCATTGCTCCCTTCCTGCAGAAATGCCCAACTTCCCGGCCAGTTGGTGTCTCGCCTCGCTGATTTCATCGAACAGTTTGTCGCGCGCTTCCGGCGTGAGTCTCTGGCCTGCCGCCCGGGGACGCAACACGTTTGCTAGTAGCAAGCGAATCTCAAGAATCTCCACGAGAGATGGATCGTTGGTCGATCACTACGTAGTCCATGAAGGCCTGGACATCGAGAATGGCGACTCGCAGCACCTGTGCGGAGTCCTGCGGCCACGCCTAGCCGCCGAACTCGACAAAGGCGATGACATCGCCAAACGGTAAGCACGGTGGGTGTGATTGGATTTGCGCCGGTTGACCCAGGCTTCGAAGATGCTTGCCACCGAATGAAAGAAGTTCTCGACGCGGCGTGCTATTTCAGGAGTGTGCGCGCCGACAATCACCGGAGGCATTGCCGGCAGGTTTTCAGACTCAGGTGGCGTTACGACATCCGACATCCACCCCACCACGTTTGTAATGGTTAATGTGTCTGATGACAGAATTTATCAGACACATCAATCCGAAAGGGGAGACGCGGGAAAATTCTCGTTTCGTGTGATGTTTCATAGCTGTCTTGCACACGAGTCGGAACTGCCACCTCAAGCTTCGCTGTTTTCACTCTTCCGCCCTAATCGCCTGCAATCTAGTTCTTGAACACCGCCTTCGGCAACATTACGTGCACTCCCTTGTTGCCATCCACCAGTTCGGTGATGTCCACGTCGCCGGCCACGCTGATCAACATGTAGGCATCTTCGCGGCTCATCTTCTTCTCCGTGGCCAGGAAATCGATCATCTCCCGCACCGCGATGCGGGTCGCTTCGTATAGTTCCTGATGAAAACCCATGCTGATGTAGTGAGTGGGAGTTTCGGCCCGCGGATATTTCTGCTGCGTCCCTTTATGTACGAGAAATTGCACCGTGCCGGTTAAGGAGGTCTCGAGCGCCGTGATGTCTACCTCTCCATTGCCCTGCCCGGCATGGCCGTCGCCGATCTCAAACAGCGCACCCCGAGCATGCACCGGCAAGTACAGCGTAGTTCCCGCGACCAGTTCCTTGTTGTCCATGTTGCCGGCGTGGATGCCCGGCGGG
>Ga0209330_1000614_pt1 | contig 13644 bp, 9 predicted proteins | sample JacPinW_OM2H0_O3_FD_187969 | JGI IMG/M metagenome (GOLD analysis project Ga0209330, IMG submission 187969) | Forest soil microbial communities from Algoma, Ontario, Canada - Jack Pine, Ontario site 1_JW_OM2H0_O3 (SPAdes) (version 2) | ecosystem: Environmental > Terrestrial > Soil > Boreal...
ATTGCTCGTGTGGGACCTTCCGACGCGAACGTGCTGATTACCGGAGAGCATGGCACTGGAAAGGAAGTTGTCGCGCGCACTCTTTACGCACTTTCCTCACGATCCACTCGTCCGCTGGTCACTGTAAATGCGGGAGGCCTACCCGAAGGCGTGTTCGAAAGCGAACTTTTCGGTCATATGAAGGGCGCATTTACCGACGCAAAATCTGATCGCGTCGGCCGCTTCGAACTGGCTGACGGCGGCACCCTGCTCCTCGACGAAATCGCCAACGTGCCGATGAATCTGCAGGCCAAGCTATTGCGGGCGCTGGAATCCGGAGAAATTGAACGGGTGGGCTCTTCGACCACGCGTCGCGTGGATGTACGAGTTATTTCGGCGACGAACGCTGACGTGCAAGCGGAAGTTACCGGCGGGCGATTTCGCGAAGATTTGTTGTTTCGTTTGAACACCATCGAAATTCATTTGCCCCCACTGCGCGAACGCAAGGAGGACATCTCCTTGTTGGCACACCATTTCCTGCGCCAGTCTGCCCAACGCTACCGCAAGCAGCTCGAAGGCTTCGAACCTGTCGCGTTGCAAGTTCTTCTCGATCATCCCTGGCCCGGAAATATCCGCGAGCTCGACCATTCCATTGAGCGCGCCGTGTTGATGGCGGAGGGTTCCACGGTTCGTGCCAGCGATCTGGGTTTGCGTCCGGCGCGCGAAGCTGCGCTGCGTTTGGACGAAATGAGCATCGAGGATGTAGAACGCGTTCTGATTCAAAAGGCACTCGCGCGCTCGGCAGGCAACGTAAGCCACGCCAGCAAAGCGCTGGGCCTTTCCCGGAGCGCATTGTACCGCCGCCTGCAAAAATATAGCCTTTGAGCCCGATTCTTTACGAACGCCGGATTTTGCTGCTGGCCCTGGCCGCTGGGCTTGCCGGAACCGTTGCCGCGCTCATTCTGTTGTGGACTGGAGATTTTTCCGCCAACCTGCGTTGGACCCTTACGATTGTCATCACCGTCGCCTGGCTGAGCTTTGCTTTCTCGGCGCAGAGTCATGTGACCTTTCCACTTCGCACGTTATCCAATCTGCTCGCCGCGTTGCGTGAGGGCGATTTCTCCATTCGCGCTCGCGGAGCAAACCGCGAAGACGCGCTTGGCGAAGTACTTTGGGAAGTTAACGCGTTGAGCGACACGCTGCGCAAACAACGCCTGGGGGCCGTCGAAGCGACGGCCTTATTGCGAAAAGTCATGGAGGAAATCGACGTTGCCGTTTTCGCTTTTGATGGCGCAGGTTGCTTGCGGCTTGTAAACCGCGCCGGAGAGCGGATTCTGAATTCAACGCAGGATCTTCTGCTGGGTCGCGATGCTGGGGAGTTGGGACTGTCGGACTGCCTCGAAGGTGAAACGCCCAGGATCGCCCAGATCGATTTCCCCGGGAAATCCGGCCGCTGGGAAATTCACCGTGGCAGTTTTCGCGAAGCAGGCTGGCCGCATCAACTGCTAGTCATCTCGGATTTGAGCCGTGCCTTGCGCGATGAAGAACGCCAGGCTTGGCAGCGCCTGATCCGCGTGATCGGACACGAACTAAATAATTCCCTCGCGCCCATAAAATCGGTCGCCGAAAATCTCGAAAGCGTGATGGGCCGGGCACAACGGCAGCCGGACTGGGAAGACGACATGCGCAGCGGCTTGAGCATCATTGCAGCCCGCAGTGACGGTCTGGCGCGGTTCATGAATGCCTACGCCCGCCTGGCCAAATTGCCTCCACCCGTGTTTCAACCGATGGATGTAGGCGCCTGGGTTCGCCGCGTCGCTGCTCTCGAGTTGCGCATGCACGTAACCGTTGAAAGTGGCCCGGATCTCAGCATTCAGGCGGACCCCGATCAGCTCGAACAACTATTGATCAATCTTCTGCATAATGCCGTAGACGCCGCACTCGAAACCGGAGGGGGGGTGCGCGTAGGCTGGGCGCGCGAAGATGGAAGCCTCGACGTCTGGGTACAGGACGATGGTCCGGGCATACCGAGTCCCGCGAACCTCTTCGTACCTTTTTTCACCACGAAGCAAGGTGGCTCAGGAATTGGCTTGGTATTGTGTCGTCAAATCGCCGAGGCTCACGCCGGTTCCATCAGCCTGGAGAATCGGGAAATGAAACCGGGGTCTGAAGCGCGCCTTCGCCTACCTCTTATCCGTTGAAGCGCCCAAAAGCCAAAAAAAGGGCGGCCCGAAATTATCCGGCCGTCCTTTTTTTTGGAAAAAACGAAATTACTGTTGCTGCTGCTGAACCTGTGGGTCCTTCTTTGCCAGGTCAGCCTTTGCCGGATCAATCGCCACGCCCGCCGCGGGCTTCTGGTATCGCGTCAGGAAAGGCATAAACGGCGTAACCTCGAAAGGCATCTTTTCACGCGCCGAAAGTAGTGGGATCGGTTTTGCCTTCACCAGTTCGACGTGATCGCTCCAAGGGTCCAGCTTCAAACGCGCGCCAATCGGCAATGCCGCGATCTGGTCAATCTTGGTGGGATCGAAGTGCGGTGCCGTGCTGGTCAGTGACGTGCTCAGCGCGACGCGATTGCCAAGTCGTGGATTGATCAAGGCCGGCAAGTTCTTGGATTGGGAATCCAGCTGTCTCAAGAACAGGCCGGCGGAGCTGAGCTTGTCTTTGTAGGGCGAATTCTTTAGCAGCTCGAGCGCCTTGTCCGTAGCCATCTGCACCTGTGCCGGGCTGTCCTTGAAGGAAAACCGGCTGAGCGCTTCGGTCGTGGTCACGTTGGTGGTGTCGTTGAATCCCCACTGATCGGTCGAGGGCTTGGTCACGATGATGTCGGCCAATTCCTGCGCGATCATCGTCGCCAGGCTGGCTTCATCGGGCAGCACGTCCAGCAAGCCACGGCTCAGAACGATCGTGTGTCCGATCGAGAACATTTCCAGCGTGCCGGTCAGCAGTACGCGGCAATGTACTTCAGGCTGAACGTCGAGGTTATTGGTAACTTCCAAATTGTTTACGACCGTCTCCAGAACTTTGTCCACTTCGCCTGGAGGCGCAAGCAAACCGGTGCGCTGCAAACGATCGAGAACGTTGATTTCCGCCGCGTGTTGCCACTCGCGGGTTTCTTCGATCGGTGAGCGGTCCGTTGACGCCTGCACCGGCGTGTCCGAAATCGTGGGCGATTCGATCGTCATTTCCGTGAATTCTTCCTGACGTCCCACATTTTTCAGGTTGTAGCCCCACAGCCGGGTTTGCGCTTTGAAGCGGATGTCGCCGCCCAGAAAATCCTTAAGATCTGATTCCTGGCTGTAGATGTACGAAGGCAGCCACAAGCCGGGCTGAACATTCAAGCGCCAGCTATCGAAATGCAAGTTGAAGCTATTGATCCCGGCCACCGGCGTGTATACGCCGTTAAAGCGCACGATCGTGAAATTTTGATCTTCAGCCCAGATGCGCCCTTTGAACCGGCCCTTTCCTGATTTCGGCAGCGGCGTCACATCGAACACCACGCAGCGCACTTCACCCAGAAATTCGCGGTGAACGTAGTCGAACTGATAGTGCTGGCGATCGAATCCCTGAGTATCCAGATAAATCATCTGCAGGAAGCCCTCGGGAACATACGAGGATGAAAACAAGCCGCTCATGTGCGAAATGGGATTGAACGCATCGAACTTTCCCTTGCGCGTACCGAGCATATTGTGGTCAACGATGCCCTTCGAAAGATCTGCCTGACCAAGGAAATAATGGTCGCGCACCGGAATCGCGCCCATTTCCTTGTCCGTCTTCATATCCTGAATGTACGTTTCGATTACCGGATTGTATCGGCGGATGGTTGCCACTTCGTCGTGTTCGCGGGCGATGATTCGGTCAATGGCTTGATCCACCGTCACTACCGGACTTGCCGAGTTATTCGCTTGGGATGGTGCCTGGTCAGACGCCGGAGCGGCGGACTGAGCCCAAATTGGGCCTGCCAGACTTCCAACCAAGAAAAACGAGAAGCAGAGAGTTTTGAGCGTGCGCATTTCCATTCCCCTTTTTCAGTACGCCAATGCAAAAACAATGTGGACCGTGGCGGTCGTATCCACTGGTTGGCCGTCCTGTGTAGCGGGCTTAAACCGGATCTGTCGAGCAGCGTTCTGAGCGGACTCGTCCAGACCGTGGCCTAATCCTTGTACAACGCGGAGAACTTTCACGTCTCCCGAACCGGTAAAGACCACCTGCAGCAACACTTCGCCCTCGATTTTCTTTGCGCGGCCCTCATCCGAATAAACCGGCTTGGGCTGGAAAATAATCGAAATCCCGGTGGACTTGGCAACCGTGTTCGCGGTCTGTTTCACTTTTGGAGCCGCCACCGCGGTTTCATCTCCAAAGCCGCCCTGCTTTACCGCTCCATGTGCGCCGCCACCAGGGCTTCCAACTGCAACGCCATTACCAAACCCCGTGCTGGCGACTACGCCCTTAGCACCATTCGCGCCCCCGGTTCCGTTCCCGGTTCCCGCTCCGGTCGGCATGTCGTATGCGCCCTGTACGTTCACGTTCGGCTGATGCCCGGTCCGTTGGTTCGCAGGCAGTCCATTGGGATCGCCGAAACCACCGGTCTGCACCTGTTCACGAGGCTTTTTCAATGTGGGAATTGCCGAACTTCCCATGGATAGCGGCGGATTCTGATCCGGAAAGGCTTTCGCCACTTCCGTCATGTCGGGCGCCTGCACGTTCTTTGGCTTGGTGACGCGCGCCACTGGCGCCGGATTCACTGGTGTATAAATTCGTGGTTTTGGAACCTCTACCGCGACCGGTGTCGGCACCGGCTTGGGCACTTCCTTCACGACTTCTTTCTTTACCGGGGCTGGCTTCACCGGTTGCACGGGTTGCGGTTTCCAGGCAACCACCGGAGGCGCTTCAACCGGAGTTGTCCAGTAGTGCTGCACGAATTCCAGCTTTTGCGGCATAAGCATCGGAATTATGACTAACATTGCAACCGCGAGAACCTGCAGGCCAAACCCGGCGCTGAACAGTTCCCACCGCGTCTGCGTATCGGGCAGCAGGGACGCGTTAAAGACAGCTCGATTTGTGACTGGTGCCATCGCGATTCACCGGAATCCTTAAATACGGTTAGAGTGCTGCGTAAAATTACACGATTAGCTGACACATCATAAGTACTAGAACGAGGGGCTGGGAAGAATAGGACTGAAGTACCATTCTACCTCCAGTCGTGTTGAAAGCGATAACCCAAGTGCTAGCGTTTGGTGAACCGTTAGCCTCTGTCCGCCCGCTTCACTGGCTCTGTCACAGACACGAGTCCCTCACCTACTAATCTAACCCGGCCGGGGTGACTGCGTTGCGGAAAAACTGACTTTGGTGTCGTAAGAAGAGGGGGCACGGCCCTGGGGTGAGCCATGCCCCCTTTTCACGTTGCGTTACGGGTTAATGAGCCTCTACTACGAGGTAGTGCGTGACTCCCCCGCTGTTAACCAACAGCAGAATCGGCTGGCCATTCGTTCCCGACATCAACTGCTTGTACTGCGCCGACGTCATGACCGATTTGTGGTTGATCTCCTGGATCACGTCGCCTCGGCTGACTCCTGCGGCAGCCGCCGCACTGGAAGGATCCACCGCTGTCACCACCACGCCGCGGGTTCCGGCTGGCAGGTTCAGTTGCTGCAAAATCTCGGGGGTGACGTCCTGCACCTCGATCCCCTGAATTTCGCCGCTCCCGGTCTCATCCGAGCCTTCCGCTGTTGCTTTTTCCGCCGGCAGTTCGCCTAGGGTTACGTTGTAGTCCTGGGTCTTTCCCTCGCGCCAGATGTCCAACTTGACGGTCGTTCCGGGAGCCATCTGCGAAATCGTATTCCGCAGATCGTTGTTGTCGCTCACGGCTTGGCCATTCAACTTGACGATGACGTCGCCCTTCTTCAGGCCGGCGCTCGCCGCGGGTGTGTTCGGCGTAACGTCGCCAATCAACACGCCGCCGCTCTGGTTGAAGTTAAATGACTTTGCCAGTTCCGGAGAGAAATCCTGAATATGCACGCCGAGGTATCCGCGAACAACTTTTCCGTGCGCCAGAATTTGATCCATCACCGGCTTGGCCATGCTCATCGGAATCGCAAACCCTACGCCTTCGTTGCCGCCTGATCCGCCGTGCGAAAGAATAGCGGTGTTGATGCCCACCAGGTTGCCGTGAATATCAATCATCGCGCCGCCCGAATTTCCGGGGTTAATCGCGGCATCGGTCTGAATGAAATTTTCATACTCCTCGATGCCCAGTCGGCCCCGGCCCGTTGCGCTGACGATTCCCATCGTTGCGGTTTCGCCCACGCCAAACGGATCGCCAATCGCGAAGATCAAATCGCCCACATTCAGTTGCGAAGAATCACCCAAAGGCAGCGTCGGCAAATCCTTGCCTTCGATCTTCAGCACTGCAATGTCTGATTTTGGGTCGGCGCCGATCAGTTTCGCCGTGAAATCACGCTTGTCGCTGAGCTGAACTTTGATGTCCGTGGCTCCATCGATCACGTGATTGTTGGTCAGAATCGTTCCATCCGGAGTAATGATCACGCCCGAACCCAACGCTTGCTCGCGCTCCGCGTGTGGTTTGGCGCCCGGCCCGAACTGGTCGCCAAAAAATTGGCGGAACATCGGATCGTTGAACATCGGCGACATCTGGTTCGCTTGCGGCTTCACGATTTTCGAAGTTCGAATGTTGACCACCGCCGGCAACGCCGGTTTGATCACTGCGGAAAATCCATTCGCAAAATTACCGAGACTCACCGGCAGTGCATTTTGCGCGATGGTGATCGGCTCGCGCGATGCGCCGAATACGGCGTGTCCGGCCCAGTCTCTGAATCCCTGCGAGAGTAGCGCGCCCCCCGCAAATGCCGCGAGCACCACCACCGTGGCGACCCAGCGGCGAATCTTCAAACTACTGCTTTCCATGGCTGTCTCTCCCTCGATACTTCTTAGCTGGATTTTATTTATATCGCTCGTGCGCTACGTTGGCGCTACCGCGAATAATGTATTTGACGTATCAGACTCTGATTTGTGTTTACCTGAAACTCTTGTGAAATCATCTGCCCAAGTCGCCCTCGCCATCAATAATTGCGTATCCTTTTAATGAGACACAAATCCTTGGATGCACCAAAGTCGCGGTGGGTCTGAATGATTCCACTTGATTCGACTGTTGAAAATTCACCGCGGTCGCCTTCACCTGAAGTAACCTAAGCCCAATTGATGCGTCAAATCAACAACTTAGCGAAGACGGGGCCTCGTCGGTTTGGCCTGGTCTACCTAAACGTTGTGGATTCAATCGCAAAGGTCAAAAGGAGTACTAGGAATGATTCGTAAAATTTTGGCGAACATCGCGGCCGTAACTCTGTTTGCGGTCAGTGTCGGCTGTTGCTCGGCCCACGCTCAACAGGTCGCCGCTCTCGACCGTGGAACTGAGAAGGCGCTCACGGCCATTGCCGGCGCAGGCACTATGCAGCCGCGCGCATTCGATTATCTCACTGAATTAAGCGACGACATCGGCGCCCGCGTTACCGGTTCGCCCGCTGCCGCCCGGGCCGTAAATTGGGGCGTCGCCACCATGAAAGCAATCGGGCTTGAAAACGTTCACGCCGAACCTTGGAAAATTTCACGCGGATGGACGCGCATTTCGGCCGACGCCGAACTTACCGTTCCCATTCATCGCCGCCTTATGGTGGATTCCATGGGTTGGGTCGGATCCACGCCACCAGGCGGCATCGAAGCAGATGTCATCGCCGTAAACGCCTATGCGCTGTCCGATGAATTGAAAAATAATTCCGGAAATTGGCGCGGCAAAATTCTGCTGATCATCCAAAAAGGCGATGCCCCCAAAGATCGCATGGAGGCATTCGCCAAGTTCGGCGATTTTCTGAAAGCCGCGCACCAGGCCGGAGCCGTTGCCGTCATCGGCGGCCAAGGTGGACGCAAGGCCACCGGAATGCATTTAACCCACACTGGCGCGCTGGGCTTTGACGCCTACTACGACATCCCCGTGGTCAGCATGGCCGCCGAAGATCAAGATCAGCTTGAGCGCTATTTCGAACGTGGAATATTGCCGCGCGTGAAAATCAACGTACAGAATCGTGTTACCGCCGGCCCGGCGGATTCCGCCAATGTCGTCGGCGAAATTCGCGGCACGCAAAGTCCGGAACAAATAGTCGTGGTCGGTGGCCACTTGGATTCCTGGGACCTCGCATCTGGCACAACTGACAATGGCGCGGGCGCTACGGTCACGCTCGGCGCGGCCGACGCGATCATCAAATCAGGATTCAAACCGAAACGTACTATCCGCTTCGTTCTTTTCACCGGCGAAGAGGAGGGTCTGCTTGGATCGCTCGCGTATGTGAAGACTCATCAGAATGAAATGGCCAATCACGTCGCTGCGGTGGTTTTGGACTCTGGCCAGGGTCCGGTCGTCGGTTTTCAAATGGGCGGGCACGACGATCTGATTCCTGCGGTACAGAAATTCGCCTCAAGTCTTCAGGCTTTCGGAAAACTTGATGTGGACAATGAAGTCGAATTCGGCACCGACACCGGGCCATTCACCTTGGCGGGATTGCCCGGAATTAACCTGAATCAGGATTCTCCGGACTACAAGTACACGCACCACTCGCCGGTAGACACGCTCGACAAAGTCCAACCGGATATTCTCGACCGCAACGCAACCGTGATGGCCCTGAGCGCTTTCTGGATCGCGGACCGGCCCGAGCGTTTCGCGAGTCCCTGGCCGCAGGAAAAGACCGCGAAGATGCTAGTTGATCAGCACCAGGACGGGATTCTGAAGGCTTTTGCTTTGTGGCCCTTCGGAAATATGGGAAGTGAACCCGAGAAAAAATAAGAATACAGCTCGGGGAAGGCTAGAGAAAAAGGTATTGCTGGCTGGCCTTCCCCGGGCAGAACGTTTTACCAGAGAGTCGAACCACTAATCAGCCGCGCGATAAAAAAAGCCGCCGCTGCAGCAAGGCCCCCGACCACCACCGTTTGAATTCCACCGCGCAGCGGCTTTACGCCCGTGTATCGTCCCTTGATCCATCCAAAAATAAAAAGCGCCAGCAAGGTCAGGACAACTGAATAAATCAGAGCACGCTGCAAGTCATGATGAATCACGATATAGGGAGCGAGCGGAATCAAGCCGCCGGCAATATATGCTGCCGCTATCGTCGCTGCGCTTCGTGCCGCCCGCGCCGGATCTGGCTTTTCGAGGCCCAGTTCAAACCGCATCATGAAATCCACCCACTTCTTCTGATTCGCGGTAATCGCCGTCACGATCGGCGCCATCTGCGTTTCTGAAAGCCCGTATTCGCGGAAAACTTTTGCAACCTCTTCTGTTTCCACCTCGGGCAGTTCTACGGTTTCGCGATATTCGCGATCAAGCTCCGAGGCATAATGTTCGGTGTCGGTTTTCGCCGCGAGATAACCGCCGAGTCCCATCGCAATCGAGCCCGCCGCAATTTCCGCAAGGCCTGCCGTAACCACAATTCCAGTCGAAGCCACCGCGCCGGTCAGCCCAGCCGCCAGCGCAAATGGCACCGTCAAGCCGTCCGACATGCCGATCACGATGTCGCGCACCGCAGCCGTCGCGGTGAAATGCTTTTCAACATGCTCGACCGACGGCATTTGGCACTCCTTGTGTTATCACCAAAATTTTGCGGAGGAGATTTACCACTACAGCGAGCGTCCCCGCCTGCGGGCGAGTATAATTATGGGGCAGGAACTGGAAATTCGGAGATAGATAATAGCTTCGACTTCTGGACATTCTAAAAAGAAAAGGAGCAGCCATCCGATGAGTTACACGTTGCCGCCGCTGCCGTATGCTTTCGACGCGCTGGAGCCTTACATTGACGCAAAAACCATGGAAATCCATCACGACAAACATCACGGCGCTTACGTTACCAATCTGAACAAAGCGCTCGAAGGCCAACCCGATCTCGCGAAACTTCCCGTCGAAGAGCTGCTTGCGAAAATCAACACCGTCCCCGAAGCCATTCGCACCGCGGTCCGCAACAATGGTGGCGGGCACATGAACCACTCCATGTTCTGGAAGATTATGAAAAAGGATGGCGGGAAGGAACCGACCGGCGATCTCGCTAGCGCCATCAGTTCAGCGTTTGGCAGTTTTGCCGACTTCAAAACAAAATTCAACGATGCCGCCACAAAACGGTTTGGCTCCGGCTGGGCCTGGTTGCTGTTTCGCGACGGCAAACTCGCGATCGAATCCACTGCGAATCAGGACAATCCCATCATGGACGGCGGAAAAGCTTTCTTCGGTTTGGACGTCTGGGAACACGCCTACTATTTGAAGTATCAGAACCGCCGCCCCGAATATCTTGAAGCTTGGTGGAATACGGTCAACTGGCAACAGGTTGCTGAAAATTTCGCCAATGCCAAAAAGTAAATCCGCGTATTGACCTCTCGAAACTTATGAGAAGGGGTGGAGAAAATTCACCCCTTCTCATTATTTTGCTGGGAAGCTTTCTTCAGTTCAGCGAGCCGCGGAAAATTAGTGCCCCCAAATTTTCCCGGGGTCGCTTTCGTACGGATAGACGTGAACCATCCAGTTGAAAATTAGCGGCGCCCAGCGTCCACCTGCTTGTTTACACGCTTCTTCCGTTGCAATTGAACCGTGAAATCCAAATTCCTTCGAGGTTCCGGGCGGTATGTGCGCGTCTCTGGGCGCGAAACACAAGTTCACATGTTCGTGCCAGCGCGCTACGCTGAGCGGCACACGCGCATTTAGGTCCGTCTCCGTGTAATAGCGCGGCGCGGTGTACATCGCTCCCTGCAGCACGTAGCCGTCCTGCGTTTTTTCGTACAACAACGATGTGGGGTGCGCCGGATTGAAAGTAGTCTGCGCCTCGCGCGCATACTCATAATTTGTAAAGTGATAGTGCGGCTGCGGCACGTCTGGCAAGAAAATCTTGAATCCGTCGGCCAGCGCGACCTTGTAATCCTTGTATTTCTCGATTGCCGGCTGCAACTCCGCCACGATTTCGGCTGCGCGTTTTTCATCACCGGCATTTTCCGGACGCAAGTCGGTCATGAACATATGCGGGCCCATGTCCATGTCGTGGCCAGACATCGCCATGTCCGCGCCTTTGGCGGCTTCCGCATTGGCGTCCTGAACGCTTCCCGGCTTGCTCATATCCATGCCAGGCATTCCGCCTTGGATTTGTTCCTGGGAATTTTGAAATGCAGCAGCGCGAAGCGGCAGAATCAGAAGCAAGATCGCCGCTGCAAGCGCGAAGTTCACGGTACCGAGCATGCCAGGTCTGTTTTTCATGGAGTCGTTCATAAGTCCCAGTTTACGCCTGGAGGTCTCTTCGCCCGACGTCCCGCCTTCTGGGGAGACCAACGGTAAACCTGAAAGACTTCCTTCTCCTATGCTTCCAAGGATTTAAACCCGGTTCCGAATCGAAAGTTGTGCCTTGCCTGATGGCGCCCCAGCCCAAGGGGCTGCGGCCTTAGAGCAAGTTTTGTTCCACTTTCTTGGTTCACTGTGGGTCTTTCCAGCATCGTATATTTGCTTTTTCGTTCGTGTACTCTTGACGTGGGCAGCGAAATCGGTAAACTGCGGTTTCTGACATGGCCACAATCGCTAACCCGGTGGAAGAGACGCTGCTGGATTTTCAGTTCCCGCAGCGCGAGGCGGCCTTTTTCTACGGCCTGTTCCTGCGCGGTCATTCCGCCGATGAATTGCGGCGTGACATTCAAGTACCCGCGGCCGTCCTCGCCAAATGGGACAAGGAAACCGTGCGTGCTCCCGAGCTTCGTCCGGTCCTCGAAAAAGTTGTACAGTACCGGCAGCACGTCCTCGCCATCTTCGAAAATTTGATCTGCCACGACGCCGCCGATCAGAAGCTGCAATAGTCCACAGTCATCTGTTTCGCTCGCCTGTTTCCGCAATTTGGCCGTCCCCACCTCTGCCGCGGTGGTTAGATTCCAGTGTGCGCAGGTCCGGGCGCGTTGCGTGTCACGCCCCCGAAAATCACCGCAGTTGTTTTACTCCCAAGGCTTCCACGTAGAATTGCCTCACGTATTCTTTAGCCATGCGCATCGCGCTGAATTCCGGCGCCACGCTCTTGATTGCCGCTTTCATCACGCCAATGAATTCGTGCGGAATTTCATCATCCGATCTTCGGTAGTACATCGGAACTACTTTCTCTTCCAGCAGGCGATAGAGCGAATCGGCATCCGCGGCGGTGCGATCGCCTTCCACTGGAGCGTCGCCGAAAGCCCAGCCATTCGCTCCGTTGTAGCCCTCCAGCCACCACCCATCCAGAATCGAAAGACTCGGAACTCCATTTGCGCCGGCTTTCATGCCGCTCGTTCCGCTGGCTTCCAGTGGAGGCAGCGGATTGTTCAGCCACACATCCACGCCGCGCACCATTTGCTGCGCCATGTGCTGGTCGTAACCTTCCACGAACGCAATTCGCGCCGCGAATTCCGGATTTTTCGCCAAGTTGAAAACTTTCTGGATCAGCTGCGCTCCGCCAACATCCGAAGGATGCGCCTTACCTGCAAAAATAATTTGCACCGGCTGCAGGGGGTTAATCAGCAAACGCTTCAGCCGATCCAGATCGTGCAGGATCAAATCGGGGCGTTTGTAGCTCGTAAATCGTCGCGCAAAACCGATTGTCAGGATTTCCGGATCGAGAAGCGCTCCAAAGGCAATCACGCTTTCCGCCCGGGCTTCCTTGTTCTGCCAAACCTGCCGCGCTCGTTCGTTAATTTCATCGATCAACAAGATTTTCAGGCGCAGCCGCGTGTGCCAGAGTTTTTCATCTGGTATTTTTCCCACCTTCTCCCAGATTTTCGGTAGGTCCTGGTCGCGCTCCCAATTTGCACCCAGATATTCGTCGAAGAGAGGCTGCAGCCACAGCGGATCCATCCACGTCAGCAAATGCACGCCGTTGGTGATGCCTTGGATCGGCACCTCTTTTTCCTTCAGTTCCGGCCACACCGGCTGCCACATCGCTCGCGCTACCTCGCCGTGTTTTTTGCTGACCGCATTGCAGAATTTTGACATGCGCAGCGCGAACACCGTCATGTTGAACCCCGCGTCGGGATTCAGCGGATTGGTGCCCAGCCGCAGTAGTCCATCGCGATCGGTTCCGAATTCCGCATAGTGGCTGCTGAAATATTTCTCGATCAGCGGAAATGAAAATACATCCGTGCCGGCCGAGAGCGGCGTGTGCGTTGTAAAAACTGAGGTGTTACGTATTTTCGCGATCGCGTCTTCGAAAGTGGAGCCTTTCGCCACTAGCGCGCGCACACGTTCCAAAAAAGCTAGCCCGGGATGCCCTTCGTTGATATGCACCGCCGCGGGTTCGATCCCCAGGGCTTGCAGCACGTGCATGCCGCCAATGCCCAACACAATTTCCTGCCGCAGACGCTGCTCCGAATCGTTGGTATAAAGACGATGCGCGATTGCGCGATCCCAGGGTTGATTCGTCTCCAGTTCCGTATCCAGCAGATACACCGGAACGCGCCCGATATCCGCCCGCCAGACCAGTACGTGCACCGGCGGATCAAAAAATGGCACGAGCACCTTTAGCGGCTGGTTGTTTTTGTCGAGCACCAGCGTGACCGGATCGTCCGTGCGATCCAAAACCGTTTCGTTGTCCTCCTGCCATCCGTCGTCGCGGATTTTTT
>Ga0209330_1000615_pt1 | contig 13629 bp, 12 predicted proteins | sample JacPinW_OM2H0_O3_FD_187969 | JGI IMG/M metagenome (GOLD analysis project Ga0209330, IMG submission 187969) | Forest soil microbial communities from Algoma, Ontario, Canada - Jack Pine, Ontario site 1_JW_OM2H0_O3 (SPAdes) (version 2) | ecosystem: Environmental > Terrestrial > Soil > Boreal...
GGACTCGAACCTCCACTCCCTTGCGGGAACTAGCTCCTGAAGCTAGCGCGTCTGCCAATTCCGCCACTTGGGCAATTCCTGCGGCAAAACAACGAGGCCTAACCATATTGCCGCGTGACCCAGGGTTTGTCAACGAAGCACAGCCCCAGAGCGGGCATCTTGACCCCCGGCACGCGCGCCGTCTAAATTGGTTAGACCAGCTTGGGGATTTTTTCGGCAGGGGGTAATTTATGGCAACCGCCCGCGCGATGATCGAGCGCCGCCGCGCTAGTCGCGTTTTGATTCGCATACCAGTACAAGTTTTTAGTGATGGCTCAGAGGGGCAGGGACTGGACACGCCTGCCGAGGCGATCGCTGTCAGCCGCTTTGGTGCCTTGCTTCGGGCTCCTTTTTCGCCCGCGCTCGGCTCGCGTATCGAGGTCTTGAACGGAATGTCTCAGGAAACTCAGGAATTTCGCGTGGTTCGCGTCAGAGACGCGAATGATGGAATCTACGAACTGGGTATCGAGATCCTTTATCCCGGGCGAAACTTCTGGGGCGTGCACTTTCCCGACGAGTGCAGAGCCTGACCTCCTGTTTTGTCGTGTGATGCTATAATCCCTCCAATACCAGCTCAAGTAACGGGACTGCTTGGCCGGGTCGTTCTTCGAGTAGTTTTCGCCAAGCGGTTGGGAGGGAAGCATGGAGCCGCTCGGAACCACGCTTTTCACTTTGTTGGTCGCTTGGGCCGTGATCACAGCCGCGCTCATCTGCATGCTGATCTATCGCGGCACTCTCGAATCCCATGAGGAAGATCAAATCTTCCTAGACAAAGCTGGAGACTCCATGGCGCAGGAGCAGCGTCTCATCGTCGCTCGGATTGAGAGGCTGGGAATGCCGATCAAGCTGCTGATCACAGCTTCGATTTTGTTGCTCCTGATAATCGCCGGGCTCTGGCTCTGGCAGGGCTTCAAGAATTTCTGAGCGCCAAACAGCCGCCCTCATCTGTCAGTTGGTATCGGCCGACATTCTAGCCCGCGGAAGTCTCTACGGTTTAGGCGCCGGTGGCGTGGGCTGAGGAGTTGGCGTGACCGGCGGTTGCGTTGATGGCTGTGGCTGCGGCGACGCGGAGAAATCGCAGAGCGGCGCTGTATGGTTGTGAACGATTAGCCAGTCGTCCCCCACTTTGTTGAATACCAGTGTAGTTTGCCCGCGCAATGCATATGGCTTACCGTTCCAAACGGAGCTGAATTCCCACTGGTACTCCGCCCAAGCGACATCCGCATGAACGAAGATATATGTGTTTCTCCGAATGAGCTGGATCGCCGGAAATGCAATGCGTTGCTGCTGATACCCGGCAACGTAATTCTGCCAGCCGATAATTGGCGGCCCGAAGGTTCCGCTCACGAACGTCACGTTGTCTGAATAATATTTGTGCATGGCTTCGACGTCGCCCGCCTGAAAAGCGCCCAGCATCTCCCCGATGTCGTGATCGATTTGATCGGAAACAGGAAGAGGTATCGTCGGCATGGGCGAAGTGTTGTCAGGCTTCTTATTCTTGGTTTTTTGCGCCCAGGTTCCCGAGGAGGCGATGAATATTACGAGGGTGGCTGCGAGAGCCCGTATTCCACGGCGTGAGTTCTCTAGAAAAGTCATTCGGATTTTCCACATGGACATTTCACCGGCATGTTACGCATTTTCGTTTCTCCTAACGCCTCGGAGAATATCACGAAGGGAAAACTAAGCGTGGCGAGACGTTGGAGCGTGTGTTCAATAGAAAGCACGGCTAATTCGGCGATACTTGGAAGCAAATTCGAAGACGACTGCCGCCCTCGCACGAAGTCATGCACTTCACTTATTGCTGTCGCAGGCAACGCGAAACCCGTAGTCCGCATACTGATATTGAGGGGGAATGCTCGACCGCGCTGCGCACCGCGAAACCTTGGTGAAATGCCGCCACGAACCGCCTCGCGAAGCACGCCGCGCCGGCGCCGATTGTTTTAGATCGTTGCGTAACGCGCCATCTGTTGGCCCTTGAGGATTCCGCTCCGGCGACACTTCGTAATAATCGGGGTCGAACCAATCCGCGCACCATTCGTGAACGTTCGCGCCAATATCGCAAAGTCCGTATCCGTTTCGCTCCGCGCGCCCTACCGGTTCCGGCCCCGTCTTCCACCGGGTGGCATAATTCGCAAGAGATTCCGCTGGCGCGTCGCCCCAGGGAAATTGCTTCTGTTCGAGGCCACCACGCGCGGCATATTCCCACTCCGCTTCCGTAGGCAAACGGAAACGACGCCGCGTCATAATGCCGAGCCATTCGCAATACGAGACCGCGTCAAACCAGGAAGGTGCTACGACTGGTTGCATAGGGTCGGAGAAGTGAGGATCGTCCCAATGCAAAGGCTTGCGATGCCGCGTCGCGACGAGGAATTCAGCATATTCGGCGTTCGTTACCTGGCACGCGCCCAACTCGAACGCATCCACCCAAACGCGGTGCACGGGCCGTTCGTTATCTTGACCCACATCGCTGCCCATCAGGAACGAACCTACGGGAACCCGGACCATGCTCGGACCGGCGAATTCCTTACGCACGTGCAAATCCGCCGGGACGGGGTCAGTCTTTTGTGGCTGCATGTTGCGTCTGGCTCAGCAGATTTACAAAGAGACGATAAGCCCCCGGCACTCCCGCAGGAAGTTCGCGGAAAAATGACAAGCCGGTGTAAATGTAGAGACCCTTTCCAAACCGTGCGGACACAAGGCTTCCTGTAACCTCCGGCTCGTTGAAATCCTTTAGTCCCAGTACGGCCTGATAACGTGGATCGAATGTGCCCCAGAAATATAGTCCGCGCTCCTGTTCCCATCCCTGAAAATCCGCCAGCGAGATTTTGTTTGGCGAGTTCAGCAACGGGCTATCCGGCACGAGAAACCTTACGGGAGAATTCGGATCGGTGACGCGCGCAACTTTGTCTCCCATTTTCGCGGGAAACGGCGCGGGCAGCTCTTTGTCCCACGCGAAATCGCGCTGATATTGAACCAATAGCGTTCCGCCTCGATCCACGTAATCCAGCAGCCGCTGATTCGCGCGCATCAAATCGGGACGCAACTCGTACGCGCGGATTCCTACGGTTATTGCGTCGTACTGGCTCAAATCACCGAAAGCCAGCGCCACCTCATCGAGCAGATCCACCTGAATTCCCAGCTGCCGCAGAATTTCCGGAAGCGGATCATTCTCCGCTGCGATGTAACCCACTCGCAGACCAACTGGCACGTTCAAATCGAGCACATGCACGGTCGCGTCGGCGGGCTCGCTCCAGTTGCGCGTCGGAAGCGTCGGAATCGGTTCGAGCGATGATCTGAATGTCTCTGTGCCTATTCGCGCGAAGGGATGCAGCGCGTAGGCTCCTGGCGCCGTTCGCGCCGTCGGGGTCACGATGAAACGGATCAGTTGGTCGCCAGTGGTTGCAAAATCCAGAGCCGCAATCGGTTGCGCGTTCCATCCTTCCGGCGCATCCACTCCTACGTCGACCTTTTCCGATTTTGTTCCGTGATAGCGAATCCGCGCGAATAATTTCACCGGATCCGACGACCGCTGCACCGGAACCATCACCTGCTGCGGCTCGACCGTCAGCGTCACGGCGGGAACAAGATCGAGCGGATAGGTTGCGATGCCCGTTGTCGTCGCTTGTACCGATTCCACCGGCTTCTCGATGGTGAATCGATAGGAACTCCAGACAACCGTCAAAGCAACACGTACCAGCGGTGGCGGGAACGGCAGAATCGCATCTTGCGGGGAACTTGGCGTTTTCGCATCCGCCGGAATCGTGACGTTGAAGTGTTCGCTACCGCTCCCCTGTTTCGCTTCTTCCTTCGTTGCCGTCCAGCCTGACGGAACTTGCAGGCCGCCGTGCGCATCCAGCGTCCACTTCACCGGCACGATTGCCTCTCCGCCAAATGTCACGTCAACGGAAAAGCTCTCCCCCGCAACCAGCTCGTGACGGTCTGCCTGCACTTCAAACGGAACGGCGACGTCTTCAGCGAGCGCGTGGTCGATCCGTTCGCTCACGCGTTGCAGTTCCCAGAGTGCGGATGCGGTTTCCGCATTGGTGCGATTTGCCATCGCGTTTTTTGAAATTTCGTTTCTCAAACTCCCAATTTCCAGCCCGGCCTGGGCTAGCGAAGTGGCGGCATCAGTCCGTGCCAAAGAACGCGCGGCCACCAGCGCAGCCTTTAAATCCGAGTCCGCGGCAGAAAGCCGCGTGGCCATGGCCGCTTGAAACGAAGGAAATCGCGCGCCGAGAGATGAAAGAGGTTCCGCTAAAAGCTTAACGTCGAACTTTCCGGCCGCACCCTTATCATTTTCCGCGACCAAATAGATAGGCCGCCGGAAAAATGCGTTGCCGAAAAACGCGGGGGTCCCCTGCGAGCGGTGTTGCGCGTGGCCTTCCATCCCCATTTCCGTATAGCTTTTTCCCCACAGCGCAGAGACAGAATTAACGGGCAATTCAACCGCTTCGGGGGAATTGTCCCGCGCCAGCCGAACCTCCAGAGTTACTTTCCACGGAACCAGCCCTTGGGAAATTTGCTCCGGAAACATTTTCGGATCGGCGGCTGCGGCCACCGCTTGCGGCGTCAATATTCCGCTGGCTTGATGCTGTCCGTGTCCGGAATGCACTCCGCCCCATCCGTTGATAACCACTTGGGGGCGATAGGTGCGAATCACACGCACCATGTCTTCGAGCGCGATGTTGTCCCAGATTTTCATGGTCTGATCAGCGCTCTTCGAAAAACCGAAGTCCGGCGCCCGGGTGAAAAACTGATGCACGCCGTAGTGCTCTCCAGCCGCGAGCAATTCTTCCGTGCGAATCACGCCTAACTCATCACCCTGCTCCGGACCGATGGCGTTTTGTCCACCCTGGCCGCGAGTGATCGTCAGCAATCCGACGTCTGCGTTGAGCCCGCGCGAAAGATAGGTTAACAGGCTCGACCATTCATCGTCGGGATGCGCCGTCACAAAAAGAACTCGCGTAGTCACTCGCGATTTATTAATAGCCTCGACTGTATCGGCCAGCGTCTGCGCAGTTGCCGGTGGAACTGCGAATATCGCAGCGAGGCTTGCCAAGATTATGGTTGGCCAAATTGTTTGCCACCGCTTCATCCAACACCCTCCTGAAATGGCCACTGGCGCAAGAGTCGCGCTCGCCCGAGATATACAAGGATACCTGCTGTCATGGCTACAAGCGAGGCAAGCATCGGCGTTCGTCCCGTCGAAATAAAAATCGCAATCCATCCCGCAATTGCGATCACCACCGGCACGGGATACAGCCACATCCGAAAAGGCCACCGATCGGCTTTCCATCGCCGGTGCAGCAACATGAGTCCAACAGCTTGGCCAACAAATTGGATGAGGCACCGCATCGCCAGGATGGCGCGAATCACCAAGGGAAGGTTGAAAAACAAGCAGATGACGATCGAGGTCCCGCCCAGCGCTAGCAAGGATACATAGGGAAAACGCTTCGTGGGATGCAAGCGCGCAAAGATCGAAAAGAAATTTCCGTCCAGCGCCGCTGCATACGGCACGCGGGAATATCCCAGCGTGGCTGAAAAAATCGAGCCAAACGCCAGTACCAGAATCAGCGTGGTCGCAAACGTCGCCCAGTGCATTCCAAACGTTCGCTCCACGAACAAGCTCACAACGAAACCGGAGTTCTGCGCTTCTTGCCACGGAATAACGCTCAAAATACTCGTTTGCATCAGAAAATAGAGAATTGCGATCCCGAAAATCGAAAAGAAAATCGCCCGTGGAATGTTTCGCCCGGGGTCCTTCATTTCTCCGCCGAGATTACAGACGTTGTAATAGCCCAGATAGCTGTACACGGTTTGCACGGAGGCGTGGCCCAGCCCGGCGAAGAAAATCCAGGAGAAACTCCAGGCACCGGCAGGGTATGTAAACACCCGGCTTGCGTTGAAATGTGTCGCGCCTCCGTAAATCAGCCAAAAAATCGTACCCAGCACGATTACCCACAGCGCCGTCGAGATCTTTCCTATCGTCGTGATTCGCCGGTAAAGCAATGCCACGGCGATCACGATCAGCAGTAGCGCGACTACTCGATTGTAATTTGCCGGTGCCTCGCCGGGGTGCCCTGCATTTGCGCTCAGCCAAGTCGCTACAGCCGGAATCTTGGCGCTTAGATATTTTGAATAGTCCGCAAAGCCCAGCGCGCCCGATGAAATACTGAGCGGCGCTTGAAAAAGCGTTTGCCAGATAAATAGAAACGACAAAAGCCGTCCCCAGCGGTTCGCGCCGTAAGCTTCCCGCAGAAAAACATAGCTCCCACCGGCCTGCGGCATCGCCGCACCCAACTCCGCCCACACGCATCCATCCACCGCCGCAAGGCCCGCGCCCACTACCCACGCCAAGATACATTGCGGCCCACCCATCTCGCGAATGATGAAGGGAATCACAATAAACGGCCCAATCCCCACCATAAACGTCATGTTGAGCGACGTAGCCTCGATTAACCCAAGTCCGCGGTCGAGTTTTTCCGGTTCAGGCATGATGTTCAGCGTAGTGAGCGCCGCTTGGGAACGCTCAACGACGGCAAAGCATAACAAGTTTCCGGTGTTTGCGTCCGCTAGGTTCGTGATGTACGTTATTTGAGAGGGACTGGCAGTTGATCGAACAGAGTAAGATGAAAACCGCTCGCGTCACACTATCCGCCTGCTCGGCAATTATCGCCACAGCCTTCTTCGTCTCGGTGGCAGCGGTTCCCGCATACGCCGGAAGCCCTACGTTGCCTCCCGAAGCTACGCAAGCGATGACGCTGATGTATGCCGGCGATCCTGACGGTGCGATCGTCATCGCGCAGAAGCTGCAGCAATCGCAACCGGATCACCCCCTGGGTTTCATCCTCGAAGCTGAAGCGGATTGGTGGAAAACGTTCTGCGCCTCTTCCGAAATCAAATACGGCATGGTGGATGCATGGAAACGAGCGAAGAAACCGGAAGACGAAGCCTACCTCGCGTTAGCTGACAAAGCGATCGAACTGGCCCAGGCTCAAATCGCGAAATCCGAAACCGCGGAAATGCATCTGTATGCCGGCGCCGGCTATGCGCTAAAAGCGCGGCTTTTTGGCCTTCGAGGCGAGCATCGTCCCGTAGCTCGTGCGGGCGTCTCTGCGCGAACAGAATTTCTCCGCGCCCTGGAACTCGACCCTGATATGGCAGACGCCACCGCCGGCGTCGGGCTTTACAACTATTACATGGATTCACTTTCGGCGTTTGTAAAGGTGCTCGGCCTCTTCATGGGCATTCCCTCTGGAAATAAGCTGGAAGGCATACGGCAGATGCAAATTGGAATGGAGCGCGGCGTATTGCTTTCGGTCGACACTCGCTTTTACCTCGCCAAAGACCTCCGCAAATTCGACCAGGAGTACGAGCAGGCCATCACGGTGGCCGCGCCGCTGCTCGAGCAATATCCGAACAATCCAATTTATCTCCTGCTGCTCGGAAATCTGAATACAGAGTTATCGCGCAACGACAAGGCTGCTGAATACTTCCATACTGTCCTGAAACTCCCTGCAATACAGACTGTCTGCGAAACTTCTTCCGGCGTTCCTGGTTCCGCTTCCAATTGCACGCCTTGTTTCGAGAGGGCTCGCGACATTGCAAACTCATTCCTTGCTTCACCCAACTAGCGCGGGATTGCCCGCAGCGTGTTTCGTTTTCATTCCGACTCGGCTCATCAGCAGCGTCGAAATGCATCCGGATACAAACGCCGCGCCCCAAAGAGTCTGAGGCCCGCGACTCTCCAGAAGCAGCGCGCCTAGCCACGGCCCTACGGAAAATCCGAAACTAAACGACATTGTGTATAACCCCATGTACTCGCCACGTCTCCCTGCGGGCGCGATTTCTGCCGCATACGCCGCGCTGCCTGGCATCAGTATCATCTCACCGAAGGTCCACACAGCCACCGCCGCGAAGATTCCAGCCGGCCCCTTAGCCAATGCAAACGATCCGAAACCAGTAGCGTAGAGAAGTGCACCGACTGTCAGCGTTCGCCGATGTGACCAGTGAGCAGTCGCGTTGTTCATCGGAAGTTCCAATGCAACGATCATCAATGTGTTCAGGGTGAACACCGTGCCGTAAAACGATTCCGGGAGTTTCAGATAGCGCACAAGAAAGACTGGCAGGGTCGAGGTCAGTTGAAAGAAAACGAGTTGGGTCGGAATCAGCGCCGCGAGAAAATAAAGCATTCGCCGGTTTCGAAACGCACGAAGGTCGGCGGCGGGATGCGGCGCGGCCAGCAGCGCTGGTCCTTCCGCCTCGATTTCGCGTCCAAGATCTTCGGGATCATCCCACTGCGGCTCGCTCGCCTTGGTGCGGCCCTTTCCAGGCCATGCAAAGATAAGAACCAATCCCGCCAGAATTGACGTGGCGCCATCGGCGAAAAACAAAAATCGAAATGAATACACCGCCAGCATTCCGCCGATCGCCGGACCCAAGCTCATGCCAAGATTCACCGCCAGACGGCTGAGCGCGAAAGCCTGTTTGCGCTGCTCGGGCGTCACCAGATCGGAAACCAACGCAAGGCTCGGCGGCCTCACAGATTCATTCAAAATTGCAAAAACAAACGTAATGGCGAGAATCGCGGCAAAATGGTGCGCCAGCGGAAATAAAAACAGCACGAATCCCGAGAGAAGGAGCGAACAGCGCATTACGAACAGAGCACCCAGACGGTCGGTAAGCCGGCCCGCGATAGGCATGGTGACGAGCGCGGCAATTCCGTACACCGTCAGCGCCAGCGCTGCACGCGATACGGAAATTGCAAGTTCCCGCGTCAGGTACAAAACGAGAAACGGCAAAACCATCGTGCCGCAGCGGTTCACCAGCGTCGCGGCGAACAGAATCCAGATTTCTCGGGGAAGTCCTCGCAGGCCGCGCCAGGGATTCATCAGGATTTCTTCGCAGACGAAGCCGACAAGACCTTTTCCATTCAGATGCGCGCGGCTTCCTCTTGCTCGAAGGCGTGATACGAAGAACGCACCAGCGGTCCAGCTTCTACGTGCTTGAAACCCATCGTTTCACCCAACCCCTTGTACTCGACGAATTCATCTGGATGGACGTACCGCTCGATCGGCAAATGTTCCGCCGTCGGCTGCAAATATTGCCCCAACGTCAGAATGTGTGTACCCTGCGCGGCGATTTCTTCCATTGCCTGAAGCACTTCCGCGCGCGTCTCACCCAGGCCCAGCATCATCCCGGTCTTGGTTGCGACTTCCGGCACGCACTGGCCGGCGCGGCGCAACAGCTCGAGCGATCGTTCGTACTCCGCGCCTTTGCGGACAGCTCGATAAAGCCGAGGCACTGTCTCCATATTGTGGTTCAGCACGTCGGGCCGCGCCGTCATCACCGTTTCGAGCGCCCGCCAATCGCCGCGAAAATCAGGAACAAGCACTTCCACTCTGCATCCCGGCACACGCTCGCGGATTTTTGCGATTGTGCGCGCAAAAATCCCCGCGCCGCCATCTGGCTGGTCATCTCGGTTCACTGAAGTCACCACTGCGTACCGCAATCCCATTCGCTCTACTGCTTCGGCCACTCGCTCCGGTTCGTCTTCCTCCGGCGGTCCTAGCGGCTTTCCGCTTGGCACCGCGCAGAATCCGCACGCCCTAGTGCAAATGTTGCCCAGGATCATAAATGTCGCCGTGCGATGTTCCCAGCACTCGCCCATATTCGGGCACCGCGCACTTTCGCACACCGTGTGCAGGTCGAGCGTGCGCATGATCCGCTTCAGTTCCTGGGAATTCGGTCCGCCAAAATGCTTCACCCGCAACCACGAGGGTCGTGGATGGATTGATGGCGGGGGCGTGGCGTCATTCGAAAGTATGTTGAACGGAGTAGCCATTGGCTCTATTTCGAAGGCTATTCTACGCGGCCCAATCTCCCGAAACAACCTTGGACCCCGACGCGAAGATTCTCGGTCTACCTGTTGGTGCCTTCGGCTCTTGTTTCAGCAGACGCATTCAACCGTCGAGAGACCCTGCTCGTGCCAAATCTACCACGTTGCTACGAGCCCGTTTGTTGTATATTTACAACACAGGAAAAATATTCCCGGTAAAAATTACCGTAACTAATTGATTACAAAGGTATAAAAACACATTATGTCGAATACCCGAATGTTAGTATAATCATGACTGCACTAGCATGGCTTATCAACTGACAATCCAACGCCCCGTGGAAATTGACGGCGTCGGACTTCACACAGCGGTTCGCAGCCACCTCCGATTCGTTCCCGCTCCCGCCGATACTGGTATCGTTTTCCGTCGCGTTGATCTCGACGGTTTTCAGATCGAAGCCCACGTCCGCAATGTGGCGCGGGTCAGTTATGCCACCAGCCTGATGAAACAAGGCGTGTTGCTCTCGACCGTGGAACACGTTCTGGCCGCGCTCTATTCTTGCGGCATTGATAATGTTTACGTTGAGTTGGACGCGCTCGAATTGCCCATTCTCGACGGCTCGTCGCAGCCCTATATCGATCTCCTGGCGCGCGCAGGAACGCGAACCCTTCGCCGTCGCCGCCGCTACATCCGCGTCACCAAGCCTCTGGAATTTTCCGACGGCGATCGCCGCATCGGAATCTATCCATGTGATGAATTTCGCGTGCACTGCTTCGTGGATTACGATCACCCGGCCGTCGGTCCCCAGGAAGTGGAAATGATCGTGGATCGCGAATCGTTCAGCCGCGAACTGGGTCCGGCTCGCACTTTCGGCTTCATGAAGGATTTTCCCGGGCTGCAAGGAATGGGTTTGATTCGCGGTGGTTCTGTTGAAAATGCCATCGTTCTGGACAATGACAGCATACTCAACGGCCCACTGCGTTTTCCCGACGAATTCGGACGCCACAAAGCGCTCGATCTTATCGGCGATCTCGCTCTCGTAGGCCGCCCACTGAAAGCGCGCATCGTGGCGCACAAAGCCGGCCACGCCTTACATACGCAACTCGTCACACGGCTTCTCGCCGACCGCAGTCTGTGGACTGAAACGACCGAAGGCCACACCTCAGCTTCCGCATCCGGAAGTATCGATGTTTCTGATTCCGTCTCGGCGTCGTCCTGATGCGTGTCCCCCTGTTTCGATTGCTAAAGCCCCAACGGGAAGCGACAATATCGTTTAAATGAACGCGAAAGACGCCTCAATCGTACTGTTAGCCGCCGGCAAGGGAACGCGCATGCGTTCCAACCTCGCGAAAGTACTTCATCGCGCCGGAGGACGTTCGCTTGTCGAGCATGTCGTGCGAGCTTGCCAGCCCCTTAAGCCAGCGCAGTTGCTCGTTGTCGTAGGACATCAAGCCGAGGAAGTCAGCGCTGTAGTGACGTCTCTTGGCGCGCAAACCGTTCTGCAACAGCCGCAGCGCGGCACAGGCCACGCCATGCAGGTCGCGCGGCGCGCCATACGCAGAAGCGCCAAGATTGCGCTTGTCGTTCCGGGAGACGCTCCGCTCCTCCGTACCAAAACTCTTGAAGCGCTTCTCGACACGCATCGCCGGGGCGAAGCCGCAGCCACGATCCTGACCGCCGAGCTCGATGATCCCACCGACTACGGCCGCGTCTTGCGCGATTCCGAAGGCCGCGTTCAAGCCATTGTTGAAGAAAAGGCCGCTACGCCGGAGCAACGCGTCATCCGCGAAGTGAATTCAAGCATTTATTGCTTCACGCTCGCAAAATTATGGCCGTGCCTGCACGCACTCAGCCCGGAAAATGCTCATCGCGAGCTTTATCTCACCGACGTGATCGGCCTTCTCCGTCAGCGCAATGAACGCGTCCTCGCATATGTCGCGCCCGATCCCCGGGAAATTCTAGGCTGCAACACGCGTGTCGCGCTAGCCGATGTGGATCGCATTTTTCGCGCGCGCAAAGCTGCGGAATTGATGGACTCGGGTGTCACAATTTATCTTCCTGAAACTGTGGTCATCGATCCGGAAGTCACCGCCGGCCCAGACACGCTCGTCGAGCCGGGCGTCCAGCTTCTCGGCAAAACCCGCATCGGGGCACGTTGCAAGATTCAAACCGGCAGCGTACTTCACGATGCGCGCGTCGATGACGATGCCGTCATCGGGCCGCATTCGATTCTCGATTCCAGCCGTGTAGGCGTTAAAGCTGAAGTAGGGCCATTCTCACGCTTGCGTCCCGGAGCTGATATACGCGCGGGCGCGCGGGTTGGAAACTTTGTCGAAGTGAAAAACGCTATTTTGCATGAAGGCGCAAAAGCGCTGCACTTGACCTACCTGGGGGACGCCTCCATTGGTAGCAAGGCGAACATCGGTGCCGGCACTATTACCTGCAATTATGACGGCGTAGCGAAGCATCACACCAAGATCGGCAACAACGTTTTCATTGGCAGCGATACAGCGCTCGTGGCTCCGGTCCGCGTCGGTGACGGCGCTTACGTCGCCGCCGGCTCTACCATCACCGAAAATGTTCCTGCCGACGCTTTGGCGCTCGCTCGCGGCCGCCAGGTCAATAAGACCGGCTGGGCTGCCGCACGGCGCAAAGAATTAGCGCACACTGCAAAGGCCAAATCCTCCAAGCGTGTCCGCAAGTCGTCCCGGCGCGGCAAACCACGTCGCCGCGCAAAATGAAAATCCCGCTAACCGTAAGAAAGTCGTCCGAGTCAAATGTGGTAGAATTGGTTTATGAAGTTCGGCGTGGTCCAATTTCCCGGCTCTAATTGCGACGACGACGCTTACCACGCAATCGGCTCGGTCATCGGCCAGCCGGTTGAATTCATCTGGCACCAATCCGAGAAAGTCTCGGGCTTCGACGCGATTATTCTTCCGGGTGGCTTTGCTTACGGCGATTATCTGCGTACCGGCGCCATTGCACGATTTTCTCCCGTGATGAAGGCAGTCGATCGATTTGCGCGTTCCGGCGGGCTGGTTCTCGGCATCTGCAACGGTTTTCAGATTCTCCTCGAAGCCGGACTTCTGCCCGGCGCAATGATGCGCAACAAAGGCCTGCGGTATCTTTGCCGTCAGGTTCATATCCGCGTGGAATCCACGGACACGCCATTTACCTGCGCGGCGCGGCGCGGGCAGGTCTTGAAGTGTCCGATTGCCCATAACGATGGGAATTATTTTTGTGAGCCTGCCACACTCGCCGAACTGGAACACAACAACCAGATTATATTCCGTTACGTCACGCCGGACGGACACGATGCCGCCGAAAATGATCGCGAAGCAAATCCGAACGGCTCGCTCAACGCCGTCGCAGGCATCTGCAATCGCGAACGCAACGTAGTTGGCTTAATGCCCCATCCGGAACGTGCCGTGGAGTCTCCACTCGGCTCCGCCGACGGTCTCGTCATTTTCCGCTCGATGGTCGCAAGTCTCTCGCGCCGCGCGTCCGTTCCCGCGTGACACCCGCGAATCTTTTCAACGATCTGGTTACTCCATTCGTCCATGCGGATCGGATTTCACCGCTTGTCCGAAGGTTAATTTGCTGGGACAATTCGCTCGGAAACGTGCAATTCTTAATTCAAAAATCGCAAAATGATCGACACTGAACTCAGAGTGACGCCGCAAATCGCTTCCGAACACGGGCTCACCCCTGATGAGTACGCGCGCGTCCGGAAAATTTTGGGCCGCGACCCGAG
>Ga0209330_1000617_pt1 | contig 13601 bp, 11 predicted proteins | sample JacPinW_OM2H0_O3_FD_187969 | JGI IMG/M metagenome (GOLD analysis project Ga0209330, IMG submission 187969) | Forest soil microbial communities from Algoma, Ontario, Canada - Jack Pine, Ontario site 1_JW_OM2H0_O3 (SPAdes) (version 2) | ecosystem: Environmental > Terrestrial > Soil > Boreal...
TGTCAGGCTCCATCGTGATCTCGAGGGACACCTATCAAGCCGATACCGGCGATACGGGCGCCAATGAGGGTTCCGTGTGGCTAAAGCCCGGCGTCGAGGCGGCCTCCATGGAAAAGCTGCTGCGCTCGCGTTTGAATGATGGCGATGCCGTGGAGATCACCACCACGGCGGCCCTGCACGAAAGATCGCTGAAAATTTTCGACCGTGCATTTGCCATTACTTACGCGCTCGAAGCCATCGCCGTCATCATTGGGCTCACCGGCGTGAGCTTTGCCGCGAGTTCCACCGCCCTCGCCCGCCGCGCGGAATTCGGCATGCTGAGACACATCGGCATGCTGCGCACACAGATCATCGGCATGCTGGCCGACGAGGGCATCCTCACCAGCGCATTCGGTGTCATCTACGGGTTGGCGCTGGGCATAGCCTTGAGCCTGGTGCTGGTCTACGTCATCAATCGTCAGTCCTTCAACTGGAGCATTGATCTCGATGTGCCTGCGCGGCTCTTGGCGCTCTTGAGCCTGGTCTTGATCGGTGCGGCCGCCATCACCGCGGTCATCAGCGGCCGCGCGGCCTTGAGCCAAGATGCGGTGCGCGCCGTTCGGGAGGATTGGTGAGCAAGGCGCCCGCCCGGTTCGCGGTGGTCCTGTTGGCGGCCGTTCTCTTGGCGCTGGGCCTTTGTTTTGCGGTGGCCGCGCCGGCCGCCGCGGCCACCGCTTACGCACCCGTCACGGCCGGACAGCCCTTGAGATTTCCCGATGACTTGGGAAGTCATCCGCAGTTTCGTACCGAGTGGTGGTACGTCACGGGTTGGCTGGCGAGCGAGAGCGGTGAATCACTGGGATTTCAAATCACCTTTTTTCGCACCAAGCCCGATATCGATGCCAACAATCCGAGCCACTTCACGCCGCATCAAATCATCGTCGCGCATTGCGCGCTGAGCGATCCTAAGCGTGGCACGCTGTGGCAGGATCAGAGAATTCGCCGCGCCGCGTTGGGCCTTGCCGGCGCACTGGAAGGCGATACGCATGTCTGGATCGATCAATGGTCGTTGCAGCGCACGGCGCAGACTTACATCGCCAAAATAGCGGCCGAGGATTTCTCATTCGACCTGGCGCTGTCTGAGACACAAGCGGTGCTCATCAATGGCAAACAGGGAGTAAGCCGCAAGGGCCCTCAGGAGCGCGCGGCGAGTTATTACTACAGCCTGCCGCACATGCGGGTTGCCGGGACGATTTCGCGCAAAGGCGCCTCAAGCCGCGTTACCGGCGAAGCGTGGTTCGACCACGAGTGGTCCAGTGAATATCTCGACGCGCAAGCCATCGGATGGGATTGGATCGGCATCAATATGCAAGATGGCGGCGCATTGATGGCGTTTCAGATTCGCGCGCGGGACGGCAAGCCGCGTTGGGCGGGCGGCACGATTCGCAGCGGCGACGGCACCTCACAGATTTTGCAGCCCGAAGATGTGGAGTTTCGCGCCGGGCGCCGCTGGACCTCGCCCCGCACGGGCATCGTTTATCCGGTGGAATGGACGATTCGTGCGGACGGCAAGCAATTGAGACTGGTACCGCTATTCGATGATCAGGAGAACGATACGCGACTATCGACCGGCGCCATTTATTGGGAAGGCGCTGTTCGAGCCTTCGACAAACTCAGCGAAGTCGGCCGCGGCTATTTGGAATTGACCGGCTACGGCGAGCCGCTGCGGCTTCGGTAAAGTCACGGTGCCGATGTACTACTGCTTGAACAGCATGCGCAGTTGATTGACCCGACGCCGCCAGAAGAAAGAAAGAAAATGACGATGCGAGTGGCGATCCGACCGCAGGATGCGCAGCAATTCCGGAAATATTCCGCCCCGCATCAAATAATTTCTGCGCTGCTGCAGATTGGCGCTGCGTAAATGCTCGAGCCAGGGAGATGCGCGGATGTGCTTGCTCATTTTTACCGGCGTGCTGTATTGCAGGATATAGGCGAGTCTCGATGAGGCGGTCTTATTGCCGAATGCGCCGTGCACCGTGCGGCCATGGTGAATAATCATCGCGCCGGCAGGAATCGGCCGCACAGCCGCAGTTTGCGGATCAAATCCCTCGTAGCACTCGATGGTATTGGCCTCCTTGGCGCCGCCGTGCAAGCGGTGCGGCAGCACGCCCAGCAGGTGCGATCCGGGTATGTAGGCCATGGCCCCGTTATCGAGCGTGCTTTCCGTGATCGCGATCCAAATGCTCAGTTCGTTATAGTCGAAGCCCGGTTCACGAAACGCCTCGTCCTGATGCCACGGCGTGGGATGGCCGCGATGGCTGGGCTTGAATATCGCGTGATCGCCGGCGAATTCGGCGTCCGGACCCAGCAGCTGCTTGGCCGTGTCGAGTGCAACCTTGCGATACGACAACTTGCGCAGCTCGCGTGCATACATCGAGGGCTGCAGCACGCTGGGCGATGCCTTGTCCCCGGCACCGTCCGTTTCCGCCAGATCGATGTTGCGGCCCTCGCTGCGCCGCTCGCCGCCGAGAATCATGCGCATGAGAATCTCCCGGCACCATTCAAGTTCGGAAGCCGGGATCAGCGGCGTCCCGATCACGAGAAACCCTTGGTTGAAAAACTCATTGACTTGTTCAGGAGTAAGCGGCTGTTCCAAGAATTTAAGTCCGGTAAGCGATATTTCTTTCATGCGAAAGCGACGCTACATTCGCTCACTATTTTTATCCTTTTTCCGTGTCGGCGTGGAACAAGTCGGCGTCAGACGATTACTACAGTGTTATGGTCATAGCGCGGGCACCAACAGTTGTACCATTCCTGCTTTGTCGCTAAAAGAAGTCGCTAAAAGACGTCACTGCCAAGAAAGCATGGGTGCGCTCCCGTTGAATACTCCGGACATTCAAGACCTCAAAACGTTCCGCCTGCCGCCGAATTTCCGGGGGCGCTCCGGATTTGTGGTCCAGCTGTGGTGGTTGGTGCAATCCACAGTGTTCCGCGCATCACCGCAGGTGATGTACGGATTTCGGCGTTGGCTGTTGCGCCGCTTCGGCGCGCAAATCGGTCAGGGTGTCCGCATTCGACCTAGCGTCGAGATTCCCTACCCGTGGAAGCTGCAAATTGGGGACTATTCCTGGATCGGCGATCATGCGGTCCTTTACACCTTCGCAAAAATTACAATTGGACATAATGTCGTGGTCTCGCAGAAAAGTTACCTCTGCGCCGGGACGCACGATTATCGTTCCCCGGGCTTCGATATCCAGGCATTGCCCATCGTGATCGAAGATGAAGCCTGGTTGGCGGCCGATGTGTTCGTCGCGCCGGGCGTGACCGTGGGCAAGGGAGCGGTGGTCGGTTCGCGCAGCTCAGTGTTCGGCGATTTGCCGCCAATGATGGTCTGCATCGGTTCTCCAGCCCGCCCGGTCCACGCCCGGGTCTAATTTTCAGGAGTTACGCCGTAGCGGAAGAACTTGTACGTGATGCCGACGCTGCCCTGCACATCGTTGTAGTGGAACTGAGAAATGTTTGAATCACGGGTCGAGTGGTTCCAGGCAACCGTAACGGTGATCGCGCGAGTCGGTGTGTAGAGCATGGTCGCGGTTTCGCCCGTAATCTGGTCGTGGCGCGCTTGCGGTAGCGACGCGGGCTGTGTCAGGCCGATGGGATTCGTACCGATGTAACTGTCGTCGTCGTGGTTAATGCTGGCCGTGAAGGTGATCTTTTCCGATGCGGTCCACTGAGGCGTGAGGCTGACACCCCTGTCGCGGAAGTAATCGGTCACCGAGGTCAGATCCGCATTCAGCTGTTGCCAGACGCCTAGCAGGAGCTGGGTCTTTGGCGTTGGCTGCCATTGCAACGACGCTCGCCAGATCTCGCCGGCGAAGCTGCCGATCGCGGTGCTTGGATAATCGCGCTTAAGATATCCCGCGCTTCCGTCAAAAGTTGTCTTTTCCGTCAGTGCGTACCTCACGAGCACGCGAGCCCGATCTTCTCGATAATCAGGATCAAACACGACGCCGTTCAGATTCGAGGCGTTTCCGGCGCGCGAATCGTTGTAGCGATAGTCAAAGCCGATTCGATTGCCCTCGACGGTGTAGTCAGCGCCCGCCTCGAGGCCTCCGGACTTTGCATTATTGAAGGCCTGTCCCGCCCCAGACACCGAGTAATCCGTGCCGAGTAGGCCGCCGAATATCCCCCACCGCGGACCCACCTGGTAGCGTACCGAGGCAAAATAGTCCGATCGACTGACAATGTCGCGTGAATAGACTTCGATATTGGCGAAACCGCCCAGCAATCTCAGGTAGTCGACGCCGACCTTGCCTGACAGCGCGTCGCCCAAACCCCAATTCCAGGCCACGCGATCGTTGCTCGAAACGTAATTCAGGTCCTGATTTCTAAAGTACCGGTTGTAATCCGCGTCCAGGTCGACATCGAGACTTTGCCGCGCTCCGGTGAGCCACTCGGCATTGATCCCTCCGGTTACCCGGTCAACATAGTCTTTGCGGTTCGGGTTGGATCCGATTCCGGGCAGCGTTGTCAGATCGACAATACTGCGCGGCAGCAGATAAATATTATTGTCGTACAACAGCGTATCGCCGACCAGCAGGTTCAGGTAATCGGTTCGCTCCACGCCCTGCACTTCCTCGACAGGCACGAGGGCCGAATCAAGCACGTCTCGAAACTCGACGGCGGCCCCCATGGACATCGACGTCAAACTCGTCAGGACGGCGGCAAATGCGATTTTTTTTGTAGGTATTTTCACAGTGGGATGCTCAGCGTTGCGGACGTGCCCTGCATGCGGGCCACAAGATTTTCGAGCGATGCCTTGCTCGATGACAGTATTCGCTGGGCCTGCTGCATCGAGGCGCTTTTGGCGACGAACAACGCGTTGCGATCGTTGCTGAAATGCTCGATGTGAGCAACCGCAGCCTCGACCGGCGCGTCACGGGGTAGAATCAGCCCAGCGCCATCGCGGAGCATTTCGGCGATCGAGCCCCGATCGCAGGCCATGACGTGGACGCCGTGCCGCATGGCTTCGTAAATGACCAGTGGCTCGGCTTCATTCGGGTACCGGGTCGGAAATAAAAATATGTCCAATTGCCGGTAGAAACGCTCTTTGTCCTCGCCGTAGAGCGGCCCCGCGTAGCGCGCGTGCGGCGTAGACTGCAACAACCTGTCGAAGCTTTGCTGTGTTTCCGACGCGACCGGCCCGGCGATATGGGCGCGATATTCAATCCCGCGCCGATTCAACGCCGCCAGGACATCGAAGAATTCAACGATGCCCTTCTCAAAGGTGATGTTCGACAGAAAGCCGAGCTGTAGCGGTGCGGATTGGTTGGCTTGCACCTGGCACCCATCGTCGCATTGATAGAAGGCCGCGTTCGAAACCACGCGTACCGCTGCGGGATCCACGCCATATTCGCGGTTCAATAACAACCCCATCCTGGGGCTCAGCACGATGTGGCTCTCTTTGCGGACCAGAGCGAAGAGGCATCGATTCAGGCGTGAAGGCGCGTTGATGTAGGCATAGCTGTGATGATGAATATAAATCGGCCGGCGAAACAGCTTGCTGATGACCACGTAGAGCAAATCGAAGAGCTGGCCGCGGCCGCCCGATAGCGCCAGATAAAGCGCAGTGTCGCGTTTACCGATGCAAGTCGTCAGGTAGTTCAACGCCTTGATCAATTGTTGCAGGACACCGATCGCCTTGGGCTGCGGGCCTGGGGCACGATCGAATACTGCAACGGGCATTCTCGCTTTCAAAAGATCGAGCATCCTGGCGCAGATAATGTAAAAGCCATTCACCGGCGGGGGCAGCGGGCCGGCAAAGCACAGGCATGTCATCCGGTGTTCTCTACCATGCGTACACAACCGTCCAAGATCTGGGTTGCGGCACGCTCCGGCGTATAGTCCGCCACTACGTCGAGGCAATTTAGCGCCACCGCTTCCCTGTCGTCCGAGAGATGTCTAACTGAATCCAGCGCCTTGACCAAATCATCGCTGTTGCCGGATTCGAATGCGTATCCGGTCGCCCCCTCTCGCACCAAGTCCGGCACGCAACCGCAGGCGCTGCTCACGACCACGGGGCAACCGTAGCTCAATGCCTCATTGACCACCAAACCCCAGGGTTCGCTGTGGCTCGGCAACACCAAAGCCGTGCAGTTCTGGAACAATCCCGAAATATCCTCCAGGCTTTTGCTGCCCAGGAAAGAGATTGCGTGCGTCATGTTGAGATTGGTCACGCGCCTCTTCAGATCGTCCGCCAGCGGCCCTGCGCCGACCAAATCCAATCTCGCTCCGGGAAGCCGCGCATGAAGAGTGCAGAATGCCGTGAACAAATCATCGAGGCCTTTCTCGATCGAGAGCCGGCCGACGTAAAGAAAGCGAGGCTCATCAGCGCGCCCGTGCCAATTCGACCGGTAATGCGCCAGGACCTTGTCGGTGCCGTAACCGTGGGGCAGCGCCGCTGCTTGACAGCGATAGGCGATCTTCGACTCGCTCACGCCGTAGCTCATTAGAAATTCTTTGCTCCTGATGCCGTAGCAAAAAAAGCCGTTGCACAAACGGAAGAACCCTCGCTTGGCCAATTCCCGCCACGCCACTTTGGGCCGGTCGGCCAAGGTGGAGTCGCAGAAGACGGCGCGCCTGCGCCGTAACACGATGCAAACCACGAGCATCGCCCAATATTCGGCGCGGTGATAGCCGGGCATGATGACCAAATCGACCGGATTCTTATAGAGATCTCGTGCAAGGGCACCAATGCGCCGAATCAGCGGGGCGTTGGTGTAGGAGCCGCGAAACAATAGCCGGAAGGGGTACTGATGGTACGACAAATCGACGCCGCCCAGTCCCATACGTATCTCTTCGGTCTCGGCAATCTGTATGAACGAGGGAGTAATACCGCGGGGTGCCCCATCCAAATGCACCTGTGAGAACACAACGCCCTTGTATTTGGACCAAAGAATGTTGTGGTATATCGCTACTCGCATACGTCTCGCGCACCAACCGCGCGCCTCAAGACACCATCGTCGGTTGCGCGCTGACTCGCCTCGGTATGCGGTATCGCTCGCCCAGTTGCACAGACAGCATCGCAGAGGAAATCGCAAAGGCCAGGAGAGTTGCACTCGCGAACCCCATGGCGATCATGAGGGAGCCGCGCAGCACGATCATCAAAAACACCGCTCCGTAGACCGCCAGCGGAAACGAGACCCACTTGCTGCTGCGCCTGGCGACTTTATTCAGAAGCGTCACGGCAAACGCTGCCACGCCCGCATAGAGCATGACGCCGACGAAACCAAAGTCGAGATATCCCTCCGCTATCAATGGCGCCGAGAGATTCGTGAACCACATGCTGTAGTTCTTGGTCAGGTAGTTGGCGAGAAAGATGCCCGTGGCCAACGGCTTCCCACTCCATACGCTGCTCGGAACGAAAAATAGCAGCGAACCCAACAGTTGATGGCCCCATTGCACCCCGTGCGCGCCGGCAATTTCAACGGCCGTATATATATTCGCCCATGAGTCGTAGTTGATGGAAAAGTAATGATCCATGAGCCGATCCAATACCTGCGTCAGGGTCACATCGCCGAGGGCTTGCTGGTGATTGTGCGTAAATATCGTGATGGCCGGGAAAATCACCACCATGCCGCCCACCAACAGCAGCATCCGTCTCGACCAGTTGGCAAAGAATCCAGGAAATGCCACCAGCAACAGAGCGATGTACAGGGGCCCCAACGCGTTGCGCTTCTCGGTATACGGATTCTCCGTTATCAATACCAGCAGCAGCAGCAACAGCAGCACGCAAACCCGGCTGAATAACAGCTTGCGCCCCGAACGAACGGTCTCGTGCAGAAGGATCAACAAGGTCGCCGACGGCAGAAACAGCAGGCATCTTTTCACGATGAGCGACGCGGGCGACGGGGCGACGGCGTTGTCAATCGACGCATAAGCTTTCGGTGCGGCGATTGCCACCACACAGACACAGACGAACAATGCGAGACCAACCGCGCCGGCGGTAAACGGCCGCGGCGCACTCGCTGGTGGGGAGTCCACCCGCCGCGCTTCGGCGCGCCCGCTCAAGAATCCATAAAACAGCGTAAACGCCAGCATGAACAGCGCGCACATGAGATTTGTAAGCGCCACCCTATCCACCGCAACGGTCGAGGTGTTGATCAGACGCTGCGGCATGCTCATCAATTGGACTTTTGGCGCCAAATCAAGAAACAACCAATTGAAAATGAACACGACCATATCGGCGGGCGATGCGGCCGCAGGCCGAACTGCAAATCTAAGCTGTAGCAGCAACGCAATCGTCACGGCCACGCTCGAGAACACAAATTCCATCCCCGCCGAAGCGAGGCTGTTGATGAATATGATCTCCATCAGCACGATAAACAGCGCCAATAAAACCTTTACGCCGAGAAAGTGAGCGGTTGCCTTTGTGCGCATGCGATTCCAGACCTACACGTTGCTTCTTGAGTGATGAAGCAATCGAACTACTCTCGCTCAGTGCTCATTGATGACGCTCCCGATGACGTTGACGCCGGTATCGGTGAACATTTCCATGGCCGCCAGCAGCTTGGCTTGCGGCGTGCAGTTACGCCGCGCAATCATCACTGCATTTCCCGCATTGGCGGCGAGGATCTGTGCATCCGCCGTTTCGCAGGCCGCCGGAGTATCGAGGATCACCAGGCTGAATTGAGCGGCGAAGTGATCGAGGATCACGTCGAACACCGGGCGCGCGAGCAGCTCCTGCGGATTGGGCGGAATGATGCCCGCCGGCAATACGAATAGACGCAGCTGCGGATGGATCCGCCGCGCAATTTCCCGTCCCGCGCGTCCAGTCAGCAGTGCGGACAAACCCACCGAATTTTCGATATTGAATATCCGATGCTGGCGCGGATGCCGCATGTCCGCGTCGATCAACAACGTACGCTCCCCGAGCTGGGCAAACATGGTCGCCAGATTGGCCGCAAGCCAACTGCGGCCATCGCCGCGCTCTGCGCTGGTGACCGCCAGGACCCTGCGGCTTGCATTGTTGAACCACCGCAGGATGATCTGACTGCGCAGCGCGCGCAGCGGCTCAACCACATCACTTTGCGGCATGTAGGCCGCGATGACATCATCGGAGACACCGCTCTCGCCGCCACGCGCCAATATCGGGTAATTGTATTGCTGTGCAATGGCGGATTCGATGTCGCGCTCAGTGATGCGCTTCAGCTGGACCGCGGCTTCGCCGAATCGAACCCCGTGGGCATTGGCGAAGCGCTGAATTTCTTCCACGTCTTGGGAATTCAGGCGTCCTTGCTCGATGAGTATGGTACCGATCGCGCGGCCGCGGTCGGGCGGAGTGATTTGCCGTTTGACGGGCCGCTCTACGATGTCATTCATGTCAAATTACCGACGGTTCGAGGCGCCCGGGCGCGGTCTGAGGAAGGCGTACGTCATTGGCACGTACGCGCACGATATCGATTTTGCCGAGCAGCGGGACACCGAGCAGATCGATGATGTCTTCATCTTCGCGCACGCGTCGATTGCGCATCTCCGCAGCCAGCGCGGTTGCGATTCCCAGCATTCCTCCCAAAAAGATCGCGACAATCAAATTAATCACGATCTTGGGGCTGGACGCGCCGCTGGGCGCGGTGGCGGTGCTTAGTTGCACGACATTGGTTTGCTGCGTCAAACTTTCCAAGTTGCTTTGCGCCAGCCGCTGACTAACCTGATCCAAATCGCGCTGCGCCGCCGTCACGTCGCTTTCGAACATGGCCGATTGGTCATGTTGATACTTGAGTTCCAGCACCTTCTTCTTTTGAGCCTCGAGGGCTTGGCGCACATCGTTTTCCCGGCGTAAATTGGACTGCGTCGCATTGCCGAGCGAGGTGGCTATATTCGCGCTCTCCTGGGCGATGCGGGTGCGCAAGTCGGAGATTTCGCCCTCGACGGCCTGATAATCGGGGTGATTCTTTCCCAGGCGAGCCGCGACGTCGGGCTTTTTCGCCTCTGCCTGCACCAAGGCCGCCTTCAGCGACTGAATTACCGGGCTTTGCAACACCTCCGGAAGAGTGGATATATCGGATCCGACCTGGTGCTGGCGGGATTGGCTATCCTGACGCAGCCCCTGAATGGTCACCAACTCCGTCGACAATTCGTTCAAACGGGCATTTTCAACATCCAGCTTTTCGTCCGTCGCAATGATGCCGTTCTTGCTCTGAAAATCGGAGAGTTTCTTTTGCTTATCCTCGAGGTCGGCGCGCAGCGCCCGCGAACGCTGGTCAAACCAACTTGCGTATTGCTTCGCCGGCTCAACCTTCAACTCGATGTTGGTTTCAATGGCTGCCTGGGCAAAGCCATTCGCCAGAGCCGCGGCAGTCGCCGGATCCGACCATGTGACCGAGATGTCGATTACATTGCTGGAATGCGTCGGGCTGTCATGGGCCGGCGCGACCAACAACTTTTTGTCCAAGATCAGTTTCGCAACGGTAACGCTAATATCGTCGTCCGGCCCTTTTGCCCACAGCTTCCGGGCCTCGGGCTGCTGGTCCAGCTTCAAGGTCTTCACCACCCGTTGCGCGACGCGTATGCTGGAGATGATGTCGGCCTGGGTATTGACGTACGTCGCAGGCATCTCGCCGCCTCCGGCAGCACCGTTGGCCTGCGCCACAGGGTCGGTTTTACTGTCGATGACGACCGATGCTGTCGCGGTGTACTGCTTCGGCCAAATGACGCTCGCAAATGCGATGAGAACAAACACCGCCACGAATATGCCCGCGGCGATCAGCCAGCGGGCTCGCAAAATTACCAGGAATTGATTAAAGCTCATGACTTAAACAGCCTCGGCGGCAACTGTAGTGAGTTGATTGGAATTCATCGGGGCAGTTCAAAACAAACTCTCCTTGACGTAAATGACATCGCGGTCCTGTACATCGTCATCCATGGACACGCCTTCCTCCTTCACCTTGCCATTGGCATCCCGGCGGTGACGGACGATCCCCCGCTGTGTTCCTTTGCCGGTGACACCGCCTCCGGTTGCCAGCGCTTGAATGACCGTCATGCCCCGCTCCAAGCGGTACTGACCGGGCTTTTGCACTTGGCCATATATGTAGAACATGGGCGCGCGGGTGACATAGAGCGTGTCGCCGCCGAATAACTCGATGTCATCGCCCTGATTCCCGGTGGAGGCCATCTTCACGATGTCGACATCGTGTCGAAAAGGCTTGCCGTTTCGCATTCCGGAAAGGGTTACGGTTTCGCCCCCGGTGACTGCGACTCCGCCGGCCGCCGCGAGCATGCCGGACACATGGCCCCCTGCCGCATCGGTGGAGTAGCGGCCGGGTTTGTTTACCTCCCCAATCACCGACACCAAATTGCCAAAGCCTTCAGTCAGTAATATGTTTACTTGCGGATTGACGACAAAACCACCATCCCGGAGCATTTGCGCGATTTTTGCTTCCGCAGCCGGCAGCGTCAGGCCCTTGAGCGGAACCGATCCAATGAGGGGATAGCCGATGGCACCGGTTTCGGACACGCGAACATCCAAGCTCAGATCTGCGTTCTTGAACACGGTGATCTTCAAGATATCGCCGGGAGCCAGCAGGTACTCGGGCTGTGCGCGGACGGGCGCCGCGCCCAGGGCAAGGGCGCAGAGGCATGAAAACGCCATCCAAAGCCCAAGCCAATGGAGAGAGCGCTTCGGGCATTCTATGTTTTGTATGTTTGGACTCACGATGATGGACTCTGCTCTCATAATTCTACTTCTTGCTGATGCTGGGACCAACCATCGACTGATCGGCAAACAACTGCGACAACCTATGTAGTGAAGCAATTAATTGATCGGTGATTCACAACGCCAATTGGCGCTCATTGATTTCGAATGGCGCAAACACCGTGCTCAACACCGCATTGCGCTCGAAATTGTTCTCCGCGAAAATCCGGGCCCGTCGTCCCAGCGATTTCCGCCTCTCAGGATCGTCCACCAGCGTGGCAATGGCACGAGCCAGCTCCACGCTGTTCTCCGGGGCTACCACCAGGCCGCACTGCGACACTATCTCGCTGATTTCGGTTCCCGCACGACAAGTTGCAATCACCGGCCGCCCGCTTGCGAGCATGCCGCCGAGTTTCGAGGGAAGCACCAGGTCGGCCGCATCGGGGCTTTGGGGCAACAGATGAATGTCAGCCATTGACAGCAAGTCCGATACTTGTCCGGCAGGCTGAAGCGGGATGAAGCGAACGTTCGGCAAGCCCGCGGCGGCGGCTTCCAGTTCGGACTTCATGACACCCTCGCCGCAGACAACGAATACGATTTCGTCGCGGGCTCGCAGCAGCTTTGCGGCCTCGGGAATCACTTTCAGTCCCTGCTTGCCGCTTAGCGTCCCCGAAAACAGCGCCACAAACGCGTCGTTCGAAATCCCGAGCTGCGTTCGATAGCCGCCGTTGGGCGCTTTGATGCGCGTTAGATCGACCCAGTTTGGGAGGTAGCGGGTTTTGCCGGCGTTCACGCCCTTGGCGCACAGTCTCTCCATCATTCTGCCGGAGATCGTCGAGACGGTGTCGAAGCGACGCAGTAGTGAGCTTTCCATGCGCAAAGCCATTCTCTGCAGAAGTCTGCCTTTCAACAATCCCATTCCGAAGGCAACGTCCACTTCGAAGTCCTGGAGGTGCAGCCAGCACTTGGCGCGGCACAGCCAGGCGGTCAAGAGCCCGGCGGGAGCACACATGAAAGCGGGAGCCACTGTCAACACGACATCCGGCCGCCAAGCAATCTGCCACAGCATCACGGGAAATGAAGCGATGGCAAATGAGAGTAAGTGCAACAGTCGAGTCAGGCCGCTCGGCGACTTCGGCACCCAAAGCGGGGTTCGCCAGACATCCACCCCGCGCCATTTTTCCCGCCGATACGGCGGCCAGCGGTATTTCCTATCAACCTGCCAATTTGGATAGTAGGGAGGCGCGCACACGACGCGAACTTCGTGACCCTGCTCCGCCAGCCACCAAGCCATGTCGCCCGAGTATTTGCCAATACCCGTGGGCTCCGGCGCAAAATTGGCGCTGTAAATCAATATTTTCATCCATCGCCCCTAAATCCGCGGTACAGGATCCCCGAGCAGCTAGTTCGCCAGACACAGGCAGATAAAGATGCCAGACATCTGCGCAGTAGGACGTAAGCGGTGGTCTGACAAACACGCATCCATTCTGCGAATCGGTTGGACCCGCTCTACAGGCACCCTTGGACGTATGTCAAACGTCTGGGTTCACCGACATAAAGACGCCGCGGCGCCTTTTCCGGGTCCCAGCCACGCAACAACAAATCCTTGACTCGAAAATTTTTATTGGTGCCGATTCGCGCGCCGCTGCGAAGCGACGGCACGGGAAATCTCTCGCGGAAGAAATGCGCTGATTTTTCTCGTGCCATGCGCTGAAGTCGCTTATGTCGAATAGAGCCTTTGCGAAGGCGAAATTCCCGGGCGTTGCGTCACATTTTTTTGTCTCGAATTTTCGCGCCTGTCGGCCGGGTACGACATGGTGCCTGCGCATCTTTCGCGTGTTCTACTGCCAGCCGTTCAAGGGCAAACCCGGCGCAAGCCGGGGACGCAAAGCTTCCGGTCTGTGAGTACAGATAGCGGGGTTTCCGGAGG
>Ga0209330_1000620_pt1 | contig 13571 bp, 10 predicted proteins | sample JacPinW_OM2H0_O3_FD_187969 | JGI IMG/M metagenome (GOLD analysis project Ga0209330, IMG submission 187969) | Forest soil microbial communities from Algoma, Ontario, Canada - Jack Pine, Ontario site 1_JW_OM2H0_O3 (SPAdes) (version 2) | ecosystem: Environmental > Terrestrial > Soil > Boreal...
CGGTTCCTGCCCGCGTCTTCTGTAGATCCAGTGCAACTTTTTTCTCGGCCGCAAGCGCTTGCGGCTCGACAGCGATGAATCGCTCAGGCGCAACCTTGCCATCGCTGAAGCCGTAAACCGCAATTCCGTTTCCCGTATCCCCAGGCCTCGTTCCAGTCGGATCGGTGATTGAGCCCACGGAAGCGTAAAGATGTTTTCCGTCAGAGCCGAACACGAGCCCGAGAAAATAACTTTGGTGAACGTTCTCGCCAAAGCGCTTGTCGGGATAGTCGGAAAGCTGATTCGTCTTCAGATCGAGCACCGCAATCGACTGCGTCGACTGCGTCTCTTGCGTTCCATACCCGTCATTCAGCAGCGCGGCGTAACGCCCCTCCCGACTCATCGCAATGGTTGCGGGAAAGCTATTGCTGCTGCTTATGCGGCCCGGCGCCGGGACCGTCAATGTCTTGCTCGTGGGCAGCGATATCGATGAAGTATCGGTCTGACGCTCTTGTCCTGCGGCAATCTCCAGAGTAAGAAATACAATCACAAACCGGACGCGGGAAAATCGAATCACAGTGCCTCCGCAATTTTTGATCTGCGACAGCAAAACAGCAAAGACAAAAGAATTAAAGATTAAAAATAGATTAAAAATGATGATGAGCCTAATCCAGCCGCGAAGCCGCAGTCAAAAGTCAGCAGAACCACGCGAATGCCTGAAGGCGACGTCGTTCCGGGTGAGCGTCTTAGAGAAGGAGTGCGATCTGGCGCCGCGCCGACTCCGATCGAAAACTGGGAGGAAATAGCGAGGACGACAACTGAGGCAAGAAGGCGAGCGGACGAACATGAGATGCCCTCGAAATCGATTTTATGTCACGGGGCGGGCTGAAAGATTCATCTCGTAAACATCGCCCGAGATCAGAAGGAGCGCGATGTTTCGACGCTCGGCGTTAAAGATGTGTTACACGCCCGAGGCGCGGGTCGGCTCCACGTTTGTGCGCGAGGGCTCCGAGTGCTCCTCCGCGCCCACATTGTGCCGCACATCTGAGCCCTGCACCCAGAAGATGACATCCTCGGCGATATTGGTAGCGTGGTCAGCCACGCGCTCCAGATTGCGCGCGATGAGCAGGGCATCGAGTGCCTGCCGCACCACGTCCGGACGCTGGTTCATGGTCTTCACCAGTTGGATGAAGGCGTCGTCCTTCATGCGATCCACGACGTTGTCCATTTCAAGCACGGCCTGAGCCAGTTCGACCTTCCCTTCAATGAATGACTCCAACGCCCTGCGTACCATGGCACTTACGGCCGCACTCATGCGTGCAATATCCACCGGCAGGTCGACAATCGGGAGATCCATCATGTCCATCACGCGCTCGGCAATGTTCACCGCCTGATCGCCGACGCGTTCCAGGTCGGAATTGATTTTGGTCACCGCCAGGATGAATCTCAGATCCACGGCCATCGGTTGCTGCATAGCCAGCAAGTCGAAGGCAGCTTCGTCGATCTCCCTTTCAGAGGTGTTGATGAGGCTCTCGCCTTCGAGAACCATCTGGCAACGCGCGAGATCGCGGTCGATGTAGGCCTGACGGGCGCGATCCACGGCCTGTTCCGCCAGTCCGCCCATGCGGAGCAACTTCTGCCGGAGATCGTCCAGTCCTTGCTGAAAACGCGAGCGCATGTATCCAAACCTTCCTTTTCCGAATCTGCCTTATCCCAATCTGCCTATCCGAATCTGCCTGTGATGTAATCCTCCGTCCGCTTGTGGGAGGGTTTTGTAAAGATTTTTTCCGTCTTATCGAACTCGATCATCTTTCCCAGCAGGAAGAAGCCGGTAAACTCGGCGACCCGCGCCGCCTGCTGCATGTTGTGGGTCACGATCACAATGGTATACCGTTCTTTAAGCTGAAAGATCAACTCTTCTATTTTGCCGGTGGAGATTGGATCGAGCGCCGAGCAAGGTTCGTCCATGAGCAAGACTTCCGGTTCGACCGCCAGCGCCCGCGCGATGCAAAGCCGCTGCTGCTGGCCACCCGAGAGACTCGCGCCGGATTTCTTGTGGACGTGGTCCTTCACTTCCTCCCACAACGCAGACGCTTCCAGTGACCGTTCGACAATTTCGTTCAGCTTGCGCCGGTCACTAAAACCGTTGAGCTTTAATCCCGAAGCCACGTTGTCGTAGATCGACATGGTGGGAAACGGATTCGCTTTTTGAAACACCATCCCCACTCGCCGCCGCAGCTGCGTGGCCGAAGTTCCGTTGTAGGCGTCAATCTCTCCGATGCGAACGCTCCCCTCCACCCGGGCCTCAGGGATCGTCTCATGCATGCGGTTCAGACATCGAATAAATGTGGACTTGCCGCAACCCGACGGCCCAATCAATGCGGTGGCGTGGTTGGCCGCCATCTTCAATTGAATGTCGTACAAGGCCTGGGTCTTGCCGTACCATGCGTTCAAGTTCTCGACCTGGATGCCGACGCCCATAGATTATGCCGCTCCGAAAGTTCCACGGCGTACCGCCAGGCGCACGGCGGCAACCGCGGTAACGATGAGGACAATGAGAACCAGAGCTCCGGCCCAGGCCTGGCGGTGCCATTCGTCGTAAGGAGAAATGGCATAATTGAAAATCTGCAGGGGGAGCGCCGCCGTGGGCTGATCGACGCGCAGATTCCAGAATTGATTTCCGAACGCGGTAAACAACAGCGGCGCGGTTTCACCCGCGACCCGAGCAAACGCCAGCATGATCCCCGTGAGCACCCCGGATGTTGCCGTGCGCAGCGTGATGGACAGCGTCGTACGCCAGCGCGGAATCCCCAGTCCGTACGCCGCCTCGCGCAACGCCTGCGGCACCAGCAACAACATTTCCTCCGTGGTGCGCGTGATCGTCGGAATCATCATGATGGCCAACGCCACTCCTCCCGCCAAGGCGGAGAAATGCTTTTGGTAGAGCACCACGATGGAGTAGGCCACGATACCAATCACGATGGAAGGCACGCCGTTGAGCACGTCGGCCGTGAAGCGAATTACATCGCCCAGGCGATTGCGGCCATACTCCGCCAGGTAGATGCCCGCCCCGACGCCCAGAGGCACCCCCAAAATGCTGGCTAGAGCGAGAATGAATCCAGATCCGACTATGGCATTGGCCATTCCCCCGCCGGCTTCGCCCACCGGCTTGGGGGTTTGCGTAAGAAAAGCCCAGTTGAGCGATCCGACTCCGCGATAGACCAGATAGGCGAAGATCGCGAACAACGGCACCAGGACCAGAACCACAGTCAACACGGCCATTCCAGTCATGAAGTGGTCCGTGAAACGGCGGCGCAAAGAAATCGGGGGAACAACCTCACCGTGCGCGGATTTTTTGGTCTCAGGCATTGGCCCTCGAAGGCTGGCCGCGAGTCACCGTCCAGACCAGCAAGCGCGCCAGCGCGTTCACCACTATGGTGACCAGAAAAAGTGCCAATCCAATCTCGATCAACGCCGCAAGATTTAAATCTCCGGTGGCTTCGCTGAACTCATTGGCCAGCACGCTCGCCATGGTGTAGCCCGGCGCAAACAACGACTTCGCAATCTCGGGCCGGTTTCCAATCACCATGGTCACCGCCATCGTCTCACCCAGAGCGCGCCCCAAGCCCAGGATGACGCCTCCCATGATTCCCGCCCGGGCGTTGCGCAGCACTCCCACACGGATCATCTCCCAACGCGTAGCGCCCAGCGCCAATGCGGCTTCCCGCTGATGCTGCGGTACCACCATCAGAACTTCACGCGTGATCGAAGAGATAATCGGGACGATCATGATCGCCAGGATGAGTCCTGCCGCCAGCATGCTGATCCCGAACGGCGGGCCGGTAAAAAATCCGGTCCAGCCTAGCGTGCGGGACAAAAAAGGTTGAACGTAGTTGCTGAGCAGCGGCACCAGCACAAAGATCGCCCACAGTCCGTAGACCACGCTGGGAATGGCCGCCAGCAATTCCACGAAAAAAGAAAGAGGCCCACGCAGTGCCGGCGGACACATCTCCGTGGTGAACACTGCGACCCCAATCGAAAGCGGCACCGCAATGATCAAAGCCAGGAATGAGGAGACCAGGGTTCCGTAAACGAACGGCAGCGCGCCAAATTTTTCATTCACCGGATCCCAGTCGTGCCCGGCGAAGAATTTAAATCCGAAAGCGTGCCAGGAAGGACCGGAGCGCAGCAGCAGTTCGTAGACGATCAGTAGCAGCGTTCCCAGCACCGCCAGACCGCACAGCAGCATGGCAAATTTGAAGACTTGGTCGCCGGCTTCTCCGCTCGCCCGAAAAAAATGCGCCGGCCTCCTCGTCGCTGACGATAGACCGCTAACTTTCGTGGATTGTATGGGTTGCGGGGAAGGCATGTCGGGCCGAGGTGGGGCGGGTAAAGCCATTCCGGTTCACTGTAGCAGAATCCTGTTAACAGGATGTTAAAATGGCCACGCTTTTCGGGATTGCCTTTTCGCAGACAAGCCTGTAAGTTTTCTCCGACTCACCGCATCTATGTCGATCGATCCAAAGCGCATCCGGGCGGTTTTTCAGAAGCTTGAACGGGACTTGATCAAGCTCTTCTCAAAACCGCAGCCCGATAGGGTGCATGGTTTCCGCACGGGCACGCGTCGCCTGCAAATACTGCTGGGCGAACTCTCTCCCAAGCTCGACCGCAAGGAGAAAAAGCTTCTTAAACTATTGGGTCGAATCCGCAAACGTGCCGGGAAGGTGCGGGATCTTGATGTCCAATCCGCGGCGCTGCGCAGTTTGAAAGTTCCCCGCGAGCCGCGGCGCAAAACCCAGCTCGTGAATCAGCTGATCGAACTGCGCGCTCAGCAGGAAAAGAAACTGCGTAAAGCGGTCGATAAAGCTTCCGTGCGGGAAATCCGCAAGCGTCTGAAGCGCGCCGCCGGGCGCTTCGATCTGAAAGCCAGCCGCGATCCCCTGGCGGTCGCCAAGGCCATGCTCGAAACCCTTGATCGCGCGGGCGCGCCGCTCACCGAAACCGTCCTGCACCAATACCGCATTCTCAGCAAGCGAGCTCGTTACGCGGCAGAGTTCGCCAACCCGTCTCCCCAGGCCGACCAATTCATCGCCCAGCTCAAACGTATCCAGGACGCCTCAGGTGATTGGCATGACTGGCTCATCCTCACCCAAACCGCCAACCAGCATCTCGGAGATGTGCGCGAATCGCCCCTCGTCGCCGAACTCCACAATGTAACGGGAGCAAAATTTCGGCGTGCCGTTGCCGTCCTCTCTCAGATGCGGGGCAAGCAAGTAGCCGACACCGGTCACGCTGGCATGCCTCCGCTTCCGGCGCCAGTAGAAGCAAGCCGCAAGACGGCAACGGCGGCCTGATCCTCGAATAAAATATCCCCACCATCAAACGCTCCAGAGCAATCCGCAAGCAACGAGCATTGCGGCTCTGTGTACCCCGTGTCCCCTGGGTTCAAGATTTTGCTCTGCGCCTTGTGATGACGCAGTCCCATCCGGCATGTAAACTGGCCTTGCCTCATGCCGACCTTTGCCGCGGTTGATATCGGTTCCAATTCCGTTCGGCTTAAGATCGCGCGCCTCACCCGCGGACATCTTCGGCCTGTCCACGAAGACCGCGAAGTTACTCGTCTGGGAGAGGGTGTCTTTCGCTCCGGCTTTCTTACTCCCGAGTCGATGGCGGAAACCGTCAAAGTCCTCCGCCGCTTTCATCGCGCAACGCAACAGGTCGTCACCGACCCTGTCCGAGTGGTCGCCACCAGCGCCCTGCGCGACGCCCGTAACTCGCAAGCATTTATCGAGTGGGTACGCTCGGCGACCGGCTGGACGGTCGAAATCATTTCCGGCCTGGAAGAAGCTCGCCTGATTCACCTGGGCCTTGTCTCCAACCTTCGCGCCGACAATTCGCCAACTTTGATGATGGATCTGGGCGGAGGAAGCTGCGAACTGACCGTCTCCGCCCGCGGTCAAATTCGTGAAACCGTCAGTCTTCCCCTGGGCGCGGTCCGTCTCACCGACGAATTCCTCCGCCATGACCCACCGCGCAAAGGCGAACTCAAACGGCTGCAAGGATTCATCACCCGCGAAGTCAACCGCGTCGCATCGCGCGTGATCGCCGGCAAAGTTAAGAACGTAATCGCCACCTCCGGAACCGCCGCCGCGCTTGCCACCGCCGCCAGCAATCTTCGCAAAAACGGTACCCGCCAGCGCGCCATCGTCTCCCGCGCTGAAATGACGCGACTCGCCAAGCGCCTGGCTCGCTTGCCCGTGGACGGACGGAGAAAGATTGAAGGCATCGGTCTGCGGCGTGCGGAAATCGTCGTCGCCGGCGCCATGGTCTATCACGAATTGCTCGATCGCCTCCATCTAAAAGGTTTTCGCTATTCGCCGTTAGGTCTACGCGACGGTCTATTGGCGCAGATGGCTGCCGAATATGACCGCAGCACGCGCTCGGGAAGACAGATCGAATCCGAGCGCTGGGAATCCATTACCAAGGCCGTAGCACATTATGGCGTGGATATGAAGCACGCCCTCGATGTGCGCGACTCCGCGATGTTTCTGTTCTCCGCGCTCCGCTCAGTGCATGGCCTCGCGCCCGAATTCCGCGAGTGGCTGTCCGCGGCGGCCATGCTGTACGAGGTTGGAGACTACGTCAATCGCAACGGCCATCACCGCCATACCTATTACATTATTTCGAATTCGGAGATCCTCGGCTACACGCCGCAGCAGCGCCGGTTGATCGCAGCCATCGCGCGCTATCTAGGAAAGTCGCGCCCCACCTTGGACGAACCTCCCATGAAGGCGCTGGATCCGGCCGAACGCCCCGGGGTTCAGAAAGCCATCATGCTCCTGCGACTGGCACGCGCGTTGAATTTGGGTCGCAGCCGCGCTGTGCAGAAAGTTCGCGTGACCCAGAAAGGGGCCGGCGTGCATCTGACGCTGGTCCCTCGCCGACGGATGGGCGTGGATTTGGAACTTTGGGCAATTGAGAAAGATGCACCCTATTTTCGCGAAGTCTTCGGGCGGGAACTCTCTACCGCGGCCGTATAAAGTGTGCGCAGCGCCTTCGGCGTCAAGCACCACTGCAGCGTGCCGGAGCTGCGGCGCATGTCAACTCGCGCCACCGCTCCCTTCTTTAGCTCTACCGAAGCTTCACATCCGGACTCGCTGATTACTGTGCCCAGGAACTGGCTGAGGTTAGGGTTATGTCCGACGACCATAATCGATTCCTGCTGCGCATACTTCTCCAGCAACCGGCGAAAATCCGCGAATGTTGCCGCGGGACGCAATCCCGGATCGATCTGCAGCTTGCCCTCGTAACCCATTTCGTTGCCCACCAGCGAGGCCGTCTGCATGGCGCGCTTCAAGGGGCTGGAAACAATCACGTCCACTTGCGCGTCGACTGCTGCCAGAGCGCGCCCCACGTAGCCGCACTGCTCAATGCCTTCCTTATCGAGCGCCCGCTTTTCATCCTTCTTGGGATTCAACATGTGTTCCCCGGCGCTGGCGTGGCGCAGAAAATAAATAATCATTGCGAATTATCGTTCCCTTCCCGCAAAAACCATGCGCTTGCGGGCCTCAACCGGGGCCGGAGCCGACTCCGCCGGCTTTCCTTCCGCCACGCCAATCAGATAATCCTGCGCGCTGAAAACCGCCGCGCCGGTCGGCGGCTTACGATTCCGTTTCCCATGGATCGGCTGCCACGCCCGGATGTAGGTCGCGTCGCGCAGCAGGATACGAGCCTTGCGATTGTCCGCCAGGTAGGAATCGAGAATTTCGCGGCGAACCCGCTCGCGCATGAATTCGTCGCGCAGGGGAACCAGCACCTCCACGCGCTCGTAAAGATTCCGCGGCATCCAGTCTGCGCTCCCAATGTAGATTTCTTCCTCGCCCCCATTACCAAAATAGTAAATGCGGCTATGTTCCAGAAATCGCCCCACTATACTCCGCACCTTGATGCCGTCACTGAGTCCGCGCACTCCCGGCCGCAAAGCGCAAATGCCGCGCACAATCAAATCAATTTCCACTCCCACCTGGGAAGCCCGATACAACGCCTGAATCACGTTCTTGTCGAGCAGCGCATTCATCTTGGCGATGACCCGCCCCGGCCGCCCTTGACGCGCGTGCTCCGCCTCGCGATCAATCAGTGCGATCGTCTTCTCGGCCAGATCGAGGGGCGCCACCAGCAGCGGCTCATAGCTGGGATTCTCTGCATACGCGGTCAAGAAACTGAAAACGTCGTGCACCGCCCGCGTAATCTCAGGATTCGCCGTGAACAAACTCAGGTCGGTATAGATTCGCGCCGTGGTGGCGTTGTAATTTCCGGTTCCAATATGCGCGTAGCTCCGAACGCCATCGGGATCGCGGCGCACCAGCAGCGACAGCTTGCAATGCGTCTTCAGCCCCACCAGCCCGTGAAACACCTGCACTCCCGCATCTTCCAGGTCGCGTGCCCAGCGGATGTTATGCGCTTCATCGAATCGCGCCTTCAGCTCCACCACCGCCGTCACTTCCTTCCGCGAGGCCGCATCAATCAGCGAAGGAACGATCAGGGAATGCTCGTTGGTGCGATACAAGGTTTGCTTGATCGACAGCACGTGCTCATCTTCCGCTGCCGATTCAATGAACGAAATTACCGCGTCGTAAGAATCGAAAGGATGGTGCAACAGAACGTCGTGCCGCCGCAGCTCCTCAAACAGGTTTTGGGATTTCGCCGTGAGCCGCAACTCCCGCGGGGCGAAAGGACGATATTTCAAATCTGGCCTGGCCGTCTGCTCGTAAACATTGAACAGCCGCGAAAGGTTTACCGGACCGTTCACCGGAAAAACCTGCCAGGGATCAAGCTCAAACACGGTTCGGAGCCGCTCAATGATCTCCGGATCGGCATCCGCCTCAATTTCCATGCGCACCGCATCGCCCTTGCGGCGATTGTGCAATTCCGTACGCACCGATTCCAGAAGATTGCGCGCCTCTTCTTCCTGCAGATAAAGATTGCTGTTTCGGGTTACCCGGAAGGGCGCCGCCGCAACAATGTCGTATCCGTGATACATATGCTCGGCGTGATGCGCCACCAGGTCCGCGAGGAAAATGAAGTCCGTCGTATTCTCCGACGGAAGTCTTACCAGACGAGGCAAACTGCGGGGTACGGAAACCACTCCCGTATAAGTGAGCGCCGAACGCCGCCGCCGGCGCAGCAGCAGCCCCAGGCACAGCGCTTTATTTATCACGCGGGGAAACGGATGCGCCGGATCGACGGTTACGGGTGTAAGCAGCGGATCCAGCTCTTTTTCGCAATACTCGTCCACGAACCGCCGCGCCTCGGCGTCCAACTCATGCATTCCGAGCACGCGAATCCCGTGCTCTGCCATCGCCGGTCGCAGCCTATTCCAGCACTCATACTGTTCATCGACAAACTTATGCGCAAGCCTGGCCAGAATGTCGCGCTTGTCAGTCAGACTTAACCCATCAGGCCCAGCCTCGTTGTAGCCGTCCTCGATCTGCTGCACCATGGCCGCCACCCGAATCTCGAAAAACTCATCCAGATTGCTAGCCGAGATGGCCAGGAACTTCAGCCGTTCCAACAGCGGATTGCCCGCATCCTCGGCCTCCTCGAGCACACGCTCGTTGAAAGCGAGCCACGAAGTATCGCGGTTGAGATAGTACTCAGGACTGTCGAGCGAAAGGCGAGCCATGTGCGCAGACTGTTACGATTCGTACAATTTCCTGTTGACTGGGGTCGGCAATCGATCCAAACCGGGGGCACGTAGCCACTAAGTCAGTATAAAACATCCGGGCTGATCGCCGCAGCAAGGCGCATCACGGCGGGCAACCGGTGGTAGTTCGAACTCTTACTGCGAAATAACCCTTTGCCAAGAACCCAAGAAAAATCCGGCGCACCACAATGGCAATCTTCTCCAATGTGATGCGCCGGTTCAATGGGTAGCCACGCCGCCCTCTACTACGGCAGATAGTAACGGAACGATGTGAAAACCATGTTGTCGATTCCACTCGGCGATACGCCGATTCCCGGTGTAAAGCCCGTTCCCGACCAAGTGTCACGCGTCACGTAGGAGTACTGCCCTCCATACTGGAACCTGCCCTTGGGACCCGTGTACAAGCGATACCAGAAGCCAGCCGTGCCCTCCATCAGGATTCGGGTATCGGAGGTGCAATTCGAAAGGCTCCCAGGAAAGAATCCGCTGCCCACCACTGGCGCAGTTTCTGAAAAGCAACCCTTGTTCGGGAAGAAGGGGGAGCCGTATCCGATAAATTTATTTTCTATCGGATCGTAACTGGCTGCTCTTCCAGCATACTCAGCGCCACCGTTCAAGTAAACGTCGAGCTTCTTACCGTGCCATTCGAGCGTAGCCAAGCCTTGATACGAGCGGATCAGATCGAGCCCTCCGTTAACATAGACGGCCGAGTCGGGCAGGCCGCCGGTTCCGTATCGGCCGATGCCGCGGCCGGTCAAGCCGTGAAGCCCGAAATCCAGGTGTTTATTGGCAAACGACCAGCGGAGGTTGGCACCCGCCCCGCCTCCGTTCGTCGAAACGTCGGTGGCTCCGATGGCGTTAGGACCGGCAACCGTGCTGCCGCCGCACAACGTGGTCGGGGTTGCGACCTCGCCGCAGGGGAACACCCGGTCGCGGAAGCGGCTGTAAATGCCGAACACTTCATAATGGCCGAAGCCCGGCTCAAACGCCGCCTTGACGATGATGTCAGGGGAGGGATTAAACGAGTAGTTCGCCAGATTGGCAGCAGTGCCGGTAGCGCTGGCGCTCGCGCCGGCGTTGTAAAGACCACCACTGGCGCCCTGGGAACCTACGAGAAAATTGTCAGCGTTATTGTGGCTTGTAATTGTCGCCTGCGCGTTTTCCAAGGCCGCCGCGAGCCACACTTTGTTGCCAAAGTTCTTCGAAACTCGCAGTCCATACTGCCGCGCCCAACTGAAGCCGACCGTATACTGCGCGTCGATGGTCATGGGAAGGGCTTCTGTACGGTTATCCGTTCCATGCTTGGTTTCTGTCACCAGGCTCCACATCTGGCCGCCGGTAAACGTGAAACCGTTATCCAGGGCGGCCTGACCCCATGCCTGCCGCTGCCGCAGGGTATAGCTGTTGCTCTGGTTGTTGTTGGAGGTTACGCCCGCGGAGAGGAAGTCAGCTTCCACATACCCCGACAAGGTGGCGCTCTTCAAACGTCCCTCGGCCAACGCCGAAATTCGCGACTGCCGGCCAGACCCAAAGAATTCCGACAGCGTGTTCTGGCTCGCTCCCGGCATGGTTACCGAGTTAAATGGCGTATTGACGTCGGCTGCCAGGGCGCGCGACCGCCTTACAAATTCTGCCGCCGCAAAGCCGCCGGGAGTAATCGTGATGCCCTTATAGTGCAGCGCCAGCGGGCTTTCGAGCGCCGTGTTGACATTCTTCTGTGTCTCTTGCAGGGTCAACGCCGTATTGTTGACATTGGTCTTGAGATCGGTCACGTCGCTTTTAAGTTCCACCACGCTTGCCTGCTGCTGGCTGGTCTGGGCCTGTGCCGCGTCCGCTTTGCTGGCCGCGTCGGTGGCCACTGCCTGGACCTGATTCACCACTTGATCCTTGCGGTGCAGCTCATCACGCAGTTGTTCAATCTCCTGGTGCTGCGCAGCGATCGCGGCCGTCTGGGAAGCAATCGCATCCCTCAGCGCCTGCACATCCGCTGCGGTCACGGTCGAGGCTCTAGGCTTCCTGGCTTTGGGTGCCGCCTTCGGAGCCGCACTGGTTTGCGCCAAGGCGCCCGTAGCGAGAAACAATATCGCGCACCACTTCCACGTACAATTCATCACACTCTCCTTTTTGAACTATGCCTGAAAGAATCTTCCTTCGATCTACCGGACTTGCTACTGGACTTGCTTGATCGCTTCTTTCTCTTTTTGGACAACGCCTTCCGGCAGCGGAGCGTAGGAAAGCGCGGCCGTCATCCTTTGTCCATCGGTCACCATCCAGTTGAGAAAATCCGCCAGAATCTTGCTGTGCGACGCGTCTTTCGCCTGCGCGGGAATCAGCAGCCAGGTGAAGCTGGAGATGGGATACGCGTCTTTGCCGGGTGCGTTCGTAATGGAGACGCGAAAGTCGGCCGGCATCTTCGGCGCCGACGCCGCGGCCGCCGTCACGCTCTCAAGCGATGCTTTCACGAAGTTTCCCGCGGCGTTTTTGACGCTACCGTAGGAAATATTGTTCTGCACGGCGTAGATTAATTCCACGTATCCAATCGACCCTTGCAACTGCCGGATCGATCCCGCTACGCCCTCGTTGCCTTTTCCTCCCAGCCCGACCGGCCACTTCACCGAAGTTCCTTTTCCTGCCTGGCTTTGCCATTCCGGACTGATCTTCGAAAGGTAATCCGTCCAGATGTAGGTTGTGCCGCTCCCGTCGGAGCGATGCACCACAATGATGTCTCGGTCGGGCAGGCTCACTCCAGGATTCGGGCCGGTGAGGGCCTTATCGTTCCACTTCGTGATCTTTCCCAGGAAAATTCCCGCCAGCGCGTCGGGAGTAAATTTGAGCTCCGCGTTCACTCCCGGAATGTTGTAGGCGGGAACGTCCGCGCCCAGAACCGTCGGGAAGTGAAGAATTTTCATTTTGGCTTCTTTCAATTGATCGTCGGTCATAGGGCCATCGCTGGCGCCGAAGTCGACCGTCCCGGCAATCACTTGGCGGATGCCGCCACCACTGCCGATCGACTGGTAGTTGATTTCAATGTCGGGATGCAGCTTGTGGTACTCGCTGAACCACTTCGAGTAGATGGGATTCGGAAAGGTGGCGCCGGCTCCGTTTAACTTAGTCTGGGCCAGTGCCGGCACAGCGAGCAGCGCACACACGCACAGCAGCGCAGTTCTTCGCATCGATGATTCTCCTCAGGATGGATATTCATCGGTTCTAACGGCGCCGTGTTAAAGGACGGTTACAAACCAGTGAATTTCTGATGAATGGAGTTTCGCCGCCGATGCAGAAAGACAATCAGGGCAGATATTTAGAGGGCGGGGTCGGCGGACGATAGCCTTTGAAGGCGGCGGCTGCAGACCTGTGGGGTGAACCACCATGAACACTTCAGCTTCAGTCTCTGGGGGATGCCACAGTGTTCGGAGTGCCATCTTCTGACTCAACGTCCGCTCTGCAGTCGCGCGATCTCCCGCGGAAAAAGCGTATTCCGCGGAAACTGGACCTGCAAAGACGAAAGCAACTGAAGGGCCCGCTGCTTATCTTTTTCTCTCACGTAGGCGATCGCCAGCAGAATTCGGGCAAATGGCGCCAGATAATGTCCGCGCTCAGCAGTCCGCTGTAAGTCCGCGATGCCGCCCCGCTTATCCGCAGGCAGCCCTCCCATCTTCATCAGCCAGCGCACCGGAGGAGACAGGCTGCCAATGATGTACTTGCTGAAACCCGTAGCCAGCTGCGCGTCGTAACAATTCGAACAAACCGCCAGCAGTTGCTGCGCCCAGGCCGAAGCTTCCTTGGCATGATGCAAGGAGGCCAGATTGCGTTTTTCAATCAGCGCCGCATAGTCGGCTTGTAATCCGGAGGAGAGGGTCAAGGCAAACAACGCATCCTGATCTTCACG
>Ga0209330_1000621_pt1 | contig 13557 bp, 13 predicted proteins | sample JacPinW_OM2H0_O3_FD_187969 | JGI IMG/M metagenome (GOLD analysis project Ga0209330, IMG submission 187969) | Forest soil microbial communities from Algoma, Ontario, Canada - Jack Pine, Ontario site 1_JW_OM2H0_O3 (SPAdes) (version 2) | ecosystem: Environmental > Terrestrial > Soil > Boreal...
TTTGTCGGGCGGAAAGCTGATCGCGCAGTATTCCCACAACGCGGCTTCGGAACTGAGAGTTTTTGAAGCGGACGGCAAGCCCGCTGGAGCGATCGCGCTGCCGGCATTGGGCGATGTGACCGGAATTACAGGCAGGTGGAAGAATCCCGAAGCGTTTCTGTCATTCCAATCTTTCGCCATCCCGCCGACGATTTATCGCTTCGACGTTTCGCAGCGTACGCCGAAGGTTTGGGCCAAGCCGGATGTTCCGGTCGATGCCAGTCAGTTCGAAGTGAAACAGGTTTGGTATACATCGAAAGATAAAACGCGCGTGCCGATGTTTCTTTTCTACAAGAAGGGATTGAAACTCGACGGATCGAATCCTACGCTGATGACCGCATATGGCGGGTTTGATGTGACCGAGACGCCCGCGTTTCGAGACGATGCAATCGTTTGGGCGGAGCACGGAGGAGTGTTCGCGCTGCCCAATCTTCGCGGTGGCGGAGAATTCGGTGAGGATTGGCACCATGCGGGAATGCTCGAGAAAAAGCAAAACGTCTTTGACGATTTCTTCGCGGCAGGGGAATGGCTGATTGCGAATCACTATACGCGGTCTGAGCGGCTGGCGATCACCGGCCGCAGTAATGGCGGCCTGTTGATGGGTGCAGCGATGACGCAGCGGCCGGATTTGTTTGGCGCGATCGTGTGCGGTTATCCGCTGCTCGATATGGTTCGGTATCAGAAATTTTTGGTGGCACGATTTTGGGTGACGGAATACGGATCGTCCGATAATCCGCAGCAGTTCCCCTTCATTTACGCCTATTCGCCGTATCATCACGTGGTGAAAGGCACGAAATATCCGGCTGTGCTGTTTCTCACCGGCGACAGCGATACGCGTGTAGCTCCCTTGCACGCCCGAAAAATGACCGCGGAAATGCAGGCTGCGCAGAGCGGAGACAAGCCGATCCTGCTGATGTACGACACCAAACTGGGCCACAGCGAAGGCCGGCCGGTGAGCAAGATCATCGAGGAAGACACGGACGTGTTGCAGTTTTTGTTCGCGGAAGTCGGAGTAAAGAGCTTCTGAATGACACGCACACAGCTTTTGCTCCAGGCAGATTCCGATCTGAATAGTAGTCAAGTGCGTTTCGCCAAAATTGGAACACGAAGATAGAGGGGGAATGATGCGCAGAACGATGTCGATGGCGGGAATCGCGGTGGCAGCCGTGATGTTGCTGGCCAGTCCGCGGGTGCAAGCACAGGCGAAAGCGGGTCCAATTCGGCTGATCGTCGACGCTTCAGATGCGCCGCAAAAGATTCTGCACGTGAAGATGGCAATTCCGGTCACGCCTGGCGCTTTGACGCTCTATTACCCGGAATGGATTCCGGGCGAGCACATGCCCGATGGCCCGATCATCGAAGTTGCCGGGATGAAATTCAGCGGCGGAGGGAAAACAATCCCGTGGCGCCGCGACCTGGTGGAAATGTTTTCCTTACATCTCGACATTCCGTCCGAAGTGACTATGCTGAACGCGGAGTTTGATTTTCTGCTTTCTGCTCCGGCGGGCGGATTTTCAGCGGGCGCGTCGGCGACAAATTCCCTGGACGTTCTAAGCTGGAATCAAGTTTTGCTTTACCCCAAGGGATTCAACATACATGACATCCTGTTCGAGCCAAGTTTGAAGCTTCCGTCTGGCTGGAAATACGGGACGGCTCTTCCCGGCGGCAAGCAGAATGGAGACATGATCGATTTCTCGCCGGTAGCGCTCAACACGCTGGTGGACTCGCCGGTACTCGCGGGACGCTACTTCCGTGAAATCCAGCTAACGCCGGGGCAAAATCCGCCGCATTTCATGGACATCGCCGCTGACAGCGAAGCGGCGCTGGCGATGACACCGGAGACCGAGATGCATTTCCACCAGCTCGTCGCCGAGGCAGCCGCGCTTTTCGGCTCGCGGCATTATCGCGATTATCATTTCCTGCTTACGCTAAGCGACGACGTTGCTCATTTCGGCCTGGAGCACCACGAGTCGAGCGACGATCGCACTGCGGAACGCAGCTTGATCGACGAAACAGAGCTTCTCGCGTTCGCGGGACTTCTACCGCACGAATACGTGCATTCCTGGAACGGAAAATACCGCCGCCCGGAAGGTTTGGTTACTCCGGATTATCAAGTGCCGATGAAGGATGATCTGCTATGGGTTTATGAGGGGCTGACCGAATATCTCGGCAGCTTGGTGCTCACCGCGCGAAGCGGATTGTTGACACAGGAGCAGTCCATGGACGAGCTCGGCGGGCTAGTCGCTTTATATCAGCATCGTCCGGGACGCGACTGGCGTCCGCTTCAGGATACTGCCGACGCTGCGCCGTTTCTTTACAACGCGACCGAGGATTGGTCAAACTGGAGACGCGGCACCGATTTTTACGAGGAAGGCGAACTTCTGTGGCTTGACGTGGATGCCACGCTGCGCGGACTCACAAAAAATAAGAAATCGATGAACGATTTTTGCCTGGTCTTTCATGGCGGTCCCAGCGGCACGCCCGCGCTGAAGCCGTACACGTTTGACGATGTGGTCGCCACGCTGAATGGCCTGGCGCCGTACGATTGGACGGGATTTCTGCGCGCGCGGCTGGACGGGACTTCGACGAAAACTCCGATCGAAGCCATTGAGAACAGCGGATGGAAACTTGTGTACAGCGAAGAGCCAAACGGCATGGAGGAACTTGAGAACGCGATAGGCAAGCGGTCGAATATGACCCTGACAATTGGCGCGGTCGTATCCGACGACGGAATGGTGGAGGATGTAATCCACGGAGGGCCAGCCTATAACGCCGGAATCGGGCCGGGCATGAAGATCATCGCCGTCGCGGGCAAGCAATATTCTCCGGAGGAAATGAAGCGCGCGATTGAGGGATCGAAATCGTCCACCACGCCGATACAGCTTATCGTGGCGAACGGCGCGCAATTTCAGACTCGGTCGGTGGATTACCACGGCGGACTTCGCAGTCCTCACCTGGTACGCGACAGCAGCAGGCCGGATTACTTGAGCGAAATTCTAAAGCCGATGACGCCGGTGGCAGGAGCAACGCAAAGTGCGCAGTGAAGAATTCCGTTCGCGCACGAGTGGGCAAGTCGAAGCGGCACTTTCAAACTGCATTTCGGCGCCATATTTCGGATCACGTGGAGAAACTTCTGACGACCGTGCGGGTTAGGACAATAACGCTATGAAGGTTCATCCGTTCGTCGTGGTAGGCGTCCTGTTGATCGCCGCTGGTATTGCAGCGCTGATTCATCCCAATCTCAGCATGCCCTCCAAGAAGCGCGAGCTTCAGATCAGCGGCCAGAAAGTGATCATGGAGAACACGCGAATTGTCGAACTTCCTAGAGTTTTCAGCGTGCTTCTGATGATCGCGGGCGGCTCGTTGATTTTTCTGAGCACACGAAAAACCTGACGGCTAAATTGCAAATTTGCGTTTTCATTGACGAGTCTGGCGGCTCTACAGGAAAGACCAGCATTCGCCTGAAGTTCAACGAGATATCAAGCGGAGGAAAAGGTGAATATTAGCGCGCGCACGATCGGCAAGGCTCTGGCCGCATGGACAGTGGTTGCGACCATGGTTGGGTCAGCGCCGGTTTGGCTGCGAGCGCAAGAACAGCGCAAGCGCGCCATCACGTTTCAGGATTTGATCGCGATGCATCGCCTGAGCGAGCCACAAATTTCTCCCGACGGCAAATGGATCGCTTACGCGGTTGCGACGCCGGACCTGGAAGCGAACAGGAGCGTGCGCAATATCTGGATCGTAGCCACCGCCGGCGGCGAGCCTCGGCAATTGACGCGAGGCGGAAGCGACTCGCGGCCTCGTTGGTCGCCCGATGGCAAAAAGCTTGCGTTTCTTTCGGGTCGCGTGGAAAACAATCCGCAGGTTTATTGGATGAACCTCATCGGGGGTGAACCGACTCGGGTGACTTCCCTTTCCACCGGGGCCGACAATGAACTGTGGTCTCCCGACGGAAAAGCTCTCGCGTTTATTTCCAGCGTGTATCCCGATTGCAAAGATGACGCTTGCAACGCGCGGCGCGATACCGAAAAAGAAAAGAGCAAAGTGAAAGCGCGCATTTACGACAAGCTGCTGTACCGGCATTGGACGAGTTGGTCGGACGGCAGGCGCAGCCATCTTTTCATAGTGCTCGCGAGCGGCGGAACTCCGCGGGACTTGACGCCGGGAGCCGGCTATGACGTGCCTCCTTTCAACCTGGGCGCGCCGGAACCGATTGCTTTCTCGCCCGACAGCCACGAGCTTTGCTTCACCGCGAACACGGATAAAGACGAAGCTCTCAGTACCAACGGCGATCTTTTCATCGTGCCGGTTTCCGGCGCAGGCGAACCCAAACGGATCACTACGAATCCGGCCAATGATTGGGGACCGGTCTATTCACCCAATGGAATGTGGATCGCCTATCGCGCGCAAATGCAGCCGGGAGAAGAATCCGACCGCTGGCGGTTGATGTTTTACGGACGCAAGAGTGGAAAGCTAAGCAATATGACTGAAAATTTCGACAGCAGCGTGGAATCGTATGCGTTTTCTCCCGACAGCTCGACGATTTATTTCAACGCTGAGGACAAAGGTGAAATGCCGATCTATTCGATGCCGGTCGCGCTGGGAAGTTCACCGAAAGTACTCATCAGCGGGAATTTCAATCAGGAATTCGACGTCAGCGAGGATGGACGAGCGCTGGCGTTTTCGCGAACCAGCTTGACCATGCCGGCCGAAATTTTCGCGGCGAACTCGGATGGCGGGAATGTTCGGCAGCTCACGCATCAAAACGCAGCGCTGCTCTCGCAACTCGACCTTCCCAAGCCGGAGATGTACTGGTTTGAAGGCGCCGAAAAAACTCAAGTGGAAGGGATCGTTGTACGGCCGCCCCACTTTGACGCTTCGAAAAAATATCCGGCGCTGCTGCTGATTCATGGCGGGCCGCAGGGCGCTTGGACGGACGCGTGGGGCTATCGCTGGAACGAGCAAGTAATGGCGGCTCCAGGATACGTTGTGGTGGCGATCAACCCGCGCGGCTCAACGGGTTATGGTCAGAAATTCACGGCGGAAATCAGCCGCGATTGGGGCGGAAAAGCATACGAAGACTTGATGAAGGGCTTGGACGCAGCTATCGCGAAATACTCCTATATCGACGGCTCGCGAGTCGGCGCGGCGGGCGGCTCCTACGGCGGATACATGGTGGACTGGATTGCGACGCACACCGGGCGTTTCAAATGCTTGATCAGCCATGCAGGTCCCTACGACGCGGTCAGCATGGGCGCTACCGAGGAGCTTTGGTTCTCCGAGTGGGAGTTCGGTGGCACGCCGTGGGCGAATCCCGAGCTTTACAAAAAATGGTCGCCGAGCGAGTTTGCCGCCTCGCTGGGAAAATACAAAACGCCTACGCTCGTCGTTGGAGGCGAACTCGACTTTCGCGTGCCGTATACTCAGGACCTCGAATTCTTCGCAGCGCTTCAACGTCAGGGCGTGCCTTCGAAACTCCTGATTTTCCCGGATGAGGGTCACTGGGTTTTGAAGCCCCAAAACAGCGAGCTGTGGTACAAGACGTTTCTCGGCTGGCTGGCCGAATATCTGAAATGACAGGCGCCGGGACTGGTGCTCTCCTCTCCCCGCAGCCGCCAGATTTTCCTTACCCAATTTTGCGTACTTAACCGGATTGACCCGCACTGCGCTCAAGTAAAAACTTTCATATCATCTCTAACCCTCTTGGAGAGCTTGGGTGCGGATTCTGAGTTTGCGGCACTTCTGTGTTTTGCTCGGGCTGCTTGTGTTTGCGGCGGTAGCATCATCGTCATCCTCTGCTGAAACGTTGAAGGTCACCAGTTCGCCCGCGGGAGCAAACGTTGAGATCGACGGTGTGCTCATGGGGAAGACTCCTTACAAGATAGACTACCCTGGCGGCTACTTTCACAAACCTCACACAGTATTCGCGGCGCGCCTTGGACATCCGCTGGTCGTTCGCATTTACAAGGAAGGGTACGCGACGCAGGAAACCACAATCACCGACGGTCCGTTTGAGTGGGTGGATTTAAAAGGTCACAACCGCGGGCGATACTGGCTGGTGAAGGCGGAAGAAGTGCAGGCAACACTCAAACCGGTTTCGAAGACGTCGAGCGGAGAAACGGGAGCGGGGCCCCTTCCCGCGACGAAACAAAATTCAGGAAACGAATCGACGGTTGAGAAAAGTCTGGACGCTCGCGCGTTTTCCGCCGCAACCGCCGCCACGGATACCGGCGTTCTAACTTTCTCGTCGGAAACAGTTGGAGCGGAGATTTACATCGACGGGAAATTCGTGGGCGACACACCGGCGACAATTTCTCTCGCTATCGGTGTGCACCAGATAGCGATCAAAGCGAGCGGCAAGAAAGAATGGAAACGAGACATCGACGTGATGAAAGGCAGCCAGGTGACCTTGCATCCGGTGCTGGAGCCTTTGTCGTGAATCAATTCGCCAACCCGGTGTAGGCCCAGGCCTTACGCAAATAGTGATCCAGTTCCGGCACTCGCAAAATCTTCAGCAAGACTACCAGCAATAGAACTCCCGCCAGAGTCACAGTCACCAGCAGAAGCAGCGCGCCCCAAATTTTTTGCCAGGGCATTTTAGTTTCAAGAAAAAGCGTGAGCCGGTAACAGACAACTCCGGCAACGAGCGAAGCAGCCGTCATTTTCAGGAAGAAAACAACGAGGCTTCCCTCCTCCGAGTTTTTGGTGCGGCGATTCAGCAGGATGAAAAGAACCACAGTGTAAGCGATGATGCCGAGCGAGCTGGCGAATGCCAAACCGCGATATTGCATGTGATGCGCGAGCCACCAGTAAACGGGAATATTGAGCGCGGTCATCAAAGTCCCGACTATAGCCGGGGTGATAGTGTCGCGCGTGGCGTAGAACCCGCGAGCGAGAATGTATTGCGCGCCCCAGGCGAACATTCCAATCGAAAAATATGCGAGAGTCTGGCCCGTGGCGTAGAGATCCTGGCCGTGCATGCGCGTGTGCGAAAACACCAGGTTCACCACCGGAACGCTTTGTGCGATGGTTAGCGCGGAGATCGGAAGCAGCAGGAATATCAGTCCTTTGAACGTAGTATTCAGGACGCGATTCAGTTCGTCAAATTTTTTCTCCGAGTATAGTTGCGCGAGGAACGGGAAAGAGGCCACGCCAACTCCCTGGCCGACGAGCCCCAGGGGCACGCGCATCAGATTTTTCCCGTAGGTCAGCCAGGTAATCGACGCAGCTTGGAGGTAGGATCCAAAATAGCGAATGATCCAGTCATCCGCAAAGGAAACTGAAACGGCCAGCATAATGGGTACCGACAGCTTCAGAAAAAGCCAGAAGCCGGGATGCTTGACGTCGAAACTCGGGGAAAATCTCGCACCGGCACGCTGCGCGCCGTAAATCTGCAGAAGAAAATTCCCCGCAATGGCGCCCCCCAGCACACCGACTGCGAATCCGGTGATGCCGATGACCGGGGCAAGCAAAATGCCGCCGAGTATGATTCCGATGTTGTAAATCAAAGGCGCGAGCGAAGGGATGACGAATTGTCCTTTGGCGTATTGCACTGCACTCAAAATGCTTCCCTCGTAAAAACAAATTTGAGCGGGCAGCATCAAGCGAGTGAGGAAAACGACGCGAGCGCGTTCGGGCGGGCTGAATCCGGGAGCGATCCAATTCACGATGTGCGGAGCAAAAACTTCGCCAAGCAAGACGAGGCCTACGAGAACGAAGCCCATCACCGTGATCACGGTGGAAAAAACGCGCCAGCCCTCTTCTTCCCGTTTTTCCGCGGCGTATTTCGCAAACACTGGAATGAATGTGACGCTCAGGGAACCGCCGGCGATCAAATAATTCAGAAAGTCCGGGAGCGTGAACGCAGCGTTATACGCATCCGTCACCGCGTTCGAGCCCATCTGGTGCGCCAAGGTCCAATCGCGGAAAAATCCCAGGATGCGGCTGAGCAGGACGCTGGCCATCACGATGCCCGTGGCCACAGCGATGCGACGGTGCATGGTTCCAGAGTCGGAAGCGGTCGTCACGTCGCAATGGTAGATGGTTTGGAGCGTCGGGACTAGGACGTTAACGCGGAGTGTTTCCGATGCGGAAAGTTGGGCGCAGCGCGACGAGATATTCGCTGACTGAAATCCTAAGACATCGCAGGAGAGCGGCTACTCCAAATTTGCGTCGTGCTCCGCAAATGCCTCCATCCCTTCAGGAGCACGGATGGGCTCGCGGGCGGGAGTTCCGTCCGGAGCGGCGCGCAGGTATTGCACGGGCCATGGAACCGCAAAGCCGAGGTCGCTGGCAACTTGAAGCGGCCAATAAGGCTGGCGCAGGAATTCTCGAGCGAGTATCACGACGTCCGCATTTTCCTCCAGAAGAATTGTGTCAGCCTGACGCGCGGACGTGATCAAACCGACGGCGCCGGTCATGATTTTGGTTTCGTAACGAATTTCCTGGGCGAAGGGCACCTGGTATCCGGCCCGAACTGGAATGTTCGCTCCCGGTGCGATGCCTCCCGACGAACAGTCAATCAAGTCCACGCCGAGCGGCCCAATTTTTTTGGCCAACTCGACGGATTGATCTAGATCCCAGCCTCCTTCAATCCAATCCGTTGCCGAGATTCGAACGAAGAGCGGGTAACCATCGGGCCAGACGCCGCGAATTGCGGCAACCACTTCGCACAAAAGCCGGCAGCGATTTTCCAACGAACCGCCGTAGGAATCGGTGCGCTTGTTTGAGATGGGAGAGAGGAACTCGTGCAGCAGATAGCCGTGCGCCGAGTGAATTTCGATCACCTGAAAGCCCGCTTCCAGCGCGCGCTTGGCCGCGTTCGCAAATGATTTCACCACGCCCCGAATTCCATTTTCATCCAACGCAGTGGGCTTCGCGTACGCGTCGGAAAACGGGATGGCGCTGGGCGCGACTGGTTTCCATCCCCCTTTTGATTCCGGGACCGCTGCGTTACCTTCCCACGGACGAACCGTGCTGCCCTTCCGTCCGGCGTGCGCCAACTGGACTCCCGGGATGCTTCCCTGTTCGCGAAGGAACCGAGTGATTCGCGCGAGCTGCTCGATATGCTCGTCTTTATAAATCCCTAAATCCTGCGGACTGATACGGCCTTCGGGAGATACCGCGGCGGCCTCGGTGAAAACGAGAGACGCTCCTCCGACCGCTCGGCTCCCCAAATGTACGAGGTGCCAATCGGTCGCAAAGCCGTCAGTGCTCGAATACTGGCACATGGGAGACACAACAATTCGATTGCGCAGCGTCAGTTCGCGAATAGTCAGCTCGTCAAATAGCATGGATCTCCCCTTTCAGGCTTTTAGATCAAAAGCAGCATCTTGCGATAGCAATCAGTCGTTGCGGCGATGAGTCTTCATGTGTTTGTGATCCGCCACCGGGTCCAGCAAGCGAAAGATGTGCAGGCCTGCTTTCGAATCGAACCGATAGGCCAGAGTCGCGTCCGCCGCTTCTTGATTGCGCGCTAATTCCAGTTCGGGGTTGTCAACAATGATGTCGCCTTTATTGTTGATTCTCAGCTCCGTCCCAACTTGCAGAACAATTTTTGTTTCGCTTTTTTCTGGTGGCATTATTCCCTCCGTGGACGGCGAAGACTCGCACAGTGCATGGATTTTCGTCAGACCGGTGGTCGAAGCATTGGATGAGAAAACGAAGGGAAAGGTGCCGGTAAATTATTTAGACGGTCCGCCCGCGCCTTTTTCTTTTTTCTTATCTTTCTTTTCGGGTTTGGGATCCCAAGCGGGAGGATCGCTCGCGGGAAAAGACTCGCGCGAAGCCTCATCCACCGGATCGACTGCATTCGGTTCGGGAGGCTTCGACTCCGGCTTTCTCGGTTCGGGCGTTTTGTTCTTATCCATTTGCGATGCGTTGAATATGCCGAATTCGCGAAACTAGAACTTGATGACCAACCCCGCGGAGACTTTCGGGCTGTATTGGTAAGTGCTGAAGTAACGCGTCCCTACCATGTCTGCTTCCACGCGATAAGCAAACCGCCGATGACTTGTATTGATGTCTACGCCGCCCCCTAATTCAAATGCGGGTGCGTGCTGGGTCCCAAAAGCTGTTTGCGGAGTGAGATGAGAGTATCCGCCCATGGCATGCCCCCAAAGTTCCACCCCGCGCGGTCCCGACCATCTGAACCGCGGGCCTCCGGCTCCCAACAAAAGCCATCCGCCGGTGTTGAGCTCGTGTAAGTGCGTCGCGTTCAGCTCGCCATCTAACGCAATCCAGTCCTTAACGTAGTACACCAGGCTGTACATGAATCCATTCGCACTCACAGTAATCTTGGGCACTTCGAAAAAGCGCACGTATTCGTACCCCACGTAGGCCTGCCAGTGATAGTTTTCGTAAACGCTCTGGACGTACTGCGGCGGATCCGCGTTTACGGCTGTCAGTGCCGCGGGCGTGGCCGTTATTCCTGCTGGAGTGGCAGGAAGAGCCGGCAAGCTGAAGGAATTCTCAGACGGCACCAGGGAGACTTGCGAGAAGGCACCCCCCGCATTTGCGACATTCACTTGAGCGCCCGCATTTATAGCGATAAATAGGATGGACCCAATTAGAAGTGCAGCGTGTCGCATCGCCTAACCCCCTCATACCGCCCAAGACCCCAAACCTTGCACCCTTAATTTGACCGAGAAGGGGTAGCTGTGTCTAGCCTAAATTCAGTGGATTTGCGAATCTGGCGCGCAGGTTTGCCGGAACTATGCTCCTGGAGCCCTCCAGCGCGGCAGGTAGTCCGCCCGCCGGAAGTTATGATATCGGTCTAACTCTGATAATTTGGCGTGAAACTCCGCTGCGGTAGCGCGCATCTCGTTTTTCGCACCAAAACAAGCTCTGCCTACTCCGACAAGCCCGCCATCAATGGTAGTGCGGGCGCGCGAGAATGGAGCTAGACTCACTCTGCTTTTTTGGCGCGCCGCAGATTGGAGAATGCAAGCTGAACACAAAGACGTTCTTTTTCGTTGGTTTCATTTTATGCGCGAGCGGAGTGATTTCCCCGCCGGTGGCCCTCGCTCTCGGATTACTCTTCGGATTATCCTTCGCCCATCCTTATCAGGCCGATAGCCGCAACCTTTCCAGATTTCTGCTGCAGGCTTCCGTCGTCGGCTTGGGCTTCGGAATGAATTTGCACGAAGTGCTGCGCGTCGGCCGCAGCGGCTTTCTCTACACCGCCGCCGGCATTTCTTTCGCGCTGATTTGCGGGCTTCTTGTGGGGCGACTGTTGCTCGTGAACAAAACCGCGTCGATCCTGATCTCCGTGGGCACAGCGATCTGCGGTGGCAGCGCGATCGCCGCGGTCGCTCCGATCATCGAAGCCAGCGACGAAGAAATGGCGATTTCGCTGGGAACCGTTTTTATTTTGAACTCCATCGCGCTCCTGATTTTTCCTCCGCTTGGCTGGCTCCTGCATTTGACGCAAACGCAATTTGGATTGTGGGCGGCCCTGGCGATTCACGACACAAGCTCGGTGGTCGGTGCAGCGGCGCGTTACGGTCCGGTTGCGCTGGTCGTCGGTACCACGGTGAAGCTCACGCGCGCGCTGTGGATTGTCCCGATAGCCTTAGGCGCGGCAATTCTAAAGCGATCGAAGAGCCGCATTCGATGGCCTTGGTTCATTCTGTTTTTCTGTCTGGCTGCTGTGGCAAGCACCTACCTTCCCACCTTCGCGAATTTCTGGCACGTGTTGAGTAATCTGGGAAGAGTGGGCCTAACTGCGACGCTCTATTTAATTGGTACGGGAATCTCGCGCGGGACTTTGCGGCAGGTGGGAGTGCGCCCGTTATTACAGGGCGTAATTCTATGGATGCTCGTCGGCGTCACATCGCTGTGGCTGATTTTCGCAGGCTGGATTTCGTTGTGACCGCGAATGCTCGTCCGGATGATGTGGCGCTACTCCGCGAGAGCTGTTCGTGATAACCGGCTAGCTCTTTTTTTCTTTCTGCTCTTTGAAATACATCGCGGATTGTTCGTGAGCTTCCTGGGAATACTGCCAGGCCTTTGCGGCGTGTTCCATGGCCTGTCTGGAGTGCTCGTGCCCGGAAAGGTGCTCTCCCTTGCCGTGTTGCGCCGCTGCTGCTCGGTGCGCGTGCGCGGCCATCTCGTGAAATTCAGCCGCTCTTTGATGCGAATCGTAGTTCATATTTGCTCCTCAGTTGCGTCCTAAACGTTAGCGCGCCGCGCGTACGATGTCCACCCAACTCTGCAATGCCTCGGCAATAGCTTCCGCAAACCCAGGAGTTACCGTTGCTTCGTGTAAAATGCCCAATGATGAAATTCAAACTGAGAGCGAGGTTGGATGCCAGACCAGAAATTCCGAACGATTGAGCCGAAGATCCTCTACTTTGGAACGCCGGTGGCATTAATTAGTTCGCTGAACGAAGACAGCACCACCAATCTTGCGCCGATGTCTTCGTTCTGGGCGCTGGGCTGGACGCTCGTGCTCGGCTTATTGGATGAAACGAAGACGGCGGAGAATCTAGCGCGACATCCCGAATGCGTGGTCAACCTCCCTGCGCCGGACATGTGGCGGGAAGTCGAGAAGCTGGCGCCGCTCACCGGCAAGAACCCTGTTCCACAAATTAAGGCCAAGCAGTTTCGCTTCGAGAAAGACAAGTTCGGGGTAGCTGGTCTGACGCCGCTCGCCAGTGAGATCGTCCAGCCGGCACGGGCCGAGGAATGCCCGGTGCACATGGAAGCGCGTGTTACCAAGCTCCACCGGATGGGCGGCGAAAAACTGCAACAACTCGGCGGGGGTCTGGCGGCTGAGGTGGAAATTATCCGCGTGCATGTGGCTTCCGAACTGGTTGTCGGTGAAAGCTACATTGATCCGACAAAATGGTCTCCGCTAATTTACAATTTTCGGCATTACTTCCGCTTGGCCGACAAAGAGCTGGGGAAGACATTTCGCGCGGAGAAATAATGCGAATTCAGCATCCGCTTCTTCGCGCGTACATCTAACAGCCCGGAGCTACCCACACATGACGAATCAAGACCATGACTTGTCCAAACGTCCGGAAGTTGCCGGCATGAACGGCAAGGAACTGCTACAAGCGATGATCGACGGCCGCATCCCGGGGCCGGCGATTGCAAAGACATTGTCGTTCCGGCTCGTCGAGGTCGGCGATGGCTTCGCCGTGTTTGAAGGCGAACCCGGCCCGCACGTACTTAATCCAACTGGCACGGTTCACGGCGGTTGGGCGCTCACATTGATCGATAGCGCAACCGGTTGCGCTGCCCACACGTTGCTGCCGGCGGGCTCTCGCTACGCCACCATCGAGACCAAAGGAAACCTCTCGCGGCCGATCACACTGGACACCGGCCTCGTTCGCGCCGAAGGGCGGGTCGTATCTCAGGGCCGCCAAATCATCTCCACCGAAGCAAAACTGCTCTCGCAGGATGGCCGCGTGCTAGCCCATGGCACTTCGACGATCATGGTCCTCACTCCCAGGCCCGCTTGAGCTCCCCCTCTGGCCCAGGGATGATAATAGCTTCTTCAGCGGCCCACGC
>Ga0209330_1000623_pt1 | contig 13548 bp, 8 predicted proteins | sample JacPinW_OM2H0_O3_FD_187969 | JGI IMG/M metagenome (GOLD analysis project Ga0209330, IMG submission 187969) | Forest soil microbial communities from Algoma, Ontario, Canada - Jack Pine, Ontario site 1_JW_OM2H0_O3 (SPAdes) (version 2) | ecosystem: Environmental > Terrestrial > Soil > Boreal...
GACCGACGGGAATGATCGCATGTGTTTGAGCACTGCAGCTCCGGTCGTAGATCCGCGCAGGCCCAAGTCAAGGAGGACAAGATCAGGGCGCTCCTTTTGAGCCAAAACCAGTGCAGAAGAGCCGTCTCCCGTGCTCAAGGTCTCGTAGCGATTGGCTCGCAGATGTAGGCCCAGCGCCTGGCCGCGTCGTCGTCTACGATCATAATCTTCGATCGCCGTTTCGGCAGCGCTGCCCTTATTCTCTCCCCTGCCATCAGATCCATTTCCTTCGTCTCCTCGTAGGTAACAGGCCGCTGGCGTGTTGAGTCGTTGTACGGTTGTACGAACGACTGCAATAGTCGTTCCGCCGCTGCTAACCGCGGAAGCAACCAGAACAATGCGATTCCGATCTGTTTCACCTTGCAGCTAACCGTTAGTCGGAGGGCGAGAAAAACTTTGCAGTTTCATTCCGGGGGAGTTGCTCAATTCTCGGTACTTTTGAGCATTACCGAAGTTTCCGATCTACCTTCCAAATCTCTGTTACTTAATCGGTTAAGTGCTTATCCTTGAGCATGGCCGCCGCACGCGTATGCGGCAGCGATGGCGGGGTGGTCCCCACTCAAATGTCTGCCAGCACCAATTCGTGGAGAGGACTGCCGGCTGGGGCCCAGGTCTTGGTCGGCTTGGTGATTGCTGCTGGCACAGCGTGTCTGCTGCAGGCTGCCATTCATCAGAGCAGCAAAAACATCGCGGAATTCATCTGTTATCTGGGCATCGCAATTTTAGCCTCGCGATTGCGGGTGACTCTGCCGGGCATCACGGGAACTCTCTCCGTCAGCTTCCTATTCATCCTGGTGGGGATAGCGGAACTCGGCTATGCCGAAGCGATGACGCTGGGGGCTGTAGCTATGATAGCTCAGAGCTTGTACCCGGCTCGGCCTACTGCCATTCAGCTAACGTTCAATGTCTGCGCGGGTTCTCTTTCCACAGCGCTCGGCTATTTCGTCTACCATAATCCGTTTTGCAATGAACTTATCTCCAACCGTCCGCTGCTTTTGTGCCTAACAGCCACGGTCTATTTCATTGTCAATGCGGGAAGCATTGCCACAGTGATTTCGCTCAGCGAAGGCAAGCCGCTCCGGGACATTTTGGTGGACTGCTACTTCTGGTCTTTCCCCTACTATCTGGTGGGCGCCGGAATTGCGGGGGCGATTTCCTGGTTCAATCATGCCTTTAACTGGGAAACTTCGCTGCTATTCGTTCCCGCCATTTATCTGATCTACCGTTCGTACCGTCTATATCTCGGAAAGCTGGAAGATGAAAAACGGCATGTCGAAGAAATGGCAAATCTGCATCTTCGAACCATTGAAGCCTTGGCCTTGGCCATTGAAGCCAAGGATCAGACTACGCACGATCACCTGCAGAGGGTGCGTATATATGCCATCGAGGTTGCCAAAGAACTGGGCATGAAGGGGGCGGAGTTGGAGGCCCTGCACGCGGCCGCGCTGCTGCATGACATTGGCAAGCTGGCCGTGCCCGAACATATCATTTCGAAACCTGGCCGGCTGACTCCGGAAGAGTTCGAGAAGATGAAGATTCATACCGTGGTGGGAGCGGAGATTCTCGAACGCGTTCGATTTCCTTACCCAGTGGTGCCGATCGTGCGTGCGCACCACGAAAAGTGGGACGGATCGGGTTATCCCTACGGACTGAAAAATATCGAAATCCCCATCGGTGCGCGAATTCTTTCGGCTGTCGATTTTCTGGATGCCCTGGCGTCGGACCGGCAGTACCGCCGCGCGATGCCGTTGGATGAAGTGATGCAACGACTCGCGGCGGAATCCGGCAAATCATTTGATCCGAAAGTCGTGGAGGTCCTGAAGAGGCGTTACAAATCGCTCGAGAATCTGGCGCTGAAGAAATCAGCGGAAGATGGCATCCCGGTGCACTCCGGAGAGATGAAGATTACGCGCGGACCGGCGCCAGCCGCAGGATTCGAAAGCGCCGGTGTGTCGGACACGCCGGGACGGGAAGCGAATTTTCTCTCGTCGATCGCGGCGGCGCGCCAGGAAGCTCAGTCCCTGTTTGAGTTGAGTCAGGATCTCGGAGCGTCGCTAAGCCTCGGCGAAACTCTGTCCGTCTTTTCGGTGAAGCTCAAGCCGATGGTACCCTACGACGCCATTGCCATCTATATCCGGCGCGGTGATGAATTGATCCCGGAATATGTAAATGGCGACAACTACCGTCTTTTTGCTTCCTTGCGGATACCGATGGGCGATGGCCTGTCCGGCTGGGTCGCGCAGAATAAGAAACCGATTGTGAACGGAAATCCTTCCGTTGAGCCAGGCTACTTAAACGATCCCGACAAGTTCAGCACGCTGCGTTCGGCTCTGGCGTTGCCGCTTGAGGGCGTGAGTGGCGTAATCGGTGTTCTGGCCTTATACCGCGCCGAACGCGATGCGTTCACTTCCGATCATTTGCGGATTCTGCTCGCGGTGACCGGGAAAATGGCTTTAGCCATTGAGAACGCCGTCAAATATCAGCAGGCGGAAAGTTCAGCCACCACCGACTACCTGACCGGCCTGCCCAACGCCCGGTCGCTGTTTCTGCAACTGGATCGCGAATTGGCGCGTTGCAAGCGGGACAATGTCTCCCTCACTTTGATGGTCTGTGACATGAACGGGTTCAAGAAGATCAATGACCGTTTCGGACATTTAGAGGGAAATCGAGTCCTGCGTTTGTTTGCCCAGGCGCTGAAAGACAGTTGCCGCGAGTACGACTACGTTGCCCGCATGGGCGGAGATGAGTTTGTGGTGATCGCTCCCGGGCTTCCGGCTGACGCAGCCACCAAGAAGATAGAGCAGATTCGACCCTTGGCGCGTCAGGCTGGATTTGATGTTTGCGGAGAAGACATTCTCTCCCTAAGTGTGGGAGTCGCGGTGTCTCCGGTTGATGGCAATGACGCCGAACAGTTGCTCACTGAAGCGGACCGCCGCATGTATCTGGAGAAACAAAAGCAACCCACCACGAAGGATCAGCGGCTGCACACGCGGATGAAATGCCGGCTCACGATCGAGTTGCATCCCCAGGGAAGTGCGGCACCCATCTTCGGCAATCTGATCGACATCAGCTTGGGCGGCTGCTACGTCGAAACCGCAGCCATCCTCACTCCCAGCTCTAACGTCAAAGTGGTCTTTTCCATGGACAAGGTTGATTTGAGCGCGGAAGGCAGCGTCGCCAGAATGCATCCGGGATCGGGAATTGCGATTCAGTTCAAGGAAATGAGTCGCGACTCGCGCGAACAAATGTACCGCATCCTGGAATTCGTTCAGAGCACGACCACCCTGTACAACGACCGCTACCTGCAGAATCTTTTCAACCGCTGATGGTTGAAGGGATGAGAATTAAGAGGCGTTCGCTTCCACTCCCGCACTCCCGCACCTTCCCGCACCTGCGGCTTGAAGCTCGCGTTCGCCGCCCGTACACTTAAGGAATGCACGCCCACGTCCACGGCGCGGGTAGTCCCAAGCGAGTGCTCAAGATCTCGCTGGCGGTGACTCTCGCATACATAGTGTTGCTGGTGGTGGCCGGCATTCGCGCCCATTCGCTGGCACTCCTGTCAGAAGCGGGCCACAATCTTTCCGACTTTTTAGCGCTGCTGCTGTCGCTGGTTGCGGTCTATTTGCAGTCGCGTCCAGCGAGCTCTACCAAGACTTATGGGTATCATCGCGCCGGAGTTCTGGCCGCGCTGGTCAATGCAGTCTCGCTGGTCGCGGTTTCGTTCTTCATCTTTTACGAGGCATTCCGCCGCTTGCAGCATCCTGAGCACGTGCAAGCCGCCATCATGATGTGGGTGGCGGCCGCTGGCGTCGTGATGAACGGGGTGATCGCCCTGCTGCTTTACCGCTCCGGAGGCGACGTCAATATCCGTAGCGCACTGCTGCATGAAGTGGGCGATACGCTCTCTACTGCCACCGTGATTGCCGGAGGCTGGGCAATTCTGATCACCGGCGATTCCTGGATTGACTCGGCGCTGTCCTGCGGAATCGGCGCTCTGATTCTCTGGTCAGGCTTCGGCATCGTACGTGAGACGTTGAATATTTTGCTCGAAGGCACACCCCGCGGAGTACAGCTCGAATCGGTCGAAATCGCCATCCGCTCCATCGACGGCGTCAACGACGTGCACGATCTCCATTGCTGGAGCATCGGCTCGGAGACTCGCGCACTCTCCTGCCACATCTCAATCGCAGATATTCCACCCTCAGTCAGCGAGCGCATCCTGCGCGACGTGAAAGACCGCCTGCACCACAGTTTCCACATCGACCATACGACGATCCAGTTCGAGCACGTGGAGTGCGAAGTGGCGCATGGCTGCGTGATTCCGGTGGGGGAAAGCGAAGAGCATCACCACCACAGTCACTGAGCTAACTCTAACGCTTCGGTTACGGCCATTCTTGGGCACCGTGAAGAAGTCGAACTATCTCCACTGCGTCTTCGCGGATAAGATAGATCGCAAGATACGGTAACCTGGTAAACATAAGCTCGCGTGTGTCGGGTTTTCGACCTGTTCTTCCCTGTTCTTCCCTGTTCTGGGAACTTTGCCAGCCGCGGTCGGCGGCTGTAAGTCCTTTTTCCACCTCGCGCAGTAACCGTTCGTCATAGTTCACCCGGCGCTCAACGGCTTCCACTACAAGGACTTCGCTGGCGCGGCCCTGGTGTGCGGCCAAGCGGATTAGCTTTGCCTGCAAATCGGGATTAAGGCGGACCGACGCAACTGTTCATCTCCGGAGGCCTAAGCTGTTCAGGCCTGCCCGTCGGATTCACTGCTTCTGGTTTTCGTAGATCTCCCGCACCCGTTCAATCGTATCGGCCTCCTCCGCCGTCTTATCTGGCCTGAGCCGCACGATCCGCGGGAAGCGCAACGCGTAGCCGCTGTCGTGGCGATCGGACCGCATCATGTTGTTGAAAGCCACTTCCAGCACGATCTTCGGTTCGACCGTGCGCCGAAAGCCCTGATCTTCAACAGTGTGTTCGAGAAACCACTTCGTCATCTCAGCTATCTCGGCGTCGGTCATTCCGGAATATGCTTTGCCGATATTCACCAGCCGGTCTCGATTCGTATCCCACACGGCAAAGGTGTAGTCGCTCAGCACGGCTATCCGCTTGCCGTGTCCGAACTCGACGGCGGTCACGACGACGTCGAGCGTAGCCAGTTCGCGCTTCATCTTCAGCCACGACTTCCCGCGTTTGCCGGGAGCATAAGGTGAGCGAAGGTCCTTGATCATCAATCCTTCGTTGCCCCGAGCCCGCGCAGCCACGAAAAGCTCTTCCAGTTCTGCAGGTGCACCCACGAGAAAAACCGGGGCGCGAATGATACTGGCTGCCGAAATTTCTCCCTCGTCGTCGAACGTCAACTTACCTTGTGTTCCGATTTTCCTCTGTGACTCTGTGACTCGGTGGTGCATGACTTTTCTTCCGCCAGCCAGCAGCGCATCCAGAATCAGCGCCCGCTCCCGCAAGGGACGATGAATGAGTAACTCACCGCCTGCGTATAGAACATCGAACACGAGGTAGGCGACAGGAATTTCCCGCAACATTTTCTCATTCACTTTCTTTCGCCCCAGCCGCTGCTGCAAAATCGAGAAAGGACGAGCCCGGCCGAGTTCCGCAGCTTTCATCTCTCCCGCCTCCGAGGGCGATCCGTCCACCACTTCCTGGGTCTGGGCAAGGTTTTGTGGATATTCCCAAGCCACGATCTCGCCATCGAGAACCGCATCCTGCGGCAATCCCCAAAGCGCCCCGGGCAACTCCGGAAATGACGCGGTGATCTCGTCGCGCGTGCGCGAGAAAAACTTTACCTCGGCCTCCGAAACATGCGCCTGCGCGCGGATGCCATCATATTTATCTTCAACCGCAGCCTCAGTGAAGTAACTCAGTCCCTCCGCGGGCGACTCGATCGGACTGGCCAGCATGAATCCCAGAGGATGAAACAAGCGCATCTTTGCTTCCGCAAGCTGACCTGAGACCGCCGACCTCAGCGTCTCTCCAATGTCGCCGAGTAACATGTTGGCTCGCTGCACCTCCGCGAAGGTGGCATCGTAAGCCTTCGCTATTGCCTCCTCGACCAGACTTTCTTTCAGTCCAATCCGCAGATCGCCGGTCATAATTTTTGCGATGTATTTGGCTTCGAGCGGTCTGGCTCGCTCGAGCAGATCCCGAACCAGCGCAGCCTTCGCTGCAGTTCCGCGAGCCGCTGCGATCTGCCGGAATGCGTCGTCAACCTGCAGAATAGTCAGCCCCTGTCCAGAGCGCTCCGCCAGCATTTCTCCGGCAACCGCTCCCAGATCCCCATACTTGCGGTAGGCTGCCGTGAGCGCTGCTTCGTCCTTTCCGGAAAGCTCTGCAACCACGCGCCACAAGATGGAGCCGCCGATCTGCAAGGTTGTCTCCTCCCACGCCGCAAATGCGCTGCCCGAAAGAAACACTGCCGACACGGCGGACTCGTCGATCGTGCGGGATTTCAGGTATTCAGCCACAATGGCCGTCTTCTGCAACTTCTTGGTGGTGGCTGCGATGGCATCGCAAGTCTGCGCGAATCTGAGCATGTCATCCCAGAGAATAGACGAAAGACCGTCCCGCGCAATGGCATTTGCCGCCTGTGGTAACCTATTGTTTGGCGCTTTCTGCCGTCTGGGGCATCTAATTACCGTGCGTTCCTTGCGAAATCTAGTGCGTTTCCTGGTGGCGGTGCAGCTTCTACCCGCCCTGGAAAGCGGCGAAGAAACTTTGGTCGGCGGACAAGCTGTGCTTGAGGGCGTGATGATGCGTTCTCCGCACGCCTGGGCCATCGCCTGCCGCAAACCTTCGGGCGAAGTGGTTACCCTGAGCCAGCCCCTGGAGCGCCCCTCGGAGAAACACAAGTGGATGGCCTGGCCGATTGTGCGCGGAGTGATGACGCTGGGTTATGCCATGTCGCTAGGCTACCGCGCCCTGCGCTTCTCGGCCAATGTAGCCCTCGAAGATGTGATGCAAAATCAAACACATGTGGAGACAGCCGCCTCGGCTGTCTCGCCCAAGCCAAGCGAGGCGGAACCTATCACGGGGGAACCTTTTCGGTCGCAGACCCGGGAAAAAGCAGCCTCTATCAGCGGATGGCTGGCCACGGGCAATATCATCCTTTCCCTGGCATTCTTCATCTTCATGTACAAATATTTGCCGCTGCTGGCGGCCACGGAGCTGAAAAAAGCGAATCCCGCTCTCGGTGGGCAGATCGCGTTCAACCTCGTCGATGGCGCCGTGCGCTTGATTTTATTTCTGCTATTCATCTGGGGAGTTTCGCTGTTCCCGGACATCCGACGGGTCTACCAGTATCACGGCGCCGAGCACAAAACTGTATTCGCCTTCGAGAATGGCGATCCGCTCGATACTGCCGCAGTGCAGAAGTACTCGACCTTCCATCCCCGCTGCGGCACCAGCTTTCTGATGACCGTGATGCTGATCTCGATCGGCTTTTACATGTTGATTCCTTTCACGACGTTCTGGGCGCGCTTTGCGTCGCGCATCGTTCTGCTGCCGGTAATAGCCGGCGTCTCGTATGAAATCATTCGCTTCGCCGCAAAGCATCGCGGTTCTCTCTTTGCGCTGATGACCGCTCCCGGCTTGTGGCTGCAGCGCATCACAACCCAGCCTCCGTCTGACGAGCAGGCGCAGTGCGCGATTGTCGCTCTCGATCATGCCATGGCTCTGGAAAAAGAAAACGGTGGCGAACTGGTAATCGCCTAGCGGCGCCGCCGCGAATATCTCCTCTCCCCACCCCTCATCTACAATGCCGTACAGACGGAGACGGAGGCGGCTGCGTCTAACCGTTCACCCGGTCAGCAAGAGCGGGATTTAGCCAGCTTCCATCTTAAGAAAGCGTCCCATGTTTGAACGTCTTGATCAAATCGAAGCCCGATACGAAGAACTGACCAGCGCTCTGGCCTCGCCGGATATCGTTAACGATTCGGCGAAGTATCAGAAGACCGCCAAGGCACACAGTGAAATCGCGCCCACCGTCGATAAGTATCGCGAATATAAGGACCTCATCCGAGGAATAGCGGAGAGTAAAGCGATGCTCGCCGAGGAAAAAGATCCCGAGATGCGCGCCTACGCTCAGGAAGAACTTAGCAAACTCGAGCCGCGAGTCAGTGCCATCGAAGAAGACTTGAAAGTCCTGTTGCTGCCCAAAGATCCCAACGACGAGAAAAATATCATCCTGGAAATTCGAGCCGGCACGGGCGGAGATGAAGCCACGCTCTTCGCCGCGGAAATCTTCCGAATGTACACCCGCTTCGCCGAAATGCAACGCTGGAAGGTTGAAATCCTCTCTTCCTCAGAATCCTCGGCGGGAGGATTGAAGGAAGTCATCGCCATCATCGAAGGCCATCGGGTTTTTTCTCAGCTGAAATATGAAAGCGGAGTACATCGCGTTCAGCGCGTTCCCGCCACCGAGCAGCAGGGACGCGTCCATACTTCGGCCGTCACAGTCGCCGTGCTGCCCGAGGCCGAGGATGTGGACATCAAGATCGAAGCCAAAGACCTGCGCATCGACACCTTCTGCTCCTCCGGTCCAGGCGGGCAGTCGGTGAATACGACTTATTCCGCGGTGCGCATCACGCACATTCCGACGAATACGGTGGTGAGCTGCCAGGATGAGAAGTCACAAATTAAGAACCGCGAGAAGGGGATGCGTGTGTTGCGCTCGCGGCTTTACGAAATCGAAATGGAAAAGCAGCAACAGGCGTTGGCCAAAGAGCGCAAGGCAATGGTGGGGTCCGGCGACCGCAGCGAGAAGATCCGCACATATAATTTTCCGCAGAACCGTCTTACCGACCATCGCATCGGATTCACCATCCACCAGTTGGAATCTGTGATGGATGGCAAACTGCAACCGCTCATCGAAGCGCTCACTACCCATTATCAGGCAGAGAAATTAAAACAGGAAACCGGCAGCGTCGTGTGAAGGCGGGTTCGTGACGCCTGCGCCGTGCCTCACTTAACAGGCGCTAAGCGAGCAACCCGAATCGACTTACTCCGCAACTAAACTGCACTATGTCAAACGGAAGATCTCATTCTCTTGCCGCACTGGCCGGCTTCGGTCTCGCCACCGCCGGCGCCGCCTGGTACGGGTCCCGCCAAAGCCGTCAGGCCAGTCGCGACAGGTCGCACAGCCATCTCAAGAAGCCCAGTTTCACTCCGCCCGATAAAGTTATGCCTATCGTGTGGACGTCACTCTACGCGATGATCGCGTGGTCAGGATGGCGGATCTGGAGCGCTGCCCCGTCGCGCGAACGCAAACGAGCGCTGCGACTGTGGATTTCGCAACTCAGCGCCAGCGCAAAATGGTCGAAACCGTTTTTTGGCGAACATCGCCCTGCACTCGCGCTTGCGGACGCGATTGCCCTTGAGGGAATGATCTTTTCCTACATTAAGGCAGCCCGGAAAGTCGATCGCCCCGCCGCCCATGCCTTCATTCCTTACGCCGCATGGGTCGCATTCGCCGCAGTGCTCAATTCGGAGATCGCCCGGCTTAATCCGCCTGGCGCGTAAGCAGTCCAACTCAAGAAGAAATATTTCGAACTCATTTGAATTCCGTCCTTTTTCCCATCCGGCACGCTCTGTGATGAAATGGATTTGTGCAACTGAAACAAGCCCTCAGTGAGGCAGTCTCGCTCCTTACTGCGAACAACGTTCCTTCTCCCCGCATGAATGCGGAGCTCCTGCTGATGTTTACTCTTGGCTGCGACCGCGCTTACCTCTACGCCCACCCGGAACGCCATCTGACTGCCGACGAACGAGATCGGTATGGAGCGGCGCTGTCTGAGCGAGCTGGTGGCCTACCCGCGCAATACATCACCGGGCATCAGGAATTCTGGGGTATGGATCTGATCGTCACGCCGGCCGTTCTGATCCCCCGTCCCGAAACCGAGCACGTAATCGAAACTGTTCTGGAACTCGCCAAAGCGCAGAATTCAGAAGGGCAAGAGTGTCCACCCCATACAGTGCGCATCGTTGATGTTGGGACTGGCTCCGGCTGCATTGCACTGGCGCTCGCCCAGGAATTGCCGCACGCCGAAATCCGCGCGGTGGACGTCTCCAGCGCGGCTCTCGAAATCGCACGGGTCAATGCCGCGCGGCATCAACTCGAAAAACGAATTCACTTTCAGGAAGCGGACCTGCTCGCAGGATGTGAAGATAATTTCTTCGACTTCATTGTCTCCAACCCACCCTACGTCGGAGAATCTGAGGAAGATGAAGTCCAACTCGAGGTCCGCAAGTTTGAGCCGCGGGGCGCCGTCTTCGCGGGCCCCAGCGGATTAGAGACTATCGCACGGCTGATCCCGCAAGCGCACGCCGCATTGCGGAGCCGGGGATGGCTGGTAACGGAGATCAGCGGGACGATAGTAAAAGGCGCCAAGAAGCTGTTGAGCGGATGGGAGGGGATGCGAATCGTCAATGATCTTCAAGGCATTCCACGGGTCATCGCAGCGCGAAAAATCTCTGCGGAAGCGTTTCTCTAGCGCGGCACGCTGGCGGGCTGAATCTCTTCCACGTCCACAATGTTGGTTGGATACTTGCCGGTGTAGCAAGCGGAGCAATACGATGTTTTCTCTCCCTCGCCGCACGCTTTCTTCAGTCCCTCCAGTGAGAGGTAGGCGAGCGAATCGACGCGAATGTAGTCACGAATCTCGCCGATGGATTTATTGGCGGCGATGAGCTGATCTTTTGAAGGCGTGTCGACGCCATAGTAGCAGGGCGAAATCGTCGGAGGACAGGAAATCCGCATGTGAACTTCTTTCGCTCCCGCGCTCCGGATCATGCGAACGATTTTTCGGCTGGTGGTGCCGCGCACGATCGAGTCGTCGATCAATACCACGCGCTTGCCTTCCAAAAGGGATTGCACTGGGTTCAGCTTGAGCTTGACGCCAAAGTCCCGCACGCTCTGGCTGGGTTCGATAAATGTGCGTCCCACGTAGTGATTGCGGATTAACCCGAAGCGGAATGGGATGCCGCTCTCCGCGGCGTAGCCCACGGCGGCGGTGACGCCCGAATCCGGTACAGGAACCACGAGATCGGCAACCACCGGGGCTTCGCGCGCCAGCTGTCTTCCCATCTCTTCGCGGCTGGTCTGCACTGCGCGGCCAAACACCCTGCTATCGGGACGGGAAAAATAGACGTGCTCAAAAATACAGCTGGACTGCGGGGCGGCGGTGGAATAAAAACGCGAGGTGATTCCTTCGGGGCCAACCACGATCAATTCTCCGGGCTTAACGTCGCGCTCGTAAGTGGCCCCGATAAGATCGAAGGCGCAAGTCTCCGATGCGAAAACGATGGTGTCGCGTTTCTGGCCCTCGAGCGCCGCAATGCGACCCATGGCCAGAGGCCGGAAGCCGCGCGGATCGCGCGCCGCGATGATGCGATCAGGACTCATGACCACCAGCGAAAACGCGCCCTCGACGCGCCGCAGCGCGTCGGCTATCGCTTCGGGCAGAGTATGCTCGCGCGATAGTGCGATCAGGTGGACGATCACTTCGGTATCGCTATTGGTTTGAAAAATCGAACCTTGGCGTTCCAAGCGGCCGCGCACTTCGGCGGCGTTCACCAGATTGCCGTTATGCGCTACTCCAATCGAACCTTTATTCGATTGCACCAGAATCGGTTGCGCGTTGAGCAAAGCCGAATCGCCGGCGGTCGAATAACGCGTGTGACCGATGGCCAGCGTGCCCCGGATTTTCGAGAGAACATCCTCAGTGAAAATGTCGGCGACCAGGCCCATTGCTTTGTGAACGCGCGAGGTGAGACCGTCGGAGGTGACAATGCCCGCGGACTCCTGCCCGCGATGCTGGAGAGCATGCAGTCCCAGGTAAGCGAGTTTCTCCGCTTCCGGATGAGCGAAGATCGCCACTACCCCGCACTCGTCGTGGAATTTATCGAGGGACATTCAGCTCCTTAAACTCCCGGCTCTCAGCTCTCCGACTTTCGCTCTTAGCCCACTTCCACTTTTAGCTATTCAACCTTCCCATCGAGCGATCCAAATTCAACTGCAATTTGATCCGCCGCGAGGAGTTGGGGCACAGCGCGAAGCGCGATTTCCAAAGCACTCTCGTAAACCGCAACTAATTCAGAAACCGGAGCGGACAAAGCAAGTCTTCCGTCGAGCGAGATCTCGAGTCGCTCCCCCATGGTCGCACCCAGGACGTCGGCGGCAATTCCATGTTCCTCCGCTGCCTGTTTGATTCGCGAAACGTTAGCCGGGTCGCAAGAGAGCACGATGCGGCTCGCATCTTCTCCAAACAGCATAAACTCGGCGGGAAGTCCGTTGGAAGGAAGTTCCACTCGAGCCCCTATGCCTTTCGCGAATGCTTTCTCCGACAGCGCGACTGCCAATCCGCCATCCGAGCAGTCATGGACAGAATCCAGCCAACCTTGCTGGATCATTTCGATCACCGCTTTCTGCAGCGCGGCTTCTTTCTCCAAATAAAGTTCGGGAGGATATCCCCACAGCGCGCCCAGAATTTCTTTGGCATATTCCGACGATCCCAACTCACTCTGCACATCGGTGATATCGGCTGCTTCGCCCGCCCGCAATAGCACAATGGTGCGGCCAGTGGCGGCGAAATGCATCTTCGCGGTCTTGTGTACGTCTTCGAGAATCCCCACTACTCCGAGTACGGGAGTGGGATAAATGCCTTCGCCCAGCGTCTCATTGTAGAAGCTGACGTTGCCGCCGGTGATTGGGATCTCAAGCTCCTCGCAGGCCCGGGTTATGCCATCGATGGTTTGTGAAAACTGCCACATGATATGCGGCTTTTCCGGATTGCCGAAGTTCAGGCAGTTGGTTGCGCCCACGGGAGTCGCGCCAGAACAGGCAACTTTGCGGGCAGCTTCCGCGACAGCGTGCATAGCACCCAGCCGCGGATCGAGATAACACCAGCGTCCGTTGCCATCGAGCGCCATCGCCAGGCCGCGTTGAGAACCCTTGATACGAATCACGCCCCCGTCGCCTGCTCCCGGCGCTTCAACCGTGTTGGTCTGAACCATGTGATCGTATTGCTGCCACACCCAACGCTTGCCGCAAATGTTGGGGCTTGCTAGAAGCTGCTTCAGAATCGACGTGAAATCGCCGCCCGCGTCGAGCTTAATGTACTCCGGCATTTCGCGCGGCACGGGTGGCTCCCAGCGCGCGAGCGGACGCGTATATACCGGCGCATCGTCGGTCAGGGCCTGATTCGGAATTTCCGCGACGACCTCGCCGTGATGCAGCACCCGCAATTTATTACCGGTAGTCACCCTTCCGACTTCGACGGCGTCCAGCCCCCACTTTTCAAAAACGCGAAAGACCTCGTGTTCGCGGCCTTTTTGTGCGACCAGCAACATGCGTTCCTGGGATTCGCTCAACATGATCTCGTACGGTGACATGCCAGTCTCGCGCTGCGGCACGCGATCGAGTTCAATTTCTATGCCTACACCGCCACGCCCGCCCATCTCGCAGGTCGAACAGGTTAGTCCCGCGGCGCCCATATCCTGAAT
>Ga0209330_1000624_pt1 | contig 13527 bp, 12 predicted proteins | sample JacPinW_OM2H0_O3_FD_187969 | JGI IMG/M metagenome (GOLD analysis project Ga0209330, IMG submission 187969) | Forest soil microbial communities from Algoma, Ontario, Canada - Jack Pine, Ontario site 1_JW_OM2H0_O3 (SPAdes) (version 2) | ecosystem: Environmental > Terrestrial > Soil > Boreal...
ATGCCCAATGCTGCGGGCTTTACGGGACCAAATCAATCCCAATATGGCGCGTACCTGGACTGCGGTATCCTAAAGCTGATGAACATTGAGAAAAAGGAATCATCAATGAGGCATGGGATCGTTCTCGCGGCCTGCGCGCTGGCGCAGCTGGCATCGTTGACGGCGCGCGCCGATAACTGGGTGATCGAACACGTTACGCTGATCGACGGCATCCACGAACCGCAATCAGACATGACGGTGGCGATTGAGGGCGATCGGATTATCGCAGTGACGCCAAGTGCGATAGCGCGCGGACTCAAGGGGCGCCGCATTGCCGGCAATGGCAAATACTTGATCCCCGGACTCATTGACGTGCACATTCATCTGCGCGGCGGCTTCGATGTCGGCGGCAAAGTCGATGCGCCGCTAGGGCCGGCCAATCGCGAGGAAGGGCTGGCGGCGCTGGCAAGTTTCCTCTATTCGGGCGTCACAACCGTCTTCGACGCCGGCAACCGCGCGGACCACATTTTGCCGCTGCGGGCGGATGAGCGTGCCGGCAAGATTCTCTCGCCCCGCATCTTTGCGACAGGAAATCTGATCACTTACCCGGGAAGTCATGGTGACAGAATTGCCGTGCGGATCAGCGACTTCGAGAAGGACAAAGCGTTGCTGGACAAGCACATCGAAGAACAGCAACCGGACATTCTGAAACTTACATTGGAAGAGGAAGGCTGGGGCTCGAGGCCGATGATTCCATTGATGCCGGTGCAGCTTCTGGAGCAGATTACCCGCTATTACAATCAACACGGAATTCGCACCACCGTGCACGTTTCAAGTGAACTGCGTTCGCTCGAGGCCATCTATGCGGGCGTCGACACGCTTGCGCATCCCGTCATTCAAGGCCCCGTGAGCGACTCATTTGTAAAACTGATGGGCGCCAAGAAAATACCCTTCGCCAGCACCCTGACCATTGGCGAGAATTACAGCCGATTGGCCGAGCATCCAGAATATCTCGACCAGCCGCTCTATGCGGCCTCTCTGACTGCCGCAGAGCGCGAGCAGCTCAAGACCAAGGTCAGAGCGGAGTGGCAAGCACGGCCCTGGACATGGTGGATGAAAATCATGACGCCGATCGCCGAGGAGAACGTGCGGAAGATTCACGCCGCCGGCGGAGTCGTGGCCTGCGGCACGGACCAAAGCAGCGGGCCGGCCACGCAGCGCGAACTGGAGCTGTTGGTTGCAGCAGGCATTTCGCCGCTCGATACCCTGCGAATCGCGACTCATAACGGCGCGGTGTTTCTCGGCAAGGCGGACCAGTTTGGCTCGGTGGATAAAGGCAAGCTCGCCGATCTTGTGTTGTTGAGCAAGGATCCGGCGGCGGATATCAACAACGCCAAGTCCATAGTGTTCGTCATGAAGGGAGGCCAGATCATCGACGAAAGCCAGCTCCCCTTGGCGGGCGGCAAACAAAAACGACGCTTCGCGGGAACTTGAGGCCGGGTACATGAAGGGGTGCCGGAGATGGATATGAGCGATTCAAAGCCGTTCGATCCTGCGGACATTGATGAAACACTGACGCGCGTTGTCACGCATGCAGGCAAGACGCATTTGCTGTTTCCATACCTCGATGGCATCGCGAGCGAACCGAAATACAGGTCGATTGGCACGGTGATCGCCGGATCCGCCGCGACAGTTCAGGATTTTCATACATTGACGTCGATGGTAAGAAAAGCGGGCGAGGGCGCCGCGTGGCGCATCGTCTTCAACACGCCCTGGCTGGTCCGGCCGACCGAGGATGGCGGCGGTTCGGAGCGCAAGCGGCGGGGCTGAGAAGGGAGTCGTTGGCGTCCTAAAGGAGTAGCCCCTTAACTCGGCTCGCGAGCGCCTCCATGGCAAAAGGCTTGGTCAGTACCGACATGCCGGCCTCGATGTGCCCGTGGCTGAGAACCGCCTTTTCCGCAAATCCGGTAATGAAGAGTATCTTGACCGCAGGGCGCAATTTGCGCGCCGCCTCGGCAACCTGCCCCCCGTCCATGCCACCGGGCAGCCCAATATCCGTGATCAACAGGTCGATGCGTACGGCGGAACGTAGTATTTTCATGCCTTGCGAGCCATCGACCGCTTCGATTGCCGCGTAACCGAGTTCCCGGAGTACGTCGGTGACCAGCATTCGCACCAGCGGCTCGTCGTCGATGACCAATACCGTTTCGCCGTGCGTCGCATGGGCCATGTCCGATAAATCAGGCGGTACTTCGATGTTTTCTGCCGCGCCGATATGTCGCGGCAGATACAGGCACACGGTCGCGCCTCGACCGACCTCCGAATAGATGCGCACTTGGCCGCCCGATTGACGCGCGAATCCATAGGTCATGGAGAGCCCGAGTCCTGTCCCGGCGCCCAAGGGCTTGGTCGTGAAAAATGGATCAAAGGCGCGCGCGATCACCGCAGGGGTCATGCCTATACCTGTGTCAGTGACGGACAGCGTAACGTATTGTCCCGCCGGCACGTCGCGGTCGCGAGCAGCGCGCTCGTCGAGCCACTGGTTGTTCGTCTCGATCATCAGAGACCCACCCTCGGGCATTGCATCGCGAGCGTTGATGCATAGGTTCAGGAGCGCGTTTTCCAGTTGATTCGGATCGACTTCCGAAGTCCACAGATCCGCGGCGCCGACTACTTCCATTTTTATCGACGGACCGACCGTGCGGCGAATCAGCTCTCCCATGTCGGCGACCAGGCGGTTGATGTTGGTCGGTTTCGGCTCCAACGACTGACGCCGGGCAAAGGCCAACAACCGATGAGTGAGTGCGGCAGCTCGTTTGGTGGCACTCTGAGCAGTGACAATGTACCGCTCTGCCTCTTTGTAGCGTCCTTGTATGAGCCGATTGCTCAGCAGCTCGAGACTCCCCGAGATCGCCATCAGCAGATTATTGAAATCATGGGCAATCCCGCCGGTAAGTTGCCCGACGGCTTCCATTTTTTGAGACTGACGCAGCTCGTCGAGTGCCGCCGACAACTCGGTTTGCACTTCCCGTTCTTGCGTAATGTCACGCCCGCTGCAATAAAATTTACCCGCTTCCGGCACCGCGGCCCATGACAGCCAGCGATATTCGCCGTCGGCTCGACGGTACCGATTCTCGAAACGCAGCACCGATGTGCTTCCCGCCACCTCTTGAAGGCTGATGCGGGTCTTGTCCACATCATCCGGGTGGATCAAATCGAAGATCGAGGTATTGAGTACCGCCTCAGCAGTCCAGCCGAGCGCGACCTCCCAGGCCGGGTTGGTCACCTCGAAGTAGCCCTCCGCGTTGAGAATGCCGAGTAGGTCACTACTGACTTCCCACAGCCGGCCACGATCTATGGATTGATTACGCATCAATGAACTAAGGGCGACATTGGATCTTGGCACGCGTTGCCTCCCGTCAATGAGTAGCCGCGATTTAGATCGGATTGGCACCGAAAGTCGTGCCAAGGCGTTTTTAGGAAGCGGTTGTTATGTGGGATGGACGACCTATAGTAGATCTTACAGCGCAAGCGTCTGTGCGCTACCGTACGCAGAGGGAGCCCGTTCACGACGAATTGGCCCCCGCAGGGCGTGAAGCATTGGACTACCGCTGGTTTGCCCGCGGCTAGGTCATGAAGCGCGCATAAGTCTTTAGCGCGGTTTCATAGCAGCTACAGGTTTCCAATTCGAGCGCTTTGCGATCGAGGATGGTCAACATGCCACGCGCATAGCTGATCATGCCTTTGCGCTGAAGTGCTCCGGCCGCCTTTGCAATTCCAACGCGGCGCACCCCCATCAAGTGAGCGATGAGCGCCTGAGTCACGTTGAAAGAATCGGCGTGCGTACGATCGTGGGTCATCAGAAGCCAGCGCGCCAGTCGTTGGTTAATTTGATGAAAACGTACACATCGCGCCTCCGAACTAAGCTGCAAGAGCGTTACCTGCAAATAACAATTGAGGTTTTGTTGAAGTGCGCGGCTGCCGGCCAGTTCTCGATTAAATGGCTCGGTGGCGACGCGCCAAGCCGTACCGGTGCCTTGTACGCTAGCCTGCAGGGGCACGCTGCCCACGGCCAGAACCACCTGCAAGCCCAACATGCCTTCGTTTCCCACCATGCCAACCTCGAGGACTGGAGTATCTTTGCTGGAAGTCATCAACGATAAGATGCTGCCGGTTGGAAAGTAGACGTGGCGGGTGAGTGAGTCGCTTCCCGACACGAGGTGGCCGGAGACCAGATCGACCGGTTCGCAAATCGAAAGCAAACGGTTTCTGGCGGTACGCGGAAGCGTATCGATCAAGTTGTTCGTAACTGAGGGCAACGCGACTCTCCCCCAATTGGGTACGGAGAGCCTAGGGCAAAGAGGGGTGTGTCCACCGTCTGCCAGCGCACATAGGCGCTAAGCCGAGATCCCCGACGGGAGCAACCGATCGTACTCGCGCTTGACAACCGCGTAACACTCGCAAGTTCGCTTTTCGAGTCCGGGACGATCCAATACCGTGATATGGCCGCGCGCATACTTGATCAAGCCCAACTTCTGCAAGCCAAGGGCGCCTTCCGTGACGCCTTCGCGCCTCACCCCCAGCATGTTGGCGATCAGTTCCTGCGTCATCACCAGTTCGTCGCCTTCCAGGCGATCCAGACTCAGCAACAACCATCGGCACAGCTGTTGATCGAGGGAGTGATGGCGATTGCACACCGCGGTCTGCGACATTTGCGTAATCAAGGCTTGGGTATAGCGCAGCAGCAAATGCAGTACCGGTCCGGCTTTGTTGAATTCCTCCTTCATCACCTGTGCTTTCAGCCGACATCCCAAACCGGCGCTTTGCACCACCGCGCGGCTTGGTGTCGACTCGCCTCCCATAAACAGAGAAACTCCCACGATCCCTTCATTGCCGACCACGGCAATTTCGGCTGACGCCCCGTTTTCCATTACGTACAGGAGCGACACGATCGAAGTGAGCGGGAAATACACGTAGTTGAGTGCAACGCCGGGCTCGTAGAGTACCTGTCCGAGCGGCATCTCAACCGATTCGAGGGAGGCGGACCAACGCTTCCATTCCGTTGTCGGCAGGGAGGCAAGGAGTCGGTTTTTTTTGAAGTGGGTGTTGGGCGGCATGCTCTGAACGGACAGTGGGTACAAATTGCGGCGGTGGGGAGATCGGCTGATTTCGCTTTGCTCGACAGAGTAACGAGACTGGGGCTGATCGTATGTTCGCTACCGCACACTGTACCACTGTCCGCGCGGCAGCAGTGTTTTTCCGCAGGCGCCTTTGCGCGTATGAGATTCGAGAGTCGCGCCGCCGTCCTACGGACGTTCGGTCTCGAGGACTACGTCCCAAATCCTCGAGTGCGGCGACACTTGTTGTGCTAGGCGGCCTCCGATTACGTTTCTAGCCTCCTTTCACTTCGGTATCGGTACAGCAAGGGCACCCACGCACCTTATTCAGGCTGGGAGACCGCCACACCTCACTTGAGAATGGGATGCGACTCACGCGCCGTTTTGTTGCTCGCGCTTGCGTGAGTGACGAGCCAGTTGCCGGGGCGCGGCCGCAATTAATCAGCCCGATCACAAAAGGTACCTTAAGCATGCATACACGATATTTGAAATTAACCGGAGCGGCGATCGCCCTAAACGTCATCGTAACCGCGGCATATGCCAGCAATCCTGTCCCCGACGAAACCATTGCGGTTGCGAAAGCGGCGGTGCAGCGGGCGGAGCAATCCGGCGCGCCGCAGGCGGCGCCGGTAGAACTTGCCGCCGCGCGCGACAAACTAGCGCGGGCCGAGAAAGCGAATGCGGATCACCGGGCCAAGCCCGCGATTGCGCTGGCGAACCAAGCCAATATCGACGCGCAGGTGGCGGAAGCGACCGCTCAGAAGGAGCGCGCGGCCAAGGCCGCGGCTGAATTTGATGCCAGCATGGCCACGCTGCGGCAGGAATCAAACCGCAATTCAACCAGCAACCAGTAAGGACATACATGAATACTAAACTTTTAACCGGACTGGGAATCGCACTGGTCATGTCGGGCTGCGCATCCACGCCAAGGTATAACGCAGACTTGGAGAACGCGCGCAGTATCGTTCAGGCGGCACAAGCCGATCCGAACGCGGCGAAGTATGCGCAATTGGATTTGCAGACTGCCAAGTCCGATCTGGCCGACGCTGATGCCGCATTCATTCGGCGCGATGACCCGAGTATTGCGCAACCGGCCTATATGGCAGCGCAGAATGCAAGGCTCGCCCAGTTGAAGGGCGCCGCAAAAGCGGATGATGCGCGAGTCGCCGCCGGTCAGGCCGAGCGCGACAGCATCCTGCTTGCGGCGCGAACCAACCAGGTCGACAGCGCCAATCGTGCCGCGAATGCCGCAAATCGCGCTTCGGATGACGCCAAGGTCGCCCGCGATCAAGCGACGGAAAACTCCGCGCGGCTGCAGGCAGAAGTAGATGCGCTCAAAGCGAAGCCCACCGATCGGGGTTTGGTTTTGACCCTCGGCGATGTGTTATTCGAGACGGGCAGCTCCACATTGAGTTCAGGAGCGGGGCGCAACATGGATCGGCTGGTGCAGTTCCTGACCGATCATCCGGAGCGCATGGTGCAAATTGACGGCTTTACCGACAGTGTCGGTACCGACTCATACAATCAGGACCTCTCCCAGCACCGTGCGGATGCGGTGAGACATGAACTCGTCTCGCGGGGCATCAGTTCGACACGTGTTGCGACCCAGGGTTATGGCAAGGCCTATCCAGTCGCCAGCAATTCAGAGTCGAGCGGTCGACAGCTGAATCGGCGGGTTGAAGTGGTCATCGGTTCGGATAACGGCACCGCCGTCGCGGATCGGCATAGCTAAAGCTAGAGGCAGGGGCGGCAGGGTTTTCACGGGAATGCCCTGACCGCTTTCGGGATCGCGTCTAGAATGACTTCGCGATCGTAAATCGGCCTGATATCCCTTCCAGCGGATGGACATGCACGTCGGCAACACCGGCGGCCGGCTCGCCCGGCAGCCGGTCTATGTACCAAAACTCCGCCGCGTCGGCCTTCTTATTGAAAAGGTTGTAAACACCTAAGCCCACGCTCCAACCGTTGCCAATCAGATAGTGCGCATCGCCGCTCCAAATGCCGTAGCCATGTCCCTGAACCGAATCGTCAGACGACAGCGGGTAGGAGCTCAAATATCGATAGCCGAGACTGCCACTCCAGGGACCTAAATCCTTGACATAGACATTAAAGGACCCGGTGGCGAAGGGCGCATTGGGCAGATATTCGCCAACATGCCCGGTGCCATCATCAAAAGGAATCACGTAGCGCGCACGATTGCCGGAATAGCTGCCGTAGAACTCCAGCCATTTCAACGCCTGATAGGTAAGATTGATCTCATAGCCCCGGCGCCGACTACCGGGCCCCGCGGTGTCGACTCCGGCGTCAGGGTCATAGGTGGTCTCGGACTGCGCGCTCAATTTATAAAATGCTAGGGTCATCGTGAAGGCTTGAGTGATTTGCTGGCGAAGCCCGATTTCCTCGCCGCTTTGCCGGGCGATGAGCGGCGCGCCGGCGACGTGCGCGTCTTCTGCCGCCGTGACGCCGCGCAGATCATCGCTGTGAAAGCCGCGCCCCGCGCTTAAATACAGCTCTGTCATTTCGAGGGGCCTGAATATCAGACTGCCCTTGGGTGCGAGCAAGTGATCGCTCGCGGTGCCCGAATTCGTGCCCTTGTCGGAGCCGTACTGGGTGTCATACCGATATCCTAAAACGGAACGAAACCAATCGGTCCAACGCGTGCTTGTCTGTGCGTAGGCGGAAAAGCTGCTCAAGCGCACGGTATCGGCTTCGCTGAAATTCAAAGGGTCGTCGGCCGCCGGGATCACGATGCGATCCTCGGTCGGCAAGCGCGATACATCATTGAAGTCGCTGCGTGTGGCGAGGCCAACCGTCACGTCGTTCTGCAGTCCAAAGATCGGCGCGGCGCGCCCATAGTCGAGATTGCCGCCGATCACCGTGCGGCCTTCGTGTTGCTCCTCCTGATCGCCATGCACGGGATCAACCAGAAAGTGGGTGAAATCGTTCCACAGCGTCAATCGATTGCCGAACACGTAGGCGCTGGCATTCAGTTGCCCGTCGGCAATGGGTTTGAATAAGCGCGCGGTCAAACTGGCTCGTTGTGCCATGCCGCCGTCGCTCGGATCCAAGGAGCCGTAACGGCTGATCAATCCTTCCTCGATCGCGCGTTCCGGTTGATCCGTGGTTGCATTCCACAAGCCGTGATAGTACATCGCCGTCAGGCTGTAACCGTCGGTTTTGTCGCCGGCACTGTAGCGTAGCACCGCGTTGATTTTGTGCAGCTCGTCGGGATTGACCCACGGGCCGTTATAGTGCTGCCACTCCAGAGCGCCCAATAGCTCGCCCGCGCCGAGGCCCACCGAGCCGCCGCCAAAGAAGCGCTCGTACCCAAGCGTCCCCTCGGTATAGGAAACCTGCGGAGTGAGCGTGTCGAGGTAATTGATGTGCACCGATCCCACCGAGGCGAAATCGCCTTCCGGAGCGTAGTAAGGTCCCTTGGTGTACGTGACGTTGGTGGCCAGTTCCGGAATCAGGAAGTTGAGGTCGGTATAGCCCTGACCATGCGCGTGGGTGGGTTCATTGACAGGCATGCCATCCACGAAAGTGGCCAAGTCCGTGCCATGGTCAAGATTGTAGCCGCGCAACAAGTATTGATTGGCCTTGCCTTCGCCGCTATGACTCGTGACCTGCAAGCCCGGCACGGTTTCCAGCAACTGGCCCACCCGAAACGCCGGTGTCAGAGCCAGTTCGTCGTTGACGACAATGCCTTCGCTGGCGGTGCTGGCGCTGCCCATGAGCCCCAGCCGTTCGGCGGTTACCCGGATTTCCTCAAGTTGATCAGGTGCCATGGCCGTCTGCGCCCGCGCGGCGAACATGGCGGCGGTCGACAGCAGGGCTACCGCAATCGCATTGCACGTCTCTCTCCCTCGTCTGGGCATCGATACCTACTTTGGCCAATTCTCTTATAAGGGAGGTAGCAGGCGGCTCTGCGAAAGCCGCGTGCCCCCGCGCGACGAAGTGTCTCGTGGTAAAGAGCCAGGTTCATGTAATTTACTGTTCTCAGTAACGTTAATGGACGTTAAAAGTCCAAAATCGGAGAGGCGAGACGGTCGCGTTCGGGCGGCGCGGCTATGGAACAGTCGTTAGGATTGGGGCATTATTTCGCCACCATCACAAGGGGAATTTCATGGCGAAGAATCAATCCAGCAGTCTGAGCGAGGTCAAAGGTCGTCAAAGCGCACCGCTGATCACTCCAACGGATCTTGGAACAGCCGCTTCGGCTGACATTGCCGGAGGCATGAATGCCATCCTCGCTGACGTGTTCGCGCTGTATCTCAAGACCAAGAACTTTCACTGGCACATGAGCGGTCCGCACTTTCGCGACTATCATTTGCTGTTGGACGAACAGGCCGACCAGTTATATGCGATGACTGATCCCATTGCCGAAAGAATCAGAAAGACGGGCGGTTCAACACTGCGCTCGATCGGGCATATCGCACGCGTCCAGCGGATCAAAGATAACGACGCTGAATACGTCGCGCCGAATGACATGCTCGCCGAACTGCGCGAAGACAACCAGACTCTGGCTGCGCGTCTGCGTGAAGTGCACGACATGGTCGATGAACACCGCGACATCGCGACCGCCAGCTTGATCGAGAACTGGATCGATGAAACGGAACGTCGCACGTGGTTTCTGTTCGAATCCAGTCGGCGCGAGCGCTAGGTGGAAAGACTCGAGGCCGTGTTGCCTTCGGGCCTTGAGTCTTCCGACCCTTTCGGACGAGCGCTCCTAGGTCAAATTCAGTTTCAGCGCGGCTGCCGCCGATGCAAGCTTGCCTTGTGCATCTTTGGCTGCGGTCACGGCGTCCTCTGGATTACCCGATTTGAAAGCCTCTTGCGCCTTGTCCCACGCCGAGGTGGCGTCTGCAAGTCCGGACTTTCCCGCACCTAGATCGACGTCCTTCGGAACATGCTTGGTTTTTGACAAAGCATCGATCCGGCTTTGCACCGCGCTAAGCGATTGGGGAACCGAAGCGGCTAGGGATCGCCACTCGTTTCCCAGCGCCTTCACCATCTCATCCTTCTTCGCTGAAGCCGCGTCGGCCAAGCCATTGACTTCGGCCAATACCGCGGGCGCGCCGGCGACGACCGCCGCGTAGTCCTGCTTTTGATAGGATGCGGTTAAAGCCGCCACCTTACTCTGGGCTTGGCTGAATTGGTCGGGGATGTACTTTTGCGCATCCGCGGACACCGAGTTCAATGTGGAATTGATGTTATCGAGAGCATTCTTGGCAGGCTCCATCTGGTTTGCGCAGGCCACGAAAAGGATTGCGACAGAACACAAGGTCAGAAATCCTGTAACTCTTTGATTTGATTTCATAGTATGGATCTCCTTACGACAAAGACGTAACCTACGCCACGTATCGAAAGGATTGCAAGCCGTTCGCGTCAAACGCTCGAATGTGCTGCGCTCAGTTCGCCTTGACGCCTTCGACCTGTATGCGCAGCAATACATCCTGTTTGAATCCGTACTGCTGACCGTAGTTCACGCCAAAGTCAGCGCGGTTGAAAGTGCCGCTGGCATCCGCTCCGCAGACCTGCTTCTTGAGCATGGGATGCTCGATGCATTTGAAGGAATTAATGGTCAGCGTCACGGGCTTTGTGACGCCGTGAAGGGTCAAGACTCCGGTAACGGTTCTCGGCACGCCGTTTGCGAATTCACCGAATCTTCCTTTGTATTCCGCGGTCGGGTATTTCGCCACATCGAGTATTTCGGGGCTCGATACATGTTCGTTGAGTTTGTCGTGGGCGAAATCGACCGTTGCCGTGTCGATGACGACATCGACCGTGCCTGTTTTGGCCTCGGTATCAATTGTGACGGTACCGCTTGTTTTCTTGAAGGTGCCCCGCCAAGTGGAGAGCCCCCCGAAATGGTCCACTTCGAAACTCGGGTGGGTGTGGTCCGGATCGACGTTGTAGGTTGTCGAGGCGGCAGTTGCGGATGTGACCGCCAACGCCAAGAGCAGCAGCGCGTAAATGTATTTCATTGTGATCCCTTGCAAGAGTGGTTGAGTGTTTAGTGCTAGCGCAGCAATCCGGCGCTCACGAGCTGATTGCCGATGCGTTGAATCTGCGATTCCCCCGCAGCGAGAGCTGCATGGGTGGTGTGAACCGAATAGTGACCGAGTACCAGATCGTGCGGGTGTTTTACCGCGGAGCCGAGGACAAACCTCGACGCAGCGTGCGCTTGAATGACAATGGCCTCGCTGGACTGCTCGAACACAATCAATTCGCCGGCGGCCATCGGCTCGGGTGCGCTCAGGGTCCCTTCCGAGACCGCGAGCCAGGCCACTTCATGATCTAACGGTGGCTGATAGGTCCATCGTTCACCCGCCGCGAGTTGAACGTCGAGGTAGTTAATCCCCGGAGGGGAAAGGATCGGGCTCTTGGCGCGACCATACGATCCCAAGATGACCCGCGCGGGCTTATCCTCGGGCACTTGGTCGGCAGACAGATAATGGCTTTGGCTGGGCGAGTTCTCGAGTTCCTGCGGCAACGCGATCCACAGCTGAAAGCCTTTTGCTTGTTCCAAAGCGGCTCCTGTATGCCAGACGCCGCCCCCGGCGCGCATGAATTCGATCCCATTCGCGGGAAGAATCCCCTTTACACCCGTGGTTTCTTGATACTCGATGGCACCCGCATGAAGCACGGTGATCGTGGCGATTCCAGAATGCGGGTGCCAGCCAAATGCAGGCGCCGTTGCCGCGGAAATATCAAAAAAATCCAGGAACACGAATGGCTTGATGAACTCGCCGATATCCGACGGGCTAACCAGGCGCGTGATGGGCCCGTGCCGTTGTCCTCGGGTCCGAAGCGCAATGGGGCGCGCTGTGTTGCGCGCCTTCAATACGGCGCTCATGCCGCTAGCGCCGCGATATCGGCGCGCGCCTTCAGCATGGCCGCTTCCTTGGCTTCGGGACCAAAGGCAAGTCCTTCCGCTCGGACGACGGCGACATCCGTCAACCCAATGAAGGCGAGCACACCGAGGAGATAGCTCTCGTGATGCTCAAGCGCTGCCGCGGGAGAGCCGGGCGTATAGACATTGCCGCGAGAGGACGCGATGAACACCTTCTTGTTCTTCAACAGCCCTTCAGCACCATTCGCCCCGTAGCGAAACGTTTTGCCCGCGACGACCACGCGGTCGATCCAGGCTTTGAGCTGGCTGGGAATCGAAAAGTTGTACATCGGGGCGCCGATCACAATGATGTCGGAAGCGAGGAGTTCCTCCAGGTACGCACCGCCCTTGGCCAAATCGGCACCCAGAAGCGCGTCCTCAATCGGACCACCCTGCCAGGCCGCCAAGTGAGCTGAAGATAAATGGAGCGCTGCGTCAGTGGCCAAATCCCGGTGCACGACGTTGATGCCGGGGTGGAGTGCAACTTGTCTTGCGACGATTTCCGCCGAGAGCGCGCGGCTCGCTGAGTTGGGTCCCAAAACGCTTGAATCGATGTGTAGTAGCTGCATGATATTCACTGCCTCGTTTGGCTTAATGCTGAACTGCGGTGTATCCTGCGCCGGCGGCTACCCCGTGAATAGCCGTTATGTTGCGATATTATCCATCTGGATATCTGATACATAGGGTCAAAATCGTGCTAGACGGCGTCTCCTTGGACCAATTGAGGGCCTTCATTGCCGCAGTCGATGAGGGCAGTTTCTCGGCGGGTGCGCGCAAGCTGAATCGCGCGCAATCTGCGGTCAGCGAACTCGTCAGTAACCTCGAAGCACAACTCGGCGTCGTGCTTTTCGATCGCTCCGAGCGCTATCCCAAACTCACCGCCGCCGGAGTTCAGTTGGTTGCCGACGCCCGCAGTGTCGTCGCCAACGTCGATCTTCTCAAGGCGCGCGCGAAGGGAATTTCCCGTGGCCTCGAATCGGAACTCTCCGTTGTGGTGGACGTGCTGTTTCCAATTGAAGCAATTGCCGAGTCAGCCAAGGAATTCCGGGACCGATTTCCTCGCACGCCCCTGCGACTGTACGTTGAGGCGCTGGGTGGCGCGTACCAACCCGTGCTCGACGCTCGCTGCAGCTTGGGAATTGTGGGATCTCTGCCAACCGCGCCGGACTCGATCACTCTGGAGCGATTGCTAGGGCTCTCCATGATCATGGTCGCCGCGCGCGAGCATCCCCTCGCGCTGATCACGGGCGTGATTCCAAAAACAGAACTCGCCAAACACATACAACTGGTGCTGACCGACAGATCCGAGCTGACGGTTGGGCGCGAATTCGGCGTCATGTCTCCGCTCACGTGGCGATTGGGCGATCTTTTTGCCAAGCACGCCTTTCTTCTCAAAGGATTGGGCTGGGGCGGCATGCCGTTGCACGCGGTGAAGCAGGATCTCGTGGAAGGTCGACTCGTCAAGCTGTCGATCGAAGACTTTGTCGAGCAAAGCCTGGTATTGCCGATGTCGGCTGCCTATCTCACGGCCAATCC
>Ga0209330_1000625_pt1 | contig 13523 bp, 12 predicted proteins | sample JacPinW_OM2H0_O3_FD_187969 | JGI IMG/M metagenome (GOLD analysis project Ga0209330, IMG submission 187969) | Forest soil microbial communities from Algoma, Ontario, Canada - Jack Pine, Ontario site 1_JW_OM2H0_O3 (SPAdes) (version 2) | ecosystem: Environmental > Terrestrial > Soil > Boreal...
ACGCACCGTTCAAGTAACAGATGGGCAGCGGACCGCTCATATCAAGCGAACCAGAGCCGGATGGTGTCGATGAGCCGCCGCCACCAACCGCCGGCCGCCACCGGTTTCAACGGATGCAACGCCACGGTCGTCAGGGCCTCCTTGCCATTGAAAACATGTAGCGTACCGACATCGGCATCCAATCCCAGCGGCGCAATCAGTTTCGGAGTGACGTCGACGCTGGTTTTCACGTCGGCCTGGCCGCGCGCGAGGGTCATGTACAAATCATCCTTGACGCCCAACTCGGCCGATGGATTGGCCGCCTTCCAGACGTGCGTGGTGGCCAACACCGTGCCGCCCTTGACGATGAGTTTAGTGTCGTAAAAGGTGAAGCCGTAGCTCAATAGCGCGGCGCTGGCATTCTCGCGCGCCTTCATGCTGGTGGAACCCAGCACCACCGAGATCAGGCGCATGCCTTCGCGGCGCGCTGAGGTGACCAGACAGAAGCCCGCGGAATCCGTGTGACCGGTCTTCAATCCGTCGACGGTCGGATCCTTCTCGAGCAGTCCGTTGCGATTCTGCTGCTTGATGCCGTTGTGCTCGAACTCGCGCACCGAATAATATTTATAGTACTGCGGATAATCGCGGATCATGGCAATCGCCAGCAAGGACATGTCGCGCGCGGTGGTGTAGTGCTGCGGCGAGGGAAGCCCGGAGCTGTTTTCGAAATGCGATCCGACCATGTTCAAGCTCTTGGCGGTCGAATTCATCAGCTGCGCAAAGGTCTCCTCGGTGCCGGCGATGCGTTCTGCCAATGCGATGGTCGCATCGTTGCCGGATTGCACGATCATGCCGAGAATCAGGTCGTTCACCGATACCGGCTTTCCCAGCTCGATGAAGGTGCGCGAGCCCTCAGAGCGCCAGGCGTGCTCGCTGACCGTCACCATGTCCTCGAGCTTGAGCTTGCCTGCGCTGAGTTCGTGGAAAACGATGTAAGCGGTCATCAGCTTGGTCAGACTGGCCGGCTCCATGCGCTCCGTCGCGTTGTTTGCCGCGAGAACCTTGCCAGTCTGGTAGTCGACGAGAATGTAGGAACGCGCATCAACTTGGGGCGCCCCCGGAATGGCCATCCCGGCCACCGCCGGTGCGGACACGGCCGGTACCGATGCGGAGGAAGGGGCAGATGCGGCGGGCGCCGCCTCGGCAACGTGCTTGTGATGAGGTTTCGCCGCCCAGCAGGTTGCGCTGAAGACTAATGCTGCGGCTAAGCTGACAAGAACGGAACGAAACATGGTTGGTGCACACCCTAAAAGAAGCCGAGTAGTTTACGGGACTATCGCCGTCCGGCAATAGCGATTAGTCGAGCGCAAGATGCGCATCATTGATGCCCGCACGCTCGAGAGCCGCGACGATGCGATCGAATTCGGCAACGTTTGGAACAGGTCCGATGCGCACCCGGTACATTCTGCGGCCCGCGATGTCATCGTCGCGTACGAATACTTTGCCATAGCCGCCGCCGCGCAATTTCTGCATGAGCCGCTCGGCGTTGTTCGGATCGCTGAAGGCCCCTGCTTGAATAAAGAGCGCACGGGGCACGGGAACGGTCGAGACAGCGCCGTTTACGTCCGAGGCTGCCTCAGGCGACTGAGCGACAGCCGCCGGCGATGGCGGCGGCGCATCGGCTCCTGTGATGGGCGTTGCGATGAGTGGCGCGGCAGCCGGTGCGGCGGAGGGCGCGGCGGCGGATAGTGCGGCGGGTGGCACGGCGAGGGCGGCGGTAAGCGGTGCGCCGACCGCGGCGGCCTCGAGCGTGCGCACCTCAACCATGGCGGTGCCGTTTCGCAACATATCGAGCTTGGATGCGGCGGTGTAGGAAAGATCGATGATGCGATTGCCCACGAACGGACCGCGATCGTTCACGCGCACCACGATGCTGCGTCCGTTTTGCAGATTGGTCACGCGCACATAGGCCGGCAACGGCAGCGTCTTGTGGGCGGCTGTCATGGCGTACATGTCGTAGGGCTCGCCGGTGGAGGTGCGGACTTTGTGAAACCCCGGGCCATACCAAGACGCGACGCCCCGTTCCACGTAGCCCACGCTCGAGGAAAGCACGAAGTAGCGCTTGCCCATCACGTCGTAGAACGGCGGATTGCCATTTCGGGAGCGCGGTTCGTTACGCGGCACCATGTCAGGTACGGAATCCGGCGGAGGCGGCCGTTCCGCCGGCGGAGGCGGCGGCGCCGTGCTGGGAATCTCGCGCCGCGGCGGCGCGCTGAAGCAGGCGGTCATTCCGGCCGCGATCGCGAGGCACAGCGGCAGCGCCAGCGCCCGCGACAATCTCACGGCGATGTCGCGGTGGTGGCCAACGGTGCGGTCTCGTTCGCCAGCATGCGCTGCTTCACCGCCGCCGCGAGTTCAAAGACGGCCATGGCGTATAGCGCGCTGTGGTTGTAGCGAGTGATCACGAAGAAGTTGTTGTAGCCGACGCGCCAGTGAACGCCATCGGGCTCGTCGGCGGCAATCAAAATCGCCGGTGCGTCGGCCGGCAGCTCGGCATCGAAGTTGACGCCTTTGGCCGCGAGTGAGCCCACCGTCTCCGACAGGGCCAATTTGCGGCCATCGAGATCGTCGGGCTTTTCAGGCAGGACCGTGGCCTCTTCCAGCACGGGTTCGCCGGCATTCCAGCCGTGCTCCTTCAAGTAGTTGCCGACGCTGGCGCAAACATCCGGCCAGTCGTTCCACAGGTCGATGCGGCCGTTCGCATCCGCGTCCACCGCGTAACGCCGGTAATTCGAGGGCATGAACTGCGGCGCGCCCATGGCGCCGGCGTAGGATCCCTTCAAAGTCTTGGGATCGAGATGCGCATCGCGCGTCAGCAACAGAAATTGCTCCAGCTCATCGCGAAAGAATTTCTCGCGCGGCGGATAGTCGAACGACAGCGTGACCAGCGCGTCGAGAACCCGGTAGGTCCCGGTGAGCCGTCCGTAGTAAGTTTCGACGCCGAGGATTGCCGCGAGATATTCCGGTGCGACGCCGCTCTTGATGCTGGCTTGATCGAGTGCCTGACGGTGCGCAATCCAAAATTCCGTGCCTTCACGGATGCGCCGTTCATTGAGGAAGATCGGACGATACTCGTACCAGAGCTTGGCTTTCTCGGCGGGCTTGGACATCGCATCGATGATGGCCGGTTGACTGTCCGCCGATTTCAGCAGCTTGCGCAGGGCGCGTTTCTTGAAGCCGTAGCTGGCCGACATGTGCGCGATGAATTCCTTGACCTCGGGACGCTTGATGTCGAGGCCTGCGGCCGGTTCGGCCTCGAGCACCAGAAGCGCGGCGCAAAAAAGCAAGGTCTTCGCAAAGGGAGTTCGCACCGGTGTCAAGACCCGATCAGCTTGCGGTGCGAATGCAGCGACATGAGGATGCCGAAGCCGGCCAGCAGCGTGACCATGGAAGTGCCGCCGTAGCTGATCAGGGGCAAGGGAACGCCCACCACCGGCAAGATGCCGCTGACCATGCCTGAGTTGACGAACACATACACGAAGAAGCTCAAGGCGACGGCCCCGCCGGTCAAGCGCGCGAATGTCCCTTGCGCCTGCATGGCCAGGTACAGGGCGCGGCCGATGACCACGCCGTACAACGACAGAATCAGCAGCTGTCCCAGCAGACCGAATTCCTCACCGATGACCGCGAAGATGAAGTCCGTGGAGCGCTCGGGGAGAAACTCGAGCTGCGCCTGACTGCCGTTCATGTAGCCCTTGCCGAACAGGCCGCCCGAGCCGATGGCGATTTGCGACTGGATGATGTGATAGCCGGCGCCCAAGCGATCGGTTTCCGGATTGAGAAAGGTCAAAATACGCTGGCGCTGATAGTCGTGGATGAAATGCCACGCACCCCAAGCGGCGGCGCCCAGGAGCGGAATGGCGATGAGGATCAGCCGGATCTGCAATCCCGCCAACAGCATGACGATGAGGCCGGAGGCCGCGATCAGCAAAGCCGTGCCCAAATCCGGCTGCGTCACGATCATGGCCGTTGGGATGGCGATCAAGACTCCCATGACGATCAGATCCAAAAAGGTCGGCGGCAATGTCCGTTCGTGCATGTACCAGGCGCATGCCATCGGCACCGCGAGCTTCATGATCTCGGACGGCTGAAAGCGCATGAAGCCGATGTCGAGCCAACGCTGCGCGCCTTTGCCCACATGTCCTGTGACGTCGACCACGATCAACAGCAGCACGCCGATCACATAGGCGATCGGCGCGAACATTCGCAGGTATTGCGGCGTTGCGAATTTGGCGAGCGCCAGCATGGCCGCCACCGCGATGCCGATGTTCACCAAATGGTGCTGCACCATTTTCCAGTTCTGGCCCGAGGCGCTGTACACCACCAAAATGCCGATCACGACGATGATGGCCAACACGCCGGTCAAGGGACCGTCCAATCCCAGCGCACGCAGCGTGCGGCCGCCGGCAGTCAGGGTGCGGCGCGTGCGCGAGGGCGAGAATTCATCGTAGATCATGGTTTACCGCTCATGCAATTTGCCCATGAAACTGATGAGCACCGGCCACAGCAGCGCACCGATGATGGGCGCGAGCCAGCGGCTGAAGTTGGTCACCGGATTGCCGGTGGCGCCGTCGACCCAAAAAACAATGAATTGATAGCCCGTGAGCAGCATGAACACCACGAGACATTGCGACAGCATGGAGAAAACCCGAATCCGCAGCCGCAGGTGCGTGGCCCAGGCGCCCATCAGCGTGAGCGCGAGCGCGTGCTGTCCCAGCACGACGCCCTGAATCACATCGAGCGCCAACCCTGCGAAGAAGGCCAATGACAGTCCGCCGGCGCGGGGCGATTCGATGCACCAATAAAACACCACCAATACCAGAAAGTCGGGGCGAAACGCATCGAGCACCGCCGGCAAGGGCAGGATCGCCAGCGCGAGTGCGACCAGCGCGGACAGCGCCATGGGCATGCGCCGGATTCGCGTGTCGCGCATCATTTCTTCGTCACCGGGGCGGGCTTGGCCGGCGGCGGCAATTCCGCGGCTTGGGGTTTGAGCCACACGAAGAGCAGTTCCCTGGAACGATCGAGTGCCGCCGCGGGTTTGACGTCGACGTCGGCGAGCGATTGCGCCGGATCACGCTTGACCTCCGCGATGGTGCCAACCGGGTAGCCGGCCGGAAATCCGCCGCCGAGGCCGGACGTCACCAGTAAATCGCCGGCTACCACGTCCGCGCTGGTAGGCAGGTAGGGCAGCTTCAGCCGATTGGTATCGCCGGTCCCCACCGCCACCGTGCGCAAGCCATTACGATTGATCTGCACGGGAATTGCGTGCGCCGCATCGCTCACCAGAATCACTTCGCTGGTGAGCTGCCCGACGCGCGCAACCTGGCCGAACACACCGCCCGAATCGAGCACGGCCTGTCCTACATAAACGCCGTCGCCCGCGCCCTTGTCCACCAAGACCCGCTCGCGAAAGGCATCGAGGTCGACGTTCATGATGTCGCCAATGACAAATCGGTCTGTCACGCCGGCGGTATTATCGCGTAATGCGCGCAGCCTCTGGGTCTCGGCTTCCAGCGCCTCATAGCGCTGCAGCCTGAACTGCGCCACGCGCAGCTCCGCTTCGAGCTTGGTCTTGTCGGCGCGCAAAGCGTCGCGGGTGGTCACGTTGTCGCGAAACCAGTGCCAGCCTTCAAAGGGCGAGGCGACAGCCACTTGCACCGGATAGGCGACCACCGACAGAAATTGGCGGATTTTTACCAGGTGGGCGTAGCGCTTATCAACGATGATCAGCGCGAGAGCGATCAAAGAGTACAGCACGCAGCGGAACAACAGTCCCGTGGTCCGACCGGAGGCGTCGGTACTACGAAAGGCGACCATGGGCGGAAAAATCCCTCGTCGCTTGCATTACTCCAGTCCGAAAATGCCGGGTCCGTGTTCCTCGGTCAGCTCGAGGATTCGCCCGCCGCCGCGCGCCACGCAGGTGAGAGGGTCATCCGCGATCACCACGGGCAAACCGGTTTCTTCCATGAGCAACTTATCGACGTCGCGCAGCAACGCGCCGCCGCCGGTCAGTACGATGCCGCGTTCCGCGACGTCGGCGCCGAGTTCGGGCGGTGTTTGTTCCAGCGCCTGCTTGACCGCCCCGACGATGCCTTGCAGCGGTTCTTGCAGCGCCTCGAGAATCTCGTTGGAGTTCAAAGTGAAGCTGCGGGGCACGCCTTCCGACAGGTTGCGCCCCTTGACGGAAATCTCGCGCACCGTTTGGCCCGGATAGGCAGAGCCGATTTCCAGCTTGATGCGCTCCGCCGTGGCTTCGCCGATCAAGATGCCGTAATTGCGGCGCACATAGTTGGTGATGGCTTCGTCGAACTTGTCGCCGCCGATGCGCACGCTGGCGGCGTAAACGATGCCGTTCAAGGAGATGACCGCGACCTCCGAGGTGCCGCCGCCGATGTCCAAGACCATGGAACCGCGTGCCTCTTGGACGGGCAGACCCGCCCCCACGGCCGCGGCCATCGGCTCGGGGACGATGTCCACGCTGCGTGCGCCCGCGCCCTCGGCGGATTCCTTGATGGCGCGCCGCTCGACCTGGGTGGAACCAAAGGGGACGCATACCAGCACTCTGGGAGAAGGACTCAAGAACCGGTTGCCGTGCACCTTTTTGATGAAGTACTGCAGCATTTTCTCGGTATAGGTGAAATCCGCGATCACCCCGTCCTTCATGGGCCGAACCGCCGTGATATGGCCAGGCGTGCGGCCCAACATGTTCTTGGCTTCGACCCCGACGGCGACGATGATTTTGCCGCCCCGCGTCGGCTCATCCTGCACCGCCACCACCGAGGGTTCGTTCAGAACAATACCGCGCTCGCGGACGTAAATGAGGGTGTTGGCAGTGCCAAGATCGATTGAGAGGTCATTGGAGAAATAACCTCTAAGGCGTTTGAACATGGGGGTTTTTTCGTAAACTTTTGGGGTTAAAAAAAGATCGGCTAATGTAACAACCGACACGACATATCACAAGGCAACGTGTATCATCCCCTACGCTTAAATTGCGTGAGTTGCTGCGCATTTTGAGCACCAACCCTATGAGCCTGACCCGTCAAGACGTCGAAAAAATCGCGCACCTTGCGCGGCTGTCCATCACTGCGCAAGAGATGCCGGTGTACGTGAACAGCTTGTCGAGCATCGTCGATTTCGTCGATGAGTTGTCGCGCGCCGACACCGAAGGCGTGCTGCCCATGGCGCATCCGCTCGATGGCCAGCATCAACGCCTGCGAGCCGACGTGGTCTCGGAGAGCGACAACCACGAGAAATATCAACACAACGCGCCCGCCGTGACCGCCGGCCTCTACGTGGTGCCGCGGGTGATCGAGTAATCCTTAGGCTATTCTTGTCGGATGCATAACCTATTCATCGGCGAACTCGCCGACCGCCTTGCCAAGCGGCAGATTTCCAGCGTGGAACTCACCCAGCACTTCTTGGGGCGGATCGAGCGGTTGAATCCTGCGCTCAACGCCATGATCACCTTGACCGCGAAGCAGGCGCTGGCCGATGCGGCGGCCGCCGATGCCCGCTTGAGCGCCGGGGAGAGGGGTCCGTTGCTCGGCATCCCCCTCATTCATAAAGATATTTTCTGCACCGACGGGGTCCGGACCAGCTGCGGCTCGCGCATGCTGGATAACTTCGTGGCGCCCTACGATGCCACGGTGGTGGCTCGCTTGAAGGCGGCCGGCACGGTCATGCTGGGCAAATCCAACATGGATGAGTTCGCGATGGGCTCCTCCAACGAGACCAGCTATTACGGGCCGGTCAAGAATCCTTGGGATACTGCCAAGGTCCCCGGCGGCTCCTCGGGCGGCTCGGCGGCCGCCACCGCCGCCCGCCTGACCCCATTTGCCACCGGCACCGACACGGGCGGCTCGATTCGCCAGCCGGCCGCCTTGACCGGCGTGACCGGACTGAAACCCACCTACGGCCGCGTGTCCCGCTACGGCATGATTGCCTTCGCGTCCAGTCTCGACCAGGCCGGCGTGTTCGCGCGGAGCGCCGGCGATGCGGCAGCGGTCCTGCAAGTGATGGCCGGATTCGATCCGCGCGACTCCACCAGCGTCGATGTGCCCGTACCCGACTATTCCAAAGCCTTGGGTCAGCCCCTCAAGGGGATGAAGATCGGTCTGCTGCGGGAATTCTTCGAAGGCCTCGAGCCGCGCAACGCGGCCCTGCTCGAGGACGCGCTGAATATCTACACGGGCTTGGGCGCTGAAACACTCCAGGTGAGCCTGCCGCATCTGCCGCTATCGGTGCCCACGTACTACGTGGTGGCCCCGGCGGAATGCTCCTCGAATCTGTCGCGCTTCGACGGCGTGCGTTATGGCTACCGCTGCGAAAACCCAAAAGACCTCATGGATTTGTACAAGCGCTCGCGCGGCGAAGGCTTCGGCGCGGAAGTGAAGCGGCGCATCATGACCGGCACCTATGTCTTGTCCGCGGGCTACTTCGATGCGTACTATTTGAAAGCGCAAAAGGCGCGGCGTCTGATCACCGACGATTTTCGTGCGGCGTTCGACAAGGTCGATCTGGTGATCGGACCTACGACCCCGACGCCGGCCTTCGATATCGGCGCCAAGATGGATGATCCCGTCCTCATGTATCTGAACGACATCTACACCATCGGCGCGAACTTGGCGGGGCTTCCCGGCGTATCGGTGCCCTGCGGCTTCGTCGAGGGCTTGCCCATGGGCTTGCAGTTGATCGGACCGCATTTCGCGGAGGCGAAATTGTTGAACGCGGCCCATCAATATCAACAAGCCACGGATTGGCACACGCACGCGCCGCGGGGATACACCTGATGAGCGACTGGGAAGTTGTCATCGGGCTCGAGATCCACGCGCAGCTCGCGACTCAGTCGAAGATCTTCTCCGGATCGCCGACCGCGTACGGCGCACCGCCGAACACCCAGGCCGATCTGGTCGACTTAGCCTACCCCGGCGTGCTGCCGGTATTGAATGCCCGCGCAGTGCAGATGGCGGTGAAATTCGGACTGGCGGTTGACGCCACGGTCGCGCGCCGCTCGGTGTTCGCGCGCAAGAATTATTTCTATCCGGACCTGCCGAAGGGCTACCAGATCAGCCAGTACGAGTTGCCGGTGGTCGCGCGCGGTTCGCTCAACATCATGCTGGATGACGGCGCCGTCAAGACGGTGGGTATTACGCGCGCACACCTGGAGGAAGACGCCGGCAAATCGCTGCACGAGGGCCTGGCGAATGCCTCCGGAATCGATTTGAATCGAGCGGGCACACCGCTGCTCGAAATCGTCTCCGAACCCGATATGCGATCCGCCAAAGAAGCCGTCGCGTACATGAAAAAGATTCACACGTTGGTGCGGTATCTAGAGATCTGCGACGGCAACATGCAAGAAGGCTCATTCCGTTGCGATGCCAATGTATCGGTGCGGCCGCGCGGTCAGGAAAAATTCGGTACGCGCGCCGAGATCAAAAATTTGAATTCATTTCGGTTCGTCGAGAAAGCGATTCAGTACGAAGTGGCGCGGCAGGTCGAGCTCATCGAGAGCGGCGGCAAGGTGGTGCAGGAGACCCGCCTGTACGATTCCGACAAGGATGAGACCCGCTCGATGCGCTCCAAGGAAGAGGCCAACGACTATCGGTACTTTCCGGATCCGGACCTGTTGCCGGTTGAAATTGACGAGCCGTTCATCGAGGCGGTGCGGGCGACGCTGCCCGAGTTGCCGGACCAGAAGGCGGCACGATTCGCGCGCGACTTCGGTCTCTCGGCCTATGATGCCGGTGTTTTGAGCGCCAGCCGCGAACTGGGCGCCTATTTTGAAGCGGTGGTGGCGGGCTTGAGTGGAGCCCACGCGAAGCTCGCGGCGAATTGGGTCATGGGCGAGCTGTCCGGCGCGCTCAATCGCGACAGCGTCGATCTCGAACATTCCCGCGTCAACCCGCAGCAGCTGACCGGCCTGTTGAAGCGAATCGCGGATGAGACGATTTCCGGCAAGATTGCCAAGGAAGTGTTTGAGGCCATGTGGTCCGAGGGCAAATCCGCGGATGACATCATCGAGGCGAAGGGGCTGCGGCAGATCACCGATGTGGGCGCCATCGAAAGGGTGATCGATGCCATTATCGCCGCGAATCCGAAGCAACTGGCGGACTATCGATCGGGCAAGGACAAGCTGTTCGGCTTCTTCGTCGGTCAGGTGCAGAAGGCAACGGGCGGCAAGGCCAATCCCGCCCAGCTCAACGAGCTGCTGAAGGCCAAATTGGGCGGCGGCGGAAATGCATGACCGCGATACGCTGCATCGTTTTTTGTTCGATCGCTTCCCGATACGGGGACATTTGGTCCACTTAGACGCCGCGTGGCGCGCATTGATCGAGCATCGCCAATATCCGGACGCGATCCGCGAGACCTTGGGCGAAGCGGTCGTGGCCTCGCTGTTGCTGGCGGCCACGATCAAGTTCGAGGGAGTTTTGTCATTGCAGTTGCAGGGCGACGGACCGATGCATCTGTTGCTGGCACAGTGCACCAGCGGGTTAGGCGTGCGGGGCCTGGCTCGTTACCGCGATTTGCCCGCCGGCGCAACGCGCAAGATCAGTGAACTCATCGGCAACGGCAATCTGACCGTCACCCTGGAAACCGATGACGCCGCGCAACGCTATCAAGGCATCGTGCCGATTGAGGGCGAGCGCCTCGCCGAGTCATTGCAGGCCTATTTTCAGAATTCAGAGCAATTGCCGACGCGGCTGTGGCTGCATGCGGACGCGCAGGGCGCGTCGGGCATGCTGCTGCAGAAACTTCCCGGCGCGAGTTCGCTGCCGGCTGCCGATGCGGCGCTGGTCGAGGACGCGTGGCGGCGTGTGCAGCTCATTGCCGATACCCTGACGCCGGAAGAGCTGCGCACGCTCGAGGATGCGGAGATCCTGCACCGATTGTTCAATGAAGATGATCTGCGCTTGTTCGAACCCTCGCCGGTTTATTTTCGCTGCCGCTGTTCCCGTGAGCGTGTCGCCGGCATGCTGCAGGGCTTGGGCGAGGCCGAAACCCGCAGCGTGATCGCGGAACGCGGCAAGGTCGAAGTGCACTGCGACTTCTGCAATCGCGCCTACGTTTTCGACGCGGTGGATGTGGAGCAGCTGTTCAAAGCTCCGGTGGTCGCCGACAGCGGCAGTTCCGTGCACTGATATTACGGCGACGCGGACACACTTAGTCCTGCTTGCGGCCGCGCTAACAGGGGCCGCATTGGCGGGTATCGCGCGGTCACAAGACCTCGGCCGTAACGCCGGCAATACTCCGTTCTATTCGCGCAGCTTTGAGCCGATGCCGTCGGCCGCGGCGCTGGCCACGCTCGGACGGCAATTATTTGCCGATCCCGCCCTGTCCGCCTCCGGAAAAATCGCCTGCGCGACTTGCCATGATCCGAAGCACGACTTCGGGCCCGCCAATACTCAGGCAGTGCAGCAGGGCGGTGCGGACGGGCGCAGCTTCGGTGTTCGTGCCGTGCCCTCGCTCAAGTACACGCAGAACACGCCGCCCTTCACCGAGCATTTCGTCGACGATGACGGAGACGACAGTGTCGATCAGGGTCCCGCCGGCGGACGCACTTGGGATGGGCGCTCTCAGTCTTTTCACGATCAGGCGCGCTTGCCTCTGTTCTCATCGTTTGAAATGGCCAACCAGGATTCCGACGCCGTGCTCGCGAAAGTGCAGGCCGGCCACGACGCGCAATTTCGCGCCGTCTTCGGCGACAAAGTCTTCGACGATCAGGCGCTGGCCTTCAAGGGCGTGCTCATGGCGCTCGAGGCCTATCAACAAAGCCCCGCGGAGTTCTATCCCTACAGCAGCAAGTACGATGCCTACCTGAAAAATGAGGCCGCGTTGAGCGCGCAGGAGTTGCGGGGATTGACCGCCTTCAACGATCCCGAAAAAGGCAACTGCGCCCGCTGCCATCCGAGTGCAAAGATCAAAGGCGCGTTGCCGCAGTTCACCGATTTCGGTTTCGCCGCGATCGGCGCGCCGCGCAATCGGGCGATCCCCGCCAACGCCGATCGTCGCTACTACGATTTAGGGTTGTGCGGACCCTGGCGTACGGATTTGCAGGACCGCTCTGAATATTGCGGCCTATTCCGCACACCCTCGCTGCGCAATGTCGCGCGGCGGCCGGTGTTCTTGCATAACGGCGTGTTTCATTCCTTGAGCGAGGTGGTACGATTTTACGCCGAACGGGACACGAAACCGCAGAAGTGGTACCCCCGCGCGGCCGATGGCCGAATCCTGAAATTTGATGATCTGCCGGCGGCCTATGTTGCCAATCTGGACACACAGGCGCCGTTTGATCGACAGCCGGGCGACTCTCCCCGCTTAAGCGAGCAAGACATCCAAGATATCGTCGCGTTCTTGCAGACTTTAAGCGACGGCTATTCGGTTCCGAGCAATGCATCGCGCCATTGACACTAAGACACTTTGTGCGCCTGCACCTTGTGTTGCCCGCGAGGGGGAGTGACGACCATTCCCGCTGCACGTCCGTCATTCCCCATTTGAATCGTTACGAGCACTGGTAGCTCGTTCGCGAAGAAATTCAGTGCGCTTTCGGCATGCAGTCGCAATGCGGGAAGTCCCCACTCCGAAGGTGCGAGCAATGTTAGAAAGTTGCCATCCAGCCTAAGTTCAAAAATGCCCTCATCGGCATTTTCATACTTGCCTGCATAACTTCCGAGTGTGGCAAGGTCGAGCGGTACCTCTGTATGTCTCGTAACCGGCGGTTTGTCCAAGGGGAAGTCAGGCCGTACCAGATGACGAGCGATGTCGGAAACGCTCTGCACGTGATTCGATAGCACGACGACTCCGATGCGCTTCATAGGATCCCATATCACGTCGCTGGCATAGCCAAATGTGCCGCCGTCGCGGAAAATCAGTCGACCTTCCCGGTCCTCGAGGACCGTCCAACCTAATGCTTGCTCAACCCCTTTGGTCGGTGTGGCGCGTCGTGAGCTCAAAGTGTTGGCGATAAGTACCGCAAATGGTGAGCTGCGATAACCCAAAGCGATCGAGGGAATCGTAAGCAAATCGTCAAGTGTCGACAGAAGGCCCCCGGCGGCTGCCATGAGCGAATAGCCGGGAAACGAGAGCATCGAATCGGCCGGCTGCGAAGAGGCGTAGTGGCCTGTGGCTAATCTGGCTTTCATGGGCGACGACGCCGCAAAGGCGGTGCTTCGCATCCCCAGGGGAATGATCACTCGCTTCATTAGCAATTGTTCATAGTCACTGCCGCCCCGCGCAGCGAGAACTTCGCCAATGAGCCAGTAGCCGAGGTTTGAGTAGTCCCACTGCGTGCCGATATCCTGGGTCAAAGTGAAATTAGCCAGAAAACCGTAGAGATCCGCGCGTGAATACGCATTTGCAGCCACAGCGCTGGAATCAGGCAGCGGCGGCATGAATGGCAGACCCGAGGTGTGAGTTGCCAAATCCAATAGGGTGATCTCCTTCCCAGCGCGCTCGGGAATTTTGATACTGGCGGGAAGATATTT
>Ga0209330_1000626_pt1 | contig 13519 bp, 8 predicted proteins | sample JacPinW_OM2H0_O3_FD_187969 | JGI IMG/M metagenome (GOLD analysis project Ga0209330, IMG submission 187969) | Forest soil microbial communities from Algoma, Ontario, Canada - Jack Pine, Ontario site 1_JW_OM2H0_O3 (SPAdes) (version 2) | ecosystem: Environmental > Terrestrial > Soil > Boreal...
CAATGGCGGCAATGTAAAAGTCATCTGGGGAGCAGCTCCTTGTCCAGTTTGGGTCATTATGTACCTCCCGAATATTCAGTTCCTGCCCCATAATTATACCCGCCTGCCGGGGGCCAACGGAACAGACGCTCAAATATTTAGATGTTTTAGAGGAGCAGAAGATGCCATCTGTCGAACACGTGGAAAAGCACTTCACTGCGACGGCAGCGGTGCGCGACATTGTGATCGGAATGGCGGATGGTCTCACTGTGCCGTTCGCGCTTGCAGCGGGTCTGACGGGGGCAATTGCGTCAACCGGCATCGTGGTGACCGCGGGACTTGCTGAAATTGCAGCGGGCTCAATTGCCATGGGATTGGGCGGCTACCTCGCCGCGCAGACCGACACCGAGCACTACGCATCCGAACTCGATCGCGAGTATAGGGAGACGGTTGAGCTGCCGGAAATTGAAACAGAAGAAGTCGCCAAGGTTTTCCGCGACTACGGCCTTTCGCAGGAGCAAATGCAGCCTATCGTAAGCGCGATCACATCGAACCAGAAGAACTGGGTCGATTTTATGATGCGCTTCGAACTTGGCTTGGAAGCGCCGGATCCTACGCGCGCGGGCCGCAGCGCGGGTACCATTGCAGCGTCGTACATCGTCGGCGGGCTGGTTCCGCTGGCCCCCTACATAATGATGAAGAACATCATGGACGCGCTATGGGTTTCGATTGCGGTCACGCTGCTTGCGCTTTTCTTCTTTGGCGCGATCAAAGGACATTACACCGGCGTGAAGCCGTTGCGCGGCGGATTGCAGACGGTCCTAGTCGGAGGCCTTGCCGCGGCGGCTGCATTCGCCATCGCGCGCCTTATTTCCAAATAAGCTGAAGTTCGCGCTGCACCGCTTTAATTCTGATCGGATGAACCTCCGAGATTTCCGAAAGGCCACAGTCCGAATAGCTTGAGTACAGCATCCTGGTGTTTCTCTACGAGCATCTGCGCTGTCTTTTCCTGTGGCCACGGGCTCGCAAGTCGCTGGGGACGAGCGGCAATCCAGAATGCGGTTAGCGCCATGACGGTGGCATCGCGGTCCAGAATGTCGGCCTGCACTTTGTCGAAAGTGTCTACCGAAGAGTGGTGTGTGTATTTATAATCCGGCGAATCTTGGTCGAGGTTGATTCCCGGCAGCCCCGCAAGGATAAATGGGCCCGTGTCGGTCCCGAATTCGACTTCGTCGTCCACCTTCAAGTCGCCGAAAGCCTGGAGCGAAGTAGCCAACTTCTGAACATCAGGAATCAAGTCCGCACGCCCGCCGAGCTGGAAGCCGACGACGGGGCCTTGGCCGTTATCGAGAATGACGGCTGCGATGTGATTGGCCATTTCGCTCTGATGAGTTTTCACATAGGCCAGCGAACCCAACAAGCCCTCTTCCTCGCCGGTAAACAACACAAAGCGAATCGTGCGCCGCGGTTTCAGTCCGGACTTCGTTATGGCTTCGGCGGCGCCCAGAGTTGCGGTTGCGCCCACACCGTTGTCGGTCGCGCCGGACGCCAAATCCCAAGAATCGAGATGGCCTCCGACCACGACGATTTGTTCCGGATGTTCGGTGCCGCGAATTTCGCCGACGACGTTCGCAGTTTCCACGGCGCCATCAGTCGCGCGATTTTGCACGTCAATCTTCAAACGCACATTTGTTCCGTGTTCTAGATAACGTTCAAGCTGTTTCTGATCTTCCGCCGCCATGCTGACGACCGGGATATCGTAGTAAGTGTTAAAGCCGAGAGCGCCGGTGTGAGTGAGGTGCATCCCTTGCGCCACGCTTCCGCCCTGGCCGCCGATAATTGCAATTGCTCCGGCGTCGTGAGCTGTTTTCAGGAAACTGCCAAACTTCGCGAAGCTCGCCATGCGGTCCTTGGGCGCTTCGCCTTGGTGAACGATGAGAAGAACTTTCCCGCGCCATTTTGCGGAACCTTTCATCTCGTCTTCGAGCTGATAGCCGTTCACCGCCAGGACGTCAGCTTCCGCACCTCCGGCTGCCGTTGAACCGACCCAGCCCATCGAGTCGATCATCAGACGGCGATGAATCGGAGATATCAACTCGGCGTTTGCGGAAATCCGCCTCCATCCGCGCGACAGTTGCCAGGATTCCGTGTGGACGTTCTCGAGGCCCATACCCTTCATTTTTTCAACGCCCCAGGCTATCGCTTTTGCTGCTTCCGGCGAGCCTGTTACGCGAGCGCCGATATCGTCACTCAACTCGCGAAGGTTTTCGTAAGTGTCAGTCTCCATCATTCCCGCGCCGGCGACAGCAGCCAGCGACTTAAGCGTTCCGTCGTCGAGTTGGGCGGAACTCCCCGTACCGGACTGGCCAGGCGCAGAAACCGCCGGCCGCGCTATCGCAAGAACAAGGACTGCGGCGCAAGCAAACGCAAATGTTCTTCGTGTCATCTCTACAAGACCCCTTTTCAATTTTGGACCATCTCAGAATCGTTGTGCGTTACAGGCAATCTTGCTCAGCGATATAGGTTTGACGCACCCTCAGCGGATTCAGGTCTAACCTTATATATGATATATGCGCCATGCAGCAGGGACATCCTGCATGAGGTTTTCGGTTCGTTCCAGCCAATTCTAACAAGTCACCGCAAGTACCGTTCTTGCATCTACATAAGGTAGGGAATCCGGAGCGGTTTCCTGGCGAGCGCGATAAATACTATTCGAGACGGGATACGTCAAATATAATAACTCGCGGATCGCGGTTTTATGCGCCAGACGAGAAAAGCAAACATAGGAGAGAAGGTCATGGAGAGTAAAGTATTGAAAATCCGTCACTGGGTGGCTACCGTCGTGGTCCTCGTGGCGCTTGCGGGAGGCGCGGTCCTTTCGCAGGGTTTCAAGAATTGGACAGGGCATACGGTGTTCGGGGCGCCGGGAGCTCCCATCGCAATGACGCAGAACGCGTTGCCTGTGAGCTTGGGGAATTTTGCTAATGGCTTTTCCGCCGTTCTAAAGCCGGCGCTTCCCGCGGTCGTAAACATCAACACTTCAAAAGTGATAAAAGCCGGACGGAATCAACAGTCTCAATTATTTAACGACCCAATGTTCCGCCAGTTTTTCGGCGATCAATTTGGACAGGGCCAAGCTCGTCCGCAACGTGAGCAGAGCCTGGGATCGGGAGTCATCGTTACTTCAGATGGAACAATTTTGACGAATAATCACGTGGTTGAGGGCGCCACCGATATCAAGGTCTCCCTCAGCGACAAGCGTCAGTTTCAAGCCAAAGTGATTGGAACCGACCCGAAGACAGACATTGCGGTGTTGAAGATTGATGCCACGAACCTGCCGACTCTCGGGCTGGGTGATTCGAACCAATTGCAGGTTGGCGATCTGATTTTCGCAATCGGCGACCCGTTTGGAGTTGGTGAAACGGCTACGATGGGAATCGTGAGCGCGACTGGACGCGGCGGCCTCGGCATCGAGGGTTATGAAAACTTTATCCAGACGGATGCAGCCATCAATCCCGGCAATTCCGGCGGCGCGATGATCGATATTCACGGCAACCTCGTCGGCATCAATACCGCCATTCTTTCTCACGGCGGGATGGGTGGCGAAGGCGGCAACGAAGGAGTTGGATTCGCAATTCCGATGAGCATGGCAAAGCCGATCATGGATCAGATTCTCACTCACGGTAAGGTCGTTCGCGGCTACCTCGGCGTGGGTATCCAGGATTTAACTCCAGAACTTGCAAGAGCATTTGGACTGAAGAACGGAAGCGGAGTGCTCATCCGAGATGTTTCGCCCGACACGCCAGCCGCTAAGGCAGGATTGAAGAAGGGTGACGTAATCCTTCAAGTCAACGGCCAGCCGGTAAGTGAGCCGGATCAGCTTAAGGTACAAATTTCGCAGTTCGCGCCAGGAACCCCGACTAAATTGGAGATTTGGCGGAACGGCGCGACACAGGACGTCTCCCTCAAGCTCGCTGAATTGAACGAGCACACTGAGAAGGAGGCCTCGGATGAAACAACTGGAGCTGCTCTTGAAGGTGTACAGGTTCAGGACCTCACCTCTGACCTTAGCCAAGAGCTCAATCTGCCCGCCGGAGCCCACGGTGTAGTGGTAACTTCCGTTGATCCGTCAAGCCCGGCAGCAGCGGCACAACCGCCTCTGAGCCGCGGGGATGTGATTCAGGAGATTAACCACAAGCCGATCAACAGCACATCCGAGTATAAGCAGGCGCTCGAAGGAGCAAATAAACAGCCGGTACTGTTGTTGGTAAACCGTGGCGGCAATACGGCATATGTTGCCGTAGAGCCGCAGCAGTAACGAAGTATTGAAGAGAAGTTAATGCAAGACTCGGGTGTGAAGGCCCGGTCTGGACAAGGGGCGCGGTCCTCCAGGATCGTGCCCCATTGTTTTCGAAACGTAGTCCTAGAATTTCTGCAACTAACCTTCCCAGCCGGGTTAGATTCGTGAAGTGGGGCGAACTGTGCGTGGATCATTTCTTGGGTCCGAACTGATGGCCTTACCTTCTGGCAACCAGGTTGCACCAGGTTATCGCTTTCAACACGACTCGGGATAGAATAGTACTTGAGTCCTATTCACGCCAACTCCCCGGCCTAGTACTAAGTAGTGTTAGCCGTACTTCTGTCTCGATGCGGTACAAATGAGGAACAGGGATACTTGGTGAAAGCTATGGCGCGGATCAGAAGTCGAGCTGTCTTCAACGAATCGCTGCTCCCCGAGGCTCAGCCTCGCTGGGATTTGTTCAGTGCTGGGTTTGGACTCCAATGCCTCGCGGTTGCAGCATTGGTAATAATCCCAATGCTGATGCCGCAAAAGCTGGAAGTTGTTAAGCGATACTGGACCATGCCAATCGAGGCGCCTCCAGTGGTAGCGTGGAAGCCGCAGCCGGTCCAACCCGTAAAACCAATTCCGATCAAGCATGAGGTTGCGAAGGTTGTTGAGCCTCCCAAGCCGGTAGCTCCTGTCGAGATACCGAAGCCGAAGATTTACACCCCTGTGGCCACTGCACCTGTGGCAAAACCCGCCACCGCGCGGAAGAACACTCCGACTCCTGATGTCCCAATAGTTGCAAAGGCATTCCCAGATCAGAACCCTCCCGCTTCAATGGGCAGTTCCGCCATCCCAACTATTCGGAAGCCGCGAGAGGAAGTTCAAACAGGCGGTTTCGGCGATCCGGATGGAGTGGCAGCCAACGGCAAGTCGAATCGTGCGGCAAACATTGCAGTAAAAGGCGGTTTTGACCTTCCTCCCGGCCCTGGCACTGGCAACGGCACCGGTGGCGCCAAGGGAGCAAAGGGAGTGATTGCGAGCACCGGTTTTGGCAACGGTGTTGCAACTGGTGGTCCTGGCGGTGCCAACCACGGAACCGTTCAACAGGGTGGGTTCGCAGACGAACATGCAGTGGCGGCGGGGCCGAGAGTAAAGCAGGCTCCCGCAGTGTCGAACACCACTCCTCTTCATATTCTTTCTAAGCCGACGCCGGCATACACCGATGAAGGCCGCACAAAGAAAATTGAGGGTGACGTATTGTTGGAAGTTGTCTTCACAGCAACTGGTGAAGTGAAAGTTCAGCGTGTGGTCCAGGGTTTGGGGTACGGTTTAGATGATTCCGCCAAGGCCGCTGCGCGCCAGATAAGATTTACGCCAGCTCAACAAGACGGCCAACCAGTGGATTCGACCGCCATCGTCCACATCGTATTCGCATTGGCAAATTGATAGGGGGAACGGCAATGGTAATGTGGAAAAGCTTCTGTCTTACGATATTGCTGGCCGCTAGCCTGGCAGGAGCGGCGTCGGCCCAGTCAACGCAGACAGCCGACCAAACGCAGCCGCAGGCCGGAGTCGCGGGTGCGCCGGTGACGACCGTCGACCAGGCGATCGATCGCGTGATCGCGCGAGAGCATGAAGAGATCGCTACGATTCGGCGTTTCAATCCCGTAATCGAAACCTACATTCAGGACATGAAACCTGACAAGGACATGGGCGCGATTCCCGTGAAGGACCACTATTTCCTCGGCCAGGCAGACCTTTCGAAGGGCGTCCTTGATCGCTCGATGCTGGAAACCAAGAAGGGAAAACTCGAAAGTCTCAACCCGATTGCCCATTTGAGCAGCATGTTCAGTTCTTCTTACATTCCTGATGGTTTTCTGCAGATGATTTACATCGACACGAACGGATTCGATCGCCAGCACTATCAATTCGACTACGTTCGCCGGGAGTTTCTGGGCGAAGTTCGCTGCGTAGTTTTCGATGTCACACCGCTGCCTAAATCCGGCAAGGGGCGGTTCAAGGGACGCATCTGGGCCGAGGATCAGGGATTCACGATTGTGCGATTTAACGGTGTGTATACGCCGGTAGCTGGAATCAACGGATTCAATCTTCACTTTGACAGCTGGCGTTTGAACGTTCAGCCCGGCCTCTGGCTGCCCGCTTATATTTTCAGCCAGGAGTCGGACCTGAAAGACTTCATGGGCAATCACGTACGCTTCAAGTCGCAGAGCCGCCTGTGGGGCTACAACTTGAAAAACGTGGGCCGCCAGGAAGAATTCAGCGAACTGACGGTTGAATCGGCAACCGCAATTCAGGACCAGACTGCGCAGCAGGACCGTGGACCGATCGAAGCGCAGCGCGAATGGCAGCATCAGGCGGAAATCAACGTCGTGGATAGGCTGCAGCGAACGGGCTTGCTCGCGCCTCCAGGTGAAGTGGATAAGGTTCTCGAAACGGTAGTCAATAATCTTGAGGTGACCAACAACCTCGACATCCAGCCGGACGTGCATTGCCGCGTGATGCTTACCGGCACGCTGGAAATGTTTTCGATCGGTCACACCATCGTTCTGAGCCGCGGATTGATTGACGTTCTACCCGACGAAGCCAGCCTTGCGACCATGCTCGCGCAGGAGTTAGCCGACATCATCTTGACCAAGCCTTCAACCGACCAGTGGGGCTTCAACGACACAACCACCGTGACGGCTACCGAAGCGCTGGGACACTTTAGTTTTAAGGATACTCCGGAACAAGTTCATCAGGACGGCGAGAAAGCCTTGGAGCTTCTAAAGAATTCGCCTTACAAGGACAAGCTGTCAAGCGCGGGACTCTTTTTGAAGCAGCTTGATGCCGATTCGAAAACGCTTCCGGTTCTGATCAATCCGCATCTCGGCAACCGCATCTATCTTGCGGACCAATTGATCGCCTCGGCGCCCAACCTTCAGCCCACGAAAATCGACCAGATCGCAGCTCTACCGATTGGCGCGCGCTTGAAGGTCGATCCGTGGAGCGATCACGTGGAACTAATCAAGGCCAAACCGCTGCCGCTCCTTTCAGCCCGCGAGAAGATGCCGTTTGAAATCACGCCGTTCATGCCCTACTTGACGCGCTACCAAAAACCAGGCGGCGGGATTTCCGCGGAACCGACCAAGGCCGATTTGGCCAAGAAGGACAATCAGCAGCCACAACAGCAGCAACAATAGTCTTCGCAAGTTTCATTGCTTTGGCTAAAACGGCGTCTGGCAACATCCAGACGCCGTTTTTTTGTGTCAGTCCGACTGAGCGTGGACTCTGCAACTTTCAGCGAGTTGGAACAAATTGGAAGAAGGGATGAGAAACTTCACGCTCGAACTTAAACGATCTCACTATTGACGGGTAATTGCAGGCGCGCTTCGCAACCTCGATGCAACTCGCGATTTTCAAGTGTGAGCGACCCGCCATGAGCTTCCGCGATCTGCCGGCTTAGCACCAACCCGATTCCCGAGCCACCTTGCTTGGTGGTAAAAAACGGAACGAAAAGATTTGCGGCGTTCGGAATGCCCGGCCCGTCATCTTGGACCCATACTTTTACCAAACCATTCTGGCGTTCCCAGCCGACCTTTACACCCCCACCAGTTTCCAGAGATGCATCCACGGCATTGCGGAGAAGATTGATGAGTAATTGTTCCAGTTGGTCCGGGTCCGCCTGAATTCTTGTTTCTGGGCCGGCCTCGATCTGCACTGGAAGGCGGGGCTCCAGTCCCACAACGCGCCGTATCCACACGCCTACATCTACTGGCTGGAAGACCGGTGGAGGAAGCTTGGCGAGGCGCGCATACGCACTCATGAACCGCGCCAGACCGTCGGTCCGCGCGGCAATTATATTCAGGCCGCTGCGCATGTCTTCCTGCCAGTCCGGAGCCCGCTCCTTGCGATGAAGCATGCTACCCAGATTTTCAGCGACCGATTTGATGGGAGCGAGCGAATTGTTCAGTTCGTGCCCCAGCACACGAATCAATCGTTGCCAAGCTTGGCGCTCCTCTTCGCGCAAAGCGCGGCTTAAATCTGTGATCACGAGCAGTTGATGCGCCAGTCCGGCTTCGCGAAAATTGCCGCGATGAATCTCCCAGCGCCCTGATTTTCCGGGGAACGCGATCTGCGCTATCTTTGGGGTCTCGCCCTCGAGGCATTCCAAAAGACCGAGCTCGGCCGCGGTGAGGCCGAGAAGGCGCGATTCCCCTTGATTCAAGATTCTCTCGCCGGCTCGATTTACGAGCCGCAGCCGTCCTGCTCCATCAAATGCAAAAACCGCGACATCAATTTCTTCCATCACCTTGCGCAGGAGCGCCGTCGCTTCCAGTGCGCCCAGCCGCTGCTGCCGCAGCGTTTCGCCCAGAGCATTTACTTCGCGCAAAACCTCGCCCAACGCATCATCCTGGTTCGCGCCACGCGCTCGTATGGAGAAATCACCTTCACGCAGCGCGGCGAGGAGGTTCGACACGGTGCGCAACGGGAAGACGACGCGGCTTTGAGCCGAGAATGCAAAGCTCAGCCAAGTAATGACCATAATTACTGTAAGCGTCCACTGGAGCTTTGAGGAGTAGGGCCCAATCCAAAGCAGAATAAGCGCGACGATCGTGCTCCCGACCCCCGCGGCCAGGGCTAGAAGCAGGATGCGGCGTTCATGCAGAAGCGGTTTCACAGGCTATATTTTTGCAGACGCCGGTAAAGCGCGCTACGGCTCAGTCCCAACGCTTTGCTCGCGTGGCTCACGTTGCCGCCAAACCTAGCCAGAGCTTTTTGGATCAGCACGCGCTCGACATCCTCGATGCTCATTTCGTCCAGCCGCAAAGACGCTTCGCGCGCGGGCCGAAGTCCCAAGTCTCCTGCGCGCACCTGCGGACCTTCCGCTAGCAGAACAGCGCGCTCGATGGAGTGGTCCAGCTCGCGAATATTTCCCGGCCAGGGATGGTCCAGCAGAACTTGCAGTGCCACGGGTTCGAAGCCTTCGAGTTGTTTGCGATAGCGTTGCGCCGACTGCCGCAGAAAATGATGAGCCAGAATTGAAATATCCTCCTTGCGCTCGTGCAGCGGAGGCAGATGAATTTCAATCGTGTTCAAGCGGAAAAGCAAATCTTCGCGGAACCGGCCGGCGGAAACCTCAGTCTGTACATCGGCATTGGTGGCCGAAATAATCCGCACATCCACACGCCTCGTGGTCGAGGAGCCGACCCGTTCAAGCTCGCCGGTCTCCAGCGCGCGCAAAAGCTTTGCCTGCAGGTTCATTGGCACGTTTGCAATTTCGTCGAGGAACAACGTGCCGCCATCAGCCAGCTCAAAGCGCCCCACGCGATCCGATTTCGCGTCGGTGAATGCGCCCTTCACATGGCCGAACAGCTCGCTTTCGAAAACGCCTTCCGGCAGTCCTCCGGCATTCACGGTTACGAGCGGGCGCCCCGACCGCGGAGAGAGAGCGTACAGAGTGCGCGCAACCACTTCCTTGCCGGTCCCGTGATCGCCCGTGATCAGGACGTTTGCGTCTGACGGCCCCACACGCGCGATCAAATCCATTACCGGACGCATGGCCGCCGATTCCGCGATCATCACGGGACGGCCATCGGCGCGCAACAGCCTATTTTCGGCCTCCAACCGCTGGCTTTTTCGCAGCGCCTGCGAGAGTTCGATCTGGGTCTTCAGGATTGCCAGAAGCCGTGCGTTTTCCCACGGCTTTTGTATGAAATCCTTCGCGCCTCGACGCATGGCTTCCACGGCGAGTTCCAAGCTTCCCCATGCCGTCATCACGATGATGGGCAGCGTGCTGTCTTTTGCACGAATATTTGAAAGCAGATCGAGCCCTTCCTGGCCGGAGGTCGTATCGCGCGCGTAGTTCAAATCCATCAACAGCGCGTCGAACTCGCGTGCTTCGAGCGCTGCTAACACAGCCGCCGGCGAGGCTACCGTTTCAGTTTCGAATCCCTGGCCCTTTAATAATAAGCGCAGAGCTTCGCGAATGTCGGGCTGATCGTCGGCGACAAGTATTCGTGATCGAACAGTGTGTGGTGGCATCATTTTGCGAACGCTTTCTCCCTGAATTTTGGCGCTCTCTTCGCTCTGCACCGCATCCGATTGGAAGTTCACTTTGGTCTTTCACTCCTGGTATTGTTGAATTCATTCATATCGCAACGCCACGATCGGATCTACCCGCATCGCCCGCCGCGCGGGAACGTAGCACGCCGCCAGCGCAACGGCCAAAAGCAAAACCGCGACACCGAAGAACGTGGCAGGGTCGGTGGACTGGACTCCGTAGAGCAAACTTGAAAGGAATCTAGACAGAGCGAAAGCTCCAGCCAGCCCAATCGTTACGCCCGCGAGGGCCAGTTTCGCTCCGCGCCCGATGATCAGGCCCCAGGTGTCTGCCGTTTGGGCGCCGAGCGCTATGCGAATGCCAATCTCGTTTGTCCGCAGATTGACGACATAGCTCATCACGCCATAAATTCCCACCGCGGCGAGCACGAGTGCGAGTGCCGCAAAAACTCCGAGCAGAGTAGTGGAGAACCTGCGTGGAGAGACGGAATCGGAAAGCAGGTTGTCGAGTGCCATCACGTCGGCGACCGGTAAGTCCGGAAATATTTTGCGTACTTGTTCGGCAGCAGCACGAACCACTAGCGCCGGGTCACCAGCCGTGCGGATCACGAAGTATGGAGTCCACCCACCCGCGGCGTAAGTATCAAATGTCGGCGCGGCATCGAGCCCATATTCGTGTACGTTGCCAACTACTCCGATGATCGGGCTCCAGCAAGGCTTCGGCGCCAGCGTGCACAGATTGACGCGTTTGCCGATCGGACTGCCATCGGGCCAGAATCTCTTAGCCATGGCCGCGTTGATGACGATGTTCGATCCGATCCAATCTTCTTCTGTAAAAAAGCGCCCGCTCACCAGCGGTATCCCCATGGCGGAAAAATAGCCAAGGCTGGCGGTGCGAAGTTCAGTTACGGGCCGCGCCCCACCAGATATCGGCTGCCCTTCCACCTGGAACCTCGTGGCTTGAACCGTTGCAGAGGCTAGCGGAAGGACATCGATTCCGCCAACTCGCTTCACACCCGGGATGCTCTCGATCTTGTCGGCGACCTGCTGAAATTCGAGAGATTGTTTGCGCGGAAGGTTTTTTTGCTGCTCGGGTGTCAACTTATTGAACTCCGCATCGGTGATGGCAGGCTGAGAGACTCGCATGGTCAAGATGTGCTCGGGCCGGAAGCCAGGGTCGACTTCGAGTAGGCGGTGAAAACTTCGTATCAGCAAGCCTGCGCCCACGAGCGGGATCATCGCGAGAGCAATTTCCGAAACGACCAGCAAGCTGCGAAGTTTCTGGCCGCTGGATGTTCCGAAACCGCGGCTGCCTTCTTTCAATACGTCATTAAGATTTGTCTTCAGAGTTTGGAAAGCAGGAACCATCCCGCACGCTATACCGGCGAGAAAACACGTCACAATCGTGAACGCCAGAACACGTACGTCGAGCCCGCTCTCTTTAACGCTCGAAAGATTCGCCGGCACGAAAGCGTGCATCAACCGAAGGGCTGCAGACGTCAGCAAAATTCCCAATATGCCGCCAGCCAGGGAGAGAAGCATGCTTTCGGTGAGCAGTTGACGTATCAATCGAAGGCGGCTCGCGCCTAACGCCACTCTAAGCGCGATTTCCCTCTGGCGGGCCGCATTGCGAGCCAGAAGAAGATTTACGATGTTGGCGCACGCTATAAGCAGCACCAGTGCCACAGCGCCGAAAAGGACTAGCAGAGCCATGCGGAGGTTACTCACATCCGGATTTTCCATCCGCTGCACGATGACTCCCCAACCTTTGTGAGTATCCGGGTGCGTTAGTTCCGCCTGTTGATTCAGCGCAGCAAGCTCTGTCTGAGCTTCCGAAATGCTGACACCGTGGTGCAGGCGTGCAATCGTGGTGTATGGATGGTGAACGCGGCCCGTCAAATCATCTTGATATTGTCCGACGGCCAACCACACATCGGCTCGCGGAGCCAATTTCAAACTCGCCGGTAGTATTCCAACGACCGTGAAGCCCTTGCCATCGAGCATGATGGTGTGACCCATGACAGCTGGATCAGAACCAAACCGAGCCTGCCACAGGCGCTGAGTGAGCATTACGGCGGGAGCGCTCGCGGGTTTATCCTCGTCGGCTTCAAACGTTCGGCCAAAGAGAGGCCGAATGCCCAGCATCGGAAATAAGTTGGAAGTTGCGAAGTCGGCTTGTACGCGCTCAGGTTCTCCCGCACCGGTCAAATTGAATCCCTGCGCCACATCTACGTAAGCGGCCATCCCCGAAAAACTACGAACTTGCTGCCGCCAATCCTGAAAATCTCCCGGTGAGAGCCCTAACCGCGGCCAGGCAGGCAGGTACGTATTAGATATCTGGACCAAATTCTCAGGATGCTGATACGGAAGTGGACGCAGTAGGACGCCGTTGACGACGGAAAAAATTGCCGTATTGGCGCCAATTCCCAGCGCCAGTGTGAGCACGGCGATCGACGTAAAACCAGGATGCTTCGCCAGCACTCGTATGCCGTAGCGAACGTCCTGCAGCAGCGAGTTCATATTTTTCTCATAGCGACGAACTATTCATATGCGCGCGCAACTGTCAGATTCCCAGGCATCGCTCGACGAGGCGCTGAATCACACCGCTCCGGCTTTCGAAGCTCCATCCACAATCCAGCCATCGGCCAACTGAATGATGCGGTTGCCGTACGCGGCCCATGCGTCGTTATGCGTCACCTGGATGATCGTCGTGCCGTCTTGATTTAGCTTCTTGAGCAAATCCATGATCATTTTTCCCTGGCTCGAATGCAGGCTGCCGGTAGGTTCGTCCGCCAGAATCAGTTTGGGCTTGCCGATCACGGCGCGCGCCACGGCTACAAGCTGTTGTTGCCCGCCGGATAGCTGATTCGGGAAAAGGGCTTTTTTGCCGACGATCTGGAACCGATCGAGAATGTCCGCAACCATTCCTTCCCGCTCTGCCTTCTTGATATCGCGATAGGAAAGGGGCAGATCGAGATTCTCAGCGACGGTAAGGTTATCGAGCAGGTGATATTGCTGAAACACGAATCCGATATATTTCTTGTGCAGCTCAACGCGGCGGCGATTGTCGAGTTTGTGCACGGCATTTTCGAGCAGATGGTACTCGCCTTTCCACGCGCCATCAAGCATTCCCACAATGCCCATCAACGTGGATTTTCCCGCGCCTGAAGGGCCCATAATGGTGATGAAATC
>Ga0209330_1000627_pt1 | contig 13478 bp, 17 predicted proteins | sample JacPinW_OM2H0_O3_FD_187969 | JGI IMG/M metagenome (GOLD analysis project Ga0209330, IMG submission 187969) | Forest soil microbial communities from Algoma, Ontario, Canada - Jack Pine, Ontario site 1_JW_OM2H0_O3 (SPAdes) (version 2) | ecosystem: Environmental > Terrestrial > Soil > Boreal...
AGTCGCCAATCTGGAGTCCGCTGCGTCTGCCAGTTCCGCCATCGCGGCTCTCCTTGCAAGTGCCTGATTTTGCGACCTATAAATGGCTCTGTTCCCTTTTCATCTAAAATGACAAATGTGCAACTGTGTAATAAAGTTTGTCGGTTTTTCTGGATTTCCACAGTTCGTTGTCATTTTGCCCGTGAAGCGCTTTGCTGGCGATTCGCGGCCTAAGAGCCCAATGCCAAGTCATGAAAGAGCACCCGTTCGAGATTCTGTCACCTCATTTAATTGTTTTAGCGCTCGTCTACGAGGGGAAGCTTTCGGCACCGCCGGCAAGGGCTCGCCCGCCAGTCGTTTTTGCACCAGCCCGGCGAGGAAGTCCGCGAAGGGCACGATATCTTCACCGACACTCGCTTTTTCGAGAGCGTTCACGTAGGCGTTGCGGTCGGTTACCGGAATGACCGCCCACGGGTATCCGCCCGACGCCATCATGGTGTTCATCAGGAAGCTCCCGACGCGGCCGTTGCCGTCCATATAAGGATGGATATACACGAAGATGAAGTGCCCGAGCACCACTCGGACAGCCGGATGCGATTCTTCGCGCAGAAGGTCGAAGAAGGACGGCATGGCGTCCCTCACCGCGACAATCTGCTTTTCCAGCCATCTCTCGTCAAATTTGGGGTCGTCCCTAAGGCTCACAACCTGAGCCGCGACGAACTTCGTTTGGACACTCGCGCTACGCAATTCCGCCTCCGACGATTGTCTGGGCATTGTAGCGAATTGCCGAAAGTTGCCGAATAGGCTAAGCTGCACGTGCCCCACGTTTCCCAGATGGGAAACGCTGAACGCTGATGCTTGGAGGGCTCCTGCGGCCCCACATAGACCGTCCCCGCCGGACGAGAACGTCCTCCAGGGCCCCTGCCATCGAGCGACTCAGAGTGCTGGAAACCAGAATCAACTCCATGGCGCAGGCCTCCTAATGCATTCGCACTGATGAATATCAGACGCAACGAACATCGCCCCAACTTCCAGGCGGCTCCGCTTCATTTCCCCACTGCGCCTCCTCCTGGTAGACGCCGCTTGACCGCGGCTCGGATGGGCGTTTTGGACTGCGCCGGTTTCGCGCCAAACCAAACCCAACTTCGTTTGGCACTCGCCGCGCTTTCACTCACGCCTTCTTCCAGCTGCGTTCTGTCCCATCGCCAGTATGGGTTTGTTTTTTCTTGTTGGCGCTCAAGTGAAAGAACAAACAATGCCGACAGGATCTTTGCTCTCAGACGTTCAGGTCAATATGTAAGCGGTTGTGAAATATGGAGTTGCCAAGGATGGGCGGCTAGCTCAGCTGGTTAGAGCGCCTGCCTTACAAGCAGGCCCAAATTTCATCTAAGTCGTTGCTTCGGTTGCGGTTACTGAGTTCCAGCCATCCTTGGCCTGCTCCAAAGTTGATCCAAAACTACACCTACGACCGGAAAGATTGGAGTGATTAGGTGGAGTTTGCGGGGGTGGATTTGAACCACCGACCTTTGGGTTATGAGCAACAGGGCAATGCTAACCGATTGTAATTCCATTGGACTTAGCACCTCGCCATTCCGGAAAACACCCATTCCAACGCCGGGTTTTGGTGCCAAATTGGTGCCAAGTTGCACAGGCTTGCCGGGAGCTTGCCTCAGCTCTCTCCCTCCAAAAAAACCAGAAAATTCGCAAAATTCGAAGAAATAAAAGCCAGCGCCCTCTCATCGCGATTTCAAAGCATACGACGGTTAATGAGCCCCTTCGGTAATACGAAGCGTCAATTCAATGCGGTGAGACGCGCTATCGAGCTTTGTCTCGGGCTCCATGCTGCAACTGGTGTATCCGCGTGCAACATACATCTGGCGGAGTCTCTCCAGTCCCGCTCCGATTTCTGTCCTGTTGAACAAATCTCCATCGCGAAGATGAAATTGGTCACGGATGGTTGCCGCCGCGATGTTCAGCGCGTGATCTGAGGCAGTGCTTTGGATAGAGATGCTCCCGAGCCGGAACTGTTCTCCCTCGGTAACGGACGCGATAATAAGGATGGCCTGTTTCCCGTCTGTAATTCCAAGAGGCTTCGACGATGGGTCATGAACCACAACTTTAAAATATCCTCGTTCCTGGAAGTCCCCCCTGATGCGCTCCGCGGCTTCATCGGATAGCTCTTGGCCATTGTCATATTCCCGACCATTCGACGCCTTGAGGATTCTGTTTCTTACTCCATCCCGATCATGAATATCACCCTCGAGTTTGAGGTCGCTGAATATGAATTTCGTAACGGGATGTGCGCCAGATGCAGATTCAGATTCGTGCTGTATCGTGCTGTGATCTGCAGAAGAGTTCGCCTGCGCGCGATCGAGCGTGCCCGCGGCAATTGCGGCGCACGAGATTGCGCAAGCGACTCAAACACATGCCATCCGGGTACGCGAAATATGCGGCACCGAGCTGCCCTCGAGTATCTGCCGGATGCGTCGCGCTAGGGAGCTTCCGGGCATGGCCATGCCTGCACTACTCAGCCTAACTCCCGACTGTCTGACGGAGCGGGCCATACTGATAAGGTATTCGGAATATTCACGGCGGTCGTACCCGCGCGCCAGCACAACATTGTCGCAGGCTTCTTCTGCTAAGGCGGAGAGATGACGTTCCAACCACCATGCGACAGGGTGAAACCAGAATACTGCGCGATTCAACAGAGCCAGCCATTGGACAAGGGGATGGCGGCGCCGAGCGTGCTCAGACTCATGTGTCAAGACAGCGTCGAGTTGCGCCTGAGGCCATTGCTGCCAGTGCTGCGGAAAAATCACACTCGGATGGAAGAATCCCACGGTCACGGGCGCGGCACATAGCGAGCTAGTGCGCACACCATCATGAAGCACGGCCTCGCGAACCAACCTGCGTGCCCGGAGAGTACCGATCGCCAGCCGAAACAGCAGCAAGCACAGCCCCAACAGGTAGGCGCCTAGCAAGACTACAAGCCCGGGCGAAACCGGGGTTGACCGCAGGCCGTCAGTTGAGAAGGTTTCAATCAAAATGTTCGAGTTGCGCGCATTGTTTTGAGCCAAGGGCGGCAGCACGCGTAGTGGCGCCTTCGGTCCCCAAGCCGTCCAGACCGGCAGGAACAGCATCAACGCCACCACGCCAGCCCAAACGCTATGCTTCGCCGTTGCTGTTTTTACTCGCATGGCGTACAGCACGATTGCCGTGGCTCCAACCAGCAAGGCTGCTCTAACGAAACATTCTAAGAATAGGCGTTCCATTATTTTCCTCCGGGTCTCCGGTTGCGCACGAATTTCTCCAACTGGTCGAGATCTTCCTTGTTCAAGACCTTTGCTTCTACCATTCCGCTGACCAATTCCTCGACTGATCCCCGACAGAAGCGGTCGATAATTTGTCGAACAGCCCGGGCCGCGAGGCTGCGCGCAGGCTCTACCGCGCGATAGACGTAAGCCCGTCCATCAGACTCATGTTTGAGATAGCCCTTGTGTTCAAGGCGGCGCATTAGAGTGCGAGTGGTCGTTTCTTTTAGGTTGCGTTTGCGGGAGACGATTTGATGAACCGTCTCGACGGTGCACGTCCCGCCGTCCCATACCGCCTGCATCACTTCGTTTTCGAGGTCTGTGAGGGGAGGCCGAACACGGGCTTGCGATGTTGTACGTGATGTCATGGTACAGTATGTACCATTAAACAAATGATCGTGTCAACGGGCCGTCTCGACTCACCATCTTGTCTTTGTGGAGTCAAACGTTGCAGCAACGACTTGTGTCAGCTCGTTGACCGATGTAATCGTCACGTAGTCTGTCATTGTTCTGCACTCCTTATCCCGGATTTTCATACACGCTGTTGGTATCGGACTGCAGTGCCGCTTTGCTGGCCTGTCAATACGTCGCAAAATAGCTCGCCGACTTCTCCGGATTATAGCCGCGCCGGTCGTAGAGCTTGGTAGTGCTGGGCTCTGCGTGGCCGGCGGCGCGCTGCACGTCGTCGAGCGTGGCGCCGTTCTCCAGCGCCGTCGTGATAAAGGTGGCGCGCATCGAATGCGCCGAATAACCGCGTGTAAGCCCTATGGCCCTTGCGTGCTTGCGCAGGATGCGGTCAATGGCATCCGGTCCATGTGCCTGCGGGACTCCTGCCCTTTGCGATTGTGACTTAACGGGCGGAACATCGGGCCGTCCAGATCATCCCCGTGAGCGGCGGCCTCAAGATAAGCGCGGATGCGTTGCGCGACATTCGGGTGGATGGCAAGGGCGTCGCGCCTGCCACCTTTGCGCAGGATGCGCAGCGAGTCGAAACCACGGTTCTGATGCAGGTCCTCCACCGAAAGCGTGGCGATTTCTGCGCGGCGGAGTCCCACCTGCAGGCCCACCGAGAGAATCGCACGATCACGCAGTCCCTCAATCGTGTCTTCAGCTGGCGTCTTGAGCAGTTTCGCGGCGTCGGCTTTCGAGAAAGCAAGTGTCGAGCCTTCCCTCCGGTTAATCGCGGGACGCTCTACCTCGGCGACGGGATTGGTCTTGACGTGATGATGACGGACGAGGTGTTTGAAGAGGCTCGACAGCGCCGCCAGCCTGCGCCGAATGGTCGAGGGCTCAGCCTCATCGATCTCGCGCATCATCCGTTCCCAGGCAATCACGGCGCGGTGGTCCACTTTGCACAACTCGTCGTAGGACGTGATATGGAGCGTGCGCATGAAGTGCTGCACGTCGAGCTTGTAAGCGCGGCGGGTGCGTTTGCTTTTCTGTTTGGCGAGCCAGATTTCTTCTTCGGGGATGTCTGCGAGCCGGGCGAGCGGTGAGGGAAGCGCGCTTTGCGAGGCAGAAGCGGGAAGCACGGCGGGGGGCGGACGATCGTTGGAATGCTCTGTCATTGCGCAACCCGCGACAGTACGTAATAGCGAGTGGCGGTTTGGTAATCGAGGCTGGACAGGGCGGCGGCATCATCGGCGGGACTTAGAAGGTTGATGGGATCGACCCATACGCGGAAAAAGATTCCTTCATGGTTATTCTCAATCTTTTGGATGGCTTCCGCTACGTCTGTGAGGCTGGCATGACTGCCAAGATCTTCGAATGGCGTTCCTCGTGCACCGCGCATGACAAGATTCCACATGGACGAATACCGCTTGAAAAGAGTTAAGGCTTATTAACTTCCGGGAGCCCCCGACCGTGTTTATGCACTACGTGATAAACCGGATTATCACGTACCGAGGGGGGAGCCAAGAGGCATCCCGAATCGCGGCGGAGATATTGCTGGAGTGATGCGCGGAAGCAACTCGTGGTCATTGCGGAGGGCTTAGCGTATATTTCTCTTTTTTCGGTAGTGTCCCCAATGCGCCTTTACGTCGCCGTTACCGACAAAGACTGGTTTGGTCTCCACGCCTCGAAGCCTGAAGTCGAGGAAGTGAACTTTTGGCGTCCATCGCCAGATGCCACGTTCAAGGCGCTGCAACCCGGCGAACTATTACTTTTCAAGCTGCACTCACCCGATAACTTCATCGCCGGCGGCGGCTTCTTCACGCGGTTCCTCCAGCTTCCGGTGAATCTGGTGTGGGACACATTCGGAGAAGCTAACGGCGTGCGATCACAATCCGAAATGCGGGAGCGAATCGCATACTACAGACGCAGCCCCATTGCAGCCAACGAAAATCCTACGATCGGCTGCATCATGCTGGCTGAACCGTTCTTCTGGAATCGGGAAGACTGGATTCCGTCTCCGGCAGATTTCAAGCTGAACACCGTCACTGGCAAAGGCTACGATTCAGAAGCTGGAACGGGAAAGGCGCTTTGGGACGCCGTATCGGCACGACTAATGCGAAGCCGCGCGTCGGTTCTGGAGCCCGGAACGGCCACAGTCGCAGCGATTGAGACACACGGATTCGGAAAACCACAAGTCATCCTTCCCCGGCTCGGCCAGGGCCTGTTTCGCATTCTTGTCACCGATGCTTACTCACGGAAGTGCGCCATCACCGGAGAGCGTACGCTGCCGGTGCTGGAGGCGGCGCACATCAAGCCGTACTCGCTGGTGAAACGCCATGAACTCCCCAACGGTTTGCTGATGAGAAGCGACCTCCACAGGCTCTTCGACGAAGGCTATCTGACCGTGGACCCGAAAGATCGCTGCGTTCTTGTTAGTAAAAGGATCAGAGAAGAATTCGAGAACGGGAAGGACTACTACAAGCTCCAGGGGCAGGTGCTCCGGGAGCCAAACGAGGCATGGGCAAAGCCTTCATTGGAGAATCTGGAGTATCACGCTCACAGCGTGTTTCGGTAAGCGGGAAGACGACCCAAACCCAACATTCTTGTTACCAAGGGCAAGGTAAAACACTAAATTTTCAGAGAAGTGCAGAAAGGCGAAATCCTGTCATGCTTTGCGAAAGCGAGCAATGGCGCGGTAATTGGCCATAGGAGGCCTCCAGATGGACTGGTTCTGGAACTGGGGCGGCGAATGCTTTGGATATCGAGTAGACGACAAGCTGTTTGCCTATCACGGTGTCCAGGTCGGCCGTTTTGATGGTGAAGAGGTATATGGGGCAGACGGACGTTACCTCGGGGAGATTATTTCCGACAATCGCCTCATCACACACCGTGGAAAGAAAGGCTATCGGCAGTCAGGATTCGGTCCCGTACGCAGAGGCTCTTACGCGCGGTATGCAAACTATGCTGGTTATGCGATGTATGCAGGATACGAAAATTTTCCATCACCGGATGAATTTAAGTGATTTATTCCCTGCGGGCGTCTGTCCCCAGAACGGCCCGAGAGTCCGTTAAGCTGTTGATAATACTGAGACTGGCTTCTTAGACAAAGGCCGTCTTCAGGTGTATAGGTTGCGCCTCTTCCGCTTTTTTCCTGCCCGGATCGCTTTCAAAGAGTAGGAGCGGTTCAAGAAAGGGTACAACGCTATGGACACACCAGTCGGCGAGGGATCGCCGCCCAAGTCAACAGACCTGGACGGATGGCGGCGAGCTGTCGCGGATGGCTCACTGCGACTTTGTTTGTTTCCTGGCACCCTTAAATTGTGGGTTGCCGCAAATGTAGGTCTCGCCACCTTCATTCGCGAAGTCAATTTCGGCCTGGTTCAATGGTGTACCGAACAGGTCGTTAGCTACCAATTTGACGCCGGTTCCTCCAACATCCATCAGACGCGACCAATCAAGCCGAAGCGCGTTGCCGCATGTAATCCAGTTGTCCGAACGCAAAGGCAGAAATTCAGCGAGAGCAAGTTTCTGTCCGCGATAGAGCACGTCGCACTGGTATTCGGCGATAACCAGAGCAAGCCTCGCAATCTCCGCCGGAAAGTCGCGCAGTTCAATGCCGCGAAAATTCGTAAGCGGAATATCGGAGTGAAGGTCGGCTTCGCCGCGCCGCTTGTTGATCTCGACTTCAATCACACGCATTTCCTTGTACGCGATAACAAGGAAATTACCGGAACCGCAAGCAGGATCGAACACCCGGATCTTCGCCATCCGCTTGCGAAGGTTGAGCAAGGCACGGGGATTGTCGCCCGCCTCGGCGAGCTTCGCGCGCAGGTCGTCAAGGAAAAGCGGGTTGAGCACTTTCAGAATGTTCGGAACGCTGGTGTAGTGCATCCCAAGCTCGCCGCGCTCTTCGTCCTCGGCGACGGCCTGAATCATCGACCCAAAAATGTCAGGATTGATCTTGGTCCAGTCGAGATTGCCGATGTGTAGCAAATAGGAGCGTGCGATTCTGCTAAAGCGCGGCACGTCCATGTTGCCGGAGAACAGCCCGCCATTGACGTAAGGGAACGAGTTGGCCCACCGGGGCACGCCTTCGCGGTCACGATCTCCGATCTCCGTATTCATGGAGCGAAACAGCGTCTCAATCACTTCATGCGTGTTGGTAGAATCCTTGGCGCTCATCTGCGTGATGGAGTCGGTGAACAGCCCTTTGCCGATAAAAATGTCGGTGTCTTCCGCGAAAAAGCAGAAGATGAGCCGCGCCATGAAGTGATTCATGTCATGGCGACGGGCGGACGTGCCCCACTCGGGATTGTCCTTCAGAAGTTCGACGTAAAGCCGATTGAGACGGCTGGTGGCGCGGATGTCGAATGAATTCTCGCTGATCTGGCGAACGGTCGTAATGCCCGCTAGCGGGAGGAAGAAACCGAAATGGTCTGGAAAATCCTGATAGGCACAGGCCACAGGCGGATCGTCGGAAACGAGGTTCTCCGCCTCCAGCGTCTGACCGTCCGTAGCCAGAATGAACTTAACCTTGGCCCGGGTAGAGCTCGGACTTTCCCGAAGCGCCGTCAGGGCCTTCGCAACCTCGCCCTCCGCACAGACTTTGATATGGATATTGTTGGTCTGCAGGACGCCGCCAAGGTCGGACTTGTTCGATGCGCCCGCACGTAACCGCTTGATCGTCGTTTCCTTGTTGCCGAAGGCTTCAAGGAAGGCATACGGGAAGTTCACCGCGTCGAAGGGTTGTTCAGCGAGGTCGGTTATTGCTTGCTCTATTTCGACCGCGTTCAACTATCCACTCCCTCTGGCGCATTCTGGTCCTTGGAAAACCAATTCGGAAACGGGTTCATATCCCCGAGCTTCCGTGAGCAATGGTTGTTGGTTGCCGAGATTCTCACCCCTAACCGTAGCAGCTCCGTTGCTCTTTGGTTTGTTTGTTCTCATCTTTAGCCCTAGCAGCACCTCGGTAAGATTCACGATAACCCGTACCAGATAGACCGCCCTGCCCCGTGACGCACCAGAAATCCTTTCTTTACTAGGTTGGCGAAGGTCGCCTTCGCAGTATTCGGGCTGGCTGCATGCTCGCGCACCATGTCACGGGTGGTGACCCTGCCGTGGGCCTGCACGTAGTCCATAATGTGCACCGCCAATTCAGACAGGACAGAGAGTGCGGCTTTCTCCCTTTCCACCTTCGCGGCGAGGCGGCGCTTCTGTTGCTGCAGCCCGCGCAGGAAAAACAAGAGCCACGGTTGCCAGTTAGGCTTCTCGCTGTGCAGGGTGCCTTGTGTCTGGCGTAGCGCCAGGTAATAGGACTCCTTGCTGTTCTCTATCACGCTCTCCAGAGAGCTGTAGGGCACATAGGCGTAACCCGCCTGGAGCAGGAGCAGCGTCGTAAGAATGCGGCTTAAGCGGCCGTTGCCATCCTGAAAAGGGTGGATCTCCAGAAAGACAACAATAAAGACCGCAATGATGAGCAGCGGATGCGGCCTGCGAAGCTCGCGAGCGTCCTTCAGCCATGCGATGAGCTCTGTCATGCGCCGGGGTGTGTCGAACGGCGTAGCGGTCTCGAAGACGACGCCGATCATCTTGCCATCGGCATTAAACGCACCCACATCGTTGCGGAGTGTTTTGTATTCGCCACGGTGACGCTCATCCTTGGAGCTGTGGCGCAGAAGGTCCCGGTGCAACTGTTTAATATGATTCTCCGTGATGGGTATGTCGGCCCAGGCATTAAAGACCGTTTCCATGACCTCGGCGTATCCCGCAACTTCCTGCTCGTCCCGTGTGGCGAATTTCTTGATTTCAAGGTGGGCGAGCACCTGCTCAACCTCTCGGTCGGACAGCTTGCTTCCCTCGATGCGCGTCGAGGAACCGATACTCTCAATGGTGGCGACCCGCCGAAGGGCGTTTAGCCGGTCTGGAGCGATGGTCCCCAGCGCCCGCCAGGCACCTTTAAATTCATCGATTTCCGAGAGAATCTCCAGGAGATCGGCGGTGATCTGGATTGTTTCTATTGCGAGCATACCCAATTTTATGCCGGATTATACCGGATTTGTCTACCGGAAAAGATACCGGATTATACCGGATTTTGGGGAATGACCTGATTTACCCCTGCCCCGCTTGTGGCCCCGCTGTGTTTGGCGAGAAAGCGCCGGCAGGGACGAACGCAGGGCTTGTTCTTCTTTAACCTTCGCAGCAAGGTTGTTTTTCTGCTTGACCATCGTCCGGAGGAAAAACACGAGCCAGTATTCCCAGTTCTGCTTGCCTTTGCGGATGGTCTGCTGGGTACGCCGCAATGCGAGGTAGTAGTTGTCCTTGTTAGCCTCGACCACGCTCTCCATCGAGCTGTAGGGAACGTACCGTACCCGGCACGAGTAGTAGTGTCGTCAAGACGCGCGAGAGCCTGCCGTTGCCATCTTTCAACGGATGGATGGCAAGCAACACCACAATGAAAATCCCAGGAAATCAAAATCTAGCGGCCGCAATCGCCTGTTGGACTTTCGCAAGGTTTATTTTCCGTGAGCGGGGACTCGCGCACTCACTCTGGGTAGCCACGGCCGCGGGGTTGCGAATGGCTGGGGTGCACTCGTCCTTTCCATCGGAAGGACCGCTCGATTGTCGTCACTGAGCCAATCCAACTCCGATCCGATTTCACGCGTTTACGCGCCCTCCCACCAAACACGCTGACGAGCTCTTGCTACTTCCGACGTTCCAACAAACATGCCCAGACAAAACCAAATTCTCTGGGTCACAGGTTCAGCGGTACAGCCTTCGGCTGGTCTTCCTTCTTCACATTCGTTTCACGGCGAAGTCTGCCGGTCCGTCGGCTCCTCCTGTCAATCCCGCTTGTGCAGCTCCGCGCGGCTCATAAACCAAAACCGCGCCGTGCTCGCTTCCGCGCCCTTAGGCTCCGCTCCGCTCCGGAGATTGACAGCGCCTCCCTGCGCTCATTCCCTCGCCAATTATGAAACGAATGTTTTTTATTGGCCTGCAAAGGCCCAATTGACTTAGAGGGGAACCAGCAACCATGGCGGCGCAGTTGCAGCCGGTCGCGCAATCTGGCATTTTAATCCAGACGCAACCGAAGCGACGACGAAAGGGGCGAAAGTCCATGAATCGTCGCAAAGGTCAGAACGGGGCCGTCGTCATCCAGTCCGGCTGGTATCGGGTCCGCTGGCGGATAGATATCGAAGGTCAAGAAGAACGGATCCACATGTCTGAGAAGGTTGCTCCGGTAGTGATCGACAAAGACGGTAACCGAAAGCCCACAGCACAAGCTGTCCAACGCCTGGCGCGGGAAATAGTCGAACGATCGGGCGCAAACTCAGTAGAGCATTTTAGCCGCCTGGTTTTTGGGGAAGTGAGCTTTCGGGATCAGACCAAAGAGTATCTGCGTTGTGCAGGTGGTCGGGACCGGAAGCGAATTAAAGATTTGGTCAGCGTCGAAAGTGGTTGTGAAATAATGGAGTTGCCAAGGATGGGCGGTTAGCTCAGCTGGTTAGAGCGCCTGCCTTACAAGCAGGAGGTCGCAGGTTCGAGTCCTGCACTGCCCACCACGCCTTTGATCATAGGCTTGCAGACTAAAACTTCGAAAAAGCTACAAGGATTGTCGCTGATTTCCAGACTTTCTCGGTATTGAGATTGGAGAAGGGGAAACGTGGCGAAAGCAAAAGTTGGTCTGTATTTGCCGTATCGGCAGGAAGGTAAATAATCGCTGTTGATCGCGGCAGGGACAGGAATCTTAGCAATTGGATAACGTCCAGTGATCGCAAACTGTTGATCCCGGCAGGCATAACCCTCACAGGTTACCCCCGTACAGACGGGCGCTGATTGGCGCATCCGGTTCTTATCTAAGAAAGTCGTTTATGTGGCGTCCTACCTCGATTCTATTTTGGCGGCTGGGCGGCTGCAAACGGTCACGCCTGATTACATCATTCAGACATGCCAACCTTTATGGGAACGAACGGGACAGGGTTGTGAGAACTCGTAGGTCTGGACTCCGCCGTATACCAATCGATCCAAGCGCCCGGACTTCGACCTAGATCACGTCCCACGATTTCTGCAAGACAATATTCGGCTTCCCCTGCCAACTGATCGATAGCATCGGCTGTGAACGGTGCCAGTAAAGGAATCGTTTCCGGATACTTGTGCTGACAAAGCGCCCCTCTCCGCGTCAAAATCGATGCTCGCCACGCCCGGCTTACGCTCGGGTAAGAACTCTTTCAAAATGATCTCAAAAGTTGGAAGATTCGCTCGATCAGGCATATCTCGAAAGGCGTGAACTGCGGCCTCTGCTGTTTGCTCCAGATGGTACTTGGCAGCCCACACCGCCGTGGCTCTAACAAATGGTAGATCGTTGCGATCTTGGAATCTGGCGAGTCCGTTAAGTCCGTAGTACGTCTCACCGCTCGCGTTTAATGCGCTCTCGGGCATGATGCTCCAGTCACTCTCGCTGGGGAGTCTCCCCAATGTTGCGACGTACTCTTCATAAATGTGCCGTTGCAGATCAAGATGTTTCCTTAGCTTGTCGTGAAGTCTCTCACTTCCCAATGCCCCCGCCTCCGCAAGCAAGGACATCCGCTCGCTATGAGACATTCCGTCTAGGTGATCGGCAAAGTATTCTCCAGCAACCGGCGCAGCTTTCTGCAATTCGGACTCAGTGTGCTGAAGAAAACTCGCTCCATAAGTGGGCAGAGACAGAAAAGGCCAGAGTTCAGCCACTCGAAGTCTTAGGTCGGGAGTAGCAGCAGCTTTTTCCCACACCCTTCGCAAATTCACGGCTCGTTCCGGCTCTCTTTAAAAGAGCGACATCCTCGGTCCGCTGCACCCAGAAGTACGACCCCTCAAAGTATGTGGGTTTCCATAGCGTTGCAGAGTTCTTCGCCCTCTGCAAGAAGAACAGAATCCGTGTGGCAGGGTTGATTGGCTCAATTTTAGGAGGACCGTATTGTTGGGTAACTGAGAGTTTGAAGTCGCCAAGATCAATTGAGTCGCCTGCGTGCAACTCGCCAAGAAACATTTCTTTGATCCGGAAGGTTCCCGGCTTTCCGCTCAGCGAAGGACCCGCAATGACCACCAGTTCTGCGTCCAAAACACCGTTGAGCGGGTCCTTGTTCGGAACAATTCTGGCGAATGCGCTGAGAGTAATGAGACTTGCGAATAATGCCGCGATCAGACGCATCGTTCAGCCTCCTGAGGCCTACTCCCCTTGTTACAGATGCGCGTCACCCAGAAATCTGGCACTTCCACACTGACACGTCAATTGCCGTAACAGTGCCCCGTGAAAAGGCACCCGACTTCGGCGGATGCAACTCAAAGACGATTCCCTTGCTGACCACTAGGGCTACGAGCCGATTTCCGGCTTGAATTCGCTTCATTGGGGCAATTCCGCTCGAAGACGACGAGCTATATCAGCTAGTTCCCGACCGTAATCGAGAAGGTTGTCGCGCATTGTATCGAATGCATGCTCCGGTTCCGCAAAGTGATTCAGGTACATCTCTTCAAAGTCAGGGTGCAGTTCCCGTATCGAAATCCTTACAGCCCACAGTGACCGGGAAACCGTGACGAGATTTCGTTGAGTGGTAATCAGGATCTCGGCAATTTTCGCTACCGAGGTTTGTAGCTCTTGGTTGTCCATGACAACCTCCATGACAGAACTCTAGCAGACACACTTGCAACCCCGCGGTGATGTAGATTCGATTGTGTAAAAAGCGAGAGGGTGTAAGTTGGCTTTGGCCTCACAAGCTAAAGCCTTTCCGAAAGGAGACCTACACCCAATGGCAAAGATAATCC
>Ga0209330_1000628_pt1 | contig 13461 bp, 8 predicted proteins | sample JacPinW_OM2H0_O3_FD_187969 | JGI IMG/M metagenome (GOLD analysis project Ga0209330, IMG submission 187969) | Forest soil microbial communities from Algoma, Ontario, Canada - Jack Pine, Ontario site 1_JW_OM2H0_O3 (SPAdes) (version 2) | ecosystem: Environmental > Terrestrial > Soil > Boreal...
CTCGCCGGCCGCCGCAGGAACATAAGCCGGTCTGACTGGGCCGCGCTCCTGGTCGGCCTCGGCGGAGCAGCTGCCGTCATCACGCTCTGGGTCCGGACCCTACACCACCCGGACCCAAACGCCCCCGCCGGCATGAGCTTTTTCTTCGGTGTCGCGCTCCTGCTCGCCGCCGCTGGAGACGTTCGTATGCTCGCTGGCGGAGGCATCGCGGGCCGGCAGCGCATCACGCGTCACCTCTGGCGCATGTGCTTTGGACTGTTTATTGCCACGGGCTCTTTCTTCTTAGGCCAACAACAAGTGTTTCCCGCTTTCCTGCGCGGCTCGATCTTCCTGACCGTCCTCGCTCTCCTGCCATTTCCCTTGATGATCTATTGGCTGTTCTGCGTCCGCTTCAGCAAGGCTTACAGAGCCGGGACACCGCCCATGCCAATGCCCGCGGGCTCCTCGAAAGGCTTGCGACAATCTCCAATTCCCTCGGAGACGTTCGCGCCCTGACGGTTGAAGCCGTGACACGGAATCCTGATGTCCTTGTACGTTGACCGGAAGCTATCGCGATTGCTCTTGATTGACGGGCTAACCGGCAGTTTACCGCCTGAACCGAGGGACGAAGGCTGGCCCCCGAGAATTTGCTGATCAAGTGGCGAAGTCACGCTGGCTGCGGATTCAATCTGTCAACCATGAGTTTGCTCTGACACTACCGAAGAACTGCTCTTCCACGGTCGTGGCAAGATTAGCGAACTCTTCTGCAAGCTGTGAAGGCCTGCCCAAAAATCATTTGCGAACTGGTTTCTAGCGGTGAGTGCGGAGTCCGTCAGCAGCGAGGTGCGGCACCGCGTTAAATGTAAATAGCCGCAACTGCGCTTTTCTCAAACGCAGGATTGTGTAAGATGCGTTGTACACTGTGCCAGCGAGGCGCATTACGCGCTCGTCGGAAATCTCCAGGGACAGGCCAGTGCAAATCGCAACCGGCGTGGCCGACGTGACGATGACAATGTTCTCGCGTGCATCAGAGATTTTCGATCGGCAGGCCGCAACGCGCTCGCGGAATTGGTTCCAGGTTTCGCCGCTGTAGGAATAACCACCGCCAATCCACGCCTCGACCAGTTTTGTATCGCAAGGCAGCCATTTGCGATGAATTCTTGCTGCGTGCGCGCCTTCGCTGATTCGCACCTGTTCCCGCATCTCTTCGTATTGGCGGCGGAATTCAGAATCCTCGGCAGACAAACGCGGAGCAATCTCGCGATACACACGGCTGAGATCAAACTCATCCCAGGCAGGATCGACACTCACCGCGGGGAAGGGAACACCAGCATCGGCATAAGCCTCGCCGACCTCGGTGGCGGTTTGCTGCTGGCGGGACAGCGTCCCCACACAGGCCGAGGCAAATTGGATTCCCTGGGAGACGAAATGCTCACCCAGCAGCCGCGCCTGCCGCTTTCCCAGCTCAGAGAGGGAATCGTAAGCGGTGCGCGTTCCCGCCTGACCATGGCGCACAAGATACAGGGTGCTCAACTGAGTTTTCCTATGAGCAAGTCTGCGAGCTCGACTAATCCTCGAACCCGTTCGCCGAAATCTTGGAAGCGCGCGTCTTGGGTTTGGCCGCGCCGGAACCGGTAGTAGATCTGCTGCAGAATTACGGCCAGCTTGAAGACGCCGAGTACTTCATAGTAAGCGATGTGGGAAAGGTCGCGACCGGTGCGTTCCGCATAGCGTTGTACGAATTGGTCTCGTGTGTACCATCCGGCCTGCGATGTGAGAGCGGGCACTCCGCGGGCGCGAAGTTGCGGCGCTTCTGCCCAAGCCCAGTAACACAGAGTCAAACCAAGATCGGCCAGCGGATCGCCGACCGTTGCCATCTCCCAATCAAGCACAGCCTCGATTTTGTCCACAGCTTCGATGCGACCGACAGAAGCAACCGCAAGCATGATGTTATCCAGCTTGTAATCGTTATGCACGAGAGTCGGCGCGGGAGAAACTGGCCGGCGATCGATGAGCCATCGAATTACCCCATCCATCTCAGGCACGTCATCAGTTTTAGCCCGGTTCCAACGATCTGCCCAGCCTTGCACCTGGCGTGCAAGAAATCCCTCAGGCTTGCCGAGGGCAATTAATCCCGAGCTTGAAGCGTCGATGGCATGGAGTCGGATCATGCCATCGATAAAGGCTTCGCTCACACGCTGCGCGTAGTTCGGCACCGCAGCGAGCTGAGGTGGAACATCATCGCGCAGTATTAGCCCATGCCTGCGTTCCATCAGAAAGAAAACCGCGCCCAGCACTTTTGGATCCTCGCACAAATGAAAAACGGCTGGAGCTTCGCGAAAATGCGGATGCACCATCTGGAGGACTCGAAATTCACGTGCCATGTCGTGGGCTTTGGGCGCGACGGGACCAACCGGGGCGCGCCTGAGTACGTACTCGCGGCCGTCTCCATTCATCCGCAACAGATACGTCAGGTTCGAGTGTCCGCCCGGAAACTGTTCGACGGTGACGCCGCCTTCCGCACCTTCGATTTTTCCGAGCAGCCAATCGGCGAGGGAAGCTAGATTCAGTTCTTCTCCGGGACGAACTGGTATGGCATCGGAGTGCACTCGAGAACCTTTCTGCAAGAAACTTCCGCCGGTCAGCTCAAGCGGAGTGGACAGCGTTCCAAACTCGAACCCTTTCGAGACTGGCGAGGAACGGCTTTAAGGCTGCATAGAGAAACATCGCAGCCAGTCCGCATGCCACCGATGTCACGATGACCAGCGAGTAGCGGACGGCGTCATCCCGTCCAAACGCGTACTGTGTCAATGCTCCCACGGCAGTGGGTCCGATTCCAAGCCCGATGAGATTGATGGAGAACAAATACACAGCCGAGGCCTGTCCACGCATGGTCGGGGGCATCATTTGCTGAATGGCGGCGGGAGCGATACCGAAGGGAGCTGCCGCAAGCGCGCAGCCGGCAACCAACCAGAGGGTTGCCCAAGTCGCTGACGGCGCCAGGTACAAAAGAAAGTTAACAGGTATCCCGACTAGTCCGATCAGTGCACCCACAAACAGAGTCGCGTTGTCCCGGCCGCGCTTGCGCAAGTAGTCAGCGATCCGGCCCGTGCTGATGATTCCAACGCAACCGAAGATCGCGACGCAGGAGCCGTATACGACGCCTGTGCTTCCGATGGCCCAGTGGAAATTGCGCCGATAGAATTCCGGCACCCAGGCGGCGCTCGCGTATGAAGAGAGCGCAAGCAGACCGAAACCGATGTTGTGGAGCAGGAATGTCCGGCGGTTTTTGAAAATATAGGAGAAGGCTTGCCGCATCGGAACAGCTGCCCGTCGGGCGGTTCCGCGGTGTGCGGAGGGTTCGCGTACCGTAAAGAGCAGGGGCGCCACAGCCATGCCCGGAAGGCCGATCGAAAGGAAGACAATCTGCCAGGGATGGACGGCTCCCAGCAGCGGAATGGTCCACATGGCCTGGGTCGAAGCATACGCCACGACTAGTCCACCGAGCATGTAGGCCAGGCCGGAACCGATGTAGATACCCATCGAATAGACGCTAAGTGCAGTGGCCAGACGGTCACGAGGAAAATAATCGGTGATGAGCGAGTAGGCAGCGGGTGAAAGCGCCGCTTCTCCCACGCCGACGCCCATGCGCAGCAAAAGCATTGCTTCGAACGTTTGCGCCAGTCCGCAACTGGCTGTGAACCCGCTCCACAGCACCAGGCCGACCGCGATGATCAGCCTGCGGCTATAGATGTCTGCCAGACGGCCGAGAGGAATCCCGAAGAATGTATAAAACAGCGCAAAGCTGAACCCAATCAGCAAACTCATCTTAGCGTCGCCGATGTGTAAGTCGCGACGAAGCGGGCCGACCAACAAACTGAAGATCTGGCGGTCGATGAACGAGAACGCGTACAGAAGCGTCAAGACGCCGACGACGTACCAGGCGTAGCGCAATAAATGCGCGGTAGAGTCAGCCGCGGTCTGAGCAGCGGCGGTTGTGGCTCCTATCGGCGTGGTAGCGGGCATCTTTTTGTAATTTCGTTTGCTTCCGATGATTAACGGGATCAGCAGTTCCGGCTGTCCGCGCGGCTAGAGCAATAGTCCTGAAGACGGACGCGCGAAACCTACGGTACGGCACCGCGCGCCCGACTATTGCTCGCTGTTAAAAAGTGTCCCAAAACGTTGAGCACTTGTGACTATTGTCAAAGTTGGACTCGACCACGGGCGCCGGCGGTATCAACGATTGGAACTCGTCGGTTGACGCCCTGTAGGGAGACCAGAGCGGTTCACCTGAGGAATTGGGGTCTCCCTCCTTCGCGAACTGCGTCCAGTAGCTGACCATCGCATCGGAGAGTTCCATTTGTTGGCTTGAAAGTGTTGTCGGAAGTCCAAAAACATCGATGCCCGGGAAGAGGTATTGCAGCTCAGAGCTATGATAGGCGCCCAACGGGAAGGTTAACAACCCGCCAAACAAAGACTGCGCGGGGGGAGCGTTCTCATCGTTGAACTCATAGGCATAGGTCGGCACGAGTCTCGACAATGCTTGATCCACGTTACGCGCGGGACAGCTGAAAACTCCGTCGGTACCGGATGCTCCCAGTGCCTCGCCGCCGACGGGGTATGCGGCGAATGGGTACAGGGCGAGGACAGGGGGAGCGAGGGTCCCAAACACAGCGGTGGTGGCAGTGGCGTACTCTGCCGAGGTCAGTATCGGATTTCCGACGAGGTCGAAGTCAAGAGCGACAAACAATCGATATTCATCGTGATTGGTGCCTGCGATAACCGGCACGTGATTGAATTCGCCGCTGGCAAATGCCGCGCCGATTGTCTGTGTAAGGAGCTTTCCATCGACGAACGGATACAGTGGGAATGGCTCTTTCGCGACCATCGTCGCAGCGGGAACGGCACGCAGACATGAAGCTGTCTGGCTGGTGCATCCGACACTATCGGCAATCACGGCACCTGACGGTACGCTTTGGCTGCCCGTCGTTTCGGCCTGCGCCAGGGTCACGACATTGAAAAAATAATCCTGGAATTCTGCATACGATCCGCTTTCCGCAATCGCGCCGCGGAACAGGCCTGACGCAAGAGGCGATGCCAGGTGAGCATAGACGCTTTGGCCGCCCGCGGACTCACCGAATATCGTTACCCGGTCGGGATCGCCGCCAAAGTTCGCAATGTTCCTGCGAACCCACTGCAGCGCGAATTGCTGATCCATCAAGCCATAGTTGCCACTGAGATGGCCTTCTGCATCTATCGCAGACTGGGCAAAGAATCCCAAGAAACCCAGGCGGTAATTAATAGTGACGACAATCACTTCTTTGCTTACCAGCAGCTCGGGATTGTAAGCGGTGCTGCTGCCATCAATGAGTCCTCCTCCATGAATCCAAAACATCACAGGGAGGCCGCGCCGATCGCGATGACGCCATCCATCATGCGACTTCCCTTGTGGGGTGAAGACATTCAGGAAAAGGCAATTCTCGCTGCCCCCTCCAGCTTGCGTACACTCACTACCGAATTGAGTTGCTTGCAAGATAAACCCGGGAAAGAAGCCGTAATGCTGCGGAGGCCTCCAGCGCAGAGATCCTACCGGCGGAGCTGCGTACGGGATGCCGAGAAATTGGTTTACGCCATCTGTCGTTGAGCCAATCACGACTCCGCTTTCAGTAAGAGCAATCGGAGGGTGAGATGAGTCGCCGGCAGATGCAGTTGGCGCCGCGCTCAGCGCGACCACGCAGAGCGCCAATCCGAGCAAAAGTTTATAGGTAAAACCAAAGTGATCGATCCGCTTGTTCGCGTTCTGTGCATTTTTCATCGCTGATTCCTCCATCCGTTGCTCACAGTTGTGGTTGCGTTCTAAAAACCCCTCTTACGCCATCACGGTTTGTTCCTTGCTGAACTCGTCAAAGGTCCTGCCCTCTTCGGCCAGACGCTTCAGCAAGGGAGCAGGCTCCCAGAGTTCGCCGTGCCGTTGATGAAATTCTGAGATACGGCGGTGGACCTTATCCAGTCCGACCGCGTCGGCATACCACATCGGACCACCGCGATAGGCTGGGAAGCCGTAACCGTTCAGATAGATGATGTCGATATCGACGGCGCGCAGAGCGATGCCTTCGTCGAGAATGCGCGCACCCTCATTCACCAAGGCATAGATGCAGCGGTCGACGATCTCCGGGGAGGAGATCTTGCGAGGCGCGATGCCTGCTTCGCTCGCCCACTTCCGCACCCGTCGGTCGACTTCAGGATCGGGAATCGCGCTTCGGTTCTCGTCATACTTGTACCAGCCCGCTCCGGTTTTCTGGCCGTAGCGTCCGAGTTCGCAGAGACGATCCTCGGCGAAGGGCTGGCGCACGCCAGGTTTTTCGAGGTGGCGATATTCTTTGCGGATACGCCAGCCGACATCAAGGCCCGCCAGATCCCCTGTAGACATCGGGCCCATCGCCATGCCGAAGTCGTACAGTGCTTTGTCGACGGCTTCAACGCTTGCGCCTTCTTCCACCAGGAACTGAGCCTCACGGCGATAGGGGCCGAACATGCGATTTCCTACAAAGCCGCGGCAGTTGCCAACGAGCACGCCGACCTTGCCAAGTTTTTTCGAGAGCTGCATGCAGGTCGCGATCACGTTTTTGCCGGTTGCCTTGCCGCGTACGATTTCGAGTAAGCGCATGATATTCGCGGGACTGAAAAAATGAGTGCCGACTACGGCTTCCGGCCTCGAAGTGGCTGAGGCGATCTCGTCGATGTCGAGGGTTGATGTGTTACTCGCCAAGATCGCCGCTTTCTTGCATGCTCGATCCAACTGGCCGAAGACTTCTTTCTTGAGCACCATGCCCTCAAATACGGCCTCGACGACCATATCCACCTCGCCGAAATCGTCGTAGCTGAGGGTTGGACGAATCAGCTCCAGGCGTTCATCCACGAACTGTTGGGTGAAGCGTCCGCGCTTAAGAGAACTGAGGTAATTCTTCTGGATGATGGCCAGGCCACGATCAAGTGCCGACTGGTCGGCGTCCTTGAGCAACACGGAAATGCCGGCGTTGGCGAAGACCATCGCGATTCCGCCGCCCATGGTTCCAGCACCGACTACCGCCACGGAGTTTACCGGGATGATGGGCGTTTCTTTTGGTGTGTCCGGAATCTTAGCGACCTCGCGCTCACCGAAGAAAACATGGATGAGCGCCTTGGATTGATCTGAGAAAAGGCAATCGTTGAAGAGCTTTTGTTCAACTTGGCATCCTTCATCAAAGGAAAGCCTGGTAGCGGCTTCCACAGCGTCGATGGCCGCCAGCGGCGCGATCATGCCGCGCTGTTTGGTGCGCCCCTTCTCGCGTGCCGCAGCGAAGATAGGTGCATTCTGCTCGAGAGTGCCCAGTTTGACATCGCGCTCACGAGTCTTGAGCAGCGGGCTTCCGGCGATTCCGCGCAAGAAAGCCATGGCGCCCGTCAGTAGATCGCCCTCGATCAAACGGTCCACAAGCCCCAGTCGTAGGGCTTCCTGAGCTGTGATTGGGTTGCCTTCCGCACACATCTCGACAGCTTTTGCAACCCCTACGAGCCGAGGTAAACGCTGCGTACCGCCTGCGCCCGGAATAATTCCCAGCTTCACTTCGGGCTGACCCAGTTGCGAATTCGGAGCAGCCACCCGATAGTGGCCAGCCATGGCAAGCTCAAGGCCACCGCCGAAGGCGCTGCCATGAATGGCCACCACAACGGGTTTGCGCACATTTTCTATCTGAAGCAAAAGCGGAAGCAGGCCCGGGCCTCGCGGGGTTTTGCCAGACGTGATCTTGATAAACTCTTTTATGTCCGCGCCGGCGACGAATGTGCGGCCCCCACCAATCAGCACCACAGCTTTGACGCCGCCGTCTTTGGCTGCCTGCTCAGAGGCTTTGGCAATCCCCTGCGCGACGGCGCGGCTCAAGGCGTTCACGGGAGGATTATTGATGGTGATGATTGCGACATCTTTGTCCCGCGTGAGTTGAACTGGATCGTCCATAAAACTCGCTCTCCTCCATCTTGTCGACTAAAACGGCGTCCACGTTCCCCGCTCTTGAGCGGAAGGACGACCTAAGTTCATTTCCGCGTGGCAAATTCGGGCTGGGTGTGGCTTTTTTCGCTCCAGTACTTCTTGCGCAGACCCTTTTTCAGGACCTTTCCCGTGGCTGTCTTGGGCAGGCTCTCGAGGAAGTCAATCGAACGCGGGCACTTGAAGTGCGAGATTCGAGAGCGGCAGAAATCCAGCAGTTCCGCCTCTGTCGGGTTTGATCCTGGCTTTACGACTACCAGTCCCTTTGGCACCTCGCCCCATTTTTCATCCGGGACTGGAATTACAGCAGCCTCGTAGACGCCGGGATGTGCGAGGAGCGCCTTCTCCACTTCGAGCGATGAAATATTCTCCCCGCCGCTGACAATAATGTCTTTCCTTCGGTCGACGATGAGGATGCGTCCATCTTCGCTGATTGTGGCCATGTCTCCGGTGTGGAACCAGCCGCCGCGCATTGCATCCGCCGTGGCTGCGGGCTGTTGCCAGTAGCCCTCCATCACACCATCGCCACGAGCAACGACCTCGCCCATTGTTTTTCCATCACGGGCAACATCGTGGTCATCGGAATCCACCACCCGGAGCTCCACGCCTGGAATCGCGTACCCGGTCGTGGCCTGTGCCACATAGCGCCGCGCTCCTTCAAAGTCCGCTCCTGGCTTGGGCATGGCAGTGGAGAGCACTGGCGCAGTTTCCGTGAGGCCGTAACCGGAAAAGGACGTGCAACCAAGCTTTTCTTCCACCTCGCGCACCAAGGTTGGAGACGATGCTGCTCCCCCAATCGAAATCCACTCCAGACTGCGCAGGTCATATTTTGATCTCTCGGGTGAATTCACCAACGCCGTGGCCATAATTGGAACAAGGCTGAGTGAGTTGACACGCTCGCGCTCGACCATGCGGAAAACTTCCTCACACGTAAAGCGCTGGAGCATGATATGTGTGCCCCCAACGAAGGTAACCGAATGGGCTGTACCCCAGCCGTTGGCATGAAACAGCGGAATGGTATGCAGCTGTACGCTATCGGCTTTGGTGCGGAACGTCACACAAACAGAAAGAGCATGAAGATAAATATTTCTGTGCGTGAGCATCACTCCCTTGGGATCGGCGCTGGTGCCACTGGTATAGAACAGCTCAGCCAGGGAGTTTTCGTCAAAGCTCATAACGTCCGCGCGGTACGGCGCTGCTGCGGCCAGAACGTCTTCATAGTTCTTCGGCGAAAGCCAGGGAGCCCGCGGTGGGGCGTCAAGCATGAAGAAACTCTGCACGGTGGAAACCGTCTGACGAAAACAATCCACCATGCTGACGAACTCTTTTTCCAGAAAGAGAATTTTTGCCCCGGCGTCATTCAGGATGTAGGCCAATTCATCGGGCGCAAGCCGAATATTGAGGGGGAGCAAGACTGCGCCAGCTTCCAGAACGCCGTAATAGGCTTCGAGAAGCCGATGGCAATTCAGGCTGAGAAACGCGACGCGGTCGCCGGCTTTCACTCCAGCTTCGCGGAGAGCGCCGGCGAGGCGGCTGGCGCGTTCGGCGAATTGGGCGTAGGTGAACCGCAGGTTGCCGCAGACTATGGCGGTCTTGCCGGGAAACTGCTGTTCGGCATAGCGCAGGAATCGTACCGGAGTAAGGGGAATATTCATGACTCAATGCATCCCACAAAATCTCGTCACTACCAGGCGGACTGGCCTCCATCCACAACCAGCACATGGCCGGTGACATAGTTGGAGGCGTCTGAAGCGAGAAAGACAGCTGCTCCTTTCAAGTCATGTTCATTGCCAAAACGCCGTAACGGAATATGAGAGAGGAAGAGCTCCTGATGATGCTCCAACACGCGGCTCGACATGTGAGTGGGAAACCAACCGGGGGCAATTGCATTTACCTGGATGTTGTGAGCTGCCCACTTGCAGGCCAGGTCTTTGGTAAAGCTGATGACTCCGCCCTTGCTGGCATGGTAGCCGATGGTCGAGAGTTCCGGCGGAGCGCCGCCCAGTCCAGCCACTGACGCGATGTTGATGATCTTTCCCTGGCCTTGCCGGATCATGACTTTGCCCACAGCCTGGGAACAAAGAAAAGTGCCGGTCAGGTTGGTTTCGATTACCTTGTTCCAATCTTCCAGGCGCATCTCCTCGACAGGAGCGCCCCAGGAGATTCCTGCGTTGTTGATCAGGACATCGATTCTTCCGAACTGCGAGAGCGTCGCGCCGACAACTTCCTGAATGCTGGCCGGACTCTTAACATCGCACGCCAGGGCAATGGCTTTGACACCGAGTGGCTGCAATTCCTCGGCTGCCTGCTGACACCGTTCTTTTTTGCGGGCGCACAGCACAAGGTTCGCACCCATTTCAGCCAAGCCCTCCGCCATTTGGCGACCAAGACCAATGGAGCCTCCAGTAATGATCGCAATACGCCCGGTAAGATCGAAAAGCTGCTTCACATTCCCGGTGGAATTCTGCGTAGTGCTGGCAGCCTCCTTCAACATGAAGCCTTCTCCTTCTCCAACCGATCACCGCCTCCGGCGCTTCCGATCTGCTGGTTCAGGAATTTCAAGATAGCGCGGTGTGCAGCGTCCGTCTGGTCGGTGGTGAAGAGATGGCTGGCATGGGGAATCATCACTAGCTTCGCGCCCGGAATGCGTTCAGCGACTAACTGGCCATTGGCCGGCGGTACGAGCCTGTCGTGCTCACCGTGGATCACCAACGTGGGTGCCGCGATGCCCGAAAGCCGGCTGTATGCTTCCCAGGCAATGATTCCCTGCAGCTGTGCTGTATAGGCTTCGGGGCGGGGCAACCACGGCCGGCGGATCGCAAGGTCTTCATCAATTCGTTCGCGTGGAGTTGCCGAATCGTAAATAAAAGGTACGGGTGCCTCGATGGCTTGTTCCGGAGGCATTTTGTCGCGCGTCATGAGCATGTGGGTTGCCTCCGCGTCGGCGCGCACAGCGGTCGGGCCGCCGGCGGCAGGGCAACCCAGCACCAGCGACCGCACTCGCTTCGGATACTGCAGCGCGAATTCCTGCGCGATCATGCTACCCATCGAGACGCCGAAGACGTGTCCGCTCTCGGCTCCAGCGGCATCCAGAACTGCCGCCGCGTCCGACGCCATCAAGGCGATCGGATACGGACCTGGGGGTACGCTGCTCCTTCCGACGCCACGGTTATCCAGCACGATCGTTTGGTAGTGCTGCGCGAGTACCGGCCGTGTGCGATGCCACATGTGAGATGTGTAACCGAGCCCCATAATTAGCAGGACAGGAGCGCCGTGGCCTTGTTCGTCCCAGTAGATCCGTGCTCCCTGATTATCAACGAACGCCATTGAGTGCTCCGCAGATTGAATCCAAAAAGTGATCGCAGCCGCTAACGCAGTCTCACGACCAAGGTTAGAACCAAAAACCAGCCTTCCCGGCCACTAGAAGCTGAAGCGAATGCCGAGTTGGATCTGGCGCTTGGGGAAGGCCGATGTGAAAGCCAGGGGCGTGCTGGGCGTAACCGTTCCGCCACTCGCAACAGTACCCGGGCGCAGCCCCTTTACGTTAAAGGTCGTGAACCCGGGAGTAAGACCGAACAGCGGGCTTACCTCGTTGTTCACACTGGCGAAGTTTGTATGGTTGGCGATGTTAAATCCTTCGGCTGTAACTTGCACGTTAGCCTTCTCGCCCAGTTTGTGTTGCCAACTTAAGCGTGCATCAAAGTCGACATAATTCGGACCAAGACCGGTGTCGCGCGGCGCGCCAATGGGACGTTCATTGGTGGTGTGATTGTCGCCGTTGACCTCTCCTCCAGCGAGTAAGTTAAAAGGATGTCCGCTGTGGTAGCTAAAAATGGGAGCCAGCTGGAAGCCGGACAGGACATTTTGTTTCCAGGGGCTGCCAATTACGCCGGCGATCACCACTTTGTGCCGCTCATCAAACTCGGAAAGGCTTCGATCGATGTTGATGTTGGTCGGATCCTGCGGCCCATAGTCGCTGTTGAAATCCGTCGATGTGTCGAAGGCTTTGCTGAAGGTATAGTTTCCAAACAACGTGAAGTGATCACTGAAGCGCTTCTTGACTTCCACAATGAGGCCCTCGTAAAGAGCGTATGCCTCAGAGCTGTAGGCGTTGTTCTGCACCACCAGAGGATTCACAAAGCACTGAGCAGTGGGTTTATCACAAGGCAAGCCGCCGGGCTCGGTGCCTCCGAGCGGGTCGGCCCCCGCCGCCGTCGTGTTCCAGTTACGGTAGGAAACAGTCTGGCCATTCGCGAGCGTTAAGGTGGTGAATGGCGCCGGCAGTAGATTGGTATCGATGGCAATCGGTATTCTCTGGGTATGCGAGTAGATACCGCTGAGAGAAAATGACATCCCAGGACCGAGCTCGCGCTCAATTCCAAACGAAGCTTGTTGCGCGATCGGAGGGCGATAGCCTGGCTGATTCACGAAAACCACTTGCAGCGGACCGACGGGACCACTATTCGTAACATCAATACCAAAGGGGGCCACAGCAGCAGGCGTGATACAGGCAGCGCTCCCGGGTTTGGCGGTAGTGCATTGAATCAATCCTTGAGCAAAGAGCCCAGCGAAAACATTGGGCGCTCCTGCTAGCCCTAAGGCTGGAATGCCCCCGATTGGATCTACATAAATAGAAATTTCTCGATTGCAAGGGCTGGCTCCAGTGCCGGGGATGATGGGCGTTCCAAACTGAGAGAAACCGCAAGTCGCAGTCAGATTCGCCACCTGATTGGCTGCTGAGTTGTTCTCGACCGCAGACTTATTCTTGTTCACAACTCCCAGGCTCAAGTCAACGTCGGGGATCTGCGCATCCACAGGGCCGTAAAAAATTCCGTACCCGCCGCGGATGACCGTCTTGTGGTCTTTTGCAGGGTCCCATGCGAAAGATATCCGGGGGGCAAAATCCTTCTTGTATGTGGTCAATGGCAAGAATTCCGTGTCCAGTTCGTAGCGCAGGCCGTAGTTCAATGTGAAGCTTGGCGTGATCGCCCATGAGTCTTGTCCGTACACCGAGGTCAAAGGGCGGGTGTAGTAGGGGTAGGTCGGATTGCCATAGCCCTGCTGGAAAACCTCTGGAAGTCCGAATGATGCGGTCTGCAAGGAGGTCAAGCTGGGAAGCAATGGGGTCAGCAGGTCGCCAGGGAGCGAGCCGAAGACGAAGCGGCCGGGGAAAAAGGTGTGCGATTCCGTGTGATTCCCGCGCAGCGCCTCCGAACCGCCAAACCTGAGCGTGTGATGGCCGCGGATGATGGTGAGATTATCCGCGAACTCGTATCGGCGCAGGATGGTGATATTGGGAAGGAAAATGTTGGTTCCAAGATTATTAATGAAACCGGGGATCTGAAGTCCCACCTCTCCTGGTTCATTTGGGATCACGTTAAAGCTGTCATAATCCCATTGCACGCGAGCTTCATTCTCCGTCGCAGGGGTGAATTGGTGATACCAGGAGGCCTGCA
>Ga0209330_1000630_pt1 | contig 13433 bp, 16 predicted proteins | sample JacPinW_OM2H0_O3_FD_187969 | JGI IMG/M metagenome (GOLD analysis project Ga0209330, IMG submission 187969) | Forest soil microbial communities from Algoma, Ontario, Canada - Jack Pine, Ontario site 1_JW_OM2H0_O3 (SPAdes) (version 2) | ecosystem: Environmental > Terrestrial > Soil > Boreal...
CAGTTGCTCGGATTGCTCTTGCCGCTGCTGTTCAGAGAGGGCAGGGGTTCAATAGCGCGAACGCTGATAGCCTCATCTGCCAGTATGCGGCATCCGAGCAGGCTTCGAGAATGGTCTTCTGGTGGGCGAGAGGTCTTTGGCGTTGCGAATCATGGACAAGTCCTAAGTTTCATTATAGCTGCAATGGCTGCTATGGTTTCTTTTGCCGCTGGGGCAGTGCTTCGACGGTGCCCAGCAGCGCCTGGCGCACTGGTCGCTCTGATGCAAGCAAGACTTTTACCACTTCGAAGACTATCGCCGTGGCATAAGTGACGGTGATCCAGACACAGACCTCCTCGATGGGCAGACGGGACCAGGCGCCGATAAAGAATCCGATCATCTGGTGGTGCTGGAATCCCCACCAGTGGTAAGGAACAGCCAGGGTGGCCTCCCAAAGCAAGCTGACAAGCAACATAAAGAAGAGCGTGAGGCTAAGGGCGCGCCAGTTGATGAAACGCCGTGCTACCGGGAAAAAGAAAACCGCCGGAAGGAGAGCCCCTACAACTAGGAATATAAAGTAGCCGGGGAACCCGGCCTGGTCTTCCGGTAAGGCGAGATGCTTCTTATAGAACCATGCCGCTCCAATCAATAACGCAGCAAGAATGAGCGAGGTGGGATGAAAGTGCAGAAGGCGGCGCACCGCCTTGGCTTCACTGGGGTAGTCAATGACGTTATACGCGGCCACCCAGAACTCGCCCAGCCAGACATAGAGAAGAAGAACCGCAAGAAAGCCAGTCAAATAGAAAACGTACTCTTCGAATGGGACTGGCCGGCCGAGTGCGGGTGCGGGGATGCCCAGGGTGGCGCCGACGTTCGGATAATCGAAGAACCACTGTGCGAAAACAAAATCAAGCAGGCATCCCAGCGGTACGAGAATGGCCAGAGTCCACCAGAAGGCGCGGCGAGGAATGTGCAATCCCTCACTAGGCAGGAACCAAATGACGATAAATGTGACGGGAATGATGAACAACAAAAGGCTAATGGTATAGCCATGCGGTGTCGAGCCTTGGTTGAGAGGAATGGGCGGAGTAGCGATTCGAACCGAGTGCAACGTGATGGCAGCTGGAATCACGATCATGGTCAGCATGGCGACAACGATCAGCCCGCAAATCGTGGGGCTCGTGAGTCTGTGGGAGCGGGGCGCGGGCATACTCGACCTCCAGTTTGAGACGGTAGCGAGACCGCAGAAACAGAATTCTTGAACCAGTAAGAATTCTAAGGTTGGTGCGTAAGGCTTGTGTCACTCAGGCAGGTTTGCTACCCGGCGGAACGATACGCTGGGAGGTGAGGAATCAGGGAAGCCGGAGTAAGTCCGGGTTTGTTCAACTTTTGTGATCGATGATATGGTTCCTGCTCAGGGACTGCCGCTCCTGCCCCGCCGAAGAGGCCCAACCGGCAGGTTTGATGAGAAGGTGTGCCGGGACTACACTTCGCCTCCATGACACCGATACCGAAGCGTTCGCTCCCTCAGCGGATGCATTGACGTCGGCCCGTGGCGGCCAGGTATCGTTGTCTCTTGGTCTCTTGCCCTCGAAAGGCATTGGTCACTACCGAGTTGCCGAAGAACCTTTCGGCCACGAGCATGGGCCCGGCGACTTTCACGCTACCTGGAATCACTCTATGCCAAACGGATCAGAAAGATGTGAAAGGCGCCCAATGCTGCATCAATGCCGGGCCGATTGCCGATGATGGCGCCTACTGGGTCGCCACCAGCGATCACCTCGCTCGGGATAACCAGCTGTGTAAGACCTCAGCAATCTCGATACAAACTACCATTTGAAGAAGCCCGGACTTTTTCTCACGCGCGAAATCACCGACGAGGTTATGTCCGCAGCAGCAAAGGGGCGTCCGAAGCCCTCGTAAGCGTCCGATTCATAGAGCAGAATGAGCCAAATCGAGACGTACCAGCAGAAAAGACCAATCCTGCAGCTTGATTGTGCCAAGGCTGTGGCGGGAGTCATGCTTCGCAAACCGGACATGAGCAATACGAACTTGGCGACGAATTTCTCCGGCGTGGCCGATTCCAGAGCGACTACGCCGAGCGCCCAAGAAGTCGATTTCGAGGCTCTCGAAAGAATGACAAGAGGATTAAGCGTGCAGAACTTCTCGCAGTACTCGAAGGTGGGAATCCAGTCCGACCTGGAATACGACCGTGCCGTCACACGTGGTGTTCATCAACAACTCGCCTTGGGGACGTATCTGGGCCAATCGCGCTGTTTATGTGCATCCCTATCCTGATTGGCATCATTGGGAGCGCGCAAACCGCATCGAAGGCCACAGGTTGATCGTGCGTAGTCTAATGGAACGTCGGGCGGCCCGCTTGGGACTTCCACGTCCGATAGAGCACCACCACCGATAGAACCGCGGGCCACTCCGCTTCCTCTTTCTCATAATGCGGTAGTTTTGTTGTGCTGGTATTGAGTACCTGGGCGTCCTCCTTGTTTTCCGAGGAAGCATCACCGGCGCTTCGTGGTACTAGTGCGAAAGTCGTATTCCCGCCTCTCACTCGTGGCCGCCCTGAACCTAGGCAGCACCTCGGAATCGGCGGTCATGCTTACGAGGAATTGTTCCACCCTCTGCGGTTCGATAGCATCACGAGAGATCACTGATTTCGCGGGGGAATTTATGATCACGACTCCGTTGTTTATGGAACTTGAGGGTCTTCGCCACCGATGGGGATGGTTTCTGGTATTGGGAATCCTGATGCTCATTCTGGGAACGATCGCGCTCATCATCGCACCCGCCGCGACTCTCGGGACGGTGCTCGTACTGGGCTGGCTCATCGTGCTAAGTGGTGTGATAGAAGCGATCCATGCGTTTCGCATGCGCAAGTGGGGAGGAATCTTCCTTCACCTGACGGCCGGCATCCTGGGGATTTTCATCGGACTGATGATCGTCACACACCCGGTGGCCGGCGCACTCGCATGGACACTACTTTTTGCTTCATTCTTCACCGCAATCGGAATCTTCCGAGTGATTGCTGCCATCCGGCTGAAGTTTCCAAATTGGGGGTGGGCAGTATTCGACGGCGCGGTCACGCTGCTGCTAGGTACGTTACTTTGGGTGCAGTGGCCGTGGTCCGGCCTCTGGTTCATGGGCGTTGCCGTGGGGATTTCCTTAATTTTCCGCGGCTGGTCCTACGTAATGTTGGCCTTCGCCATTCATAGTTTGTCGGTACCCTCTCACTCTCAACTCAGACAGGCAGCGTAAAGAGTCTGCTGGAAGGCCCAGACCGAGCGGGAACTCGATCTGGGCCTTTTCTCTTAAGTACGATGGTGACATATCAGGTGGCGGTTACCTGAGCGTATACGACAGCAGCAATCCTTCATACTCGGTTAAGAACTCCCGATGATAGCTGACATGACAATGGTGACCTCGACCGCGTGAAGCCGCGCTATCTCGATCATCTCGTCGACCTAGGTTCTCGACAGAAACCAGTTTCTTTCCGCAGAAAGGACAGTCGGTGGGCTCAAGGGAAAGATAGTGATGTTCCTTGCAGATGAAACCTTGGTGGTGAAAACCCACACTAACGATCAACTTGCAGACAAGGAACAGGTTCCAGGCTTTGACAACGCTTCCGAGGCTGCGCGCAATCTCAGCGGGATTGTGTTCTTTCAGGTCCGCAATCGCTTTGATCTCCCGATCAGCTTTGTGGTCGCGAAGCGCGTTTTCGATCAGGCTCTTCCGGTCGCGAGGATCCGCATCGGGTGAGCCATAGATGCGGCCGATAATCTGGGCCATGATAGTCGCGTGAAGGAACTCTTCCAGCAGGTGCATGACTCGCTCCTCGCCCATTAGAACCAGGACGTCGAAGGACGAATCGTTGTAAAGGTGATATGCCTGTTGGGCAGTCGCCTTCAAATGTCGCTCGAGGTGCGTCAGGCGATGCCGCTGCGCGCGACCAGGAATCGAATCGTCCACGCGATCCGAGGGCACAAAGGACTGGATCCTGTCGTGTTCCTGGCGCTGTCCAAAGTGGTAAGTCTGAAACCGGCTTTCCTGCTTCTCGATTTCGAGGAAGAGGACTCGCTCATTCTCCTCCAGAATCATCTCCAGCGGAACGATGTAGGGGTCGGGATCAATCGTTAACCTGTCCGTCGCGTGAACCGGGAGTTGAATGACACGTTTAGTTCTCCTGCAGACTTGAAAATGATAAGCGTATGGGAATCGTGCGGAACATAATATTGAGCGAGAAGTTCTTCAATTTCCTTCAAGTCGTGCGTGAGCATTTCCTTTTGTACCTTGGGAGTTGTTTCGATCAAGTCTTTCCGTCGCTCAAGTTCGCGAGTCTGTAGCGAGTGAAAGGACCTTGCCAGAGCTTTTTGTGTGGACGCTACCTTGTCGGGACCCAGCTGCAGATAAAGACTCACCACAAGATTCTGATATTCCGCCTTGAGAAAGGCCCTTGATCTCTTCTTTCGAGATTACGGCAGGCGCGTCAAGCCCCCCAGCAGCCTGGGTGGCCGCTCAGCCCGCTCTTCGTGCCTCCTTCTCCTTAGCTCGCGCAAAGTCGCGATTTGTTTCTCGCAGTCTTAAAGCACCTGCTGGTCGCTCATATCTGCGCCACCTCTTAGCGCCTCGATCGGGGGGCCCGGGTATGGGAGTACACAATTAGGTCAACGAGTCCCAGCCATCGTCCGCCGAAACCGGCGCGATCATGACCACTACTTTTTGGCCAAGTCTCCACCCGTGCTTGTTGGCAATGCGGATCTCGGCGTACAAAGGCTCCGCACCCTCCACAGACACGGTCACCTGCTCCTGGTTGTCGCTGCTATACGCGGGCCGACAGATGTCGCTGACGTTGCCGATGAGTCTTAGGCTGGCCGGACTCATAACACACCTCCACTTCCTTTCTTTTCATTCGCGGTTGAAAAGCTTTGAGTCGCTCTTAACAACAGCGAGTTAGTGGCGGTTGACCTTGAGCCTGAACTCCGGCCGAAGGACGAGGTCTTAGGTCCAGGAAAAAGCTCATCCTATTCAATGCCCAATCACCGCACGATCGCACATGGGCATCATTTGACTTTCAGAGCAGGGACGTGGCCTCCGCTTACGCATGAGTCCGACTCGCGTATACGACTCCTGCTAGATGCTTCGCGTTGTACCCATTGAAACCTTCCTGCCGGCGCGCTATGCCGACCTTCGCAAAACGCGAGAATCCAAGGGCACACGTGCGACAACGCGTGTTCCCCGGCCCGGGTAACTGCAGACATCAATCCTTCCGCCCAGGCTCTCGGCGCGACGAGACATGCTTGTCAACCCATAGCCGCCGTCGGCGTGTGGAAGCCCAGGAGTCACAAATCCCCGCCCGTTGTCGTGCACGCGCAGTTGAACCTCTCGATCGGTATAAAGGAGAGCGAGGCAAACTTTCGTCGCTTTTGCATGCTTCAACACGTTGGCTAACGCCTCCCTGCCGATCCTCACGAGCTCGCGGCGGGCGTCGGCCGACAAAGCGTGCGGCTCTTGCTGCAGCGAGAGTTTCAATTTGACCGGTGTCGCGGTGAAGAACTGCTGAGCCAATAGCGATAGCGCTTGGGCCAGATCTTGCCCTTGAAGTGATTCTTGAGACAGCGTCCAAATGAAACGCCGAGTCTCACGCAAACCGTCTTGGGCAGCATCTTGTGCGCTGCGTAAATGTCTTTGCGCCATCTCCGAACTCCTGGGCATTTCCATCTCCGCTGCCCTCAGTTGGAGCACGATCGCCGCCAGACTCTGTGATACCGTGTCGTGAATATCCGCAGCCATGTTGGTACGCTGCTTTTCCAGCAATTGTTCGCGGAGTTGCCATTCAGCATGTTTCTGATGGGCAATATCAGTCAGCGTTGCGACGGCTCCCACAATTTCGCCGGACACATCGTGGATCGGGGACGCGTTGAAGACGAGGTCGCTGCAACTCCCGCCCAGGTTGATCAGACGGCACTCTTTACCGTTCGTGTATTGCCCTCGCAGGGCTCTCATGAGAGGCCAGTCTTCCGCTGCAATGTGAGCTCCATTGACATCTAACAGTTCTCCCCAAATGCTTTGGACGAAATCCAGTGACTGCCCTTCGGGATCCAGCTGCGCGAGTTGCTTTAGGGCAGGGTTGGCGAGCACGATTGTTCCCCTTCCGTCACAGACGATCACACCCTCGGGAATCTGCCGCAGAATCAGCGCGAGAAACGCCGATCGCCGGGTGGCAGCCGGCGATGGGGGCATTTCAAGGATGGCCGCCTCGGCAGCGTAATCTTCCTTTGAAAAGAGTTGGCCGTCGGCGACACTCAAAGGACGAGTCACGTCAAATACATTCTCTGCTTTCATGGCATTGCTCCCTTAATCATTCATGCGATCAGCGCCGAGTCGATTTCCACCAATCCTCTTCTTACGGCCACGTTAATTGCTTCAGTCCTTCCGGTGACCTTCAACTTCTCCAGAATATGTGTGACATGCACTTTGACCGTGGCCTCGCTGATGTCAAATAAACATCCGATCTCTTTATTACTTTTGCCACGAGCGATTGCCTGCATGGTTTCCGTCTCGCGCCGGGTCAGTTCCCGATCCGTGACCCGCTTGGCCAATTTGGCGCCCACCGAGGGTGGAATCCAACACCTGCCTTCACATACGGCGTGGATACAGCCGACCAATTCTTCGACCGGCGCATCCTTGATCAGATATCCCTGAGCGCCAGCCCGAAGCGCGCGATAAATGTCCTCTTCACTCTGAAAGGTAGTGAGAATGACAACACGGGCGGAGGGATCTTTCTCGCAAATCTGAGCTACGGCCTGGATCCCGTCCATCACGGGCATGCGGAGATCCAACAAGGCGATGTCGGGATGTCGCGCGAAAAATTGTTCCACTGCTTCGCGCCCGTCCTTGGCCTCGCCAATGATCTGCATGTCACTCTGATTACCGAGCAGCCACGCCAGCCCGGAGCGTACAACCGGGTGATCATCTGCGACCAGCACTTTGATACAACGGCCGACGGCCGGGCGAGTCTCGAGCAAAAGCTTTTCCCGGCCGTCAGAATTCGGCGAGTCCTTCCTGGAGTTCGCCAAATCACGCGATGGATCTCTGAGCAGAATCTCGTGGATCTTGGCCCCAAGAGAATTCTTGGGGGATGGGGTTACTCCTAGCGAATGCCGATCGCTTCTGGGCGATCGCTCAACGATCTTTTTAACCATAGCCATTGCAGCCTCCAGCCCCCCGTTTTCGCGTTTACGTTGTATTGCGTTCTGACGATCTCGGTGTTTCGCTGGATGCTGACGCTGGGAGCTGTCAGCTACGCCTTTTGCGATCACGTCAGATTACGCACCATGGAACCGCATATACTCACGATCTTCCCGGTCTCAATGCCGAGTCCACCGCATCGAGCAAGGCCTCAACACCGAAGGGCTTTTTCAAAAAGGCCGTGGCTCCTGCCTGCAAGGCCTGACTTTTCGAAGCCCTGTCGTCGTGTGCTGACACGAAAACAATCGGTATTTTTCTATCCTCGTCCGCCAGGCGACGTTGAAGTTCCAGGCCGTTCATCCCAGGAAGCTTCAGATCGAGAATCACGCAGCCGAGGAAATCATCGGCGGACTCCAGGAATTCCTCTGCTGAACCAAAGCATTCTGTTTTGAAACCGGCAGACCTCATCAACCTGTCCAGCGATCTTCGCACCCATGGATCGTCGTCCACGATCGCTATCCGAGCCACATTGTCTTTTGCCTTTCCCCGTCCCTTCGGATCCGAATGGATCACATCGGGTAGCGGAGGAGGCCCGTTTCCGATCTCTGCGGCGTTAAAAGTTAGTGAACTGATACTCATCTCCCCCTTACTAGTGTGAGACTAGACGCGGAAGTTAATTTCGTCTATGGGGCCTTGGTCCTAGCTAACTAGGACCTCGGGGAAAGAACTCCCCGCTGTTCGGCCATTCGGATGAGGTCAGACAGAGAATGGCTTCCATCTTCTGCATCAGCTGGCCGCGGTGGACTTTGATCGTCTTCTCGCTGGCATTAAGTTCGGCGGCGACTTGCTTGTTGAGTAAGCCGCTGGCGACCAGGGGAAACACCTCGCGCTCGCGAGGCGTCAACAACTCATAGCGGCTCTGCAGCACTCTCATCGAAGCCCGTTGATCTAGAATCTGGCGGTGTCTACTGATGGCGCGCTGCACCGCTTCCAGTAGTTCCTGGTCGCGGAAAGGTTTGGTGAGAAATTCCACGGGCACCTGCCTTCATGGCGCGGACGGTCATGGAAATATCGGCGTGACCGGTGACAAAGATCACTGGAAGGTCCACGTTTGCCTTCGCCAGTTCTTGCTGAAGATCAAGACCGCTCAGGTCGGGCAGGCGGACATCGAGGACGATACAACCCTTTGCATCGGGACGTTTCGCGCCCAAAAACTGGCTCGCCGAAGTAAAGTGCCGAGCTTCGAGGCCAACGGAATGCAACAATCTCTTAATGGAGACCCCAACGGCCGACTCGTCGTCGACCACAAAGACAATGGGCAGAGTTTCGTTCATGCTGGACCGCAAATGCCGGCGTTAGGCGCACGCCGGAAGTGTGAACTGGAAGGTGGCTCCTTGCCGCGGCAACGGGACAAGCCTCAATTGGCCGCCGTGAGCCTCCACGATCGATCGGCTGATCGGCAGTCCCATCCCCATTCCATCGGGTTTGGTAGTAAAGAAGCTATCGAAAATATGAACGGCGTGTTGAGGGTCGAGGCCCCCGCCAGAGTCCTGAACGGTGACCAGTAATTTCCCCGGTTCTTGTTGTTGAGACCGGATCAGCAATTGTCGCTCTCCTTTTACGGAGGTCATTGACTCAATGCCATTCATCACGAGGTTCAGGACAACCTGCTGCAGTTCAACTCGGACGCCCAAGACTGGTGGTAATTCGCCTCCCAATTCAGTTCGAACCGAAACGCGATTCCTCTCTGCCTCTGCAACGGTAAGTGAAAGAACTTCGTGGATGATTTGATTCAGATCGATTTGGGCCTTGTCCTGACTTGTCTTGAGAAACGCGCGGATGTGCGAGACGATTTCGCTTGCCCTCGTCGCGGATTGTCCGATGTCGACGATAGCCTCGCGCAATTCCTCCATGTCCGGCGACTGCTTCGCCAGCATCCGATTGCAGGCATTTGCATTGTTAACGATGGCGGCAAGTGGCTGGTTGATCTCGTGCGCGATTGACGCGGTCAATTCTCCTGCCGCGGTGACGCGTGCCATGCGAGCAAGTTCCGACCTGGCTTCCTGCGCAGCGTTCTCGGCTTGTTTTCGTTCGCTGAGATCACGAGTTATCTTCGAGAAGCCAATCAGCTTTCCTTTCCGGTCGTGCAATGGCGTGATGATCGTGTTCGCCCAGAAGCGCGTTCCGTCTTTCCGCACCCGCCAGCCCTCGTCTTCAGAGCGACGTTCGTTCGCTGCTCTCAGCAACTGCGTCTGTGGCTTGCCACGTTCAAGATCTTCTTGCGTGTAAAAAAGGGAGAAGTGCTGTCCTATAATCTCAGCCGCTTGGTAGCCCTCGATCTGTTCAGCGCCAGCATTCCAACTCGTGATGTATCCCGTCGGAGTCAGTGAAAAAATGGCATAGTCGCGGACCCCTTCAATGAGCAAACGAAATCGCTCCTCACTTTCACGCAGTTCGTCTTCTGTCTGCGCACGCCTGCGAATCTCTTGAGTGAGTATCTGATTCGTCGCAGAGATCTCCGCAGTTCGTTCCTCTACGCGCTGTTCCAGGTTGTTTTTCGCTTGGGCGAGCTCGGCTTGAGCCCGCGAGCGCTCGGTGATCTCACGCCTCAACTCCTCTGGACTCGGCAGTGCCAGCGCTTGCGGAACTAGCTTGACCAGGAGGACCGCAGTGGTGAGCGAAGCTATAGCAGTTACAACTTTGACCGCGCCGGAGAGCCAGTAAGTGGCGTGCCATAGCGTCCACACTTCCATGACGTGGGTAGCTCCGCATGCCAGAATGAATACTCCAAAGGCGACGAACATCCAGTTAAATGGCAGATCTCGCCGTTTGCGGATGAAATAAACCAGCGTCACCGGAATTGAGAGGTAGGACAGCGCGATCAGAGAATCGGAGATGACATGCAGCCAGACAAGGCCGGCATTCCACGAATAGCAAAATCCATGGGGCATGAAATCATTGGCAGAAAACAGAGTCCTGAGGAATTCCATCGCAGTCCTCCAGCAATCGAGCTACGAGCGCAACAGGGAGGCGCAAGCGGCCCCAAACGTCCACGGTACATCGTGGATGTTCAGTTACTTTCGCAGCAACGGACCCCAGTTCAAGAATGGCGCGTGTTAGTGTCTAGCGTTATAAATACCCCCTACGCTAGCAATATGTCCAGTACAATACGCTGCGATTCGTTACACAAAATGCAAATGCAATAATTACGTTCATTTGTAGTTCGTCTTAGTACGGTATGCGACGCTGCAGTTCGCAGCGAATGTAAAAGGAGCGCGTGTGAAAGACAAGAAAAATCCCCTCCGCGACTTCATTTTGCGGTCATTCCTCTGGCCGCGGCAGCCAACCGGCGAATGGGTAAGCATTACAAGATGGTTTCGCAGATCCTGAGCGACCTGGAAAAACTCGACCAGTACACCGCGCTGAAAGTTGAGTTCTTGAAGGTTGGAGTAAAGAAGGCCGATCTGCGGGCGGCTGTGCACCGTGCTGCTCAGAAAAAAACGTGCCCTTGGCCACCAGCTCTGACGATAGGTACCTTTACGTGTCTCGCCACCAAACGCGAAACACGGCTTGAGTAGGATGCCCGTTCCGGGCGCATCCAGCGCAGCTCACAAGAGTTCTGTCCGAACTGCGGTTGCCTACGTCTTAAGTCTTATAGTTCTTTGCAACGCTAGACGGATTCTCGTGTAGCGCTCATTTCTGACGAGCAGGTCCGCCTTTTTAGCAATTGCCGCTCGCATCTCCCATCGCTAGCATCGTCTAAGGCTCAGCAGAACATTTGATCAATCTACGTCAGAGAGTGAAAGCGGAGAATTCGTGTGATCGAACACCGTGGGCAAGGAAGGGCCTCCGATGCATGGACAGAGGCCGCCGAGATGGAACGATTTCGCCGCAGAGAAGTCTGGTCCATGCGGCTGGGCATCGCGCTGATCCTATTGGGAACAGTTGCTCTGGGCACCCTCAGGGCCGCCGATTCGACCGGGGCCTCGCCGATGCTATTCGGCTGGCTCCTTGTCGTTAGTGGGCTAATGGAGGCCGTTCATGCCTTTCACAAACACAGCTGGGGTGGATTTCTTCTGCACCTGATGCCGTGCGTTGCGGGCGTCCCAATCGGCCTGCTCATTGCAACGCATCCATCGGCAGGTGGAACCGCGTGGATGCTTTTGTTCGCATCGTACTTTACTGTTGTCGGACTGTTTCGAACAATTTCCGCTTTCTGGTTCAAATTTCCAGCTTGGATTTGGGCGGCGTTCGAAGGAATCGTTTCACTCCTCCTCGCCTCGGTCTTCTGGACGAATTCACCTCGGCTGGGGCTATGGGTCTTTGGCTTCTCCGTCGGCACTTCAATGATTCTGCGAGGTTGGTCCTCAATCATGTTTGCGCAGGGAGTTACCCGGCTGCGTAAATTGCCGCAATCTCACCGGCGCAATGACAGACACGAGAAACGACCAGTCGAGCGGTCAGGCTTCGTGCCGAGTTGAGTGCACGCTATTCTAGCCAGCGATTAAGAATCGCTACATATGGAGGCAGATGATGTCAGCACAAACAGCAGAACAAACCAAGCAACCATCCTCTTCGCAGACAACTTCGCGGCAAGAGCGGAGCAGCCAACAGACCTCTCTGGCGCGACAAAATATTCTCCCTTCAGTTCCGTCCCTGTTGCTTGATCCCCTTGGTTTTTTCGACGACTCTCCCTTTACCGTGCTGAGAAGGCTGCAGCAAGAAATAAACCGGGCGTTCGCTCAACCAGGGCCGAATTCCCTCAGCCGTACCGATGGTGCCAGCCCTCTGTGGATACCGCCGGTTGAAGTGGGATACCGAGACGGTAACTTTGTCGTGTCAGCTGAACTGCCGGGCCTGTCAAACGAGGATGTCACCGTCGAGATCACGGATGATGCCGTCGTCATTCAGGGCGAACGACAGTTCGTAAAGGAGGAGAACGAAGGTGGCATTCAAAGAACGGAACGCCGTTATGGACATTTCTATCGGGCGATTGCTTTGCCGGAGGGTGTTAAGACGGACCAGGCGCGCGCCGAATTCCAGAACGGAGTTCTGAAAATCAGTGTTCCAGCTCCGCAACCGCAGAGCAATGCCCGTCAGATACCCATTGAAACGGGCGCATCTCAGTCTAAGTCTGAGTCTCAGCCCGCTAAGTCACAGACGGATGGACAAACCACGCAAAAGGCAGCGTGATTAGAACAGAATGGCGGAAAGATGCTGGCTGCTCGAGGTCTGGGCGGCCAGCATTTGTTAGCAGGCAAAATTGAAGAACGAGCGAAGTGCGCAAACCTAAACGCCCACAACGAGAGCGAACCGTGAACCAATCGGACTCAAGAATCTTGATGGCGGTTGGGCGAGGAATCACAACAAAGTGTGACGCCACACTCCTGGCAAGTTCGCAGGTGCACCCATGGCGATCCGGTTTGCCGCTGGCCCAACCCAACAGCTCCCAAATCTCGGACTGCATGTAGTACCCCTCGCCGATTGCCGGCGAGAATATTCCCATGCCAATTGCTTCCGAAAAGAGTTCACGAGCCTGTTCGTATCCTGGAACCTGCACACGCTTTGCGAGTTCGAGCACATCTCCGCAGGGCATTTCACCTGAGGCCAGAAAAGAGAGGAGGAGCATCAAACCATCCGATCCCACAAACCTTTCCAGCGATAAACCTTCCACGATGCTGCGATCGTTGCGGAACTTCCAGACGCTATCGTAGCGGCAGTTCGGCCCGTTCGGTCCCGCGGAACGCGATAAACGATGAACTAGCCTTAGACTCTTCAGCCGTTCACCGCGCTCATCTTCACTCGCAAGCCATTCGCAAGCCATTCGACCCAGCCGTCCTCAATCCCGGTGATTGAGGTCGCCGCAGGAGCTGCATTTCCAGCCCCGCAAAGGTCCTTTGGCGTTTTCAGTATGTTTATTCATGGCGAATAAAACTCGATCTTGCGGCCTCTATGCCGCGTTCGATCTCAAGGCTGAGGCTACCCTCCAGGCCTTTGAATAACAATTGAACGAGGGAGCGACCGCGAATTGAGAAATGTGGCTTAGTCCTGGTTCCAGCCCGGGTGAGAGAGCCTTGTACGACTTTGGTAGTACCGGGCCGTCCATCGCAATGCACGCGGCCAAACCGGGTTTCCCTGCTTGACAGACGCGGTTCCATCACCGACGATGGGCGACTCAGGCGGCGGAGGTTGATGTCATGGCAGAAAGCACCGTGCGTCGGCGCTTTGACAATTCTCTCGGCGTTGTTGAGATG
>Ga0209330_1000631_pt1 | contig 13393 bp, 18 predicted proteins | sample JacPinW_OM2H0_O3_FD_187969 | JGI IMG/M metagenome (GOLD analysis project Ga0209330, IMG submission 187969) | Forest soil microbial communities from Algoma, Ontario, Canada - Jack Pine, Ontario site 1_JW_OM2H0_O3 (SPAdes) (version 2) | ecosystem: Environmental > Terrestrial > Soil > Boreal...
ATTGCGTCTTCGCCCCGGGCGTGACCGACGAGGCGACAATCGCGGGCCTGGTCAGCGCGCTTAAATTTCCGTTGAACGTGCTGGCGCAGCCGCCGTCGCCGCCGGTGGCGAAGCTGCAGGACTTGGGAGTCGCGCGGGTGAGCGTAGGGGCGGGAATTATGCGCGCGACCATGGGCCTGACGCAACGTGCGGCCAAAGAATTGCACGATAACGGAACGTATCGCGCCATGTTTGAAGGCGCAATAACCTGGGACAAGGCGAACGCGCTATTTCAGAAATGATTTGACTCAGCTGAAGCTGGTGGAAATACGAGCTAACAAAAAAGAGTCATCCGTGGAGTTACTGGGCTGGCAGCGTGTAGTCGAACTCGTAGGAATGCTTGCCCTCGGCAATAATCACTACGAATTTCCCGGTGATTCCGGCGAGTTGCCCGGTACCCGAATCCGGAACCACGAAAATATTTTGTACCGCCGCACCGCGAGTGAGCGTGCCGCTGTGCTGCAGGACGAAACTACCGGATTTGCCGTTGAGCGTGCCAGTAACGCGTTCCACCGCCACGTAACCGGCCGAGCCTTTAACCTCGGTACCGGCAGTTAACATCGCTCCCCTCGCGGTGCCTTCGAGGTCGCCGTGATATTTTTTGTCAATGGACATGCGCGCCAGCGTGGAGCCTTCGGCTTTGTCGGCATCACCCTGCGAGTCGAGTTTCACTTCGAATGTTCCTTTGGCCTGGATCACGTTGGCTCCCTTTTGCGTTGAATGCGGATCGGCTGATTGTGATTGCTGCGATTGCGAATGGCCACCCGATTTACGCTGTGTGATGTTGGCGGATTCCGCGGAGTGAAGTGTGGAGACCGACATCGCGGATGCATTGACCCAGAAAACCATGGCGCACAAGGCGATACCAAGCGCGACTCCAATCGCAGCCGCGACTTTTTTCCGCAGATAAGCTGAGCCGGTATTGTTCACGCACGATAACTTCATCATTTTGAGTTCTTGCTCCATGCTGTATTGGAAAGTTCCGTAAGGTTCGCGCGGGGGTCAGGATTGTGGCAACTTCGAGATGTTCTCCACGGTTGATACGTGCGTGTGGGCTGCTTGTGCTGGCGGCCCCAGGTTCATTCCCGCGGGCTGCACGGCGGTTTCTTCGCGTGGAGTCTTTCGGGACATCAGCAGCCAGATAACACCAAAGAGCGTGTAGATCGCGCCAAAGAAATAATGCCGCTGGAAGATGTAGGCGACCCCGACTATTACGCCGAACACGCCGATGAAGACATAGATGCGCTTTGTGGTTTTCAACTTCACCTGAACATTGTAACTTCCTCCAGCAGGCTTGAGCAACGAAGTAATGCGCGCGCCGCTAAGTCTTTTCGGTAGTGCATGCGTCTAAGTATCTCGAAGTTTACGAAGACGGGGAGAACCTATGGGGACGCCTTGGAACGATTTGCGCTATGCCGTAAGACTGATGGTCAAGAATCCGGCGTTCACGCTGATCGCGATCATCACACTGGCTTTGGGCATCGGCGCAAACACCGCGATCTTCACGGTGGTCGACGCCGTGCTGCTTCGTCCCCTGGGATTTCACGATCCAAGCCGCCTGGTGATTGCTGCCGAGAAATCACCGTACCCTACGATCAGCACGTCCTACGAAAACTACGTGGACTGGCGGGATCAGAGCCGTTCTTTCGAATCGCTCGAAGCTACGCGCGGCGCGACTATCACCCTGACGGGCGATGGCGAACCGGAGCGGCTGAATTCCCGCTACGCTACCGCCGGAATGTTTCCGCTGCTTGGCGTTAACGCAATCGGGGGGCGAACTTTTCACCCAGATGAAGATCGCGCGGGCGGCCCGCCGGTGGTCCTGTTGAGTTATGGCTTGTGGCAACGCCGCTTCGGCGGCGCGGCGGATACCGTCGGAAAATCCATTACGCTCGATTCTCATCCGTACACGATTGTCGGCATTCTTCCCAAAGGGTTCGAACTTCTGCAGCCCGCCGATGTATTTTTGCCTTTCACGCCGTGGGCCCAAACGCTGCCGGATGACCGCAACTGGCATCCCGGAATCATTGCCATCGGGCGGCTTAAGCTGGGTGTGACGCGTGAGCAGGCGCACACGGAAATGGTGGGCATCACCAAGCGCCTGGAAGAGCAATATCCGATCTACAACACCGGAACGAGCGCGGATGTGGTGGGCTTGCAGGATCATTTGGTGCAGAACGTCCGCCCGGCGCTGCTGCTGCTCCTAGGCGCGGTAGGTTTTGTTCTGCTGATTGCGTGCGTGAACGTGGCCAACCTGTTGCTCGCACGGGCAGCATTACGCAGCAGGGAGGTAGCGATACGAACTTCGATGGGAGCGAGCCGCTGGCGAATCGTGCGCGGATTGCTGACGGAAAGCGTGCTGATTTCGGTGATCGGAGGAGCGTGCGGCTTAATGGTAGCGTCAGCATCTCTCGGCCCGTTGCTGCGGCTCGCCGAAGGCAGCGTGCCGCAGCTTTTCACGGTAAGCCTGGATCGCTCGGTGTTGCTGTTTACGTTTTTGGTTTCGGTTATCACCGGACTGATCTTTGGAATCGTGCCGGCGTTGCGGACTACAAAACTTGACCTGCGCGAAACCTTGAACGAAGGCTCCCGCGGGTCTACGTCGGGTCCCGGGCAGCACCGGCTGCGCGGAGTGCTGGTGGCAACTGAAATTGCGTTTGCCATGCTGCTGCTGATCGGCTCCGGGCTTCTGCTGCGGAGCTTCTCGCGCTTGCAGGAAGTGTCGCCGGGATTCCATCCGGACCACTTGCTGGTCGCTGATTTGCCGCTTTCACAAAATGCCTATGCCAAACCGGAACAACGCTTCCAGTTTTTCGATCGGGTTATTGACCGGGCGAGTGCCTTGCCGGGCGTGCATTCCGTGGGCGCCGCGTCCTTTCTGCCGGTGAGTGGAGGGGGCGGCCTGATCAATTTCAACATCGAAGGGCGGCCGCCGAAAACTCCGCATGACTATCTGGCAGCGGGGTACCGGACGATCACGCCGCAATACATGGAAACGCTGAACGTGCCGCTGCTTCAAGGACGCGACATCGCCGCCGGCGATACCCAAAAGGCTCCCGCGGTGGTGGTGATCAACGCGACGATGGCACGTACGTATTTCCCCGGAGAAAATCCACTTGGTAAGCGCATGCAGATCGGCGCGACCCCTGATAAAGATGTGCCGTACATGGAAATTGTGGGCGTCGTCGGCGACGTTCATCAGGGACTCGACAGCGATCCCAAGGCCGAAATGTACTTGCCATACAAGCAGGCCGATGCGCTTCTTCCGGTATTCCAGCTTTCGATTGTGTTGCGGACAGCCGGAGAGCCACATGCGCAGGCGGCCGCCTTGCGCAGCGCGCTCGGAGAAATCGATCCCAATCAGCCGCTGGTAAAGATCCGCACGATGGACGAAAACATGGCCGCTTCGGTCACCGAGCCGCGATTTCGGACTTGGCTGATCGGAATCTTCGCGGGACTCGCGCTGGTGCTGGCGGCGGTGGGAATTTATGGAGTCATGTCCTACTCGGTGACGCAACGCACGAACGAAATTGGGATTCGAGTGACGCTGGGCGCGCAGGCCAACGATGTTTTCAGGATTGTAGTGGGCGAAGGTATGCGCCTGGCGCTGGTGGGCGTCGGCCTCGGGGTGGTGGCTGCGTTGATTTCGACCCGCGTGCTGCGAACTTTCCTCTACGGGATCAGCGCGGTTGATCCGGTCACCTTTGTGGCGACAGCGTTATTGTTAACGATGGTCGCCGTTGCCGCCTCCTATTTTCCGGCACGACGGGCCACGCGTGTGGATCCAATCGTCGCATTACGGCACGAATAAAAGCGAACGCGCTGGTATTCGCTTCGGGAATTCACTGCTTGCGGCTGGTCGGAAGAGTAGAGGTTTATTTCAGCGCCAGAGCAACACCGTCAATTCTGCGAGCAATGACTTTTCCGGAAAGCACGTCCAGTGCATAGACTTCGTTAGCGGTTTTCGCGGAGTACACTTTCAACTTTGCGAGGGCAACGGCCCGGCCGTTGAACACGCTAAGGAATCTGGCTTTACGGTTGACCAGCTTTTCGCAGATGTAATAGAAGCGGCCCATTTCGTTCCTCCGGGCTGTACCCACCCTTATAACATTCGGATTGAAGGCGATGCAACGTCGGCGATATGCGCAAACGGTCCGCACATTGGGGCGCGCGCTGGCCTTGGCGGCGGTGCAATGTGGACCGTGCGCGCTTGAAAAATATCGTGGATGACATCACGTCCATCGTCTTTGGCAAGCCGTACGATCTGCCAGTGGAAAGGGACGTCAAGCAGTTGACGGACGAAATTGCAGCGCCATTGCTGGGTGACTACAAATTCGAGGACGGCACGACGCTTTCGATCACGCGCAATCCCACCATGCTGGCCGCGGCAGTGCCCGGCAACTATCAGGCGGGGCTAATCGCGCTTTCGAATACCGAGTTTTACATGCCGATGACGGAAGGGCACGTCACCTTTTCCGGGGTAAAGGGCAAGCCGGCCGAGAAGGTGAATTTGCGATACTCCGGGCAGGATCACGTCGCCGTGCGGGTGGAGAAATAAGCGCGGTTATTTCAGCGTGTCCGCGCCGACTTTCGCGCACTGATCGTCCTGAGCGCTGGTGCCGCCCGACATTCCGATAGCGCCAACGATTTTCCCGTCAATCACAAGCGGGTACCCGCCTTCGACCGGCAGCGCGCCTGCGATTGCCAGGATTCGAAGACCATCGCCGCCCGCGGCGAGCGCGGCTTGGAAGGCCTTCGTCGGACGCTTGAAATTGGCCGCGGACCGGGCTTTTTCAATTGCGAGTTGTGCGCTGCCATTCTGGGTGTTGTCAATCTTCTCAAAATAAACGAGGGTGCCGTGGGTGTCCACGATGGCGACAGCCATGGTCCAATTATTTTTCCGCGCTTCGGCCAGGGCCGGCTCAGCGGCTTTTTTGGCGTTGTCGAGCGAGATGGGTGTGCCGTAGGGGTTCGGCATTTGCGCTTTCGCGGAGATGGCAGAGAAGAGGATGGTCAAGACCAGTGCGGAATTCAGAACGAATCGTTTGGGCATCTTTAGTTACGCTCCTCCTGATATTTTCGTGAATATGCTGAGTGAAGGCGGTTCATGCTGGACGAATCGCGGCGGATTATACAGCATCCTGCACAGAGCGGGGACAGAGCGTTAGAATCGCGAGGGTCCATAAGGCCCCCGGCCCTTCTGAGACCGAAATGTGAGGTGCCCGTTTTCGTTCTTACGGCTTGGATTTGGTTTAAAGTGTTCGTCCACCGGTGGCACTGCCCTTGAGCACCGATTTCGGGTGGATGTCCGATATCGCGACAAATCTTCCCGCAACTGGACACGCTGACCGTCTATCACGTCGCGCTGAGCTTCTAACCAGCTGCAAATGAGTCGCTTATTTAGAATTTGTGCTGGCTGGATAAGTGCGGTTTGTCGAGGCAGGCCCCAGCAGGATTTTTAGAAGGAGCGAGGCGGCTTAAGCCTATGGCGACGATGACGTTTGAAACGAATGCGGCACACAAAGTAGATCCGGGTTTGAACCAGAACGTGAATCCAAACGTAGATGAAAGTATGAAGAAGGTCGCACATGAAGAGGCGCAAGCGGTGCAGCCCCGGATTCTGATCGCGGACGATCAGCCGGATGTGCTGGAGGCGTTGCGCGCGCTGCTCAAGGGACACGGATACGGGACGGAGCTGGCGTCGTCCCCCGCGGGAATCATCGAGGCACTTTCCAACACGCAATTCGATCTGATCCTGATGGACTTGAACTATGCCCGCGACACCACGTCAGGAAAGGAAGGGCTCGATTTGCTGACGCGCTTGAGGGAAGCGACGACCGCGCCAATTGTGGTGATGACCGGATGGGCCACGGTGAATCTAGCGGTGGAAGTGATGCAACGCGGGGTGGGAGATTTCGTCGAAAAACCGTGGAGCAATGTGAAGCTACTGGAAATTTTGCGGCAGCAGATCGAACTGGGACGCGAACGGCGCACCGCACGCGAAAAAGCGGCGGGCGAATCGCAGGCACACGACAAGATTAAATTGCAATTTGACAGGCAGGGCCGGGAACTGGAGGAAGCACGGGCCATTCAGGAAGGATTCCTGCCGAAATCCATTCCGCAAATGGCGGGTTACGAAATTTCTGGCACCTGGCAACCGGCGAGGATTGTGGGCGGAGATTATTTCGACGTAATGGCCTTTGGCGGCGACGCGATGGGACTGTGCATCGCGGATGTAGCCGGAAAAGGAATGCCTGCGGCGATGCTGATGTCGAATCTGCAGGCGGCGGTACGTGGGTTAGCGTCCGGCGAGATCATGCCGGATGGGTTGTGTTCGCGGTTGAATGCGCTGATCTACCAGAATATTCGGAGCGACCGTTTTGTGACGTTTTTTTACGGGCAGCTAGACGGAGCTTCGAGGGAATTGAGATACGCGAATGCCGGTCACAACGCGCCGATCGTGATGCACCGCGATGGTTCACACCAGCGTCTGGAAGAAGGCGGCGGAGTGCTGGGCGTGTTTGCCATGCAGCCGTATTCGATGAGCGTAGTGAAACTGGAAGCCGGCGACCGGGTGGTGTTTTTTACCGACGGCGTGACCGAAGCGTGCGTGCCGAACGGCGAAGAATTTGGGGAAGCGCGGCTGCTGCGACTGATCGAAGAAAACCGCGGCGAGAGCGCCCACGAAGTGCAGAAAATAATCCTGAAAGCCGCAGGTGAATTCAGCGAAGGGAACTGGCACGACGATGCGACGGTGCTGGTGCTGGCCGTAGAATAGAAGCTCTTCAAGAGGCGCGCTCGTCGCTGATGGTGTATCGCTGTGCCGGTTTTCGTTACGACAAGAGGATCGACAGTCCCGCCAAGACGATCATCCGCGCATAGGTCAGTTTCGGGAAGAGCCAAAAGCCGACGATTCCGAGAAATGGTGCAATCTGAAGGATGTAGCGGCGTGCTGCCGTCATCCACTTGGAACGGCCTAATGCAACGGCAACCGGGCTTTTGCTTGTTTGGCGAGAGCTTGCAGTTGCTCGTTGGTGACCTCCGCTTGGCCATTCAGAGTAAGCGAGAGGCTTCCCGAACCGGCATCCCTGAATCGTACATCTTGAACGGTAACGTCCCCCTGGATCGTGTGAGGGAGAATTGTGTCGAGGTCCGTGCCTTTTTGCATCGCAGAAAGGATGGTTGACTGGATCTGATCGCGGAGAATCTCATCGAAGTTACCGGCGCGAAGAACTTCGCCTAGCGACCCGTCCGCTTCGATCGGCTCAAGTTCCGGGATGAGCCGCAGCTCGGTATGGTTGGGCCCCACGGCGGGGGTGAGTTTCATTTGAATCACGGCGTTGCCACCGATGAGCTTCTTGGTCTGTTGTTTCCCGAATAGTTTGACGCAAACCCAACGTTCGTAATGAAGATGAACGACCGCCAGGGCAGCCGGTTCGGTCGGGACAAGCGTGGCGTTTTGTATTTCTATGCGGTCCGCACAGGGATTGTCCTTGTTCAGCTCGGAACCCAACAGGGCGGTCATGTTCTGCTGAAGATCGGAGAGATCGGCGGTGAGATTGAGAGTGAGCAGATTCAGGCCGTGATTTTTTCTCGCCATGGTGACGACGCCCGAGGCAACGATGGCGACGTGTTGATCTTTCAGGTTGAGAGGAATCTTCACCGGCGGGATTTTGAAGGTTTGGCTCTGATCACCGGCGCGAGTTGGCCACGATAGTAAAGTCAGGATCAAAACGAGGGCGGAAGAAGCGCACTTGCTGGAAATACGGGACTGCGAGGGTTCTAGGTATCTCCGCAAGATCAGTTGTCACCCACTCAGGTTGATGAAAGCTCCGCGGAGCGGGTTGCTTCGATTTCAGCACGTGGCGAAAGCTATCAAGTTTCGTTCCGGCAATTGTGAAATTATGGAACTCCGAACCCACTCCCATTCAATACAATCTGGATAGTTTTATTTTTTGTAACTTAGACATAGGTTGGCTTCGCTCGCCAGCAGCGTGCGGAATTCCGTACACACCAGCGCCGCCGAGACGAAGTGAGGACGAAGGAGGCTAGGCGATGAAAGAGTTTAGACTAAGACTGGCGAGTTGGTGCGCTATCGCGATCGTGCTATCAGTGGGAGCCGTCCGGACTTTGGGTCAGGACGCGAGTTTTGTCGGATCATGGGACATGACGATGATGGGAGGAGGCGAGCACGGCGGAGGAGAAAATCGGGGCGGCGGAGAAGGAGTGACGCAATCCCTTACAATCGCCAAAGACGGCGACAAAATCAAAGTTACTCACAAGACTCCGCGTGGAGAGAAAACCTCCGACGCCACCATTTCCGGCAACACAATTTCGTGGACCGAAGAGCGTCCCGGCCGCGACGGCAACGCGATGAAGATCGAATTCAAGGCAACGCTAAACGGCGACACGCTGAAGGGCACCGCGGGCGGAGGACAGTTCAGCCGAGAATTTACGGCCAAACGAGCAAACTAGGGATTCGTGCAACGCGCTCTTACCCTCCGCCGGCAAGTCCGAAAGAATCGGAGACGCAGCGCAAAATAAAAAGTTCCAAATAGTTTCAGTTTATTTTTCGGGCCGCCCCACAATTGTGCAACCCTCCGGAAAAACTCATCGTCGAAGTAGCAGTGCTGCTCAGAATGTTTCGAACATGCTCTGACGAACTCGGAATTCTCGAGTAGCCGTCGGCTGTAAAACCAAAAACGGTGGTTCCGTCACGGGTACGGGTGTAGGCGAGAACCGCAGATAGTAAGTGTTTTGCTCTTCGTGCGCTTTTCAGAAGAGCACTGAGAGAGTGACATTCGCGGCCGGAATTCTAGCCCACATCTTCAGCCAGCGGAGGAGTGGCAGACCATGGGTTGAAACCGCGTCACGAGTTGTCACTCTCTATTTTCTTCGCTATGACCCGTGGCGTTGCAATCCCAGCGTACGGCGCGTACAAGGATTGCATGATTGATTGGCTGCCCTGGTCTCTGCTGATTGCGTCAACCTTGCATATTACGGAGGAATTCCTTTGGCCTGGCGGGTTTATGCGCTGGTACCAAGGTTATCGAGCGGGCGGCGCGGGCGTCACGGCGCGGTTCCTGATCATCGTGAACGCGGTGCTGCTGATCGTTTGCTGCAAGATCGGGTTTCTGGGGTACAAGAAGGCGGGTGTTAACTATTGGTTGGGGATTGCCGCGTTGCTATGTGCCAACGGAATCTGGCACGTTTGGGCCAGCTATAAATCGCACTCGTATTCGCCGGGAGTGATTACAGGTGTGTTGTTCTACGTGCCGCTGGCGACCTATGGATACGTGCACTTCCTGCGCGCTGGCGAAGCTTCACTGCGGACTGCAGCGATTGCCGGAATTATCGGCGGGTCTTACCCGTTTTGGTCGGCGCTATTCCATCTAAGAACTAAACCATAAAGCCCCGAGGTGAAATCTCGCCGTTAGCGTTTTTCGCGCATTCCGGTGGAGGCTCGCGATCGCTTCCAAAATATCTCGAAGCGATTGAGTGAATTTTGTGGGGGTGGGTGCGCGGGGTATACTCCCGCCGACATGGGACGAGGCGGAGAATCGCGACGGACATCGAGGAAGGCGCGGGAGCAAGGATTACGGGAAAGTGACGCGCGAGGCGTTCGTCCGCGCGCCAGCGGTACCGCGGGAAATTCCCCGGATGACGTGCTGCCGCAGGAAGCATTGCGACCGATTGTGGCGGCAGATGTTGCGCCGCGATTTTGGCCGGTGGTGATTATTTGCGTGACGGCGTGCGTTTCGCTGGGGATCGCGCAGTTCGTAGGGGATCAATCTACATATCTTGGCGCTTTTCCCGAAAAAATAAAGAACCCGGACTGGTTTCTGGGGTATCGAGCTTGGTGGGTCACCTGGACCATCGTTGGATTTGTGTTCCTGCCGCTGATTGTGATGGGTTTCTGGCCAGGCAAGCATTTACGCGATTGCAATATTTCGTGGCGCGGGTTTCGTGAGCATTTCTGGATTTATGTGGGATTGTATGCGGCGGTGATTCCGGTGATTTTTTTGGTCTCTTGGTCACCGGAGTTCTATTCGTTCTATCCCATGTACCCGCAGGCGGGCCGTTCGTGGACCGACCTGTTGTCATGGGAGGGGTTGTATGCAGGGCAATTCATCGCGCTGGAATTTTTCTTCCGCGGGTTTCTGGTCGGCGGGCTAGGGCGTTACATCGGAATACTTTCCGTGCCGGTCTCGGTGATGCCCTACATGATGCTGCATTTTTCGAAGCCCTGGCCGGAGGCTTACGCGGCGATAGTGGCTGGGCTCGTGCTCGGGTGGCTCGCGTGGAAAACGAAGTCAATTTGGGGAGGAGTCTGCATCCATTGCGCCGTAGCGGTGTCTATGGATTTGATGGCGCTGTCGCATAAGGGGCAGTTGCCCTGGCTGCACCGGTGAGGTGCGAAAGAAATCAGTGCCGGAAAAGTAAAGGCGCGAGAGATTCTTCGCGGCACTCTCCTCGTGCGTCAGGGCAAGCAGAATGACGGTGCATGCCCGGCAGTGACGACGGAGCGATCTGCCGCGTTAGCGATTCAATCCTGCGAAGTTTCATTCCAAACATAGAGGAAAGTGGCATCGCTGGCGGTGGCGACTTTCAAGCCGCGTTTGCGGGTGGCGCGATTCAGCGCCGAGCGCACTTTTTCCTTGGATTCGTGCAGCCCTTCGAGGGGAACTTTGATGGCGGCCCCGGCGGTCAACCTGTCGAGATCTTCGAGAATGGTGGTGATGACCTGTTTGTGCTTACCGTTTCGGCCCTGTGGGACATCGGACTGAATCATGGTTTTGAAATGCGGGGGCGGCAGTTTCGACTGGGAGCGGCTCATAGAAACCTCCGAATCGCGTGAGATAGAAATAAAAAAGTCGACAGCCAAGTGCGGCAAAATTCACATCAAGATACGCTAAACTAAGCTAGCGTGACGCTAACGTATCACGTCGAGTCGAGGCGTGCAAGGAAAACAATAATCGTACAAATAACGCACGGAGTAGAGATGACTGGGAGTCGTAAGCGGAAGTCAGCGTGCGCTTGTCCGGCGACTAATCTCGCCGAAAGATTTACGTAAAGAGTCAGCCCGTATTTGTGGGGCGCTGATACGGTGAGTGGGTCAAAGGAGTAGCCATGATAAAAGCTCAAACGCATTTCCAACAGGTGGCGGTGGAAATCGTGAAAAGGATCGCCACGCCAGACACGGAAAAAAAGCCGGCAAGCCAGATTCGAGCCGAACAGAAACGACAAACCAACGTAAAACGGTAGATCGGCGGAGGCGTTTCTATGGCGGATCCATTTGATGTTTTCGAAATGCTGGAGCAAGACGCAGTGTGCTGGATAGGAGCGGCTACAAGTCTGGAAGAGGCAAGAGCGACGATTAGCACATCAGAGCGCCGATCGACAGACACGTACCTCATCCTGGACCGCACGACGGGGCAAAAAGCAGTTTTCAAATTCACGGCTAACGGGCTGGTCGCGACGGTTCAGGAGCAGTCGCACGGTGGAAGGGAGGGAGCGGCAGCGTGATGAAAGGCGGAAACACTTCGATGGTGGAACGTGGCGCTCGAATGTGGCGGGAACCCTTTGAACAGGCACTGAAACAAACCGATCCGCAGAAGCTCGGCGACTTGGTGGTTCAGGCAGAGGCTGCGATCTACGAGCGATTCGAAAAACTGCAAAATTCGTCTGACGGCGACGAAGAACTGCGGGCGATAAAGGTGGCCACCGACCAGTTGCTCGCGTTGAAAGTAAATCGGCTGGGCTGGCCTCCGGTGAAATAGCTGGAACGGAGAGACCGGTTCAATCCTCAAAACAACCATCCACCAAAGGGCTGCTTCGATGCGCGATTCCGCAGTGATCAGTACACGATAGACGGTATATCAGCGCGGCAATCCGTTTGCTAATTTCACAACTGGGTGCTGTTCCAACCAGCCCGATGTTTGGGGTTTCCATGCCGCACTGCGTCCTGATCGTAGATGACAATTCGACGATTCGACGGATGATTCGTCAGCAGATCGAGTCGGCAGGCCTTGAGGTATGCGGCGAAGCCGTGGACGGGTTGGACGCGATCGAAAAAGCCAAAACGCTAAAGCCTGATCTGATCATTATGGATCTTTCCATGCCGCGGATGAATGGCCTGGATGCCGCGAACGAATTGATGCGGATTTGTCCCAGCGTTCCGATACTGTTGAACACGATGCATGCGGAAGTGTTGCGAGGACAGCGCCAGCTGCCCAAGGGAATAAAGGAAGTGGTGGCTAAGACCGAGAATCTGGTGGCGCGGGTGGTAGAGATGCTGGCGCTCGTATAAGACAGGCCGAATTTCGCGGTGATTCGGCGTGCTGAGCATTCTTCGGGTCGTCAAAATCCTGACCCAGGCTGAGTTTCGAATTTCAATTTTTAGCGGGGCGTGGTAGTTTGCGCTTCGGCCATGAAAACAACCCCAACGGCGGACCGTTCAACGATAAAGGAAAAAGGTTCGAACGGAAGCGCAGTGCTCACCGAAGCTTCAGCGAACTCGGCGGCCAATCCCGAACCATCCCCATCGAGGACAAAATTGAAAACTGTATTTGCGCCCAAGCGCATTGCGGTGATTCCCGGCGACGGAATTGGGAGCGAAGTGATTCCGGAGGCGGTAAAGGTACTGCGAGCTGCCGCGACGGCGGGCTCGCGCGCAGTGGAGCTGAAAGAGTTCGACTGGGGTGCGGACCGGTACTTGAAGGACGGGACGACTTTGCCGGCCGATGCGGTGGAAATGTTTCACCGCGATTTTGACGCGATTTTGCTCGGAGCGATGGGCGATCCGCGGGTGCCGACCAACGTGCATGCGGCGGATATTTTGTTGGGGCTGCGCTTCAAGCTGGATTTGTACGTGAATGCGCGGCCATGCGTTTTATTCGACAAAAAATTCACGCCGCTGAAGGATCGCACGGAGAAGGATGTGCAGTTCATGGTTTTCCGCGAAAACACGGAGGGCTTGTACGTGGGAATGGGCGGAAATTTCAAGAAGGGAACTGCGGACGAAATCGCGATTCAGGAAGATCTGAATACGAGGAAGGGCGTGGAGCGGATCATCCGTTACGCGTTTGAGTATGCCAAGGCGCGTGGGCTGACGCGGGTGTGCATGAGCGACAAATCGAACGCGCTGACCTTTGGACATGACCTGTGGCAAAGGGTGTTCAAGACGGTGCGGGCGGAATATCCAGGGATCGAGGCGTCGCACCAGTACATTGACAATTTGCTGATGCAGATGGTGCGGGACCCTTCGCAATTTCAGGTGATCGTTACTTCGAATTTGTTTGGGGACATTGCGAGCGACCTGGGCGCGCAACTGGCGGGCGGGCTGGGGCTGGCG
>Ga0209330_1000632_pt1 | contig 13384 bp, 9 predicted proteins | sample JacPinW_OM2H0_O3_FD_187969 | JGI IMG/M metagenome (GOLD analysis project Ga0209330, IMG submission 187969) | Forest soil microbial communities from Algoma, Ontario, Canada - Jack Pine, Ontario site 1_JW_OM2H0_O3 (SPAdes) (version 2) | ecosystem: Environmental > Terrestrial > Soil > Boreal...
TTCTCTTGATCGTCGAGCAGGTAGATTTTTTTGTCCCCTGCGCCATAGAGCACAAATTGGACCTTGCCCTTCACACACCCGATGGTGCAATCTTTTGCGGTCTTGAATCCTTCTTTCTGCATCATTGCGCTATGAGTTCCGTCCGCAGCGCACTGGTCGTCCATGATTTCGCCCGTGAAGGACATCGGTGTATTGTTCTGTTGTTGCCCGATAGCTCGGATAGAAATGAAACTCAATAGCAATATTAGTGCGGCACCGATCGCGAACCTTTTCATGAATTCCTCCCCAGTCGTGCGCGTACAGCCTCGAACAATCTAACTGGCATTCCAATTGGCTTCAACTGCGAAACGGCCTTCACTTTTGATCTCGTTTCAGACTTCCTTCGAGATGCCGGACGGCCGGCTCCAGTCTTTGCCTATGTTTCCAAAAATCGGCCCACAGGTCTCCCACCTTGTCGATTCGGCGGCGTATAGAGGATAAATTCCAAGTCTCAGGCGAGAGCTTGGGAGTTAGCTCCTCAAATGTTATCGGCGTTGAAACCGGAGCGCGCGGAAACGCACGGACCGAATAAACGGACGCAAGAGATTGCCCTGAAGAATTTTGATGCGCATCGATATAGATCGAGCCCTTTGGGCGATTTCGGACGGTTCTGTCGGAGGTGATCAGTCCCGGATGCTGTTCCGCCGTGAGCGAAGCAATGGTCTGAACGAACTGCCGAACTTGTTCATAGGTGTAAATCCGTTCGATTGGAATGAAAATGTGCAATCCAGTTGCGCCCGAAGTTTTTAGAAATGCTTTCATTCCGATCTCTTGTAACTTCGAGGCCAATAGTTTTCCGAGTTTAATCACCGAAGCGAAAGAAGTTCCTTCGGTAGGGTCCAAATCGAAAAACATATAGTCCGGATGATCGACGTCGTGGCTGCGCGCTGACCACGGGTTGTGATCGATGCATCCCAGATTCGTGAGGTAAAGCAGACTGGCTCGATCGTTCGCGACGAAATATTGAATAGGCTTCGATTTGCTTTCGGACTCGATGGCGACTGTTTTGATCCACTTTGGAGCGTCCTTGCCTGCATCTTTTTGAAAAAAAGCCTGTCCTTCGATTCCGTTTGGGTAACGCCGCAAAACCAGAGGCCGGTCCTTTAGAAATGGCAGCAGCAAAGGCGAGATCTGAAAGTAATACGCCAACAAATTTCTTTTGGTGTAACCGTCGCCCGGGAAATAAACCTTGTTGAGATTGGTAAGACGCAAGGATACGCCGTCAATCTCGACAAGAGCTTCCGATCGCGAGCCTCGATCGAGTTCATTCGCGATCGCTGCATCTGTTTTCAGAACAGAGGCTGCGGTCGGAAGCGTAGCGGTGTTTTTGGTATTAGGTTTCGGCATTTCGACAACTCCAAGAGCGTTAGCTGCCAGAGGCTTGTTGCTTTTCTTTACAACCGATGCTTTCACGGATTTCGTTTCTTTCTCGAAGGTGCAATCCTTCGGATCATGATCCTCCTGCAATCCCAGAAATGTGGGCTGGCGCAAGTGCCGCCCGTCAGTCCATCCTCCATATTTCACACGGGCTACAAGTTCGGGTTTCACCCAGTAAGCTGTTTCGCGTGTGGTCGGCTTCGTCGCGAACGGACATTTTTCGGTTTGCGAAGCCTGGAGCTGCGAAGCGAGCTTCTTTTGCAATGCCCCGGAAAAACCACTTCCGGCTCCGCAAATGAATTCCAGCTTCTTGCCGTCATAAAGTCCCAAAAGAAGAGCGCCGAAATGCTGCCGGGTACCGCGAGGATCCGTCCAACCACCTACAACCGCGTCTAATTCGCGGATTAATTTGAACTTCAACCACGAGGTGGTGCGTCCCTCGGGATAAGGGCTGTGAATCTGCTTCCCCACAATTCCTTCCAACTGTTTTTCGCGAGCGAGATCGTAGAGTTCCTTTCCTTTCTCGATTTCGTGATCTGAATACCGGACGATCTCGTCGGTACGAAGAAGCTGCCTCAGGAATGTTTTGCGCTCAAGCAGAGGCGATGGGCGAAGGTCGTAACCATCGCAATGGAGAATATCGAAGACATAATAGACCACGGGGACTTGCTGCATAAGCTCGGGGCTGGGATTGATGACGGAAAAGCGCTGCTGAAGACGCTCGAAATCGCTGCGGCCTTCGTGGTCCAAAGCCACGATCTCGCCGTCCAACCACACGTCGTGCCCATTGGTGTGTGCCGCTAAGCCGGCCAAGTCCGGATATTCACCGGTGACATCACGATGCGACCGCGACCATAATTGCACCTGATCCTCTTCCACGCGCGCCAACGTGCGTCCGCCGTCCCATTTAATTTCGAAAAGCCAAGCGGGATCCGAAAACGGGCGGTCGGACAACGTCGCGAGGGCAGGTTGTATCCAGTCAGGCATCGCAGCCCGCCGCGCGGATGGAGGAAAATTTAAGTCAGTTTTCTTTAGATGGGTCTTCTGTTTTTGGCCAGTTGCCGGGCGATTGGAAATCCATTTCTTCTTCGGCCCTTTCGTTTCAGGAAGAACGGAGCCCACGTGGTCGCTGATATCCCAAGCATCGTTAGAGGATGAATCACGATGTTTGATCATGAGCCATTCTCGTTTTCCCGGCTCGCGACTACGGATCTTTACCAGAACAAAACTTCCGGTCAGTTTTTTGCCATGCAAAATAAATTTGAGCTCGCCACGATCAAGTTGCTGTTGCGCGGCTAGGCTTCCTTCCACTTCGAAAGTGCCGTTGTCCCAGACAATCACTTCGCCCGCGCCGTAATTGCCCTGCGGTATTTCCCCCTGGAACTTGGCGTACTCGAGAGGATGATCTTCCGTTTGAATGGCGAGCCGTTTGTCCCCAGGATTCATCGACGGGCCTTTTGGCACCGCCCAGGATTTCATCACTCCGTTTACTTCCAGACGGAAATCGTAATGAAGGCGCCGTGCGTGATGCTCTTGCACGACAAACGTCGACCCCCGACGCGAGGGGCGCCCGCCAGCGGGCTCGGGAGTAGCGTCGAACCTTCTCTTCCGCTTGTATTCTGTGAGCGCCATGCGCCCGATTATACGGGCGGACGGGCGGCGGAGATGAACGGAAATCGCGGCTACATCATCTATTAGTCAGGGCTACAGGCTTGTCCCTATGGGCGCAGAACTGTGTTACCTATATACAGGTACGTTACACTGGAGGTCCGAACTCAATGGCTTCGTCTGCTTGGAAAGGCTTCATTACCTTCGGACTGATTTCCATACCGGTCAAACTTTATCCGGCGGCGCGCAGTTCCAGAGTGGGACTTCATCAGCTTCACGCAGTGTGCAAGACACGGCTTCGCCAGCCTCTATTTTGTCCAACGTGCAATCGCGTTGTCGAACGCTCGGAAGTAGTGAAAGGTTATGAATACGAAGACGGAAAGTATGTGGTAATTGACCCAGAAGAAATCAAAAAGATAACGCCGGAATCCGCACGCGCCATGGAGATTCTGGCGTTCGTCAAGGAATCCGAGATCGACCCTCTGTTTTTCGATTCGTCGTACTTCTTAGTTCCTGAGGACCAAGGCAAGAAAGCTTATAAGTTGCTTCTGAAAACGATGGAAGACAAGAATCGTGTTGCGATTGCCAAGCTGACGATGCATCAGCGCGAGTACACGACCTTCCTGCGGCCCTACGATCACGGCATCGCTCTTCATACCATGTATTTTGCCAACGAAATTCGCGAAGCTCCCGGCTACGGCAAAATCGATAATGTGAAACTTTCACCGCAAGAAATAAAGCTGGCCGAACAACTGGTCGATAACCTCTCCGAGGAGTTCCAGCTGAAGAAATATCATGATGAATTTGAGACGCGGCTTCGCGCTCTGATCGAGGCAAAACAAAAAGGACGCGAGATTGCGGCCGCTCCTCATAAAGAGCGTGCGCCTGTGATTGACATGATGACCGCGCTGAAGAAAAGCCTGGAAAGAACGGCGGGAATCCGGAAAAGCCCGCTGCACGCGACTAGAGACACTGTGGCGCACGAGAAAAGGACCCGGCGCAAAGCCAGTTAGCGGGAAGATTCTTCTTACTGTCGCGGAACGGCGCAGTTTGTTCCAACTGAACTGCCGCTACGGAAACGCGACCTCACTCTGATGAATATTTTGAAAGCAACCACGAGTTTTGAAGCTTGGCTTCGCGCCAGAATTCCGGTAGTTGGAGCCGACCTCAAACAAAAGCATGAAGTGATGGCGGAAGATGAGTTTCGGTTTTTTCGTGGAACTTTCTATCGTTGGGCTCAACTGTGGCCCAAGCTCTGCCCGGATCTAGCATCTGCGCCTGCCGTGTTGGCTGTAGGAGACCTCCACGTAAACAGCTTTGGAACCTGGCGCGATAAAATTGGCCGCCTGGTTTGGGGAATTGACGATTTCGACGAAGCGTACTCTCTGCCATATACGAACGATCTGGTCCGGCTTGCAACCAGCGCACGGTTAGCCTACTCACTCGACCATCTGCAAACCACTTCCAAGGATGCTTGTGATGCAATTCTCGAAGGTTACACCGACTCGCTCAAAGCCGGCGGCACTCCACTGGTTCTGGAAGACAAAAATGCGTGGTTTACTTCGATTGCGCTGAGCCGGCTGGATGATCCGCCCTCATTCTGGAGGGGCCTGGAGAGTAATTCGGCGCTGCGACATCCTGTGCCTGCTACTCCCAGGAAATTATGGAAGACGCTTTTTCCCGGACACAATCTTCGCTATCGAGTAGTCAAACGCACCGCGGGCACCGGAAGCCTGGGCCATCCGCGCTTCGTGGCTATCGCGGATTGGGAAGGCGGGAAAATCGCGCTAGAGGCGAAACTTCTGGTGCAGTCTGCTTGCAACTGGGCAGACCAAGACGAAAATAAAAGCGCAATCTATTACCAGCGGATAATGCAGGACGCCGTGCGCTGTCGCGATCCGTACGTGAGGGCAAGAGATAATTGGCGCATAAGCAGACTTGCTCCAGATTCTTCGCCGGTAGACATTGAAACTTTGCCAAAAAAAAGAGACGAGGATCGTATGTTGAATGCGATGGGCTGGGAGGCGGCAAACATACATCTAGGATCGAAGAGATCGGTCAGATTTATTCAACGTGACCTGCGAAAGCGCCGCGGAAATTGGCTAAGGTCGGCCGCCAAGGAAATGGCGCAAGTTGTATCCAGAGACTGGAAGGAATGGCGGGCACAGAAAATGTAGTCTGGCGCGGTTCAATCTTATGGCGACTAGAACAACCAGAGATTCAGCGGGATTTCCTCCATTCGTAACGGCTGTGGTGTGCGTTGCTGCTCTTTATTTTGCCAAATCAGTTCTGATTCCTATCGCTCTAGCGGTTCTGTTCGCGTTCCTTCTGGCCCCGCTCGTAAGCCTCTTGGAGAAAGCGCGCCTGGGGAGGACGGGGCCGGTGCTCGTCGTCGTGCTGCTCGTAGCGGGACTTTTGATGGGCTTAGGGTGGCTCGTTTTCAATCAAGCCATTAGCCTGGCCACTCAGATTCCGAATTACAGAACGACTATCTCCAGAAAAATTGAATCGTTCCGCGGGGTTAGAGAAAAGGGCATCGGTAAAGCGGAAGCTACCGTAAATGAATTGGGAAAAGAATTGTCGTCCACAATCGAAACACCCTCGCCGGACGAGAGCACTGACCAAAATCAGCGAAGCAAACATCCGTTGCTTCCCGGCGGAAGCATAGCCCACCCCGTTCCGGTCGAAGTGGTTCAGCAGAACAGCCCTATTGCTTCCGTTCGAGCCCTATTAGGCCCGTTTCTGAGCCCTATCGCGACGTTAGCCATTGTTATGGTTTTCACGGCATTTATTCTGCTCCGTAGCGAAGATCTTCGCGATCGCCTATTCGCATTGGCAGGGCTCAGCAGATTCCACGTAACAACGCAGGCTTTCGATGAAGCTACCAAACGAGTGGGACGATATTTATTTTTTCAATTCCTGATGAATCTTGGCTATGGCGCGGTATTCGGCACAGCTCTTTATTTCATTGGGGTACCGAATGCTTTTCTTTGGGGAGTACTTGCTGCGCTTTTGCGATTCGTTCCGTATATAGGAACGATGGTGGGCGCGGCGATGCCGATTCTGCTATCGCTGGCTGTTTTTGACGGCTGGGCAAAGCCATTGATGGCGTTTGGAGCCTTTGTCGTCATTGAGATACTTACGTCTTACGTTATCGAACCTCTGGTGTACGCAGCGCAAACCGGAGTTTCATCCCTGGCGATTTTAGTGGCTGCGATTTTCTGGGCTGCATTGTGGGGTCCGATTGGGCTGCTCCTTTCCACGCCGTTGACGGTGTGCATCGTTGTGATCGGCCGGTACATTCCGCAATGGGAATTCCTGAGCGTACTTTTAGGCGATCAACGTGTTCTGGGAACCGAAGTACAGCTTTATCAAAGACTCCGTCGAATGGACGCGGAGGGAGCTCGGGAGGTTGTTGACGGTTTTCTTAAAGAGGGTTCGATCGAGAAGCTATACGATTCTGTTATTACGCCGGTGCTGATCTTCATAGAGAAGGATCGAGCGGACGTCGGATTAGGCGACGCGCGCGAACACTTTGTGTTTCAAACATTAAAGGAGATTGTCGAGGAGCTGACGGTGCGGCCGGAAGTGGAGGCGCAAACTCCGGAAATCGATGCGGAAGTGAATGTCGAGGCGCTCGCAACCGTTACATCCAAGCAAAAAAAAGTCGCAGGTTGTGCGATAGCTTGCATGCCTGCGCGTGATGAAGGAGACGAAATTCTTGGAATGATGCTCGCTCACTTGGCAACTCGGGCAGGATACAGCGCGCAAGTGGTGGTACTGGCGTCGCTCGAAGAAATGATGGAAGAGGCGGCCGAACAGCACTGCGAGGTAGTCTATGTCTCGGCATTGCCCCCTTACGGTGTTTATAACATGCGCAGACTTTATAAAAAGCTCCGCGTTAGGTTTCCGGAATCGAGGATCGGAGTAGGTTTGTGGGGTTTCGCCGGAAACCTCGAGGCTATGAGAGTGCGTTTGGGAATCGTCGAAGCAGACACGATCGTCAGCAGTCTGTCCGAAGCTACCGGCCAAGTTCCTTTGCTTACCGAGGCTGTTACCCAATAGTCTGAGTTACCTCGTCGCCCCTACAGAATCGTTCTCGCTTCAACTACAGCGTTTGCCGGATTGACGGGGCCTTGGTCATCCCGAATACTCTCCGACGGTGAGAGGAGTTCTTCTCGCACGAAAAAGGAGCAAATTCCATGACGGCACGACGTTCAGAAGATCTCAGCAGTGGGCCTGGCCTCACCCCGATCGATAGTTCCAGTCCGCCTTCGCCGATGGAACGCAGAACCGAGCCCGACCGCACGACGGGACGCATTCCAGCTCAGGAAGATGATGCTGCCTCAAAGAACCGAAAGTCAGATAAGAGCAAGAAGCCGGGTGGGCGTGGCCGCTAAGGTGAAATAGTACAGCGGAATTCTGGTGGAGATCAATATGGATGTTCTAGCAATGTACAATTCAGCTCTGCAAGTGGCCGCCGCGTTTTTGATTTTTATCGTCGGGTATCTGGCGCTTCTGATCATCATCGTTCTTTGCCTACTTGTGGCAGAAGGCGTGCGCCAAGGGTTCATCTTCGCTCGAACGTCCCTTACGAGATCTGAGGCGGATACTAAGGAGCCGGAGATCGTCGACAGGAAGTCGGTGTTTGTTTTGCGTTCTTTGCTGTAGCTCTGGTACTTTGAGGTTGCCCTTCGGTGATTGAGTCGTGCGGATTGTTGTGCCATTCGCCTGTGGGAGAAAAATCCATCCGAATTCTGATTGCGGACGATCATGAAGCTGTCCGGCGAGGTCTGCGCTCGGCCCTAACAGCGGCAGGGTGGGAGGTGTGCGCGGATGTAGCGAACGGAAAAGATGCCGTGGAAAAGACAGCGGCATTGAAGCCTGATTTGATCATCCTGGATATCAGTATGCCGGTAATGGGCGGATTGGATGCGGCGCGCTTGATCCGTAGGGCAGATTCGAATGCCAAGATAGTTATTTTCACCATGCACGAGTCGCAGCAAATAAAGGACGAGATTGCTCGTATTGGAGCTCAGGGGCATGCGGTGAAATCTGCGCCGATGAAACAGTTATTGGATACTATCAAGTCCGTTCTCGGTACTGATGAGCCCGCGTCAGCCAGGAATTAGCGTCTGCTGTCGCAGTCAGCCCGAGCCTATTAGTGAAAGTCGTGCGAAGTGGTTTCGGCTCTAGTGATACGCAATGGTTGAATGCTTTCGGCTTTTACCGAAATTACCCCGTCTTGGTTTTGCAATTTTCCTTCGACCAGCAAAAATTGCTGGTGAATAATCACTACATGATATTTCTCGAATAACTGCGGAGTAATAATCGCATTCGAGATTCCCGTTTCATCTTCCAGGCTGAGAAAAACAAAACCTTTCGCCGTTCCAGGACGCTGGCGCGTGATTACGCCCCCTGCAATCCGGACGTGCATACCATCGGGCAGATTGGAAAGTTCAATGGCCGAGCGAACACCCCGTCTCTTCATTTCCACGCGATGGTGACCCATGGGATGAAGGCCGACGGTCATTCCCGTGCCGCGAAAATCCGCGACTAGCCTTTCTTCTCCCGTCATAGCTGCCAGAGGAGACTGCATCGCCGAAGAAATCGGAGCCGCTTCCGTGCTGCCACTTTGTCGTTCTTCTTCTGTTTCTTCGAGCAATGGCCCCGGCCGTCTGGCTGCGCGTTCGATTTGCCACAAGGCATCTCGCCGATGGACTGTCTGTTTTCCCCCAATGAAATTCAAAGCGCCAACTTCTGCAAGAGTTGTAAGTTCAGACTTCTGAATCATGGGGACGCGGAGCTTTAAATCTTCGATGGAAAGAAATGGGCGAACGGCGCGCTGGCTTTCAAGTTCCAAAGCCGCTTCGCTGCGCAGGCCTCTGACGAAACGCATCCCGAGGCGCACGCTAAAATCCTGGCCGTTTTTTTCGAGCTTGCACAGCCAGTCCGAGCAGGTCACGTCGATCGGCTTCACTTTCAGGCCGTGACGTTGAGCATCTCTTACCAGCGTGTCGGGTTGATAAAACCCCATGGGCTGATTATTCAGAATGGCAGCCGTGAAAGCAGCAAGATAGCGGCACTTCAAATAAGCGCTGGCGTAGGCGAGCAGGGCAAAACTTGCAGCATGGGATTCAGGAAACCCATACAATGCGAAAGAAGTGATGGACTGAACGATCTTTTCCTGCGCTTCGGATGTAATTCCATTTTTCTCCATCCCGCAACGAAGTTTTATCTCTATTTCCTTCATGCGCTTTTCTGAACGCTTGAAGCCAAGAGCACGGCGCAATTCTTCCGCTTCGCCTCCGGTGAATCCCGCGGCGATCATGGCCATGCGTAACAATTGCTCTTGAAATAGCGGCACTCCCAAAGTGCGCTCAAGGACAGGTTTGAGGGAAGGATGAAGAAAGTCCACCGCCTCGCGCCCCTGGCGGCGCTTCAAATAGGGATTTACCATTTTTCCGACAATCGGTCCGGGCCGGATAATCGCCACTTGCACCACAATGTCATAAAAACATTCCGGCCGCAGTCGCGGCAAACATGCCATTTGCGCATGGCTTTCCACTTGGAACATCCCGATCGTATCGGCTTTTTGCAGCGTGGAGTAAACGACCGGATCATCCGCGGGCATATGCCCTAAATCTATTTTTTCGCCGTAATCCTTGCTGATTATCTGCAAGCAATCTTCCAGCACGGCCATCATGCCTAACCCGAGAAGGTCCACTTTCACAATTCCCATGTCGGCACAATCATCTTTGTCCCACTGCACGACCACGCGGCCTGGCATGGTGGCCGGTTCCAGCGGAACGATCGAATCCAATTGGCCCTGGCATACCACTAACCCTCCGGAATGCTGGCCCAGATGGCGCGGCAAATCCTGAAACTGCAGGCAAAGATCAAAAAATTTACGAATCTGAGGATGACGCATATCAAATCCGGCGTCTCGAAATTGCCGTGCGAGAGTGTCGTTGGCATCTTTGTATTCCCAGGCGCCTACCAAGCTGGTCAAACGGTTTAATGTCTCGGGATTGAAAGACAGAGCCTTGCCGATCTCCCGCGCTGCGGAGCGCCCGCGATAGGTGATGACGTTGGCAGTCATCGCCGCTCCCAACTTTCCGTAGCGCTCGTACACATATTGAATCGCTCGCTCGCGCTGGTCTCCGCTAGGAAGGTCGAGATCGATGTCCGGCCACTCTCCGCGCTCTTCGGAAAGAAACCGCTCGAAGAGAAGGCCCATTTTCACGGAATCAATAGCGGTGATGCCCAGCGCGTAGCAGACTGCACTATTTGCCGCAGATCCGCGTCCCTGCACCAGAATGCCGCGCTCGCCGCAAAAGCGAACAATGTCCCATACGATCAGGAAATAGCCTTCCAGATGAAGCTTTTCAATCATGTTCAGTTCACGTTCAATCTGCAAACGCGCTCGTTCATCATTCGAGCCGTAACGCGAAATCATGCCGTCATAAGCTCGCTGCCGCAGAAAATGGATTTGCGGCTTGCCGTCGGGCACGGGATATTTTGGAAATTCATAACCTAAATCTTTCAAGGTAAATTGCAGGCGCGAAGAAAGGAGCTGAGTATTGGCTATGGCTTCGGGAAGATCTGAAAATAATCGCGCCATTTCATCAGGCGTCTTCATATGAAGCTCGGAATTGCGCGCCAGCAGGCGGCCGGCGGTTGCCAGCGTGCGGTGATGCCGAATACAGGTGAAGACGTCCAGCACTTCGCGCCGTTCAGGCAGCGCATGGCGCACGCCATTCGTAGCGAGGAGCGGAAGTCCTAACTTTTCCGCAATTTCGATAGCCGCATGGTTCCTTGCTTCTTCTTCGCGCAGGAAATGCCGCTGTAGCTCAACGTAAACATTCTGTTTGCCGAATGTTTCGCATAGCCCTCGGACGCATTCCGTTCCGCTTTCAATTCCTCCTTCTGCCAGAGCATGCGCCAACGGGCCTTCCTCCCCTCCTGTGAGGCACACTAGTCCGTGGGCGAATTCAGCCACCTCCGCGTCTGAAACAGCTCCTTTGCCTTTCGGTGCACGCAATTTCATTTTCGTGATCAAGCGGCAAAGATTCTGGTAGCCTCCGCGCGACTCCACGAGCAATGGGTAGCGCCAACCGACGGCGGACGTAACTTCGGCGCCGATGTGAGCCGCAATTTCTATTTTCTTGGCAGCTAGATAAAAACGAGGCGCGCCATAAACGCCGTCTCGATCGAGCAAAGCCATGGATGCCATTCCATATTCCTTGCACACCGATGCCAATTCTTCAGGCAAGGAAGCTCCTTCAAGAAAACTGAAAGCGGAGCGGGCGTGAAGTTCCGTGTACATCAATCGTATCTTCCTCGCGCAAACCAGGCGGCGCGAACCGAGTCGTAATAAATACGATAAAGTCCGTTTTGCGTGCGCGGGCTTGAGACTCGTTCGCCGCGGCTGTTCGCAGAAGAATCAAAACGGATATCGACTTCCCATTCATCCTGCTGCCACGCGCCTTCCCGCCACCAATCGCCGGAAGTCCGCCACGGCCCCGAAGCCGCAACAATCTTCCCGCGCATGCCGCGAAAATAAATGCGCGCGGGATAACCGTCTTGCAGCTCAACCTTCGCCTGCACTTCCGGCCTGAAGATACGGAATGAAGTTGCGACATGGTGTGATGTCGATGTGTCTTCTTTGCGAGTCTGTGTTGCAGCAACTCCTCTTTTTTGCAGGATTTTCGATTCGTCGCTTGCAGGGACGAAACGGCTCATTCGAAATTCTCCCGGACGATGGGTATCAACCAATTCGGGCGAGCCGATATTCGAATGGCCGACCAGATTCGCGAGCCGGCCAATGGTCAGTTCCAATTTTTCCGGATCCGGAGAGCTGGGAAGAAATAGCCCGCCCTGAGCCGCACGCGGACGAGCAGACTCGGCAGAGAGAATAATTTTTACGATTGATGCGTGCGGAGGGTCCGCTTGCAATTGCAAGCGAAGCAGCTTCAAAAGCATTTTCGAATTGCGCATGGGCACGGGCAAGCCCAAAACTTTCTCGTAAATTTTGGGAGCGAGCTTGGGAGGAGAGTTTTCGCTCAGAACTTGGAAATCTTTCTCGAAAGAATCCTCCAAATCAAATCGCAAGCGAATTGCGCACGCCGCCAGTGCGCGTGCTTCCAGCCGTGCACACAACTGATCGAGCAATCGGCCTAGCAGAAACGCAAGGGGCTCGAGTTCCGCGACGGCGAAGTCGAGCGCCATTTCTTCTTCGAAATGCACTCCGGGCTCTGCCAGCACGATCGAACGCAAACTCGCGCCCCGCGCCAATTCGTGGAGGCGGACTCCTTCCTGTCCCAGCCGTTCTGACAATTGCAGCAAAGGCAGCGCCGCCAATCCCGCACAGTCGCGCACGCCCCAGCGCTCCAACGTTTCAAGAATTTCCATCGAGGGCAAAAGCGCGCGTACCGACAGCTCGCCCAAACGCTTCGCTTCTTCCCCTGAAGGAATTAGAGTAATTCCAGAAAAACCGCGCGCGGCGTGGAGAGCAACTTCCAGATTGGAAGAAACTGCAACATGCGCGACCAAACCCAGGCCGGATGCGCGGCGCATCAACTGCGTAGCGATATTTTCTTCGTTTCCAAATAAGGAAGAGAGCCCGGTAATATCAAGAATAATTGTGTCCAGCGCGGTATCTTCCATGCGCGGCGAAACGGAAGCCCCCAAATCGAGCAAAGCTGCATGAGCGGATTTTTCCTGCAATCGAGAACGCTCGCGAATCTCCACGGCAGAAAATTGTGCTGCTTGCGATTTCGCCATGCCCAATTCAACCCCTGAGCGCAACGCTGCTTCGTTGGCCGCCACCACGTTCCATATCGGAGGAGTTCCATCCACGAGCGCGACCGCCCGATCACGCAAGTTGGGTTCCGCGCGCACTACTGCTTGCACCAGGAAATTGGGAACGTGAATAGAAGCGAATGCCATAGAAACCGTTTTTCAGTAGCGACAAAACTCTCCAGGGACTTCTTGCGTTCATTTCGGTACTGGTTCAATTCGCGCAATGCTTAGAAAGCTTGGCATGGCGTTTGTTTCGAAGATTCCGGAGCGGCCTGCCAAATCGAAATGCTTTTTAGGGCTATTTGGAGCACTTGACTGCATGCGAGAACGGAGCAATTCGGCGCGAATGCCGAAGCCATCGAACAGCCAGGAAGACGGATATCTGAAAAAATCAGCAGCGTGGGTTTCCAACGTGGTTGACCATCGGGCCGGCTCTGCTTCCATTCGCAGGACCAGCGAAGCGCAGGTCTTAGCATTGGACTCCGGTTCCAGAACGACCAAAATTGTTGGCGTATCCTCCACCGCGCGCCGAAAACGAAACCAGGCATCCAGCGGA
>Ga0209330_1000633_pt1 | contig 13368 bp, 7 predicted proteins | sample JacPinW_OM2H0_O3_FD_187969 | JGI IMG/M metagenome (GOLD analysis project Ga0209330, IMG submission 187969) | Forest soil microbial communities from Algoma, Ontario, Canada - Jack Pine, Ontario site 1_JW_OM2H0_O3 (SPAdes) (version 2) | ecosystem: Environmental > Terrestrial > Soil > Boreal...
CACCAGTTCCGTAGATCGCCGCAAGCAGAGCGCGACCGGAATCTCGGGTCCCGCCCCAAACACGCGCAACACGGAAGCCAATTCGTCGGCGCGCTCGTCAAGTTGGCCATACGTGACTTGCTTGGCGCCTTCTCTGACCGCGAGGGCGTCGGGGCTTGCTTTGGCCTGGGCTCGAATTAAGTTTTGAATGCACATATAGAAGTTTGGCAAACCTATTCAGCGCAATGCGCTGGTCTCCAGAAGACCTGACCTTACAGCGACCGCCTCAACTGCCGCCTGCAATCCCTCTACATGCCGCTTTTCACTTGGTTGCTGATGATCATCACGCGGATCACGTTTTTCCCGTTCACCAGGGCTTGACAAATCCAGCGCTGCCCGTCGCGGTTGAAGTCCTCTACGACTGCCGAATGCACACCCCCAAGTTCTTCCGCGCCGATTCCTTCGGCCCGCACCCGCAGATTCAGAATCGATTAAGACTTGCGGGGCTGCCGGTTCGGAGCTTTCCGAGGCGGGCGCCCTGGGGAATTCAGATCAAAATTCATACTTCACGTGGCGCGCTGTGTAATCAGCCATCTCCTCTATAGCCGATGCAGTGTAGATGAAGCGAGTTCAGTGACCATAAACGGATGTCGCCAGCCTCCTATTAGGTCTGCTTACCATTGAAACGTTCAAACAACGTCTGCAATTCCGCGGCGGACAGATTATCCAGCTGAGCTAGCAGCGCTTCGCGACTTAGGGGCGGCGTGGTTCGGGTTGTGCGTTTCAGGATTGGCGTGCGGGCCTTGAGTCCCATGGCACGCGCCTTTTCCACCTCAAGCGCAAGCCCGGCAATCGTGGGCGCTTCAAAAACGCACCGCACCGGCAGTTCCACCTCAAACATTCGCCGGACGCGCGCCGTCACTTGCAGCACCAGCAACGAATGCCCCCCCAACTCGAAAAAATTCTGCTCGATCCCCACCTGCTCAACTTTCAACAGCTCTCGCCAAATCTCGGCCAGCTTTGCCTCGGCATCGTTTCGCGGAACAACTAACTCTTCTCTGTCAACCAACGCCACCCCAGCGTTGGCCAGCACAGCGCGGTTCACCTTGCCGCTCGGTAGTTGCGGCACCGTCTCAATCAACCAGTAATTGGCCGGGACCATATGCTCGGGGAGCTTCGTCCGCAAGTAGCGCCGCAGTTCGCCTGCTCCCGGGATGGAACTACCTTCTTTCACTACAATGTGCGCCGACAGCTTCTGCTGCTCACTCTCGCCGGTTAGCGACACAACCGCCTGCTGCACCGCTGCATGCGAGGCCAGGACCGACTCGATCTCTCCCAGTTCCAGGCGCTGGCCGCGCAGCTTGATTTGATTGTCCACCCGGCCCAGGTACTCGATCTCGCCATTGCCGCGGAACCGCCCCAGATCCCCGGTGCGATATAGACGGGCAGAGAGTTCGGGAGCCAGCCAGTTGGTTACGAAGCGCTCCGCCGTCAGTTCCGGACGGTTTAAATATCCGCGAGACAGGCCGTCCCCACCCACAAATATCTGCCCGCGCATTCCAACCTGAACCGGATTCAAAGACTCGTCCAGCAGATAAATTTGGGTATTACTGATCGGTTTTCCAATGGCGGCGGAAGAGACCAGATCTCGATCCGTAACCTCATGGCAGGTGACGTCGGCAGCAACTTCCGACGAGCCGTAAATGTTTAGCAGGAGAGCGTCGGGAAAAGCCTCGCGGAATCGCTTGGCCAGGGCAGCAGGCAACACTTCGCCACTGCAAGACCAGAGTTTCAGATCAGGCACGCGCTCTCTCAGATCCGGAGCATGGTCGAGAAGAGTTCGCAGCAACGAAGGGACCAGAACAATGCGACTTACGCGCTCGCCAGCCAGTACTTGCAGCAGTTCTTCGGGATCGCGCACCAATTCCTGGGGAATAATGATGTTGCAAACGCCGGCCAGCAATGGACCGAAAATCTCCCAAATGGAGTCAACGAAGCCAATGTTGGTTTTCTGGCAGCACACTTCACCCGGTTTAAACGGGTAGGTCCGCCACATCCAGGCGAAGCGATTGATCGAAGCTCTATGAATTCCCTCCACTCCCTTGGGAACTCCCGTCGACCCCGAGGTGTAAATGACATAGGCGCGCGCATCGCTGCTCACGGTGCGGGCGAGGTTGGTCGTGGGCTCACGGTGAAGGCGCTCATCGCGGTCGAGCACCACAACCTTCGTTGCGCTCTGGGGGAGTTGGTCCTGAATCGAAGAATGAGTAACGATGGCGGACAGGGAAGCGTCTTCGATCATGAACTGCAATCGCTCAGAAGGGTATGCAGGATCCAGCGGAACATAGGCTGCACCCGTTTTAAGCGCTCCGAGAAGTGCGATCACCGCCTCTGCCGATGGCGGCAGAAAGACGCCGACCAGCGAGCCAGCACTTATTCCATGCTCGACCAGTCGATGCGCCAGTTGGTTCGCATCTTCGTTGACCTTTCGGTAGGACCAAGTTCTCTGTTCGAAAAGCAAAGCCCTCGCATTGGGAGTTCCCTCGGCTTGCTCTTCGAAAGCCCGATGGATGGTGAGGCTGTGAGGGTATTCCGCGGCGGTCTGGTTCCACCCGTTCAGGACCTGGTTTCGCTCCTGCGCGCTCATAATTGCCAGCCTCGCGATCGGCAAGTCGGGATTCTCCAGCGCCGAATTCACCAGCTTTTCAAAATGCCGCAGCATTCTCTCTATCGTGGAGCGCTCGAAGATGTCAGTGTTGTATTCAAACTGGCAATGAAATTCACCGTCATCCCACACTTCCACGGAAAGGTCGAATTTGGCGATCCCTGCTTCAAAGGCCATCTCCTTAATGGTCAGACCGGGAATCTCAAAAATCTGCTTGGGAATGTTCTGGAAGGTGAACATTACCTGAAACAAAGGATGGATATCGAGGGAACGTTGCGGGACCAGCTCCTCCACCAGCTTTTCAAAAGGGACATCCTGATGACTATAGGCTTCGAGCGCAAAGGAGCGAACCTGCCGAATCAGATTCCGGAATGTCAGGTTGTCTTTAAAATCCGCTCGAAAGACCAGAGTGTTGACGAACAACGCGATCATATTTTCAATTTCGACTTCATTGCGCGCGGCCACCGGCGTACCCACCAGAATGCTTTCCTGGTTGGTATACCGCCACAGCAAGGCCTGAAACGCGGCCATCGAAACCATGAAGAGCGTGGAACTTTCCGCCTGAGCCAGGGCTTTCAATTTCACCAGATTGGTTCGGTCGAAAGTGACTCGTTCGCTGGAGCCGCGCCAGCTGTGGGTCGCCGGGCGCGGGAAGTCCGTGGGCAGGTCGAGTAGGGTTTGAGCTCCGTCCAGCTTGTTTTTCCAGTGTTCAATCTCGCTCGCCAGCAGCGCGCCACTCATATGCTCGCGCTGCCACTGAGCATACTCGGCGTACTGAATTGAAATCTCAGGGAGATCGGGTGTTTGATTTGAGATAAACGCGGCGTAAGACGTCGTCACTTCGCGAAACAGAATCGATATGGACCATCCATCCGTGACGATGTGATGCATCACCAGAACGAGGGTGTGTCTGTCCGGCTGAAGACGAACCAGGCACACACGCAGCAGGGGGCCTTCGCTCAAGTTGAACGGCTTTTTGCCTTCTTCGCAGACGATACGAAGGGCCTCTGCCTCTCGCTCTTCCTGCGGAAGATCCGACAAATCCAGTACCGGAATGTTTACGTTCAGCTCGGACAAAACGATCTGCCGAGCCTCCCCATCCACCCAGTCAAAAATGGTGCGCAAAGGAGCGTGTCGCGACACTACCGTCCGGAAAGCCCGCGTGAGGACATCCACATCCAGGGGACCTACGATTTGAAAGGCGCGTGGGAGATTATAGGCGGCTGTTCCCGCATCAAGTTGATCGAGAAACCACAGTCTCTGCTGCGCGAACGAAGCGGGAAATACCGATCGAGTCATCTGTATGTGAGTTCCTTGATGGCGCCTAACGCTGAGGGTGGAGCCCTGAAACTGCCTTCTGCACAGGCCTTTAAGCAGTTTCCTGAAGCATCTAGTATAACCCTTATTGGCAAGAGCCGGCGGGCAAACCACACCGAGGATGCTCGAAAAGCGATCCGGTCACATCAGTATTTCGCTGTATAGTATTTTAAGCTGGTTTTTGTGATTCTGTTTGATGTCGCAGCGACTCTAGGCTTCAACCGGTGGTCAGCTCGAAAATTTTGCAGATTGAAAAGTTTGCAGATTTCAGTCCGGTCAGCGTTTTTTTTCTGGCCGAAACGCTCTCTCGGAACTGGAACGAAAGTGATAGACTATTTGTGGCGTTTTGGACTCTGACCGTAAGTCCGCCGGATTTTTTTTTGAGGTTTGAGGATTAGTTCAGGACTTAAGATGTCACTTGCGTCTCTGGTTTCCACAGTTGTGCCTCGATTCTCCTTCCCAAGTTCATACGGTTGCTCCTGTTGCCTTACATCGCAGTTTTCGTTCTCTCTTCCAGGCGGGACGGTGGCTCGACAGCGAGCGTCTAACAACAGCCAACTGGCGAATGTGTGCCTCTGAGTCGGGAAGGTTAATTGGATGCGGCACGGAAGCCAAGACGTGGAGTCAGGCAAGGCGGAGGAGAAGAACCGGCTCGCCGACCTTCTTCTGCAGGCGGGCCCCACCTACATTTATCCGGCATCTTTGGCACAGCAGCGTTTGTGGATTCTGGATCAGCTGCAAGCGAAAAACAGTGGTTACAACGTGCATCTGGGCCTCTGGCTGAGAGGATCACTCGACCTGACCGCGCTCGACTCGAGCATTCAGGAGATGGTAAACCGGCACGACAGCCTGCGAACCGCATTACGGCTGGAGGGAGAAAAACTCCAACAGGTGGTAGCCGATGCTTGCCACGTTGCGATGCCGATCACGGATTTGACGGGGGTCGCCGACCCCACGGCAGAGGCCTACCAGCTTGCGCGCCGGGAGGTTATGCAACCTTTCGACTTGGGTAAGGCACCTCTGTTTCGGGTGCGCCTGTTCCGGGCCACACCACGCGATCACGTTTTTCTTTGCACCATGCATCACATTGTTACCGACGCCTGGTCACTGCAGACCTTCGCAAAAGAATTGGAACAGCTCTACGCTGCCTTTTCACGGGGCCAAGCGCCGTCCCTGCCCCCGTTGCCGATTCGCTATGGTGACTTTGCGGAGTGGCAGCTTCAATGGTTTCACACCGACGAACTACAGCGGCAACTCAAATATTGGACGAACAAACTTAAAGCGGCGCCGGCTCTTCTGGAATTGCCAACCGATGCTCCTCGGCCGCCAGAACAAACTTTCGAAGGGGCGATTGAGGTGGCATCCATCTCGAGCGACCTCATCGAAGGAATAGAGAGAGTCGCGACCCGCTGCCATGCCACCCCCTTCATGGTGCAGTTGGCTGCGTTTAAGGTCCTGCTTTATCGCCATGCGAAACAAGATGACGTGGTGGTAGGAATTCCGGTCGCGGGCCGTAATCAGGTGGAGACGGAGGGGTTGATCGGGTTCTTCGTCAACACCTTGGTCTTGCGCGATGATCTGTCCGGTAATCCGCGATTCACAGATTTGCTCGCTCAAGTACGCGAGACAATTTTGGGCGCATTTTCCAACGCCGATGTTCCCTTTGAAAAGATAGTCGAGGAACTTCACCCCGAACGCAATCTCAGTTACAACCCGCTTTTTCAGGTGATGTTTGCCTCCCTCAAATCCGCCGTGCGATCGCACCAATTCGGTGACTTGACGGCCTTTCCTTACGTGGTCAGCGCGGAGACATCAATCTTTGATCTCAGCATGACACTGATCGAGGACATCGACCGGAACTGGTGGGCGCAAGTCGAGTACAACACCAACCTCTTCAGGAAGGATCGTATCACCCGGCTGTTGAGTGATTACGCTTCAATTCTTGAACGCGTTGTCTCTGATCCTGAAGGCAATATTGTTTCGTTGCCCTTGCCGAGCTTGGCAGGATCCGGCGACGCGTTAAATGTAATTCCCACTGAGAAGGAGCGGAAAGAGAAACCAAGAGGCGCGTCCCCGACTACGGCCCGCAGTAGCTCCGAACGCGGCTTCAAGCCCATCGACCGGGAACAGGAGTTGCTCGTCGACGTCTGGAAGGAGATTCTCGGGCTTTCCGAAGTTGGGATTCGGGACAGCTTCTTTGACGTAGGCGGGCACTCGCTTATCGCTGTGCGCCTTATCGCCCGTATACAAGAAATCACAGGTAAGCAGATTCCCGTCTCGGCGATCTTTCGCGCCCCAACGATTGAAACCTTCGCGCCCCTGCTGCGCCAGAACATAATCCCACCGCCAGACCCCGAGCTGATGAACCTGCAAGAGGGTGACGGTACTGTCCCCTTCTTCGCGATCGCCGCACCTGGCGTGGATACTTTCGGGCTGTCCCTGCTCGCACAACACATGGGGAACAATCAGTCGGTTTACAAGGTACAGGGACATGCACCGATTGTATGGGGGCGGCCTTTCACCAAGGACGAGCTGCGGGCCCTGGCCAAAGAGCATGTGGCGGCGCTGCGCTCGGTGCAGCCCCACGGGCCTTACTGCCTAGGGGGAATGTGCGGGGGGGTTTTGATTGCACAAGAGGTTATCCTCGAACTGGAATCGATGCGCGAGGAAGTCGCCCTTTTCGCAATATTTGATACCTGGGTGTTGGAGAATTCTCAGATCCGTCTCCTGTGGATGCTTGACTATTATCGGGGGAGATTCCAGATTTTCCGCCGTCTTCCACAGCTAGAACGGCTCGCGACCACCAGAAGATTCGTAAAGAGTTTGTTTCTCGGGAACCGGAACGGCACGGAAGCCAGCTGGGATGAAACCTATTGGCCGGGCGAAAAGTTCCGTGAGCCGCAGTTTCAAGCTCCCGTGCTGCTGTTCAAAAGGTTGCGCCAGCCTTACTATTACATTCGGGATCGGCAAATGGGTTGGGGGTCTCGTTCGAGGGGTGGTGTCGAAACCTGTGAGCTGAATTGCAGGCACGATGAGTTCTTCCGGCAGCCCCAGGTCGGGATCATTGGTCAAATCCTGGCGGGCAGGTTGCAAGGAATCAGGGAACTCGAAACCCAGCGAGCATATGTGTTCTCTCAACCCGATAGCTATTCACTGGAATCCAAATCTTAAGAGCTTGCAAGCACATTGAACAAAGGGGAACCAGGGATGGCCGAGCGTCCCGATGGAGCGGTGAGTTCGTCCCTTGTACCATCGGGCGAGACGCTGGCGTCATCGCGGGTCCGAAAATCGGAGCCAGGCTTCGAGGGCGACAGAGTGCGCCCGCTAAGAGTAATTCGTCCACCGGCATTTTCTCTTGGGACGGTCTTCAGCGGTGTGCAGACGCTGGTGAAATATGCGGACCTTCTCTGGATCCTCAGCCTGTTTCGACTTACGGTTCGCTACAAGCAATCCGCTCTCGGCTGGGTTTGGGCGGCGCTTCAGCCTCTCGCCCTGATGACCATATACACGCTTGTCTTCACCCGTGTGACCACGATTTCTACCGGCGGGATTGCTTACCCTCTGTTCGTGTTGTGTGGCCTCCTGCCGTGGTTATTCTTTTCCAGCTCGATTTCAAACGCCGTGCACGGACTGGTTTTATATCCCAATCTGCTCACCAAGATGTATTTTCCTCGTGAGATCATCCCCCTGTCTTACTTGACGTCAGGCTTGGCGGACTTTTTTATAGGATGCGTGATTCTGGCCGGGTTTATGGCTCACTACCGAGTTTCACCGACCTGGAATCTGCTCTATGCAATCCCGATTCTGATGGTGCTGGCGGGCTTTGCCGCCGCTATTGCCTTGTTGTTCTCGGCGATACATGTCCGGTTCCGCGATATTGGACTGGCTTTGCCGCTCGTGCTGCAGGTATGGATGTTTACCATCCCCGTCGTATATTCACTGCAATCGGTGCCCGTGCGCTTTCGAAAGTTTTACTTGCTCGACCCGATCGCGGGTTTGATTGAAAATTTTCGAACCGTATTACTCCATGGCCGCAGACCTGACCCATCAAGCCTGGCGCTGTCGGCCACCATCGCTGTCGCCTGTCTTGCGATTGCGTATGCCTACTTCAAGTCTTCCGAAGCCACTATGGCCGACATCATCTGAATGTCGCAATTGGAATAAGCGCGAATTGCACGCGGAGTTGGAACAAGGATGATCGACATACAGCTCGATCGAGTATCGAAGCAGTACAGGTTGCGGACGGGCCGATCACCGAAACCGTGGTATTCGGATCCCTTCCGGCGACGATGGTCCCCCATGTGGGCGCTTCGCAACGTCAGTTTTCAGGTTCGACAGGGGGAAGCTCTGGGAATCGTAGGACACAATGGTGCAGGCAAGACCACAATCCTGAAGATTCTTTCCAGCATCACGACCCCTACGTCGGGTGAGATCACGGTCCGGGGAAGAATGGCTGCGTTGGTTGAAGTCGGCTCCGGATTTCATCCGGAGCTCACCGGCCGCGAGAATATCAATCTGCACGGCGCTATGCTCGGGATGCGAAGATCGGAAATCCGCCAGAAACTGGATAGTATTATCGAATTTTCAGGTGTCGGCCAGTACATTGACGTGCCGGTAAAGCGGTACTCTTCAGGAATGTATGTGCGGTTGGGATTTTCCATTGCTGCACATCTGAATCCCGACATTCTGTTACTCGATGAAGTCCTGGCGGTCGGCGACGCCGCTTTTCAAGCAAAATGTCTCAACCGCCTTGCGGAACTGCGGCGCTCGGGGCGCACGGTCGTTTTTATTTCGCACGATCTCGCAGCGGTTTATCGTCTGTGCGATCGCGCCATACTGATGGATCACGGCCGAGTGGTTGCGGAGGGGCCGCCAAGGCAAGTCATTGACGAATATCAGCGGATGACCTTTGGCGATGATACGGTACCGGTCGGAGCTGCCGAATCTGATTCACCGGCGCGATGCACAAGCGTTTCCTTTTCTGCTCCTGATTCTGCCCAGAATATCCGAACTGGTTACCCTATGGTCGCACGCCTGAGTTATCGCGCAAACCAGGTCATCCCCGCAGCCGTGTTCCGAATTTCACTTTACTGGCCCAGCGGCTATTTGTGTGCTCAGCTCACAACCGATTCTTCGCAAGGAGGTTTTACCCTGGGACCGGGCGAAGGCGGAATTGAATTTCACTGTCCTGCACTGCCCGTTGTGCCGGGACTTTACCGAGTCGACATTTCCATCGAGTCGAACGGACGAGAGATCGACCTGCGGCAGCGCTGCGCCACTCTTAATGTCGGACTGGGAAAATTTGTTGCAGGCGACTTCTACATCGAGAACTTATGGAAACTGATCGAGGGAACCTTGCCCTAGGAGCAAACCTTCCCGTAGCCGTCCTCACTCCGACAGAAGGCAGCAGTGAAAAGGGCCGGCAGCGAGCTACCGCCCTCCCTGCTCGTCACCATTCCCAGGAGGAAACCGAGAGCGTTAACCGAGATCAGTAGTGGGGTAGCTCTGTGCCGTTCAATGCTGCCAGGACCAACGTTGCCGCATACGAATTGTCGACGCCTACCGGAGTTGAGAACTTCATTCCGTACCTCCAGCTCTCAGGGGCCTCAGCGTGCACGCCCGACAGGATGACCCATCCACTTCCAGACCTGCCCTCGACGATCGCCGGAGCGCCATCCGGGTACTCGCCTACAATGTTGCCCCATCCGGAGAACTGGGGGCCGTCCTGCCAATACTGGTCAAGCGCATCGCCGTTGGGATCGCGCACTTCAACCGCTGCTTTGTTGATGCCTTTGGCGTGGTCGGCGTAGTACTCGAACCAGACTCCTGACGTGAGATCCAAACCGTTATGGTCCGAATAACCGCCAAAAAACCCGCCTGCGCAAATTCCGAGATAGTGTAGCCCCTCGTTGACAGCGTTGTGGATCTTAGTGGTAGTAGTTCGCGTCAGGGAATCGCCAATCGTAATTGAGTTGCCACCTGGCACAATTAGGAGCCTGTAGGCTTTCAACTGGGTAGCGCTCATGCTGTTGAGCTGCGATGAGTTCGCTGTGGAATACGCCAACCGGTGCGCCGCAAGGATCGCCTCGACCGCCTTAACGTCGTTTGCGATTGTGCCCGTCCCGTTGAAAAGCAGGATAGGAACGTGGCTTGCCGCCTTCGAGGTCTCAGCCGCGGTGCTCTCTTGCGGCATCCCAGCTGCCGAGGCAGTGGTTCCGCGTGCGATAAAGGTGATTGGAATCAGAACTGCTAACGCAATCATTCCGACGCGTCGCAATCTATTTGCAGCCATGGCAAATGAGGACACGATCCCTCCTGAAAAGTTGGTTTTGTATGCACTAGCCAGATATTGCTTCAGCGAAAACCACAGCCACCTTCGCTGAAATCGAGTGAAGCAACGACGTTTCTTCTTGGTTTTTTCGATCCTAAGCGGCTGTAAAAAAATGGCAAGTCACACAAGTACATGGCAGAAGTCGCATAGGTACAGAGGCCAAAAACTGCGCTTCGAAAACGACGGTGATTCCCTGCCGAACACTGAGTCTCAACCCTGTGAGCAGCAGGGTTTTTTCGCGAATATCCCGCGTAATTTCAGTGAGTTACTAGGACTTCTTCCATTCCGGTCAGGAGCTTCGAAAGCCAATAGGGAAAAATGCGGGCCGTCTAACTTTCGTTTGCCGGCAGGAAACTGACGGGCAACAGGTGGAACACGGGGAAGTTCTCTGCAGCCGAAGATGGAAATGGGCTGCCAAATAGCACTGGACGGTTAGCCACCGCCAAGCACAAAACGCGGGGTACATTTTCGCAGTCACACGGTAGAATTGAGAACGTGGCCCCGTAGCTCAGATGGATAGAGCATTCGTTTCCTAAACGAAGGGTCGCGTGTTCGACTCACGCCGGGGCCACCAGAAACAATACTGAAAATAAAGCAATTAAAAAGGAGACTGCAATCGGGTCCCTTTTCACTGTCCGTGTTTTTGGGCAAAATGTCCGTGTTCTGTCCGTGTTCCCTTCTGAACCCGTTCCGTGACGGTCGGATTTGCGTCCAGGTTCTTTCTCCAGTCGTGTCGCTTTCGACGTCTGCCGCCGCTGCTGAACTTCCCGCTGGCGTTGCTGCTTTTCTTCGTCGCTAAATAGATCGGCATAACGCTTAATCAGGGCGGGCATTTGCTTTCACCGAGACACCGGCAGAGGGCTGCTTCGTAGATGGATCCCTTTCCAGGGACAAGCGGTCGAGGTTTCCATTATCCGGCGATTATTCCACGAAATCCCGGAGATCGCAGCCCTCAGATTTCCACGGCGGAGATATTCCTGCCCCGACTCTAAACGGCGAGGGGTACCTCGGTCACGAATGGCAGTTGTGCATTTTCCCAAGCGTCGAATCCGCCAATCACATTCGCGACGTTTCGAAAACCCTCTCGCTGTAACCAGCTGCAATCGTGCCGCGGTAGCCGCCTTTGCAAAGGACTGCTATCGGAGCGCTGCGATCCACTTGCGGAAGGGACCCGCAGAATCCCTCCAGTGGAAACCAAGCCGCCGCTTCAATGTGTCCTGTCTCCCATTCCGGTTTCCGGCGCACGTCCAACAATTGAAGCTTCTCCGTGCCCAAATGTTCACTCAATCGGTGCACGGTGATTTGCCGCAGTTCAACCAGGTCCAAGCCCGCTCGAACCCAACCTTCGATCCCGTCTTGTAAGTATCCCCGTGCATCATCAATGCCCACTCTGGCCAGCCGAGTTCGCGCTTCCAGCACTTGCTCCGGCGACGCCGCGATTAGCAAGGGCCAAGAAGATAACCCCAGCAGGATGCCCGCCCACGAGGCAAATTGTCCTGAGAGCGGAATGTTGATCGATCCGGAGACATGTCCAGAAGCAAATTCGTCAGCAGACCGAACATCCAAGGCGATCACTTTCTCGTTCAGCAAAGACTGCAGCTCTGGTGGCGAAATAGCCTTAAGCCCGGGCAATTCCGACAACGCTGGCGCGCCGGTACGATTGATCTGCGCATCGTGGGGGAAGTATTCGGGACGAGGCGGCAAGTTCGTGGTCAACTGCCGGATGAACTCCTCTTTGTTCTCGATCTGCAGAGCGTAGTTGGTCAGCCGTTCGGTGCCAATGGTTGAAGAACGTTCGGCCCGCATGTTGCGTCCACATAGCGAACCGGCTCCGTGTGCGGGATAAACGATAACATCATTGGCGAGCTTGAGCAGTTTGGTATGCAGGCTGTCATAAAGCATCCCCGCCAGCACTTCGGGAGCGTGCGTTTTCGGTAGGTCGGTCGTCCCACATCTCCAAGGAATAGTGTGTCACCGGTTAGAACTGCCCAGGGATCGGGAGATTTTTCTTCGTCTTCACGACCAGACAGATGCTCTCCGGGGTGTGCCCGGGCGTCTCCAGAACTTTGATTCGCATGTTTCCCACGCGCAACTCGAAACCCTCGTGCACCTCTGTGTGGGAAACCGTGGCACGTCCATTGGGACCGATGTAGATTTTGGCTCCTGTGCGTGCGGCCAATTCCTGGTGTCCAGACACAAAGTCTGCATGCAGGTGGGTCTCAAAGATATGGTGGATTCTCAGTCCGTGCTGCTCAGCGGCCTTCAGGTAGATATCCACATCCCGCTGCGGATCGACCACGACCGCTTCTCCTTCTGACCCCAGCAAGTAAGAAGCGTGAGCCAAACAGCCCAGGTAAAACTGCTCGAAGTAGATGCCTCTTCCTTCTCGCTGGTGAGGGAATACGGCGATCGGTTCTGTCCGCAATAGAGGATTCTCTTTACTTTTCGCGTGTTCCCCTTTGCCGACGGTAACCAGCAACCTGGACAACTCGGATACCTGGACCCGAAGTTCCGGAACCGCGATGGTCTCCCATAAGCCCCCTTTGCGAACTGGGCCGATGGCATAAAGAAGATCAGATACGTCGCCGTAACCATCGATCAAGGCGCCGTCCGGGGAAACATCCAGGCCCAAGAACAATGGATCCGGCCGGGCCAATTTCTGTCGCATGAGATTCGTCAGCAAGGGATCGTCCGCCTTGCGGCAGTCACTTTCGGGACCGGTGCAGTTGATCACACGGTCCACGCGCAGCCGCTCAAGTTGTCCGGACTCGCGGGCGCGGTAAGTCACTTCGACTCCCTCGGTGTCTTCGGCATATGTCTTGATGCGGCCGGCATGGATTTCGATCTGTCCGTCCTGAATCTGCGAAGCAAGCGTGGTGCCGATCGCAGGCGCGATCCGGTGACGATGCACATCCCAGTAGGGGCGCACGTGGCGCAGGAAACGGCGTCGCTCACTAAACGAGAGGGAACGCCAGATTTCTTGCGTGAAGGGACGAAGGGAGTCAATCACGGCGCGCCAGCCGCTGCCTGCTTTTTCCGCGGCCCTCACTTGTGTACGAATTAACCGTAACAGTCC
>Ga0209330_1000635_pt1 | contig 13361 bp, 11 predicted proteins | sample JacPinW_OM2H0_O3_FD_187969 | JGI IMG/M metagenome (GOLD analysis project Ga0209330, IMG submission 187969) | Forest soil microbial communities from Algoma, Ontario, Canada - Jack Pine, Ontario site 1_JW_OM2H0_O3 (SPAdes) (version 2) | ecosystem: Environmental > Terrestrial > Soil > Boreal...
TGCTACACGAATTTGCACCTAATCTTCAGGAAGTGATGAAGAGCCACGCGCCGCGCTTTGTGTCCAACCTGGCAGCCCGTATGGCCACAACTAAGTCCCCCCATTTCAACTAGCTAAAGACGCGCATTAAGCCGCTGGCAGGCAGGTCCGCAGACAGGAACCGCCGCGAACCGATTCCTGCCGCACGGGTCACGGCTTCGGCGGCGAGGTACCCGCTGCGGACGGCGCCTTCCATGGTGGCAGGCCAACCGGTGGCGGTCCAATCTCCGGCGACAAATACGCGAGGCCATGCTGTGGTTTGGGGCGGCCGGTAGGTGTCAATGCCGGGGCGTGGCGAGTATGTGGCGTGGACTTCTTTGATCACGGTGGATTTCAACAACGTAGCTTCGCGAGATGCGGGGAAAAATTCGCGGACTTCTTGCAACGCGAGGTCGACGATCTCAGCGCGCGACTTGTCGATGAGGGACTTTGAGGCGCTGACCACGAGTTCGATGTAGCTGCCCCCTGATTCTGCCTTGGCGGCTGCGCCTCGGGTGGTCAACAGGCGAGACTTGTGGAACATCCATTGGATGGTGCGGTCGAGGAGCACGGCGTGATCGAGGTCGGTGATTTGACGATCGAACCAGAGGTGGATCCCGGTGATGGGACAGGATTCAAAATGGGCGAGTTTCTGGCGCAGGGGGGCGGCCTCAGGACTTTCAGGCAAGACGCAGTCGACGGAGTTGAACGGTAGCGCCAGGATGAGATAGTCGAACGCGACTTCCCGCTCGCCCTCTTCCCTGTCGGCTATGCGAATTTGGACGTGCGATGGTTCGGAAGAGAAACTTTCGAGCGACGTACGAAAGCGGATTTCGCCGCCCCGGGCTCGGATGTAATCTCCGGCTTGGTTGTAGAGGTCGGTGAGGGGAATGCTGGGCACGCCCATGTGACGGGCGGCGGGGGATTCCATCGACTCACGGACGACTTGCGCAGCGTAGGAAATTGAAATCAGGTCGAGATCCTCGCTGAGCGCACTGACGAGGATTGGCTTCCAGAAACGTTCGATGGCGTTTTTGGTTTGCCCATGCTCGTGGCACCAATCCAGAAATGATTCGCCGGTGTCGGGTTGGACCTTGAGAGCGAGGGCGGCGATGGCTTGAGAGATTACGAGCTTGTCTTTTACGTTTAGAAACGGAAATCTCAGAAATGACGGGGCAGTATGCAGAGGTGCGGGCAGCGGGGAGGCGTTCATCACGCTGGTGCGGCCGCCGGGCTCGACAAAAGTCATCACGTCATACCAGCGGATTTTGTCTTCCACGCCGATGCGGCGATAGAACTCGACCAGGTTGGTACAGACGCGAAACAGGACGTGCTGGCAGTTGTCGACGACTTCGCCGGTTCCGGGATGCTCGTAGGAAGATGCGCGTCCGCCGAGATAAGGCCGGCGCTCAAAGAGCGAGACGCGAAAGCCGGAATCGGCGAGAGCGCAGGCGGCGGCGAGTCCAGCCAGACCACCACCGGCTATGGCCACTGACAATTCAGTTGAGTTCTGGCTCATCGAAAGGATGGTTTCGTGTCCAGTATCAGGTGATGCGTTGCAGGAAACCTTTCCCGAGGATACGCAGTTTTTCGCTCACCGTGAGACTGATCTTGCCGCTGAAGACGTCGTATTGGCGCTCGGCGATTTTTTCCAGCAGCTTGCGATAGATGTTTACCAGCACATAGAGCGCGGGCTGGCTGTCTTCTGAAATGTACGGGATGAGTTGCTCGCCGGCCTGGTAGCCTTCGCGGGCACGATCAGCTTCAAGCGCAAGCAAAGAGCGAAAGCGGGAGGCGTCGGGGGCGGCGAGTAAGTCGGCGGCGGAGAGGCCGAACTGCGTCAGATCCTCTTCGGGAAGATAGACGCGGCCCATGGCGGCGTCTTCTTTGACATCGCGAATAATGTTGGTGAGCTGAAAGGCGAGGCCGCAGTGCTCGGCGAGGGGCTCGGCTGCGGGGTCGCGATATCCGAAAATGTGGATGCAGACAAGACCTACGACTGAGGCAACGCGATAGCAGTAAAGCTTGAGATCTTCGAAGGTTTTGTACTGAACGGTGAGCTGCGCAGGTGCGGAATTCGCCGAAACTGACATTCGTTGCGTCTCGGCCGAAGGGGCGACGACGTCCATGGCCGTGCCCATGGCGAGTTCGTCGAGCAGGCCGGCGGGGATGATATAGCTGCGCTGGGCGTCGTTCAGCGCGAGCAAAATGGGATCGTCGCTGGGCTGGCCTTGTTGAACGCGATGCAGGGCGTCGAGCCAGTGGTCTAGCTTTTGGTGGCGCTCCTCGAAGCTGAGGGTGGGATCATCGGCGATGTCATCGCAGCGCCGCATGAAGGCGTAGACGGCGCAGAGAGCCTGTCTTTTGCGCTTGGGAAGCACTAGAAATGCGTAGTAAAAATTCTTGGCGTTAGCGCGCGTGATGCCGCAGCAAACCGAATACGCCATGGTGAGCTGGGCAGGAGCGGGACTCCACGGAATCAGGACGGGCTGAATTCCGGCACTCATAATGTCCCCAACAACTTTCCCATCGCGGCGCGGGCCACCAGAGCGAGTTTACGCGCTTTGGAGATCACCGGGCGGCGCCCCAGGACGGCGAAGCGTTGGCGCGCGATGGCGTTCAGAATTTCTTGCCCGCCTCGGCTGAAGAGTTCGAGATCGACGGCTAATTGCGCGTCCACTTTTTTTATCAGCGGGAGGCCGTGGTCAAACCATCGGCGTGCGCGCTCAACTTCAAATTCCATCATCTCGCAAAAAGCAGGAGTATTGCAGCTCTGTGCCAGATCGTTCTCGGTGACCGAATAGCGGCGCAGGTCCTCGAGCGGCAAATAGATTCTGCCTTTGCTGTAGTCGTCGGTGACGTCCTGCCAGAAATTCGCCAATTGCAGAGCCGTGCAGGTGTAATCGGAAAGTTGCTGGCGCTCGGCATCGTGATATCCGCAGAGGTAGAGGACGAGATGGCCTACGGGATTCGCCGAATAGCGGCAGTAGGCGAGTACATGGTCGAAGGTTTCGAAGCGGGTGACGGTCTGGTCCTGCCGGAAGGCGATGAGAAGATCGGAAAATTCGTGTTTGGGAATATTGAATTTTCTAACCGTCTCGGCGAGAGCGACGAAAACCGGGTGACGCGGACTGCCCTGATAGCAGGCATCGAGTTCGGCCTGCCATTCATCAAGCAAGGCGAGCGACGCCGCTGGATCTCCCACTTCGTCGCCGAGGTCGTCGGAGATCCGGCAATAGGCGTAGACGTTGAGGAAATCTTGGCGGAGGTTCTTGGGGAGGAACCAGGTGGCAACGGAAAAATTTTCGTAATGAGAGCGAGCAAGTTCGCGGCAGTATTCTCGTGCCTTTTGGAGCGAGGGAGCAAAGGCGGGGATGGTGTATGCCACGGGCAGGCGGCTCCACGCTTGCGCCGGCGTAAGCGCGGTAGCCCTATGCGGGTCGGTGGTAATCGTTGAAGTCATTCATTCATATCCGCTGCGTTGCAGGCGCACCAGGCTCCGCATTCGTCCCTGCGGGACTGATTCCACTTTGGGAGCTTACCCCACGACTTATGTCCCGGGCTATTATCTGTCACGTCACCCGGGCTGGCCGCAACCCGTTGTCCCAAACCCACTCAAAAAATGCGGCTCTAATGACCTGGGATGATGGCGGTCTTGATGTCGCCTCCGCGGTTCAACATGTGCCGCAGCACCTTTTGCAAGCTGGAGAGCGGGGCTTCGCCGGTGATGTAGTCCGTGGGGCGAATCTTCTTGGCTGCGATCAGGCCGAAGGCGCGGCGCACGGTTTCGGGGGTGTGATGGAACGTGGCCTTGAGCGTGATCTCGGAATAGTGCAGACGGTTGGTATCGAGTTGCACCTTGGATCCGCTGGCGCATCCCCCGAAAAAGTTTACGGTGCCGCCTTTACGAACCATTTCGACGGCCCACTCCCAGGCTTCGGGGCGGCCTACGGCCTCAATGACCACATCACAGCCACGCTTTTGCGGAGTAAGCGCCCGCACCGCTTCGATAATATTGGGGGCTTTTGTGGTCTGAATAATCTCGTGCGCGCCCATCTGCTTGGCAGCGACGACCTGCTCGTCGCGCTTGACGACGGCAATCACGTTGCAGCCGATGGCACGAGCCACTTGGACGAACATCAATCCGATGGGGCCGCCGCCGATGATGGTGACGGTGTCGCCGATTTCCACTCCAGTTTCGTGGAGGCCGCGGAGCACGCAGGCCAGGGGCTCCGTCATGGCCGCGTCTTCAAAGCTGACGTTGGGGGGAATGACGAGCATGTTGGCTTCGACAATGCGGCGCGGTACGCGGATGTATTCGGCGTAAGCTCCGTTGTTGAACAGCAGGTCTTCGCAGAGATTTTCCTGATGCTTGGAGCAGTAGAAACACATCTGGCAGGGCGCGGAATTTAGCGCGACAACCTTCATGCCCTTCTTGAAGCTGTGGACGCCCTCGCCGACTTCTTCAATGACTCCGGCCAACTCATGGCCGAAAAGCGCGGGAGGGACGATCATCCGGGCGTGGTAGCCGCGCTGATACACCTTCAGGTCGGTGCCGCAGGTGAGCGCGACCTGAACTTTGACGAGCACCTCGCCCTTTTCGACGCGGGGGATAGGCACTCTTTCAATCTTGAGATCTTCTTTGCCGTACAAGACGGCGGCGGTCATTTTTCCATTCACTGCTGGTTTCCTTCCCAGGACGTTTCTTTCCACTTAGTCTTTCCAACTAGTCCCAGGCTGAATCACGATTTTCATCGATGCAGGCTGCGGATGAGCCGCGAGTTCCAACGCTCGCGCACTTTCCTGCAGCGGGAACCGGTGGCTGATCAGGCGTTCCAAGTCCATTTCCCGGTTCATTACGAACTGAACTGAATCCCCCTGTAAATCTACAGAAGCACTATAAGAGCCGATAAGTGTCTTTTCGTCCACGCAAACCGCGGCAGGATCTATGATCACCTCGCCGCGCTGAGTTTGCGCGAATAATAATACCCGTCCGCCGGGACGGGCGGCATCCATAGCGGGACGAATCAAACTGTTGCTCGCCACCGCTAACATTACAGCGTCGGCACCGCGCCCTTCAGTCTGTTGGCGCACATATTGCGCGGCGTCCTGGCGCGAGGCCTCGACTGCAAGTTCAAATCCTAGGCTTTTAGATATTCTAAGCCTCTCCGGATACAAATCGGAAGTGATAACGGTTGCCCCCGCCTGGCGAGCCAGCACACTTAATATGATGCCAATTGGACCCTGCCCGATGGACAGCACGGTTTCGCCCGGCTGCAGGCGCAGGGCCTGAATCCCTTTCATGCAGGTATTCACCGGTTCGACAAAACAGGCTTGCTCGAAGGAGACTCCGTCAGGGATTTTTACGGTTCCCTGTTCCACGATCCAGTCCATGACGCGGACATATTCGGCAAATCCCCCGCCGGAGGGCTCAAAGCCGGATGTGCATCCGACCTTTTTGTAGGTGGCGCACTGGGCAAAGGTCTGGTGGCGGCAGTAATAACACTGGCGGCAGGGGATGTGGTGGAAGACTACGACTCTATCTCCCGCTGCAAACTGGGAGACGCCAACGCCGACGGCTGCCACCACGCCGGAGGTTTCATGGCCGAAAATGCGTGGGGCGGAATGTGAGCCGGTGGCAATTTTTTTCAGGTCCGTGCCGCAGACGCCGCAGGTGTGCACGCGCACGAGCAACTCCCCCGCGCCGATCTGTGGAACCGGAACAGTTTCCAGGCGGACGTCATTTACGCCGCGGTAAACCGCCGCTAGCATGGTGGTGGGGATCGAATGCGTCTGATCGTCGATTGCAGTTTGTCCGGCAATTGCCATCGGTTTCGCTAAAACAAATCCAGTTCCCAGATGGAATAGTTCTTTATCTGAAATTCGCGTTCCATTCGCTTCAACAGCAGTGTATGTCAACCACCCTCTTTCTGAGCGCCTGCGGTAGTTCTCGGATCAGCATTGGTCAACTCCACCGGCGCAGTCATTGAGTCTAAGTAGGGCGAATCCGGTGGGGTGAACTGATGTGCCGTGACTTGAACCGCCACATAGAAACTGTCGACTTTAATGATGCGCTGGACGTTGACCGGCACACTCGCAAAGCTCGTAGGCTCCAGCCGCCACAAAGCGTTTCTTGGATCCGGCGACGGCTCCTGCGTGGTAAGGAGAATGTTGTCATAAATAGTATGATGCAGGTCCGCTAATTTTACTTGCCAGGAGGTGATTTCGATATCGCCCTCCGGTCCCCGGGGGACGATCGAGAACAGATGATGGTCGGCTCCGCGCGAGTCTTTGATGCGCTCGTGGTAGCTGGAATCTTTGGGCGTCAGTTTGACTTCGAATCGTTCTTCGATGATGCGGGTTGAACCCCGGCGAAAGCTTTCCGCATAGATGGGAGTAGGGGGCGACTGCGCGGAGAGCCGAACCCCCGCGCACAGAACCATCGCAATCAGAGGTCGGAACTTCATTTCCTTCCTCCGGTATCGACAGGGTCCGCTACGGCAGGTGCGCCTGGAGCGGGCGTCGGAACTACATCTCTTGCCAGGTCATTATGACAATGCTCAAGGTGCGAGCTCAGGGCTTGCGCCGCCTTCCGGCTGTTGCTGGCGAGCGCGACGAGGGGCTTCCACAGCCAGGGGCGAAACGCCGCGAACAGAGCGAGGCTCTCCGTCTTGAAGCGACCTTCCCGGGTGATGAAGCGAGTCATGATGGGCATCTCAAAATCTAACTCATCGGAAATCACTTTAGTACAACCGAAAGTAATGCCATGAGCACGGGCGGCTGCCGCCACCTCTGCCGCTTCCATATCTATGGCGCGAGCTCCATAGGATTCGGCCAGTTTGGCTTTCTGTACAGCGCCTGCGACTGTCATGAAGGTTACAAGCGTCCCTTCGCCGCCTTCGAGTTTCGTGCGGCTTCCATCCCGCGAATCGATCACAACGGCTGGCGAGAAAATATCACTCACGTGGATATCCTTATGCAGAGCGCCGGCGAAGCCAACCGAGTGCAGGCGGCGAGGACGGTACAACGCGATCACCGCTTCGGCGGCGCGGCGGGCGGCCTCGAAGCCGATGCCGCCACAGACCGCGACCATGCCGTCGCGCTCGAAGAAGGTAAACTGACGACCTTCATACTCGCGCTGCCTGCGGGTCCAGTTTTTGACCAGAGCGGAGATCTCGCGGCGAAGAGCGGCTACCAAGGCGACGTGGCAGACTGCTGAGGGACTCATCTGGCCGACCAAATCTTCCCTCGGCGGCTAAAGCCGCTGTTCATTTGAGGGAGCTTAGCGGCGCGGCTGAGGCCGCGTGCCTTCAAAACCGAGTTACAGATCACGATTTCCGCAGCCCGTCTAAGCATAAGCGTTGGCCCGAAACCAGTCGACTGCACGACGCAAAGCATTGTCGGCAGGCAGTATCTTCCATCCCAGTTCGCGTTCGGCTTTGCCAGAACTGGCCCACATTTTTTTCTTCCCCATCCGAACAGTTTCAACTGTGGCGCGAGGCTCGCGGTGCAGCAGCCGGCCGGAAACCGTCTGATCGACCAGGCCCGCCGCGTAGGCAACGAAGTACGGCAGTTTCACCTTGGGCGACGGTAAGCCAGAGATCGCGCCGAGTTTATCCAGAATCTGCTTCAGCGTAAGATTTTCGCCGCCGAGAATATAGCGTTCGCCGCTCTTGCCTTTTTCCAGGGCCTTAACGTGCCCCAGGGCGCATTCGCGAACATCAACCAGGTTAAGGCCAGTTTCCACGTAGGCCGGGAACTTGCCTTTTAGGAAGTCGACCACGATTCGTCCGGTGGGAGTCGGTTTGATGTCTTGCTCACCCACAGGCGTGGTGGGATTCACGGTTACAACCCGCATGCCAGCGCGGCCAGCTTCGAGCGCCACCTGTTCGGCCATGAATTTGGAACGCTTGTAGTGACCGATCATGTCGGCGAGGGCAACTGGAGAATCTTCATCGGCCGGATGGCCGTTGCCGGTGAACCCGATCGTCGCCACGCTCGAGGTATAAACCACGCAGCGAACGCCGTTCTTGCGCGCCGATTCCAGAATCGTCCGCGTGCCTTCGACGTTGGAGCGATACATTTCTGCGGGATCCTGCACCCAGAGCCGGTAGTCGGCGGCGACGTGAAATACGACTTCGCAGCCGGACATGGCTTTTTCCAGAGACGCGGCGTCTCTAAGATCGCCCATAGCAGTTTCGGCGGGCAGGCCCTCCAGGTTCTTGAGGTTGCTGGTGGGACGAACCAAAAGGCGGAGATCGGCGCCCTGCTCAGCGAGAACGCGAGCTACATGGGTACCTAGGAATCCGGTTGCGCCTGTAATGAAAGCTTTCACAACAGTTTTCAATTAGTTTTTTCGGATGCCACAAGATCGGCTAACCGACAACAATTTGGCTCCTATAGCGCTAACAGCCTCCAGAGACGGCCAGCGCCTGAAGGCATCACCTCATACGAATCGTACTCGGGCCGCGGGTTGCCAAGTCCGTCAGGGGCTGAAGCCTGCATTTTTATTCGGCTGGGGCACGGCTGAAGCCGTGCCGTACCCAAAACCAGCTATAAAACATGCTCTAGATGGACTCTAGTTCTCCGCTTTCTCCATCACCTTGGCATACGTCGTGAGAGCGAGCAGTGGGAAGTACTGGCGATAGAGGTGATACTTCAGGTAGAACACGCGCGGGAAGCCGGTGCCGGTGAAAAAGTCTTCGTCCCAGGAGCCGTCTTGCTTTTGAGTGCGTAACAAGTACGCAATGCCGCGAGCGACTGAATCACTGCGGGTATCGCCGACGGCGAGGATACCGAGAATGGCCCAGGCAGTTTGCGAGGGGGTGCTCTCGCCCACGCCGCGCAGTGTCGGGTCGTCATACGAGCCCACGGTTTCGCCCCAGCCGCCATCGGGATTTTGCACCATGCGCAGCCATTCCGCGGCCTGCTGGATGCAAGGCTCGTGGTTGTCCATGCCGATGGCTTCGAGACCGCGCAAAACAAGCGCGGTGCCGTAGATGTAGTTCACGCCCCAGCGCCCGAACCAGCTGCCATCGGGCTCTTGTTCTTTGCGGATAAATTGAATCGCGTGGCTGACGGCGGGATGGTTCTTATCGTAGCCGTAGGTTGCCATCATCTCGAGAATGCGGCCGGTGATATCGACCGTGGGCGGGTCGAGCATAGCGTTGTGATCGGCAAAGGGAATGTATTGGAAAACCATCTTGTCGTTATCTTTGTCGAACGAAGCCCAACCGCCGTTCTTGCACTGCATGGAGAGAATCCAGTCAATGGCGCGCTGCACCGACTCGCGCTGGTAGCGACCATTGGGATGCTCGACGCGGCTCAGAGCGAGGCAAACCATGGCGCTGTCGTCGACGTCGGGATAGAACTCGTTGTTGAACTCGAAGTACCATCCGCCAGGCTTGCCATTTCTATTTTTGACTTGCCAGTCGCCAGGATTGCGCACTTGCTTCTGGAGGATCCAGTCGGCGCACTTCACCATCCGCGGATCTTTTGCGGAAACTCCAGCCTCACCGAGCGCGAACATCGCGTAGGCCGTGTCCCACACGGGAGACATGCAGGGCTGCATGCGGAAGGTATCGCCCTCTTCGATGCCGAGTTTCTCAAACTCATCCAGCGCGCGGATGACCTGAGGATCGTCGAGAGAATACCCCTGACAACGGAGAGCAATGATGGCATTCATCATTGAGGGATAGATGGCGCCGAGGCCGTCGCTCATCTCAAAGCGTTCGAGCATCCACTTCTCTGCGCTTTTTAGCGCGATCGAGCGAAGTGGCCGGATGTGCACTCGCTCAAACCAGTGCGTCATGCGGTCAAAGCAAAGGAAGATATTGCGCCAGGAAACCAGCTTCTTCGACCAGCGCAGGTGCATGCGCGACTTCTGCATGCCCCCAACAAACAACTCTTCGACGCCCATTTCCTGCGGAATTTTCTTGAACGGCTTCTTGGCGTAGCAGATGGAAAGCGGCACGAGAATAGCTCGGGACCAAGAAGAAATCTCGTAGATGTTGAACCAGAACCAGTTGGGAAAAAGAACGATTTCCGGCGGAATGGCTGGGACCGCGTCGTAGTCGTATTGCCCGAAGAAGCAAAGATAGATTTTGGTGAAGGTATTGACTTCAGTGACGCCGCCGAGTTCGAGGATTTTCTTACGGGCGCGCTCCAGGACGGGATGATCGGCGGCGTATCCCGCGAGCTTCAATCCGAAGTAGGCTTTTACAGAGGCGCTAATATTTGATGGGCCGGCCGCATAGATGCTCCATCCGCCATCCTCATTCTGATGCCGGACAATCCAATTCGCCGCCTTCTGGAAGCGTTCAGGATCGCCTGTGCCCAGAAGAGTGTGGAGGAGGATGTAATCCGACTCGAGCGTAGTGTCGGCTTCGAGTTCGCCGCACCAATAACCTTCCTCGTGCTGCGCGGAGAAAAGAACCTTGCGGGCGGCGGCGATGGCAGCGGATACACGGCTGAACAGGCCATCGATCTTGCCGAAACGAAGTTGTGGCGCGGAAGCCAGGTTTCGGTCAGGGGAGTTTGTGTCCATGAATGTGCGGCTCCGTTAGTCCGCGGTAGCACTGGCCGGAGCGGCGGCGATGGCCTCGACAATCTCCGGCGGCAGCCCGAAGCGGACGTTTTCCGGCATCACTTCAAGTTCCTGCACGTTGTCGAAACCTTTCGTAGCAAGGAAGTTTATGGTTTCCTCAACCAGACACTCCGGAGCGGAGGCTCCGGCGGTCAGTGCGATGGTCTTGACGTCGACCAGCCACTCGGACTCAATGTCTTTGTAGCTGTCGATGAGATGTGCATTTGTGCCCAGATTTCGCGCTACCTCGACCAGACGATTTGAATTTGAGCTGTTTTCCGATCCCACCACCAGTAGCAGATCAGATTCCGAGGCTACTTGCTTCACTGCGACCTGGCGGTTTTCCGTGGCATAGCAAATATCCTGCGCGGCCGGGCCTTTGATATTGGGGAACTTTTTCTTCAGGGCGGCGATGATGTCCTTAGTCTCGTCGAGGCTGAGCGTCGTCTGAGTGAGGTAGGCGACGCGGTTGGGATCGGGGACTGACAGTGATTTTACTTGTTCAGGATTGCCGACCACCTGGGTTACTAGAGGAGCCTCGCCCAGGGTTCCGATGACTTCATCGTGGTCGTGGTGTCCGATGAGGATCAGGGAATAGCCTTCCTTGGCAAATTTGACGGCTTCGACGTGGACCTTGGTGACCAGCGGACAGGTGGCGTCAATCACGCGCAGGCCGCGGCGGGCGCTGTGTTCGCGCACTTCGGGAGAAACGCCGTGGGCACTGTAGATGACCCGCTCGCCGTTGGGAACTTCGTCTTCGCTATCGACGAAGATCGCGCCTTTTCCGCGCAGTTCGTCCACCACAAAGCTGTTGTGGACGATCTCCTTGCGGACGTAGATTGGCGGGCCGAATGCCTCGAGCGCGATACGGACGACGTCAATGGCGCGGACCACCCCGGCGCAGAAGCCTCGCGGCTTGAGTAGAAGTAGAGTCTTTCCCCGGCTGCTTGGCACCATTAAGCTCCCACTGTTGAGATCATCCCCGTGCTCTCTGCGATGCAAAATAAGGGCCTGACGGGTTGTACGGTCAGGCTACACGGTCCTACTCTGCAGATACTAATAAACTACCGGAAAGGACCTATCTGGTCAACGTAAGACGCAGAAACAGCGGGGATTAGCAGTGAAGGGGTGGAATCCGGAGGTGAACGGGGAGCAGAATTCGATTACCACAATCCTTTCACACCGTAACCATCAAGGCTCGGTCGAAGGATCTTTATGATGTGGACCGGGAAGCAATCCTGCGCGAATGCCGTGCTCGACGGTCACCGGGATCCCGTCGAACTCTTCTCGCCCCAGCCATCCAAGGCTCGATCGTTGCTGACAAGGGGGACTTTCTCGGCGAAGGCTTGGGCGATGAGCATTCTGAAGGCCGTCAAGCTCATCTTTAAGCTGAGAATGCCGGCGGGACGCCGGCGCTACGGCGCGTCGGGTAGACGCTAGCGCTACCTGTTTGCTTTAATCATTTGCTCCGCGTGTTTGCGGGACGTGTCGGTCAGCTTGGCGCCGCTTAGCATGCGGGCGACTTCTTCGGTGCGCTCTTCGCCGGAGATGAGGCGGATCGTGGTTCGAGTACGGCCACTGCGCTCTTTTTTCTCGATCAGGTAATGATGATCGGCGAAGGTGGCAATCTGAGGGAGGTGAGTCACACACACCACCTGGTTGGATCGGGCCAGGGATTTCAGTTTCCTGCCGACAGCTTCGGCGGCGCGTCCGCCAATGCCGGTATCGATTTCGTCGAAGACCAGGGTGCGCTGGGCGGGCCGGGTGCGGGCTTTCGCAGGCAAAACTGTCTGTGCCGCACGGTCTTTGCTGGCAGGTCCCGACTCGACGCTCACTTTCAGGGCGAGCATGACGCGAGATAATTCTCCTCCGGATGCGATCTGCTCTAACTGGCGCAAGGGCTCGCCTGGATTGGTTGAGATCAGGTAAACGACTTGATCGATGCCGGTCTGCGACCAGTTTCCTTCTGCTTCCACCGTGGTTATCGCGATGCGGAACTCTGATTTCATCGCCAAATCATTGATCTCGGCTTCGACCTGCTTCTCGAGCTTGTGGGCTGCTTGTTCCCTGTTCTTTGATAGTTCCCGCGCAGCCCGCAAATAATCGGTGGTAGCCTTAGCCATTTCCGCGCGCAGCTCGCGCAGAATTTCATCTTTATTCTCAATCTCGGAAAGCTTGCGTGCAACGTCGGCTCCGAAGCTGATCACATGGTCAAGAGTTGGACCGTACTTGCGCTTCAACCGATCGAGAGAGGCCAGCCGATCTTCCACTTCTGCCAGATGTTCCGGCGACGCGTGGATTCCGCCCGCATAATCGCGGACGGTAGCGCCGACATCTTCCACGCTGATGCGAGCGGTTTCGAGAGCGGCGAGCGCTTCCTGAAACTTAGGCTCGTAGCGAGCGAGCTCTGCAATTTGCTTTTGCGCGGAGCGCAACGATGCGGAGGTGGACCCATCTCCTTCATAGAGCAGATCGAAGGCTTGCATGGCTGCGTTGAAGATTTTTTCCGCGTTGGCGAGCACACGCTTTTCGGTTTCCAGCCGTTCGTCTTCGCCGGGCTGCAATTTCGCTTCTTCGATCTCGCGCTTCTGAAACATCCAGAGGTCTACTAACCGCAGCCGGTCCTGCTCGCCCTGTTCCAACTCTTCGATGCGGACACGAATCTGCCTCCAGGCTTCGTATGCCTCAGAAACAGGGGCTATCTGGCTGCCGGCAAATCCGTCTAATAATTCCAGTCGGGCGGCCGCGTCGAATGACA
>Ga0209330_1000636_pt1 | contig 13303 bp, 9 predicted proteins | sample JacPinW_OM2H0_O3_FD_187969 | JGI IMG/M metagenome (GOLD analysis project Ga0209330, IMG submission 187969) | Forest soil microbial communities from Algoma, Ontario, Canada - Jack Pine, Ontario site 1_JW_OM2H0_O3 (SPAdes) (version 2) | ecosystem: Environmental > Terrestrial > Soil > Boreal...
TTTGACTCCGCAGGAACAAGCTGCGCTGAAAAACGTAAAGGTTGTTAATCCAGAAGCGTACGAGTCCTATCTCAAAGGGCGTTACTTCTGGAATAAGCGAACGGCAGACAGCCTGAAGGTCGCGCTGGCTTATTTCAAGCAGGCAATCGGAGAGGACCCGAACTACGCCCAAGCTTATTCTGGCTTGGCCGACACCTACGCTTTATTGGGAGACTGGGAGTACGGGGTTCTAGCCCCGAACGAAGCATACCCCAAAGCCAAAGCTGCGGCGATTAAAGCTTTGGAGCTAGACAACACCCTCAGCGAAGCTCACACTTCATTGGCATTTTCCTCGGACGTCTTCGACTGGGATTGGGAATCTGCTGAGAGGGAATTCAGGCGAGCCATTGAACTGAATCCTGGCTATGCAACCGCTCACCATTGGTATGCCTGGCATTTGAGCGAGATGGGGCGGAATAGCGAAGCCGTCGCCGAAATGAGGAAAGCGGAAAACTTGGACCCGCTCTCGCTGATCATTACTGCCGACATAGCGGAGATTCTTCTGGTGGCGCACTTGAATGATGAAGCGATAGAACAAGGCCGCAAGACCGTAGTCATGGACCCTAATTTCGCCATTGGCCACTATGAACTGGGGCAGGCATTCGTGCAAAAGCATAGTTACAACGAGGCGATCGCAGAATTTCACAAAGCCATCGAGTTATCCGGAGGCAGCGTCCCCTGCACATCCAATCTGGCCTACGCCTATGCCGTATCGAACAAAAGAAACGAAGCAGTAAGGATACTGAATGATCTAAAGGCTCGATCCACGGGTAATGCTTCCGAGATTGCTTTGATGTATGTCGGTTTGGGCGACAAGGATCAGGCAATGAAGTGGCTGGAAAAAGCTTACGAGGAGCACTTTAATCCCTCGATCCTCCTGCGGCCAGCCTTCGACCCTCTGCGCTCCGATCCGCATTTCCAAAACCTTGTGCACCGCATTGGCCTCGCGTCGGCGTATGGACCACCTTCCTCGCCGACGGCGCGAGAACGAGTCGGGGCTTCGACCGTCACGTGAGAAATCGGCAGTTATGCCGAGCTTAGCGGTGTATCTGGTTACGCAAGCGCATCGTCATGTCTATAAGCGGGCGTGAGCCGTGCCGCAAACTGCAGCGCCCGCAACCACTAAGCTTCGGCCCTAGTCGGCGCGGTTCAAAGGCTGAGGCCTGTTAATTCTGGCTCTGCCGAGCTCATTTTGCCAATTACAGAATAGTCAGCGATATGGAAGTGGTTCCTTTAGCGAGGGTAAACCTTGAATGAATTTGGGTTGATAGTAGGCAACCGTCATGAAGATGACAGGCACGCCGATTAGGGCTGGCAGTACCCAGAAGATTGTACGGCGCGGATGTGTGTCCGACCGCCCTTGCGGGCGATGGCCGGAATCCAAAACCGCAGCCACTGAAACAGGTTTGCCATTGCGATTCTCCTCTCGCATTCGAGCGCGAACTCCGCACATGGATTCCTCGCACCATGTGAGCCAGGACTGATGTGCGTGCTCTCCCATGCGCAGAGTCATATGGTGGTGGAAAGCAGCAAAAAGAAGATCGTCCGGAAATCCGATAAGAGGGACGACTTTGAAAGCTCAGCGTGCCGCGCCCTGTGCTTGCTGTGTCGGCCCTGATTTCACGGCCACCTTCTTCACGTTGTCATCGGGAATTCGGTCGATCAGCAAGGTAAACGGATCGATCCCTGCTTTCTCGGGCAATTGAGCGGTTGTGAACGTGAACGTGGAATTGCGCTGAGTGATGTGCATACGTTGGCGGTAGAGAGTATCGCCATATTTCTTACCGCTTTCGGGCTTGGCCAATGCTCCGATGTCGATCCAATCATCCACCGGCACCTCGGTTTCTTTCCCCGTGGCATCGGCCTTGAATTTGCGGGCTACTACATTAATGGTGACGTCATATTTTCCATCCGCGCGCTTCACCGCCGTGGCTTCCAGAGCGCGATTCGAGAACAGGGTGATATCTTCAAACAAGTCTTTGATCAAGTATTGCAGGTCGGGGGGAGTCTCTTCCCGCAACGCATCCACCAACGCATAAGACGTGGGATAGGGTGGAGGGGCATAAGCATACTGGTGGATCACCTTGCGCAAGGCCCGATTGACAGCGTCCTCGCCGATCATCTCTTTCAGGTAATACAGCACCACACCGCCCTTTGCGTAGTGAATGTATCCCTGCTGAGAGTCGACGGTAAGCAGCGGACGTTCCTTGAGCCTCTCGTGGCCGCGGGCGCGCAGGTAGTTATCCATTTCATACGAAAGAAATTTCCGCATCATATCCCGGCCATACTCTTTTTCCATCACCATGAACGCGGAGTATTGCGCCAGGGTCTCAGAAAGCAGGGTTGCTCCCTCCATGTTGGCGCCCATCACCTGATGCGCCCACCACTGGTGCGCCATTTCGTGAGCCACCACATAAAAAACGGTATCGATGTCGTCGGGATGATTCAGATTAGCAATGAAGCCAATGGATTCGGAGTAAGGCATGGTCCCGGGAAATGACTGCGCAAAGTGGGCTACTCGAGGAAACTCGACAATGCGGGCTTCCTTATGCTCGTATGGCCCAAAGTTCTTGATGTAGTAATCGAAGGACTTCTTCATGGAGTTCATCATCCGGGGAACATTCCAAGGTTGCTCCTTGAGGTAATAAACCTCCAGCTTGATGCCGTTCCACTCCTCGCGCGCCACTTCATAGCGGCCGGATATGAAGGCGTAGAAATTCAGCGACGGATGGTCGAGTTTGTATTCGAAGTAGCGGCGGCCATCCTGCTGCCATTCGCGCACCAGCGATCCTGGTGCAATGGCGATCTGATCTGGCGTAGTGCTGAGGATGGCGCTCACGTCCACCCAGTCTGAGTGCCCGGAGATATAAGTGTCACGGCAATCGTCGGTACAATTGCGCTCCAGGGGCGGCATAAGATCAAATTCCGGAAGGCCATATTTTTTGCGCTCCCCGGCATCCTTTAGCTCCTGAGGCACGTAACCGATGACTGGGGCAGCCGAAATGTTGAAGAACGTGCCGTTCTGCACGATTTCTGTGTTGCTCACATTATTCTCAAACCCGCGATTCTTGCTCTTCACGGTGAAGCGCACGGTGCGCGCTTCGCCGGGTTGCAAAGGTGAAATAAAACGGTAAATGCGACAGGACAGCCGCGTGTCGTCTTTCGTAAGCGCAGCTCCTGGAATGTCAATCGAGGTCTCGTAGAGCGGGTTAACCCAGAAATATATTTCGTCCAGAGGACGGGAATAAGGGTTGTAGATGACTTCATCGCTGCGCAGGTTGAGGTTGCGGCTGGAGGGGAAGATGTCGATCGCGTACTTCACGCTGCGCACACGCGGCTGGGGCAGCTTGTCCATCGGCTTATAAGTCTTTTCATACTCAGCTTTGATACGCAGCACGTCTTTCGGGCCCAGGAGATGATTCAATACCTCGGTGTTGTAGAAAATCCAGCTACCGCAGGCAGCAAATGCCAGCAGAGAGACAGCCGTGGCAGCTTTCCACCCGGAAGCGAACCGCAAGGCGGCGTTGCGGCTGCGGGCTTTCCATTGGTCTTGCTTTCCACGCGGCCAGAACATTACGGTAGCGATGGCCAACAGCACGCAGAAGAGCAGCCAATAGAGAGTGAACCAGTCCCATGCTGCACGATAAGGAGCATCGCCGAAGAAATCCGAATAAACGACGTTGGGTCTGCCCGCAAATTGAACCAGGTTTGTCGCCACGTTCAACGCCTGCCAGAGAGAAGTGTTTACAAAATAGAACGCAATGAAAACGGAATACCCAACGTATTTGTTGGGCGCCAGGGCTTGGATGAAGAAAGCCAGAATGGCCAGAAAGACAACCCACGAGGCGTCTCGCACCAGCAGTTCGTGAGCATAAAGACCCAACTGGAAGCGATAGTAGCCATGAACTGCCTGATCGACGATACCCGCCAGAAGTGCCACGGCCTCAATGAGCATCACCATGGCTACGAGCGTAGCCAGCCGCGCCGCATAGGAGACCCATTCCGGTGTGGGGGTGGCGTCGGCGATTTCGTCAATTCGCTCGTCGCGATCCTTCCAAACCAAAGCGCCGGCGAAATAAGTGACGACGACGATCAGAAGGACATTAAGAGTTCCTCGAATCAGATCAACGACCCAGTAGGTTACGGGAAATGTTTGATTGTTCGTGAGGTCGGCGGTGAAGGCCAGAGAAAAACCGCAAAGCATGCTGGCGATCATGACAATTACGAGAAAGGCTGTGTTCTTGGCCATTCCACGGAAGTGAATTTTGAACGATCCCAAAAACTTCGCCCATGGCGAGGGTGTCAGTTGCGGGTGGGGCGCAGGACCGGCAGAGGCCGCAGCCGCCGAAAGAATCGCCGATTGCTCGTCCGGTTCGAGTGCTTTGCTTTTCGTCCGTCTCTCGGTGAAGCTGAAGCGTGAGTAAGCAAACGCAAAAGCAGCGCACGCTACTCCGACCCAAAGCAAACGGTTCCAAAGAAGTAAGCCACTGAAGCTGAGAGAGAGTGTGTTCTTGTCGGCCACAGTCCAGTACTTGGTGACCACGGCAAAGGTGGTGACGCCAAAAGGATCGAACAGCGATCGAATGTGGTCCCACTGCTGGTCCTGCAGAAGCTGAGCGGTCACAGCGCGGCCCATCAGCAGGAGAATTGCCGCAATAAAGGAAGCGATGTCCCTGCGCCACACCACGGCCACGGCAAACAAAATGGCAGCCGTGAAAAAAGCGTCGGGCAGAGCGAACAGCAGAATGCCCTTCAAATGCGCGGTCCAACTCACCGCCTGCCACCGTTCCGCGTCCGCCCAGGGCATGTACTTGGCCAGCAGAATGCCGAGAGAGACGCCCAGCGTCGGTATCACGCAAACAACTGTGGCTCCCAGGAAGCGCCCAAGCAGCAGGTCGCGGCGTCGCACCGGTGCGGAGAACATCATCTGGTGAGTGTTGTAGCTGAAGTCGCGGAGAGCCGCAAAATTAACAAAGACGGCGGTCAGCAGCAAGGTAAGCACGCCCATGGCGGCGTAAAAGGTTGCGATGGCAAACGGCGCATTGCGGTAAATGTTAGAAAGGTCGAGGTCCGTCATGACTTCATCGGAGCCGATCGCGCCAAAGATCAGCAGGCCAATAACAAAGAAGAAGCTCCATAGCATCCAGGAGCGAAGCCAATACCGAATTTCAAACCAGGCGATATGCCAAAACATGATGGATCCTCTAGTTCCACGAACGGATTTTGGTGAAGAAAACGTCTTCCAGGTCGGGTGCGCTGGGAGCGAATCCATCAGAGAGCGGCACTAGGCTGTAGACATGAAGGAAAGGACGTCCGCCGACCAGTCTGCTGGAGACTACCTGGTAGCGCTGCTCGTAGCTGGCCAGCTCGCTTTTGGCAATGGAGATTTGCCAGATTCGCCCGTTCAATTGGGCGATGGCATCCTGCGGACGCCCCTGATATAGCACCTGGCCCTTGTTGATAATAGCCGTGTTGGTGCACAAATCTGTCACGTCTTCCACGATGTGCGTGGAAAGAATCACGATGACCTGCTCGCCAATTTCAGCCAACAGATTGTAAAAACGGTTTCTTTCGCCGGGATCGAGGCCGGCGGTAGGCTCATCGACAATCAGCAGTTGCGGATTGCCAATGAGCGCCTGGGCAATGCCGAAGCGCTGGCGCATGCCTCCGGAAAAACCGGTGAGCGCCTTCTTCCGGTCGTCGTAAAGATTGCAACGCTTGAGCATCCACCCAACCACCTCCTTTCGTTCCCTGGCCTTGGCGATGCCTTTCAGCAAAGCGATGTGGCCAAGCATGTCCTCGGCGGACGTGCGAGGATACACGCCAAACTCCTGGGGCAGGTAGCCCAGCCGCCGCCGCACTTCGTCTTTCTGCTTCACTACGTCGATGTCACCCAGCGTGGCCGTGCCCGTGTCCGGCTCCTGCAAAGTTGCCAGCGTGCGCATGAGGGTAGATTTGCCGGCGCCATTCGGACCGAGCAGCCCGTACATGCCGGCTGGAATGGTGAGGGAGACGTTGTCGAGCGCCTTAACGCCATTCTTGTAGGTTTTCGAAAGCTTCTCGATTCTAAGTTCCATGCTCTGTCCCCATTCCTACGAAAATCGCTCCGGAGGCAACCGCACAATTCCTCCAAGAGCGACTCCTCCGGCAAGACGGTGGCGAATGCGCACGCCAGCGGCACGATCAAAATAACCCCAGACTGTGGTTGCGTCAATTTCATAATCTTCAGCATGAACTTGCACACCATGCAATATATGGCTAAGCTTAATTTCCTGAGGACCTGCTTTTGTTTGCGGAATTGCAAGCTCTGGTTGCACTGGCGGAGACTGGCTCCATGGAGCGGGCCGCCCACGATCTCTACCTCACCCCTTCCGCCTTCACTCGAAGGATTCAGCGCTTAGAGGCCGAACTCAGTGTTGTTCTCCTTGACCGGCATTTCAAGCCCCCAAAGCTGACGCAAGCGGGTTACGAGGTTCTCGAAAAGAGCCGCGCCATTGTTTCGTCATTGAGCGATTTGAAGGCGTTCACGTCCGGGGACACAAACCCGATTGGTCCTTTTCGCCTGGGCCTCTCTCATGCTCTGGCTCGGCCAGAAATTTCTAAGGTCATTATTAAATTGGGCAAGCAATTTCCTCTGCTTCAACCCAGCATTTGCAGTGATGTCAGTTGCCAGTTATTGGCGCGACTGCACCTGGGTGAGCTGGACGGTGCACTTGTCGTCTTGCCCATTGGAACAGCCCTTCCACATGACCTGGAAGGAGTAACGCTCGCGCATGAAGCGATGCGACTCGTGCAAGCACGTTGCTCGGCGAAATTCAGATCTTCGAGATCGTCAGAATTTCATCGGCGGAATTGGGTTCTTAATCCCGTCGGATGTCTGGTGCGCGAAGAGATAAAGAATCGGGTGGAACGGCTCGGTGCCCCACTGGTTGTTGCCGCCGAGTTGCACAATCCCGACTTGCAACTCTCGCTCATTGCGGGGAATGTGGGTGTGGGAATATTACGAGCCAGCTTTTTGCGAACTCACTCGCTGCGCACTCGAGTTAATATCATTGAGCATCCCAGCTTCAATATTTCAATCAGGATCGCTTTCTTTCGGGCCCGGCATCTGGGCACCCGAGAGCAGGTAGCCCTCGAACTTCAGAAGATACTCGTGAAACACTTCGAGGATGCCCTTTCTTGATACTCTGCCGCGATACTTCCACGGGTTAGCAGGCCGATCCTGCGCAGATCCGCCGGGGATCGCAGAACTCCTTGACGGCGTTGAAGGCAGTGCGCGACACGTGCATCACCGTTGCAGGGAGGCGTGAGAGCAAATCTTTATATTGACGTTGTTGACGGCCTCTGCAGAAGGTTGTGCGTGCAAGAGAGAGCTAGACGGAGCCGACGGCTTTGCCTTTGAGGAATTTGGTGTCGGCAGCGATACCGAAGGCTTCTAGCAGGCTGGCTTGCACTTGTCTGGAGAGGGTGTTGATCTCGTCAACACCGAAGCTTGCGGCGCTAATCCGATATCTCAGCAGCTTCTCTCCCGCGGGAGTTTCAACAATCCGCAGAACGGCGTCCGCGACTTCTTGCGCGTTGCCCATCGTGGATAAAAGCGCCGCGTTTAACTTATCCGGAAACTCCTTGGCAGCGCCATACGTATTGGTCCGAGCCACATCGGCAGCCGTTACGCTGTTGCCGAACACCGCAGTCTCGTAAGCCCCGGGTTCGACAATCACAGATTCAATTCCTTGCGCGGCCAGTTCGTAGCTGTAGGACTCGGCCAGCGCCTCGAGTGCAAATTTACTGGCGCAATAGAAACCCGCGGAAGGAAGAACCACGCGGCCGGCACCGCTGCTGATGTGCATGAGCAGGCCGCTGCGTTGGCGCCGCATGTGGGGAAGCACCGCGCGATTTACGCGCACCGGACCAATAAAATTCGTATCCATCAGGCGCTGAGCTTGTTCGGTGGTAACCGCTTCGGCCAGACCCCCCAGGTAATAGCCAGCGTTGTTGATAGCCACATCGATGCGTCCTGCTTTGGCGACGGCGGCATCCACAGCCCGCCCCACCGAGGCATCGTCGGTCACGTCTAATTCAAGGATGTGGATTGGCAGTGACTCCTTTTGCGCAAGCGTGCTTATTTCCGCGGCATTTTCGGCGTTCCGACCTCCGGGATCACGCATCGTGGCGAAAACAGTGTGCCCTCTACGCGCCAGAGTTTCCGTGAACAGTCTACCGAAGCCAGTGCTGGAGCCGGTGACGAGAACCACTTGCTGCGAATTCATCCTTATCACTCCTTGCCGATTGCGGCGATATCGTGCTGCAACCACTTTGATGCCGGAAGCAAAGTTTGGATACAGAAATGAATTCAGCAGATAGCTTACCGGGGAAATGTAACGTAGGTGGTTCATGGGTCGACAGGGCGCGTTTGTCGCCGGCCGAAAGACGGCCGCTGTAACATTTCAGTTCATGCAGTCTGGTGATACAAGTTCAAGTATTTCAATAATTGTTGAGGTGTTCTCGGCAATGGAATACGTCCCGCCGGCTGCGATTTCTCGCTTGTGGCGCAGCATCGATGCTTCTCGCATGCCGCGGAAGCACAACACTGTACATCACCCCATCCGGGTTGAGCGTTTCGATTCGAGAGTTGGAAACCCAACTCGGATTCCGCCTATCTGATCGCACGACACGCCATGTCGGCCTGACGAGTTCCGGCAGCGAACTGCTTGGAGCGGTCCGGGAGAGTCTTGAGAAGCTCGATGCCGCCGTATCCCGGGCAGTCGGCGGGCCGAATCCAGCTCTGCCCTATCCGTCGGTGCGCCACCACGGGTCGCGGCTGACATAATGCCGGCCCGATGGGGCATAGCTCATGGCTGCGTCTGCCCGGTTTCCTATTTTTTAAATCCAGAGCGCTCTCACATCGACATGCTCGGGGTCTTGTTTTGATTGCGCAACCAGATCTTGCCGAGTCCATGATCACCCTACTTCAGGTATGCACGGACCAATCCAATAAGGTCTTCCGCTAGCTCTGCGGCGGGCATTGAACTCTTTTCGTCGCTCAACATGTGCAGACGAATGTGGTCTTCGAGAACCTCAGCCATCAGACTGTTGATCCCTCCACGCACGTTTGCCAGGAGCATCAAGATGTCTGCACAATCGTCGTCCTTCGTCAAGGAACGCTCAATCGAGTCAACCTGTCCACGAATCCGCTTAATGCGAGCGATCAGCTTCTGCTTTTCTTTTTCAAGATGCGACATTTTTCTTGCCTATATGCTAGGGGGATATGATATAAGAATCGAGTCGAGATTCCCCCAGGGAACTCAACGGAGAATTATAGAACCGCTATGAACATTGAATCCGCGCAAGACCCTCCGTCTAACCGAGGGTTGAACTGTGCTGTGAACAGCTTTGTGGAAGAAGCACCTCGCGTTTAGCAGGCCCGTCTCCTCCTCGCTCGTCACAGCACCTGAGCTGTGAACTGAGCGAGCGAATTCACCGTATCCAAACGGCTTGACTCACTCCTCCTAACCAAATTACTTGCCGAGACTGTCTCCGGACGCCGCAAAACCAGCGCGCGCTCACAGAGGATGCGTGTCTCTGCTGGGAGAAAACGATGACGAACACTTTCATTCCAACTTTGAGCCGTCAGCCACTTTATTGCGTGTGGATCGAGACCGGAAATCCAGCGCATCCACTCGATCGCGTGTGGATCGATCCCGAACTCCGCAGTTTCGTTGACGTGCAGGAAACACCGACTCGCGCGACGAATGATGAACGAGACCTGAAGCCTCAGGGGAGCCCCTTCCCGAGAAGGGGCCCTTCGCCAGGCACTTGTTCATCAATCCAATCAGAAGGAAAGAAATGAAAGGTAAAGCGTGTTCAGCGATGAAGAGGCTCTCGTGGGTTGTTGTTGCGCTTTGCTTTCTGCTGAACACCGCTCGGCCCGATGTGGCGGGAAGCATCTCGGGGGTGGTTAGTGATCCCAGTGGCGCATTCGTCGCTGGTGCAACAGTTACTCTCAAGGATGTGGACAATGGAACCAACCAGACCACTACCACGAACGGCCAGGGACAATATTCGTTCCCAGTCGTTCCGGTTGGCAAGTACGAACTTGAGGTCAGTTCTTCCGGTTTCCAGCCCTATAAGAAGATAGGTGTGGCGATTGACGTAAACAGCGCGCTGCAAATCTACGCGACCATGCAGATTGGGCAAACTACTCAGAAAGTAGAGGTCAGCGATAGCGTGGTCACGATTCAGATGTCCGATACGGAGATCGGCGAAACCATCAGCAGCCAGCAAGTGCCGCTGAACGGGCGTAGCTACACAGATCTTCTGGCGACGCAGGCGGGAGTATCTCCGGTTACGACTAGCGGCGCTTCCAACAGCAGCTCCGGCGGAGGCTTCGGGACAGTCCCGGTAGCAGGCAACGAGAACACAGGCCAATTCTCTATCAACGGTCAGCGTGAATCGGCCAACGGCTTTTTTCTGAATGGCGCCAGCGTCCAGGAGTCTATCGGGCAACAGGCTGGCGTCATTCCGAATCTGGATTCAATCGCTGAGTTCCGAATCATCAGCAGCAACGCCGACGCCGAATATGGAGGCTACAGTGGCGGGCTTATTAACGTCGTTACCAAATCCGGCGGAGACAATCACGGGTCGGCATTTGAATTCCTGCGCAATACGAATCTGGACGCCCGTGGTTACTTTTCCTCGGAGCGCTCGGCCTTTCAGCAGAACCAATACGGAGGAACATTCGGTGGACCGATCAAGAAGAGCAAAATCTTTTTCTTCGGGGACCATCAGGGCCAACGCACGCTGGAAGGGATCGAGACCGGCATTGTGAGCGTCCCTTCCCTGCTCAACCGCACCGGAAATTTTTCTGATTCGGCAAGTTCGCTTCTCCTCGGGCGCGGAAAAACGGCAGACGAATGACGACAAAGGCTCCGTCAGAGTCGACGCTGTCGTGCTGGGAACGATCATAGGCGTGGAGCGGCTAATAGGTAAAGGAAGGAGGTGGATTTACTTCAGCAGTTCGTCCGCGTAACGAACAGGCACCGCCAGGTTCGAGCCGCCAAAGTCATTCAACATGGCGAAGTTCACACCAATAACCTTGCCATTGCGATTGAAGAGCGGAGCGCCGGAACCGCCCGAAGTTGTCGCCGCATCGTAAACAATCTTGTCCTTTAAGACATCTCCGATGTGTCCCTGGGTAGTCGTTGGGCGAATGAGGTTTTGGGCCGCCATCTGCGAAACAATCTGGGTCACCTCGTGGGCGTTTTCCACAACTTTGTGTGTGATGTCGTTTCCAGCGCGGGCGAGGATGCCTTCGATTCCCGTCGGATAGCCAATCAGAACGACCGGATCACCCGACACACTTGCTTCCCTCCGATCATCGACCTCCAGAACTGCAGTATGAGGCGGTGCTGGAGTCTGCAGTTTGAGAGTCGCCAAATCAGCATCCGGCGAAGTGCGGTCGAGCTTGGCCGCGATGCCTTGAGAGCTCCCGGGGAAGTACGCCGTGTAAGAGGCGGCGAACGCAGAAGCACCCCGGTCGAGAAGCGGCTTCAATTCCTCATTACCCCACCAAGGCTCCGCCACGTGATGATTCGTGAGGAGACGTCCATCACGCGCTACCAGAAATCCTGTCCCAAAGATATCGAGCTGCAGAGGCGGTCCCGTTCCTTCTGTTCCCAGCGATACCATTCCTTTGTCGTCAACCTGTGCCTTACCAGTAGCATCGGTGGAGATAAGGATTAACTGTCCGGACTCTTTGTCACGGAACTCCACTACCACATGCAATAAGCAGATGCTCGGTCCGAATGCATGAACAATCGTTTCCGCAACTCGGCCCTCATTCTCAAGCCGGCGCAGGCGGTTCTGAGTCTCCTGAAACTGCCTCTTCAGAGATTCGCTGTCGGTATCGCCGTCCGCGGCTATCTTCTGACGTATCTCTTCGGTTTGCGCCTTCAAAGACTCGCGAGTTGCATCAGTTGAGGTCAGGGACGCACGCGCCTGTTCTGCGCGGCGCAGGAGTTCTCCCTGTTGCAGAATTCCTCCGTTTAGCTGCGCAACCTCCGCTTTGAGCTGGAGCGTATCCTTCCGGCTGTGCCGGTTCGAAATGACCAGTGTGAGTGCTGCCAGGACCACTGCCGCGCTGAGAACAAAAATCGCCGGAATCAGCCCAAAGCGCCTTTTGGCATTCATGCCGCCAGTCAGGGCTTCCACAGCACTTTCCGCCAAGTGCTCTTTTTGCAGTGCATCGTTCAGCTTCGCTTCGAGTTCTATCTCTGGTTGTCTCTCACGGAACTGCGTCCTGATCCGCGCTGCAAATTCCAGGGGTTCAAAAGGGAAGGAGACGACATCGTCAGCGCCCAAGTCCAGCGCGCGGGCACGTTCCAACGCGCCGCCCTGAACGATCATCACAATCTTGAGAGTTCGCGGATCAGGAACTGCCTTGATTTGGCTGATCAAACCGCAGCAGCTGAGATCGGACGGCGTGGCTTCTGTGATCAGGACGTCGGGGGAAAGAGCGAAAACTTGATCAACCGTCAGGTTGTGGCCTGTGGTGATTTCATACCCTTGACTGGCCAAGGCTTGCTCTACCTGCTCGGTAGACTCTACACCTAAGTCGAGGAGAAGAATGCGCATCACTGTCAACTTATCACCATTCCGCTGAAACTTTCCCACAGTTTCTGAACACGCAGGCGCATCCGTACTGAATGGTCACGATGGCTGAGCCATGATCAGTTCATTCGCGCTCGTCTCCACGATAAATCTCGAGGCCGTTCGCCGAGCATTCGGTCTTTTCAACATCAGATGGATAGTGCATTCCGTCTGCCAAAGACGCGTCGCCAAACAAGACGGCAGCAACTGATTGAGGACAGAGGAGTTTTGTTGTTTGAGCTCGCGGTACCTGCGGACCGAGCGTCAGTATGTCGACAGTTCTCTCGACAAGTGTCGACGGTCGACGACACTTAAATGTAAGCACGGCCCGGTGGGAGAACTGGTCAAAGGCGAAGCTTGGCTATCGCCGCCGTCATAGTCTGCGAGTTGCCGATGAATCGGGGAGTTGATTGGATCGATCAACGCTTGGGTAGGATGCATTCCCGATTATTAACGGCTCTCGTTCGAGACACGAGCGACCAACTCGTCCAATCTCGAAAGCAAAAGCTTCAGGATAGGAGACTGGTTCGACTTTCTGTAGCCGAGGACCAGATCGACCGTGGGCGTGTCTCCCTTGAGAGGGCGACTCGTTACCGACGAAGTGAGAAAATTCTGT